>Ga0326726_10000249_pt1 | contig 52797 bp, 53 predicted proteins | sample MHFenrmetagenome_2_FD_207603 | JGI IMG/M metagenome (GOLD analysis project Ga0326726, IMG submission 207603) | Lab enriched peat soil microbial communities from Michigan Hollow, Ithaca, NY, United States - MHF15MN | ecosystem: Environmental > Terrestrial > Soil > Wetlands > Peat | place: USA... | reverse complement strand
GCGCACTCATGTTCTCGGTGCAGATGATCGTGAACGTACCGACCCGCATTCACCTGTCGACGCTGCGCGAGGAATTCCTGGAGTTCTGTGACCATCTCAATCTCGACGCCATTCTCGAACCGGTGAAAATGTGAGCGCCAGGAACTCCGAAGTGCGCAAGATCGAAGTCGGGCGCAAAGCCCCCAAACTCTCCCTGCCCTCGACTGCCGGTGGCAACTTTTCACTCGCCGGCCTCAAGGGCAGCAACGTCGTCATCTATTTCTATCCGCGCGATAACACCTCGGGATGTACGCGCGAGGCGCAGGATTTTCGCGCTCTGCATGGCGCTTTTCGCAAGGCCAACACCGTAATCGTCGGCGTATCGCTCGACAGCCTCGAGTCGCACCACAAATTCAAGGGCAAGTTCAAGCTGCCGTTCGAACTGCTCAGTGATACGGAGAAGGAAGCCTGCGCGCAGTTCGATGTCTATCGCGAGAAGAGCCTGTATGGGCGCAAGTTCATGGGCGTCGAGCGCAGCACGTTCCTCATCGACGCCACCGGTCAGCTGCGTCGCGAGTGGCGCAAGGTCAAGGTGGACGGGCACGCCACAGAAGTGCTCGAGGCAGCCAGGTCACTGTGAGCGAGCACTTCGCTCCGGGAAAGGACAGTTGAAGACCAGTCACGCGCGGCCGCAGCGCCGCCTCTTCGTCCTCGACACCAACGTGCTGATGCACGATCCGGCGGCCATCTTCCGTTTCGAGGAGCACGACATCTACATCCCGATGATCGTGCTCGAAGAGCTCGATGCCGGGAAGAAGGGCCTCTCCGAATCGGCGCGCAACGTGCGCCAGGTGAGCCGCTTCCTCGATGAGCTGATGCGCAACGCCACCAAGGAGCGCATCGATCACGGCCTGGAGCTCCCGCCATCGAAGTCGGGCAACCATGGCAAGAAGCCGAGCACCGGTCACCTCTTTTTTCAGACGCGCCAGCTCGACTCGGGGCTGCCCGACAACCTCCCGGGGCACGGCGCGGACAACCACATCCTCGCCAACACTCTCGCCTTGCAGCGCGAGTTTCCCCACGCGCGCGTCACCCTGGTGTCGAAAGACATCAACCTGCGTATCAAGGCTGCGATCATCGGCGTGCACGCGGAGGACTATTACAGCGACAAGACCATCGAGGACGTAGACCTGCTCTTCTCCGGCATGCAGGCGCTGCCGGAGAATTTCTGGGAACAGTTGGGGCGCGATGTCGAGTCCTGGCAGGAGACCAGCCGCACCTTCTACCGGGTACGCGGCCCCGCGGTGCGGGAGTGGCAGCTCAACCAGTTCGTGTTCCAGAACGGCGACGACGGCATCGAAGCGATCGTGCGAGAAAGCGACGGCGAAGTCGCCGTGCTGGAACTGACCCGCGACTATCGCAGCGACAAGAACAACGTCTGGGGTATCACGGCGCGCAACCGCGAGCAGAACTTCGCGCTGAACCTGCTCATGGACCCGCAGCTCGACTTCGTCACCATCCTTGGACCCGCCGGCACGGGCAAGACTCTGCTCACGCTCGCTGCCGGACTGATGCAGACGCTCGAGACCAACCGCTACGGCGAGATCATCATGTCGCGCGTGACGATTCCGCTCGGCGAAGACATCGGCTTCCTGCCCGGCACCGAAGAGGAAAAGATGGAGCCCTGGATGGGCGCGCTCATGGACAACCTGGAGGTCCTGACCCAGAGCCAGGAGGGCGGCAACTGGGGACGGGCAGCCACCAATGACCTCCTGCGCAAGCGCATCAAGATCCGCACCATCAACTTCATGCGCGGGCGCACCTTCCTCAACCGTCTCATCATCATCGACGAGGCGCAGAACCTGACGCCGAAACAGATGAAGGCGCTGGTAACCCGTGCCGGGCCGGGGACCAAGCTGGTGTGTCTGGGAAACATCGCTCAGATCGATACCCCGTACCTCACCGAAACCACGTCGGGCCTGACTTTCGTGGTCAACCGGTTTAGGGGGTGGAAGCACTCCGGGCACGTGACGCTGATGCGCGGTGAGCGTTCACGACTTGCCGACTTCGCATCGGATATCCTGTAGTCCCCGCACAGCCTGGGCTGGCGCCTGAACGCCCGGGCCGGACTGCGGTCCAACAGTGGTTGTCCCAGGCACAAGTTTTCTATGCGTCGAATCCTGATCTCCGTCACCGCTGCCGTGCTGCTCTATGGATCGGCCTGCCCGGCCGCCGAGGAGCTGCCCGACATCGGCACGCCCGCCGATACCACGCTCAGCCAGAGTGATGAATACCAGATCGGGCTGATGGTGGTTAAGGGGCTGCGCGACGCTGGCAAGATCCTGGAAGACCCGGAAACCACCGAGTACATCCAGTCGATCGGCTCGCGGCTCGCAAGCCATGCACAGGATGGTCACCAGCGCTTCACCTTCTTCGTGGTCAAGGATCCGTCGATCAACGCCTTTGCGCTGCCGGGCGGTTTCATCGGTGTCAACGAAGGATTGATCCTCGCCACGGCCAACGAGAGCGAGCTCGCGGGTGTGCTGGCACACGAAATCGCCCACGTCACGCAGCGGCACGTGGCGCGCAGCATCCAGGCCGAGGGGCGCTCGAGCCTGGTGTCGGCGGCGGCCATGCTGGCGGCAATCCTCATCGGCGTCACGACCGGCGTCAGTTCGGACGTGATGACCGGAGCGATCGCCGTCGCCCAGGGCGCAGCGGCGCAGCAGCGCCTGAACTTCACGCGCGCCAACGAGTACGAGGCCGATCGCGTCGGTATCGGCACGATGGCGGCCAGTGGTTTCGATCCACGGGCCATGCCGGCGTTCTTCGAAACGTTGGGGCGGCGCATGGGCTTGCAGGGCAGCCAGGTGCCCGAGCTGCTGCAGAGCCACCCGGTCACGACCGCTCGTATCGCCGAGTCCCGCAATCGCGCGCGCCAGTACGATGTGCCGCTGCCGCCCGACAGCATCAGTTACGGCTTGAGCCGCGAGCGCCTGCGGCTCCTCGGCCTGAGCAGCGAAACGGATGCGCGTACCTACTACAGCGAATATCTCGCCACCGAAAAATCACATACCGACGCGCAGCGCTACGGCCAGGCGCTCAGCCTCATGCAGTCGGGCGCTCCCGAGGAAGCCATCCCGATCCTGCAGGGACTGAGCGAGAGGCACGCGGATGTCATGCAATATCGCAGTGCACTCGGCGAAGCGCAGATGGCGAGCGGAGAGAAGCAGGAGTCGCTCAGCACCTTCGCGCGCGCGCTGGTCCTGTTTCCACGCAATGTGCCGCTAACGGTGCGCTACGCGGAAGCACTCATGCGCGCCGAGCAGCCCAAGAAGGCGCACGAGGTCCTGCTCGACCTGTTCAACACCGTCTATCCGACGCCAGAGCAGTGCCGGTTGATCGCGCTGGCAGCGAACAGCGCGGGTGATGTGGGAGACGCGTATTACTACATGTCGGAGTACCACGTCATGAGCGGCGAGCTGATGCTCGCGCTCAACCAGCTGCAGCTGGCGCTCGCCGTGCCGAACCTGTCCGACGTGCAGCGCGCGCGCTTCCAGGCGCGCCTCGACGAACTGCGCGAATACCTGCCGAAGAGCAAGGCGCGCGTGGCGGCGGGTCCGCCCGAGCAGTCGCCGGGACGACCCGATCCCCAGCAGCGCTTGCAGCCGGCGCGCTGATAGAATCCGCGCTTCTGTCTTCGAGGGATGTCAGTTGATGGCCGATCCGAGCTTGCGGATGTCAGGCGTGGGTGCACTGCTTGCCTTGTTGCTGGCAGGCTGCGCCTCGACGTCCGCCGCCACGAAGTCGCCTCATGATCCGCTCGAGCCGTTGAACCGGGGCGTGTATCGCTTCAACGACGCGGTCGATCGCGCGATTGCGCGCCCGGTGGCGAAGGTCTATCACGATCAGGTCCCGGATCCGATCCGCAGCGGCATCAGCAACGCCATCGACAATCTTGCCTACCCGACCACGATCGTGAACAACCTGCTGCAGGCCAAGTGGCGGGCGGCGCTCAACGATATCGGCCGTTTCCTGCTGAACTCGACCTTCGGCCTGGGCGGGCTGTTCGATCCCGCCTCGAAGGAAGGTCTCGACAAGAACGACGAGGATTTCGGGCAGACACTGGGCAAGTGGGGCGTGCCGCCCGGACCGTACCTGGTGCTCCCGTTTTTCGGTCCCTCGACGCTGCGTGACGGGCCGATGATCTATCCGGAGCGCTATACCGACCTGCGCGGTTATCTCGGCGACTGGGAAACGAAGTGGACTCTCATCGCCGTCGGAGCTCTCGACAACCGCTCCGAGCTCCTGAGCGTCGACCAGGTGGTGCGCAATGCCTACGACCCCTACCTGTTTGTGCGCGATGCGTACCTGCAAAGACGCGAGTACCAGGTGCGCGATGGCAACGTACCGGAAGAACAGATCGAGGAGCCGATGGAGGAGCCGCCTGCCGATGACTCATCGCCCGACATTACCCCGCATACAACGGCGGAGCCGCCCCCTGAGACGCCCGAACCCTCGCAGCAGCCCGAAGGCCCCACGCCTGGAGACTCGCCGCCGGGTTGAGGGCGCACGGCCTCGCGCGTGAGTTCGGTTATCGCTGCGGCAGCGCGGGTGGTGCAGGCAGGCTGTCCGCCGCGTGCAGAATCCCCTCGACCTCGCTGATCCGCGCCACCGCCTGGATCTGCGGCGGGATGTCGAAGAAGCGGATCTCACGTCCCGCGGCTTTCGCCCAGCTCACCCATTCGAGCAGCAGCGCGAGTCCGGCGCTGTCCGCCTGCGACACGCCGGAGAAATCCACCTTGATCACAGCGACTCCTTCGAACAGCCGGAGACTGCGCTCAAGAATCGCGCTGGCGGTGGCGAAGCCAAGCGCGCCGCGCGCGGCAAAGCGGCCGCCGCCGACGGGTTCGAACTCAAAGGGCGGTGCGGCCATGCGCGTTCTCAGGCAGACTTCCTGGGCGCCGGCTTGACGCCTTCGGTTTCCAGACGCCGTATCACAACTTCAAGTCCCTTCTCGTCGATCTCGGCGCCGTACTGTGTGCGGAAATTCCTCACATAGCTGATGCCTTCGATGGTCACGTCCCAGGCCTTCCAGCCGTCGTCCGTCTTACGCATGCTGTAGTTCACCGGTACCTTCGTGCCGTCACTGCGCTTGACCTCTGTGCGCACCGTCGCGCGGTCCGCTGCCGCATCGCCCTGAAACGGCAGTACCCGCATCCGGTCGGCAGTGAACTCGGTGAGCGCGGCGCCGTAGTTCTCGAGCAGGGACTTGTAGAACGCATCGATGAAGCGCTGGCGCTGCTCCGGCGTGGCATCGCGCCAATACTTGCCGAGCACCAGCCGCGCCGCGTACTGCGTGTCGAAGTGCGGCAGCAGTACTTCGTCGACCAGCTTGTTGACCTTGGTCGGATCCTTACGGTACTCGGTCCGGTGCGCGTCGAGCTCCTTGAGCATCTTCTGCGCGCACTCCTCGATCAGCTTGCTGGGGTCTGACGCATCTTGCGCCGCGCCCGCAGCCGCACCTGCCAGCAGGAGCACTGCCAGCGCTGCAATTGAAAATCTTCGCATCATTGCGTCTTGGCCTCCGCGCCCTGCGCATCCTGGTTCTGGTCCTTGTCCTTATCTTTACCAGCCAAGCTGAACAGGAACTTACTGATGAGGTTTTCCAGCACGATGGCCGATTGTGTCAAGTGGATCTGATCCTTGTCTTTGAAATAAGTTTCGGAGCCGCCCGGACCGATCCCGATGTACTGGCCGCCGAGCAGCCCCGCCGTGAAGATGGCGGCATCGCTGTCGTCGGGAATGCGGTTGTAGCCTGGCTCGATGCGCAGCGTGACCGCGGCCTTGTATTCGGTGTTGTCGTACTCGATCTTCTCAACGCGTCCGATGGTCACCCCCGCCATCGACACCGGCGCGCCCACCTTCAGGCTGCCGATGTTCTCGAACTTGGCGAGGAGCTGATAGCCCGTTTCGCCGAAGCGAATATCGCGATTGGTGATCTGCGTGAGGAGAAAGAAGAGCGCTGCAAAGCCCAGCAGTGCAAACAGCCCGGTACTGAATTCAATCGCGCGCGTCTGGCGCATGAAGCCTCCTTCCCACTACCGCAAGGCCGCCGTGAGCATGTAATCGAGCACCAGCGTAACGACGGCGGAAATCACCACCGTACGCGTCGTCGCTCGTCCTACTCCCTCGGCGGTCGGAATTGCGTTGTAACCCTCGTACACGGCAATCAGGCTGCAGGCCACGCCGAACACGCAACTCTTGATCACCCCTTCCATCACATCGCGCGTCTCGACGCTGGCACGCATCTGCGACCAGAACTGGCCCGAATCCACGCCCATCATCTGCACACCCACGAGCTGCGCGCCGTAGATGCCGATGCCGCTGAATATGGCGGCGAGCAGCGGCATCGCTATGATGCCGCCGACAAAGCGCGGCACGCAGACGCGGCGAATCGGATCGACCGCCATCATCCGCATCGCCGCCAGCTGGTCGGTGGCCTGCATGAGCCCGATCTCCGAGGCGAGCGCCGTGCCGGCGCGCCCCGAGAACAGCAGTGCGGTCACGACCGGGCCGAGCTCCTTGAGCAGCGAGAGCGCTGTCATCGTGCCCAGCGACTCCTCCGAGCCGAAGCGCTGCAGGACATCGAAGCCCTGCAAGCCGAGCACCATGCCCACGAACAGTCCGCACAGCATGATGATCACCAGCGACAGCGCGCCGGTGTTGTAGACCTGGTGCACGATCAGCCCGAAGCGCCGCAGCGATGCGGGCGTGTAGGCCAACATGCGTCCCAGGAACAGCATCATTTCGCCGAGCGTCTCGAGCCCGCTCCGCAATGAACGCCACAGCTCGCGCAGCAGGCTCATCAGTCGGCCTCGCGAGCGAGGATCTGGGTCGCGTAGTCCGGCGCCGGATAGTGGAACGGCACCGGCCCGTCCGCCAGGCCATTCATGAACTGCCGGACGACTTCCGACTCACTGCTCTGGAGCTGCTTCGGATTGCCCGAGGCCACGACCTGGCCGCCGGACAGCAGGTAGCAGTCGTCCGCAACCGCCGCAATCTCGTGCACATCGTGCGACACGACGATGCTGGTGATGCCGAGCGCGTCGTTCATCTGCCGGATCAGGCGCAGCACGACCCCGAGAGAGATCGGATCGAGGCCGGCGAAGGGCTCGTCGTAGATGAGCATCTTCGGATCCATCACCATGGCTCGCGCCAGTGCGACACGCCGCCCCATACCGCCGGACAGTTCCGCCGGGACGAGGGCGGCGGCACCGCGCAGTCCGACCGCGTGCAGCTTGGTGAGCACGAGCCGGCGGATCAGCGGCTCCGGCAGGTCGGTGTGCTCGCGCAGCGGGAAAGCGATGTTCTCGAACACGTCGAGATCCGTGAGCAGCGCGCCGTTCTGAAACAGCATGCCCATGCTCTGGCGCAGTGCGTAGAGCCCCGTCCGACTCAGTTGGCTAAGGTCCTTGCCGTCGACGATGACGCTACCGCGATCCGGGACGATCTGGCCGGTGATCAGGCGCAGCAGTGTCGTCTTGCCCGTGCCGCTCGGACCCATGATCGCCGTGACCCGGCCGCGGCGGATGATGATGTTGAGATCGCGGAAAATCTCGCGCTGCGCCACCCCATAGTCCAGGCCGCGGATGGTGACGATATTTTCTGCGTCCGCGGCGATGTCAGCCGCGGCGGCCTGCGACTCCTCAACCATGCGGATGGATCCGGCTGCTCAGGCGGCCGCGCTCTCGAGATTCGCCGAGTAGCGGCCCGAGCGCGCCAGCCCGTTAAGTCGCGCGCGCTTGAAGAATGCCTTCTGGCCAGCAGCGAAATTGGCCTGCAGTCCGCGCCACGCTTCGAGCACGGGCGCCTGCAAGGCGCGCCCATAGCTAAAGGACATTTCCCAGGGCAGCGGACCGAGCTGGTTGATGAGGCTCAGGTGCTCGGTGGCTTCCTCAGGGCTCTGGCCGCCGGACAGGAAGGCGATGCCCGGCACGGCGCTCGGCACGTGGCGCTTCAGACAGCGCACCGTGGCTTCCGCAACCTCCTCCGCACCGGCGCGCTTCGCCGCCTTCATGCCCGAGATGACCATGTTGGGTTTGAGAATCATGCCTTCCAGTCGGATGCGGTGTGCGAACAGTTGATCGAAAACGGACTGCAAAGTTCTGTCGGTCACCTCCTCGCAGCGCTCGAGGCCGTGTGCGCCGTCCATCAGCACCTCGGGCTCAACGATGGGCACGATGCCCGCTTCCTGGCTCAGGCCGGCGTAGCGTGCGAGCGCGTGCGCATTCGCATCGATGCAGCCCTGCGTCGGAATGCCGTCGGCGATGTCGATGACCGCGCGCCACTTGGCGAAGCGGGCGCCGAGCTTGCGATACTCGGCCAGCCGCTCGCGCAGCCCATCGAGGCCTTCCGTGATCGTTTCGCCCGGGAACCCGGCCAGCGGCTTCGCACCAAGGTCCACCTTGATGCCGGGGATGACACCGTTGCGCGTCAGGTAGTCGCCAAATCCCACGCCGTCGCGAGTCTTCTGGCGAATCGTCTCGTCGTAGAGGATCACGCCGCTGATGTAGTCCGACGCGCCGGGCGTGGTGAACAGGAGCTCGCGATACGTACGGCGGCTTTCCTCGGTCGACTCGAGCTTGATCTTGTCAAAGCGCTTCTTGATGGTGCCGCTCGACTCATCCGCCGCCAGGATGCCCTTGTCTTTGGCCACCATTGCCTGAGCAATGCCGTCCAGCTCGCTTGCCGCCATTACCGGATCCTCCATTGGGTTCGGGGCCGGACCGTGGAGAACGGCCGCCCTCGAGGGGCGGCAAGGATAGCACCCCCTTCATTCATGGACCATTAGAGGACTAAAATAGTCCCAATTGTTCTGGAGGGCCTCATTGTGTTGCGGATCAGCAAGCTGGCGGACTATGCGACGGTCATTCTCGCCGACCTCTCGGCCGCCCCGGAAAAGCTGCACACGGCGGCGGAGGTTGCCACCCGCACCCGCCTGGCCCCGCCCACTGTCAGCAAGCTGCTGAAGACCCTGCAGCGCGCGGGCCTGGTGGCTTCGGCACGCGGAGCACATGGCGGCTATCAGCTGACCCGGCCGCCCGGCGCCATCAGTGCAGCGTCGATCCTGGATGCGCTCGAAGGGCCGGTCGCGATCACCGAATGCAGCGGCCACGACAGCCACTGCGGCATCGAACACGTTTGCCGCGTCGGTCGCGCGTGGCAGCGCGTCAACCGCGCCATCCGCCGCTCCCTGTACGACATCACTCTCGCGCAGCTCGCGGGACTCGAGGCGGGCTCGGTAGCCGTGCCGGACTTCGGCGCGGAGCTGCGCGGTCTCGGCCGCGCGCCGCATCGCCTTTAGGAGTCGACGTGTCCTCATCGTCCCAGGATCTCGAAGCACTCGTTGGGCAGAAATACCGCCACGGCTTCGTGACGGATATCGAGTCCGACACGCTGCCGCCGGGCCTTGATGAGGAGGTGATCCGTGCCATCTCGCGTCGCAAGCAGGAGCCCGCCTTCATGCTCGAGTGGCGCCTGAAGGCCTATCGGCACTGGCTCACGATGCGCGAGCCGCACTGGGCGCGCGTGCGTTACAACCCGATCGATTACCAGTCGATCTCCTACTATTCAGCGCCGCGGCCGCCGGCCAATGCCCCGAAGAGCCTCGACGAAGTGGATCCAAAGCTCCTCGAGACGTATGAGAAGCTGGGTATCCCGCTGCACGAAAGAGCCCGGCTCGCCGGCGTCGCCGTCGATGCGGTGTTCGACAGCGTCTCGGTGGCGACCACGTTCAAGGAGCGGCTGAAGCAGGCCGGCGTCATCTTCTGCCCCGTCTCGGAAGCCGTGCAGCAACATCCCGCGCTGATCGAGCAATATCTGGGCACGGTCGTACCGCACACCGATAACTTCTTCGCCAGCCTCAACTCCGCGGTGTTCACCGACGGTTCCTTCGTGTACGTGCCAAAGGGCGTGCGCTGCCCGATGGAGCTGTCGACCTACTTTCGGATCAACGCCGCCAAGACGGGCCAGTTCGAACGCACGCTCATCATTGCGGACGCAGGCGCGTACGTCAGTTATCTCGAAGGTTGCACCGCGCCGATGCGCGACGAAAACCAGCTGCACGCGGCGGTCGTCGAGCTGATCGCGCTCGACGATGCGCAGATCAAGTACGCCACGGTGCAGAACTGGTATCCGGGCGACGAGCAGGGCCGCGGCGGGATCTACAACTTCGTCACCAAGCGCGGCGAATGCCGCGGCCGCAATTCGCGCATCTCCTGGACCCAGGTCGAGACCGGCTCAGCGATTACCTGGAAGTACCCTAGCTGCGTGCTGCGCGGTGAGAACTCGATCGGCGAGTTCTACTCAGTGGCGGTGGCCAACAACTACCAGCAGGCCGATACCGGCACAAAGATGATCCATATCGGTGCCAATACCCGCAGCACCATCGTCTCCAAGGGCATCTCGGCGGGGCACGGACAGAACACCTACCGCGGCCTGGTGAAGATGCTGCCGAGCGCGGCCGGGGCGCGGAACTTCACTCAGTGCGATTCGCTGTTGATGGGTGATCAGTGCGGAGCGCACACCTTCCCGTATGTCGAAGTACGCAACGCCACGGCGATCGCCGAGCACGAAGCGACGACCTCGCGCATCGGCGATGACCAGTTGTTCTACTGCCAGCAGCGCGGCCTGAGCGAGGAAGACGCGGTCAACATGATCGTGAGCGGCTTCTGCAAGAGCGTGTTCAAGGAATTGCCGATGGAATTCGCGGTGGAAGCGCAGAACCTGCTGAGCGTCAGCCTGGAAGGCGCGGTCGGATGAGGAGCCCGGAATGAACCAGCCCCTGCTCACGATCTCCGATCTCACCGTCGCCGTGGACGGCAAGACCATACTCAATGGCCTCAACCTCGAGCTGCCCGTCGGCGAGGTGCACGCGCTGATGGGCCCGAATGGCTCGGGCAAGAGCACGCTGGCGCAGGTCCTGGCCGGGCGCAGCGACTACACCATCGTGCGCGGGCAGGTCCGCTTCATGGGTCGCGATCTGCTGTCGATGCCGGCCGAAGAGCGGGCGCGTGCCGGCCTCTTTCTCGGTTTCCAGTACCCGGTCGAGATTCCCGGCGTCAATAATGTCTACCTGCTCAAGGCCGCGCTCAACGCGCAGCGCACAGCGCGTGGTCTGCCCGAAGTCGACGCCTTCGAGTTTCTGGCGCTGGTGCGCGAAAAGATGAAGCTGATGCGCATGGACGAATCGTTCCTCGGTCGCGGTGTCAACGAGGGCTTTTCCGGCGGCGAGAAAAAGCGCAACGAGATCCTGCAGCTGCTGGTGCTCGAACCGACCCTGGCGATTCTCGACGAAACAGATTCCGGCCTCGATATCGATGCGCTCCAGGTGGTCGCCGCGGGCATCGAGACCCTGCGACGCGCGGACCGCACAATCCTGCTCGTCACGCACTACCAGCGGCTGCTGACGCACATCACGCCTGATCGCGTGCATGTGCTCGCCGATGGCCGCATCGTGATGAGCGGCGATCGCACTCTGGCACTCGAGCTGGAGCAACGTGGCTACGACTGGGTGAAGGCCCGCGCGAAGGTCGCATGAGCAGCGTTCCGGCACTCGACGGCCTGCAGGCCTATCGCGAGGCGCAGCAGCGCGTCGCCGCCCGCCTGCCGGGAGGCACGCTGTGGCACGCCGTCCGCACTGAGGCGCTCGAGCGCCTCCTGCAGCTCGGCTGGCCGACGGCGCGCGATGAGAGCTGGAAGTACGTCCCGCTGCGATTGCTCGAGAAGCGGGTCTTTGAAGCCCCGGTGCCGGAACCTCTGCCTGTCGATGCCAGCGCGCTCGCCCAGCAGACTTTGAATCTCGAGGGTGCCAGTCGCCTGGTATTTGCGAACGGCATCCCGGTTCCCGCGCTCTCGAGCGCGGCGCCGCCCGGGTCGGGCGTCAGGATTGCCGCGCTCGGCGAGGAGCTCGCTCGCGCGCCAGAGTGGGTTCGCGCCCGACTACCGATGCCAGGCGATGATCCGGATGAGCGGCTGGCACTGCTGAACCTGGCTTTTCTCGCAGACGGCGCCGACGTTCGTATCGAAGCCGGCGCGACATCCGCGCCGCTCTACCTGCAGTTCGTTGCCTGCGGCAACCATCGCGCGAGCCATCCGCGGATATTGGTCGAGCTCGAAGCAGGCGCCCGCGCCCGCGTCATCGAACAACACATTACGCTGGGAGAGGCGGAGACCTTCAGCAACAGCGTCACCGACATCCGGCTCGGTCCAAACGCGCAACTCGAGTACCTGGTTGTTGCCGAACCCGGCCCGCGCAGCTTGGCGCTAGGCAGTGTGCGCGCAGCGCTGGGCACCGAAAGCCGCCTGCTGCTGCATCGCGTGCTGTTCACCGGTCTGCTGAATCGCTGCAGTCTGCGGGCCGATCTCGATGGACGCGGCGCGGCCATCGACGCGAACGCGCTGCTCTTCGCTGCAGGCCGGGGGCATGTGGAAGCGCACAGTGTCATCCGGCACCGCACGACAGATACGCGCAGCGCCGAGCGCTTCCGCGGTGTCGCGAGCGAGCGCGGCCGTGGCGTATTCAATGGGCGCATCGTGGTCGAGCCCGGCGCCGCGCGCAGCGAGTCGCAGCAGTCGAGCCGCAGTTTGCTGCTGTCGGAAAGCGCCGAGATCGACTCGCGCCCGCAGCTGGAGATTTTGCACAACGACGTCAAGTGCAGCCACGGCGCCACGACCGGGCAGCTCGATCCGAACATGCTCTTCTACCTGCTGTCGCGCGGCATCGATCCGCGGACGGCACGCGCCCTGCTCATCTACGCGTTCCTGGACGACGTGCTCGCCCGGCTCGGGCACCCGCAGTTGCGCCAGCAGCTCGAGCGCCGTATTTCGGCCACGCTGCCGGACCAGCAGCGCATCGAGGAGTTCCTGTGAGTACCGCTGCCAAGCGCACGACGGGCCCCGCACAATCGACGCCGTTCGACGTCGAGCGCGTCCGGCGCGATTTCCCGATTCTGAGTCGCGAAATCGCAGGTCATCCGCTCGCCTACCTGGACAATGCCGCCTCGTCCCAGCGACCGCGCAGCGTCATCGACGCCGAAGCACACTACTACGCCGAGATACACGCCAACGTGCATCGGGGCGTGCACACGCTGAGCCAGCTCGCCACCGAAGCGTACGAAGGCGCGCGCGACAGCGTGCGCCGCTTCATCAATGCCGCCTCGATGCGCGAGATCATATTCGTGCGTGGCACGACCGAGGCGATCAACCTCGTCGCACAGAGCTACGCGCGGCCGCGCCTCACGCCCGGCGACGAGATCCTCATCACCTGGCTCGAGCATCACTCCAACATCGTGCCGTGGCAGCTGCTCGCGGGGCAGACCGGAGCACGCCTGCGCGTGGCGCCGATCAACCGGGCCGGCGAAGTCGACGTTGCAGCGCTCGAGTCCATGCTCTCGCCGCGCACGCGCCTAGTGGCGGTGGCGCACATTTCGAACGCGCTCGGCACCATCGTGCCGGTACGGCGCATCATCACCGCGGCACATGCGCGCTCGATTCCCGTGCTACTCGATGGCGCGCAGGCGGTGCCGCACAAGGCTGTGGACGTGCGCGAGCTCGATTGCGATTTCTATGCGTTCTCCGGGCACAAGATGTTCGCGCCGACGGGAATCGGGGTGCTGTATGGCCGTGAGGCGCTGCTCGAGGCGATGCCGCCCTGGCAGGGCGGCGGCGACATGATTCTCAAGGTGAGCTTCGAAGGTACGACCTACAACGCGCTGCCGTACAAGTTCGAGGCCGGCACGCCACACATCGCCGGCGCGGTGGGCCTGGGCGCGGCGATCGACTACGTCGAGGCGCTCGGCATGGATCGCATCGGCGCCTATGAGCATGGGTTGCTCGAATACGCTACCGCCGCGCTGCGCGCAGTTCCTGGACTGCACCTGATCGGAACCGCGGCCGAGAAGGCCTCGGTGCTGTCGTTCGTCCTGGACGGCATCCATGCGCACGATATCGGCACGATCCTCGACAGCGAAGGCATCGCGATCCGCACCGGCCACCATTGCGCCATGCCGGTCATGGACTACTACGGTGTGCCGGCAACGGCGCGCGCGTCCCTCGCCTTCTACAACACCCGTGCCGAGATCGATCGGCTGGTGGCGGCGCTCGCCAAGGCGCGCGAGGTTTTCGGCTGATGGACCTCAAGGATCTGTACCGCGACGTGATCATCGATCACAACCGCCGGCCGCGAAATTTCGGGCGGCTGGACCCGGCTGACGCGCACGCCGAGGGGTTCAACCCACTGTGCGGAGACCGCCTCGAGCTGTATCTCAAACTCGACGGCGAGCGCCTCAGCGATCTGAAATTCGAAGGAAAAGGGTGTGCAATATCAGTAGCTTCTGCGTCACTCATGACGGAAACTCTCAAGGGGAAGACGCTCGCCGAAGCGCAGCGCTACTTCGATGAAGTGCATGCGCTGCTCACGGAGCCGGGCCACGTGCCGACGCTCGAGCTCGGCAAGCTCGCAGCCCTCTCCGGTGTGCGCGAGTTCCCCGTGCGCGTGAAGTGCGCGAGCCTGTGCTGGCACACGCTCAGCGCCGCGCTCAAGCAGCAGGCGCAGCCAGTCTCCACCGAGTGACCATGCGCGCATACGAGAACGAGCCGGTGGTCATCGAGCGCGACGTCCGCGCCGTGGTGATTCCGGCGGGCATCAACGTCACACTGCGTCCCGGGCAGGCGGGCTATATCACGCAGGCGCTCGGCGGCAGCTTCACGGTGTATATCGAAGGGAACCTGTTCCGCATCGCCGGTGAGGATGCCGACGCGATCGGCAAGGAGCCCATCAAGCCGATCGAGCTGCCGCCCAACGCCACCGAGGATGACATCCGCTCGCTGGTGTGGAACCAGATGCGCCTCTGCTACGACCCGGAGATCCCGATCAACATCGTCGACCTCGGCCTGATCTACGAGTGCACCATCCAGCGCAACTCCGACGACACGCGCACCGTCAATGTGAGGATGACCCTGACGGCACCCGGCTGCGGCATGGGCGAGATCCTGGTGCAGGACGTAAGAGAGAAGATCGAAATGATCCCGACAGTGCAGGCGGTGAATGTCGAACTCGTGTTCGATCCGCCCTGGAATCAATCGATGATGTCGGATGCCGCGCGCCTGCAGACCGGGATGATGTGATGCAGCCGGCCGCAGCCACGGGCAGCCGCTGGGTCGATGTCGCGCCCGCCGATGCCGTGCCGCCCGGCGAGTATCGCGTGTTCGATGTCGACGACACGCCGATCGCCGTATTCAACATCGACGGTGCGCTCTTCGCGATCCACGACATCTGCACCCACGACGGGGAGATCCTCACCGGCGGCCCGGTCGAGGGCACCGAAATCGTCTGTCCCCGCCATGGCGCGCGCTTTTCGCTGCGCACCGGCGAGGTCCTTGCGCCACCCGCCTATGAGCCGGTGCGCACCTACCGCATCCGCATCGAGAACGGTCGCCTCTGGCTCGAGGCGCAGACATGAAGCGCCTCACGCTGGTGCGGCATGCGAAGTCCGACTGGAAGGACGCCTCGCTGAAGGATTTCGATCGACCGCTCAGCCGCCGCGGCTTGCGCGAGGCTCCGGGCATGGCCGAGCAGTTGGCCGATCACAAGGTACACGTCGATCTGATGATCACCAGCCCGGCGCGGCGCGCCCTCGAAACGGCTCGCTTCTTTGCCAAGGCGCTCGACTATCCTCTGCGACGGCTGAAACTGGAGGATCATCTCTACCTGGCGCGACCCGGCGAGATCCTCGACGTCGTGCGCGCCGTCGGCAAACGCGTACAGCACCTGATGCTCTTCGGCCACAATCCGGGCCTGAGCGACTTCGCACACAAGCTCACGCGTGACAAGGAGCTGGGAGAGCTGCCGACCTGTGCCGTGTACTCGATGGAGCTCGACATCGGGAGCTGGGCGGATGCGCGCTACGGTGAAGGGCGCCATCCGACATTGAATCATCCCAAGAACTTTCTCGACTTGCTGACTTAGAGCCAGGGACTCGACGGAGCGCGCGGCTGGCTGCGCGTGGTGTGTCAGCGCGGCGCGCCCGGCGGATCAAGCCAGCGCTGCAGCAACACGAGATCGAGCCAACGATCGAACTTGCGGCCCACTTCCCGCAGCAGCGCCACGCGCTCGAAGCCCAGCGCCTCGTGAAAGCGGATCGAGGCGGCATTGGAGGCATCCACGCCGGCGATCATCACATGCTTGCCCTGGGCCGTGGCGCGCGGGAACAGCGCGCGCACCAGCTCACTGCCGATCCCCTGCGCGCGCCGATCTGCGCGCACGTGGACGCTGTGCTCGACGGTGTAGCGATAGCCGGGCCAGGCGCGAAACTCGCCGAAAGTCGCAAAGCCGGTGACGGCCGTTTCATCGCGTGTCACCAGCACGGGGAATCCGCGTGCCACGCGGCTGCTCCACCACTCAAGGCGGTTCTCGAGTGTCACGGGAACGTTGGAATAAACCGCGGTCGAATGCGCGATGACGTCGTTATAAATGGCGAGAATGCCCGGCAGATCGGCCTCGGTCGCGTCCGCGATCAGCATTCGGGCACGTTCACCGCCAGGCCACCCTGCGACGTCTCCTTGTAGATGGATGACATGTCGCGACCGGTTTGCCGCATGGTGGCGATCACCTGGTCGAGCGTGACCTTGTGGCTGCCGTCGCCGCGAATTGCGAGCCGCGCCGCGTTGATCGCCTTGACCGCGCCCATGGCGTTGCGCTCGATACAGGGGATCTGCACCAGTCCCGCGATCGGATCGCACGTAAGACCGAGGTTGTGCTCCATGCCGATCTCCGCCGCATTCTCGATCTGCTCGTTGGTGCCGTGCAGTGCCGCCACCAGGCCTGCGGCCGCCATCGAGCAGGCAACTCCGACCTCTCCCTGGCATCCCATCTCGGCACCTGAGAGCGAGGCGTTCTGCTTGTAGAGCATGGCGATGGCGCCCGCTGTGAGCAGGAAGCGGATCACGCCGTCATCGTCCGCGCCGGACTCGAAGCGACAGTAGTAGTGCAGTACCGCCGGCACGATACCCGCTGCACCGTTGGTGGGCGCGGTAACGACGCGCCCTCCGGCGGCGTTCTCCTCGTTCACCGCCAGTGCGAACGCGTTGACCCAGTCCATTACATCCAGCGCCCCGCGCGCGCCCTGGCTGGTCAGCATGCGATACAGCCGCGGTGCGCGCCGGCGAACCTTGAGCACTCCGGGCAGCAACCCTTGCGCATCGAATCCTCGTTGCACGCAGCCCTGCATCACACGCCAGATTCGCAGCAGCCCGGTGCGGATCTGCTCATCGTCCCGCCAGCTCAGCTCATTGGCGAGCACGAGTTCGAAAAGTTCGAGCCCTCGATCGCGCGCGCGTTGCAGCAGTTCCGCTCCGCTGCTGAAGGGATGAGGCACTGCGCTGCCCTGCTCGACCGAAGCCGCGGCCGTCTCCCCTGCACGCACGATGAAACCACCGCCGATTGAATAGAACTCCTCCCGCAGCAGGGCCGCACCCGAGGCATCGAGTGCGCTGAAGCGCATGCCGTTCGAGTGGCCTCGAAGCACCTCGTTGCGCAGGTAGAGGAGATCGAGCGGTTCATCGAAGCTGATTTCGCGCTCGCCGAGGAGTTTCAGGCGCCCCGTAGAGCGAATTCGCCGGATCGAGGCCTCGACCTGATCCGGGTCAACCTCATCGGGCCGGTGTCCTTCGAGCCCGATCAGCACGGCGCGATCGGTGGCGTGTCCCCGGCCGGTCAGGGCAAGAGAGCCGTAAAGCTGGATCGATACCTGCGCGGTTCGCGCGAGCAGCTCGCGTTGCGCGAGGTTCTGGGCGAATTCGCGCGCAGCATTCATCGGCCCGACGGTGTGCGAGCTCGACGGGCCGATCCCGATCTTGAAGATGTCGAAGACGCTCAGCATCCGCGCGCCGGAGCCATGTCCGAGGTCTATTCCTCACCCGCCAGCGACAGCAGCGTGGCATTGCCACCTACTGCGGCCGTGTTGTTGGTAACGGTCTGCTCGGTGGCGAAGCGATGCAGGTAGTAGGGACCGCCTGCCTTCGGGCCCGTACCCGAAAGGCCGCAGCCGCCGAAGGGCTGCACCCCCACGACTGCCCCGATCATGTTGCGGTTGATGTAGACGTTACCGACGCGCAGCCGTGCAGCGAGCTCGCGTGCCGCGGAATCGATGCGCGTATGGATGCCGAGGGTGAGACCGTACTGCGTCGCATTGATGGCATCCACGACGCGATCGAGTGCGCGTGCCGAATAGCGGATCACGTGCAGGATCGGCCCGAAGACCTCACCCTTGAGCCGCTCGAGGCTGTCGATCTCGACCGCCAGCGGCGCGACAAAGGTTCCCTGCGCGTGCCACGGTTCGCGCCGACACCGATGTGCCCAGCGTGCGCCCTGCACGATCGACTCGGCATGTGCTTCCAGCATGGCGCGTGCATTCGCGTCGATCACCGGTCCCACATCGGTCGCCAGCAGCGCCGGGTCGCCGAGAACCGTCTCGTCCATGTAGCCTGCCAGCAACTGCAGCACCCGGTCCGCAATTTCCTCCTGCAGGAACAGCACCCGCAGCGCGGAACAGCGCTGTCCCGCGCTGTTGAAGGCCGACAGCACGACGTCGGCGATGACCTGCTCGGGCAATGCAGAGCTGTCCACCAGCATTGCGTTCTGGCCACCAGTCTCCGCGATCAGTGTGGCGATGGGACCCGGACGCGCGGCGAAGCCTCGCTGGATGATGCGTGCAGTCTCGGTCGAGCCCGTGAAGACGACTCCGGCCAGGCGCGGATCGGCCACCATGCGAGCACCGAGTTTCGAACCCTGGCCGGGCAGGAAATGCAGCACCTCCGGTGGTACTCCGGCCTCGTGCAGCAGCGTAATGGCACGATGGGCGATCAGTGCAGTCGGCTCGGCGGGCTTGGCGAGCACCGCATTGCCGGCAGCGAGCGCTGCGGAAATCTGGCCAGTGAAGATCGCAAGCGGAAAGTTCCAGGGGCTGATGCAGCCGAACACGCCGCGTCCCGCGAGCCGCAGCTCGTTGCTCTCCCCCGTCGGCCCCGGAAGCTTCAGCGCCGTGCCGAAATCCGCGCGTGCTCTGTGCGCGTAGTAGCGCAGGAAGTCGACCGCCTCGCGCAGCTCCGCTACGCTGTCAGGCACTGACTTGCCGGCCTCGCGCACCGCCAGAGCGATCAGGTCGCCGCGGTTCGCCTCGAACAGGTGCGCGGCTTTCTCCAGGATCAGGGCGCGATCGGCCGCGGCGCAAGCATTCCATTGGGGTTGAGCGGCCACTGCCGAGGTGATGGCCGCATCGACCGCCGTTTCGTCCGCGGCCACGACGGCACCGACGACGTCGGCACGGTTCGCAGGATTGATGACCGCAGTCTGCGGCCCGTCAAGATCGCGGCCCGCCACGATCGGCCGAGCGATCCAGTAGGTCGTGAGTGCCGGCGTGCATTCCCGCGCAAGCTGCACCAGCTCCCTGCTGTCAGCCAGATTGACGCCAGCCGAATTGGTGCGCTCCGGCGCATACAAGTCGCGTGGCAGGGCAATGCGCGGATGAGCAACGGATGCCAGGCCCTCGACCTGCGCTACCGGATCGGCGGCGATCTGCTCGGCCGGCATCCGCTCATCGACGATGCGATTCACGAACGAGGTATTGGCGCCGTTCTCCAGCAGGCGCCGCACGAGGTATGGCAGCAGGTCTGCGTGGGCTCCGACGGGTGCGTACACTCGGCACGGCAGGTTCAGCTTGTCGGCACCGACGATCTCTCCGTAAAGCTCCTCGCCCATGCCGTGCAGGCGCTGGAATTCAAACGCGTGGCCGGTGAGCCGCGCCATCTGAATGATGCTTGCGGCCGTGTGCGCGTTGTGCGTGGCGAACTGCGGGTAGATGTGGTCGCCCCCTTCGAGCAGCAGGCGCGCGCAGGCGAGATACGACACATCGGTGTTGATCTTACGCGTGAACACTGGGTAGCCGGACAGGCCACGTTCCTGGGCACGCTTGATTTCGCTGTCCCAGTACGCACCCTTGACCAGGCGGATGTGCAGGCGACGGCGCGTCGCACGTGCGCGCGCGATGACCCAGCGCAGCACATCGGGCGCCCGCTTCTGGTAGGCCTGCACCGCGAGGCCGAAGCCACCCCAGCCAGCCGACGCTGATGCCTGCAAGACGCGATCGATGAGCTCGAGCGATAGCTCGAGCCGCTCCGATTCCTCCGCATCGACGGTGAGCGCGACGCGCGCGCTACGCGCTTCGACCACGAGCTGCAGGAGGCGCGGCGCGAGCTCACCCAGCACACGCTCGCGCTGCGCATATTCGAAGCGCGGGAACAGCGCCGACAGCTTGAGCGAAATGCTTGGCGCCTCTTCGTCAGACATCGTCGCCTCGCGCTGGGCGCCGGCGGCAGCGATGGCTTGCGAGTAAGCGCCGCTGTAACGCACGGCGTCTTCGGCAGTCATCGCCGCCTCGCCGAGCATGTCGTAAGCGTAGCGATACAGGCTGTTCTCGCCTTCGCGCGAGCGTTGCAGCGCTTCCTGCATCGTGCGGCCCATGACGAACTGGTGGCCCATGATGCGCATCGCCTGCTTCAGCGCCGCGCGCACCACCGGTTCCCCGAGGCGCGTCGCCAGCCGTGCGATCACGGCGGCGGGATTGCGCAGCTCTTCGGCATCCGGACGGATCAGCCTGCCGGTCAGCATCAGGCCCCAGGTCGAGGCATTGACGAACAGCGAATCGCTGTCGCCCAGGTGCTCGGACCAGTTACCGGCGGCAATCTTGTCGGCGATGAGGCGATCGGCGGTGTCGGCGTCCGGTATGCGCAGCAGCGCTTCTGCGAGGCACATCAGGATCACGCCTTCGCGTGAGGCGAGGTCGTACTGCCTGAGGAAGGCGTCGAGCCCGCCCTTGCGAGTCCGATTGCGGCGCACCGCGTCGATCAGGCCGGTCGCCTGCTCGCGCACTCGGTCGCGGACTTCCGGCTCCAGGCGCGCGAGCGGCAATAGCCCTGCGATGCACTCCCGCTCCTCCGCGAGGTAGAGCCCGTTGATCGCCGTGCCGATGGGCGACTCAAGCGCAGTCCCGGCCGGGCGGATGAAAGCCGGCGCGGTCGGAGCAGGATTGGCCGACATCGTTATGTGTTCCCAAGGGGCGCAACTGCGAGGGTGCGCATTGTACCAACACGGCGAGCGCCGCGGACTTCAGCGGGTCTGTCGGATTCGACTCAGGTAGTCCGATAGCACGCGTGCGTGGTCGAACACCAGGCGCGGCGGGTGGCGCGGATCGACGATTGCGACCGAGCGTGCGTCATCCCCGGCCGCCGGCTGCCCGCGCGCACTGGCCACGAAAACGATACCGATCGTGTGACCGCGAGGATCCCGGGACGGATCGGAATACACCCCGAGCAGCGGTCCCAGCTCAATATCGAGGCCCGTCTCCTCGCGCGCCTCCCGGACGACGGCCTGCTCGACGGACTCGCCCATGTCAACGAATCCGCCGGGCAACGCCCAGCCGAGGGGCTCGTAGCGGCGCTCGACGAGCACGATCGGGCACCCGGGTTGATCCACGAGCTCGATGATGGCGTCGACAGCGACCGGCGGCGTAACGGGTCTGGGCATGCGCGGTGTCTTAGCAGGTCTGGGGGTGGAAGGCATCTCCTTCCACCCCCAGACCTGCCGCAAGCTCGCAGCAGCGAGCTGTCAACCCGCTGCGTCAGGGCGCGTTCATGTTGGGAGGGTGAAACTGATCCTTGAGACCCGGTCTCGACAGCCGGGATGATGGCGGGCGCATGATCAACAAGGACACGGCCGTTGCTGCCAACCGTTTCGGGCTCGGCGCGCGTCCGGGGGAGCTCGAGCGTATCGGCGAGGATGCTCGCGGCTGGCTGAGGTCGCAGATCGCCGCCACGCCGCCTGCACCCGGCGAGCTCTCTGCACTCAAGTCCAGCGACGAGATCCTGCGTGCATTCTTCGCGGCGCGTGAAGAGCGCAAGCAGGAGCGCGAGGCGGCCGCCAAGGTCGACCCGGTGCAGAAAGCCGCCAATCTCATTCGCGACGCTCTGCTGCCCCACTATCTCGCGCAGGCCGAGGCGCGGGTGCGAATCGCCGCACGCACCGACCTGCCGTTTACCGAACGCCTGGTGCAGTTCTGGACCAATCACTTCGCCGTGTCCATCGACAAGCCGATCTGCCTCGGTATCGCCGGCGCGCTCGAGAACGAGGCGATTCGCCCTCACGTCACCGCCCACTTCAGCGAGTTGCTGCGCGCCGTCGAGCAGCACCCGGCGATGATCGCCTACCTCGACAACCAGTCCTCCGCGGGGCCCGATTCGCCGATTGCACGCCTCGCCTCACGGCGCAGAAGCGGCCAGCACAAGGTCGGCATCAACGAGAACCTGGCGCGCGAGATTCTCGAGCTGCACACGCTGGGCGTGAACGGCGGCTACACGCAGACCGACGTCACCCGTTTCGCGCAGGTGCTCACCGGCTGGTCCATCGGCGGCGGCAAAGGCCGCCTTGCAGGCGGAACTCCGGGCCGATACTACTTCCGCGAGAATCTGCATCAGCCGGGGCCGCAGACATTGCTCGGCCGAACCTACGCCGAGTCCGGTGAAGCGCAGGGGATTGCCGCACTCGCCGACCTCGCACGGCATCCAGCGACAGCGCACCATCTCGCCAGCAAGCTCGCGCGCCACTTCATTGCCGACGATCCGCCGACCGAGAGCGTCGAAAACATTGCCGCCGCGTTTCGGGCCAGTGAAGGCCACCTGCCTACCATGTATCGTGCGCTCATCGACAGCACCGCGGCGTGGGATCCGCAGCCGACGAAGTTCAAGACGCCACAGGATTTCATCTATTCGGCGTATCGCGCCTTCGACATTGCGCCGCCGGAACAACGCGCCCTGCTCGCACCGTTCGAGATTCTCGGTCAGCGTATCTATTCGCCGGGATCGCCCGCGGGCTGGCCCGATACCTCGCGCGACTGGGACGGCGCCGACGCACTGATGAAGCGGATCGAGTGGTCGGTCGCCGTGGGCGATCGGCTGGCTCCGGTACGTGCACCGCTGCCGACAGCCGGTCAGGCACTGGGCCCGCTGCTGTCGCAACACACCGAGGATGCGCTACATCGTGCGGCCAGCACTTCGCAGGGACTGTCGCTGTTCCTCCTGAGTCCCGAGTTCCAGCGCCGCTGAGGAGCTCTGCATGATCTCCCGTCGCAACTTCATGAATCGCGCACTCGCATGCGGGCTCCTCTCGCAGTTGCCCCGGCTTGGCTTCGCCGCCGCTGCCGGCGATTCGCGCTTCGTGCTCGTGATCCTGCGCGGCGCGCTCGATGGATTGACCGCGGCGCCGCCCTACGGCGATCCAGCCTACGCCGCCGCACGGCGTGAACTGGCAATAGCGCCTCCGCGAGACAGCGGTGGCGCACTCGAGCTCGATTCCACTTTCGGTCTGCACCCGGCGCTGAAGTTGCTGCATCAGCGCTTCGAGATGCGCGAGCTCGCGGTGTTTCACGCCGTCGCCTCTCCCTATCGCGAGCGATCGCACTTCGACGGCCAGAACGTGCTGGAGAATGGCACACCCGCCCCTTCTGGAGGCGCGAGCGGGTGGTTGAATCGCGCCATCGCCACGCTCCCGCCCGCGGCGCACGGCATGCCGCAAGAGCTGGGTCTCGCGCTCGGCCAGAATGTGCCTCTGGTGTTGCGCGGTGATGCGCGGGTTACGTCCTGGGCGCCCTCACTGCTGCCGGAAGTCGAACCCGACACGCTCGCGCGCCTGGCTGATCTCTACACAGCAGATCCGGTGCTCGCCATGAGGCTCAACGAAGCCACCGCCATCGATGCGCTCGCGGATGAACAGATGGGCGCGGAGCGCGGCGCCCGCCAGTTTGCCGCCCGCGCTGGTACCGGCAACATCGCGCGCCTCAAGCTCATGGCAGGCACTGCGGGCAAGTTCCTGTCCGCCCCCGACGGTCCGCGGATAGCGGTGTTTGACGCGACCGGCTGGGACACGCACGCACAAGAAGGCGCCGCCACGGGTCAGCTCGCGCAGCGCCTGGATGGCCTGGACTCCGTGCTCGATACGCTGGCCGTCGCGCTGCAGCCGGTGTGGCAGCAGAGCGCGATCATGGTGGTCACCGAATTTGGCCGCACCGTGGCGCTCAATGGCACGCGGGGCACCGACCACGGCACGGGAACTTGTGCCTTTCTGCTGGGCGGCGCGGTGAATGGCGGGCGCGTGATTGCGGACTGGCCCGGGCTCGGCGCAAGTGCACTCTACGAAGGGCGCGATCTGAAGCCGACGCTGGATCTGCGAGCCGTCTTCAAAGGCATCCTGCAGCAGCACTACGACATCGGCCCGCGTCAACTCGAGGACTCGGTCTTTCCCTCGAGCTCGAGCGCTCATCCCGTACCCGGCCTGCTGCGCGCCTGAGCGCTCGTGGCGCAGGCGCGCTCAGTATACTGTCGCGCCATGGGAACTGAGCACGCGGCCACGGTCGGGATCTTCGATACCACAACTACCGGCTTTGCGAGCGAGGTGCTCGAGCGTTCGAAGCGCGCCACGGTCGCCGTCGACTTCTGGGCCCCCTGGTGTGCACCATGTCGCGCGCTCACGCCGATTCTCGAGGAGCTGGTGCGCCAGTACGCCGGGCGATTGCTGTTGGCGCGCGTCAACACGGACGATGAGCCGGCTCTCGCGGCGCAGTTCGCCATCCGCAGCATTCCCGACGTGCGTATCTTTCGTGACGGGCGGATGGTCGATGGCTTCGTCGGCGTGCAACCGCTCACGCGGCTGAAACCGTTGTTCGACAAGCACGTGACACGCGCCTCGGAGGGTGGGCGTGAACAGGCCCGCGCCCTGCTGCTCGATGGCGATGCACCAGGCGCGATCGCGATGCTGCGCAAGCTCATCGCGACCGATCCCGAGAATGCGGCTGCGCAACTTGACCTCGCCGACGCCCTCGCGCGCACCGGAGCTCTGGACGAGGCGCAGCAGCTCCTCGATGCTCTGCCGACCAACCTCGCCAGCGGCAAGGAAGCCGACGCGGTACGTGCGCACGTCCATTTTTTGCGCCACGCCGCCAAGTCGGAAGAGGTTGCAAAGCTGCGCGATAAAGTTGCCGCCAACGCCGCAGATCTCGAGGAGATGCACCGGCTCGCTGCCTTCGAGATGCTGTTTGGCGAGTCATCGTCCGGGCTCGAGCTGCTGCTTGCGATCATGCGCCGCGACCGCCGCTTCCAGGACGACCTGGGGCGGCGCAGTTTGGTGCAAGCCTTTCAGCTCCTGGGCGATGGCGATGAACGCGTCGCACAGTACCGTCGGCGCATGACTGCTCTGCTCTACTGAGCCGCCTCTTCCCGCAGACGCACAGCAAGGTCCGTACCGAGATAGCGCTCGATCCAGCGCCGCGCGCCGTAGATCAATGGCGTCAGCACAATCGCTAGCACCAGCTTGTAGCTGTAGTTGAGGGTGCCGACCGCGAGGAAACGATCCATCGGCCAGTGCTGCGGACCGAGCACGAAGGCTATGTAGAGCACCACGAAGCTGTCGACGAGCTGGGAGATTACCGTGGACCCGGTAGAGCGCAGCCAGATGAAACGCTCGCCGGTGATGCGCCGGATGCGATGGAAGATCGCCACGTCCACGAGCTGGCCAATCATGAAGGCGGTGACGGACCCGGCGATGGTCCACATGCCTTGCCCGAAGATCGCCACGAAGGCGGCCTGCATGTCCGGCACACCGCGGCTGCTGTTCACGCCGACCCACCAATCGGCGGGCGCGAGATGAATCGCAGTGTACGCGGCGAGGAATGCGTAGACGATCAGCGCTACGGCGAGCCAGGAAATCAGGCGCACACCGCGCACGCCGAAGTATTCGTTGATGACGTCGGTCATCACGAACACGACTGGCCACACCAGCACCCCGGCGGTGAAGCTGAGCGAGCCCCTCTGGCCGAACAGGCTCAAGTCGAATGGCCGGAGCCCGAGCGTCGTCTCCAGAGCGAAGATCTTGATGCCGACGAACTCGGCGATGAGCGCGTTGGCGATGAAGAATCCGCTCAACGCGATGAACAAGCGAGTCGCGCGCTCTTCGCGCATCGTTGCTTTCAGCGGCGCAGGCGCGCCGCCCCCGGAACTTCAAGGGTCGCGACTGCGCCGCGCGCGTCGCGCCGGTTCTCGAGGCTGAGCGTGCCACCATGGCCTTCGGCGATCTGACGCGATAGCGCCAGTCCCACACCACTCCCCCCGGGCTTGGTGGTAAAGAAGGGCACGAACAGGTTGTCCGGGTTCGCGATCCCCGGTCCCGAATCACGCACTGCAATGGCGAGCGCATCGCCGCGTGCCTCGGCCACGAGCGTGATCGGTCGCGTATCCTCGCCCTGCGCCTCGACCGCATTCTTCAGCAGGTTGATGAGAGCCTGCTCGAGCTGGTCCTCGTCGACGCACGCCTCCAGGCCCGCTTCCACCTGCACGTCCACCCGCTGGGCGGCGGCGAGCGCCGCGACGCGTCCCAGCAGAGTCTGCAGACCCACCCAGCGTGGCTTTGGCGGAGGCAGGCGCGCCAGGCGGCTGTACTGCGCCAGGAATCGGCCGAGCGAATCGGTGCGTTCGGCGATGACGTTGAGGGCATCGAGCGCGTCGGCGCGCGTCCGCCCTGGCGCCAGTGCTTCCGCCATGAGATCGCGCAAGGTCTCGGCCAACGAGCGAATCGGGGTCAGTGAATTGTTGACCTCGTGGCCGATCACGCGGATCAGTCGCTGCCACGCGAGACGTTCTTCTTCACGCAGCGCCTGGCGCAGGTCGGCCACGATCAACAAGTGCTGGGCCAGCCCGGACTCGCGGAAGGTACCGTGCGTGACCTGCCAGCGGCCGGAATGCCCGGCCACTGACGCGACGATGCGCGTGCCGCCTGCACCCTCCAGAAATTCCTCTAATGCCACCTCGGTGGCCGACCGGCCCATGGCGAAATCGCGAGGGACGTCGAGCAGCCGCGCGGCTGCCGGATTCGCCAGGCGGAGCAGGTGCGCGCTGTCGAACGCGAATACTGCCACATCGATGGAGTTGATCAGCTTCTCCAGCAGTGCTGTCGCCTCCATGGCTTTCAGGCGCTGGACATGCAGCGTGCGACCGAGATCGTTGATCTCCCCGGCCAACTCGCCGAGTGCGTCGTGGCCTCTCGCGCGCCGCCCGCGCACTGTGTAGTCGCCGGCGCGATACGCCTCGATCACGTTTGCGAGGCCCCGCAGGGGCTGTACGATGGCTTCGCGCAGCAACGCCGCGATGGCACCGACGACGAGAGCCAGCACCACCAGCAGGCACACTCGGAGAATCGGGCTGAGCTGCAGCCAGTACAGCAGCACCGCGCCCAGCAGCATCGCTGGCAGTGCCAGGGCGACCGTGAGCACCGTGATGCGCTGCTCGAACGCCAGTCGCACGCGCGATCGGGCGCGTACCTCAGCCATCCGTCGCGATTCCCAGCTTTTCCATGCGCCGGTACATGGCGCTGCGCGACAGGCCAAGCGCCTGCGCCGCCGCCGTCGCGCTGCCCGCGTGACGCCGTAACGCTGCACGAATCAGCGCACGCTCGGCATCCTCGAGGCTCATCTCTTCAAGTGCAGGCGGCCCCGCGTCGACCGACCCGAGGCGCAGGTCACGCGCCGTGACGATATCCGTACCCGCGAGCAGCACCGCGCGCTCGACCACGTTGCGCAGCTCGCGCACGTTGCCCGGCCAGGAATATTGCGTGAGGGCGCGCGTCGCCTGAGCGTCGAAGCCATTCAGCGGGCGACGGTAACGGCGCGCAGCATCCGCGAGTGCCGCACCGGCCAGCGGCAGAATGTCCGCCGCACGCTGGCGCAGCGGCGGCACGTGAATCTCGACTGTGTTGATGCGAAACATCAGGTCCTGGCGGAACTGTCCTGCCGACACGCGCTGCGCGAGGTCGGCATTGGTCGCCGAGATCAGCCGTACGTCCACGCGTCGCGTGCGCGAGGAACCCACCGGCTCGAACTCGCCGCTCTCGAGCACGCGCAGGAGCTTGGCCTGCTGGCCCGCGGGCAGATTGCCAACCTCGTCGAGGAAGAGCGTGCCGCCGTCGGCGAGCTCGAAGCGGCCGGTACGCTCCTGGCGGGCATCGGTGAACGCGCCCTTCACGTGACCAAACATTTCGCTCTCGAAAACCCCGTCGGGCAGCGCGCCGATATTCACTTCGATCAACGAGCGCTCGCGCCGTGCCGACCAGCCGTGCAGCAGGCGCGCCAGCAGGCTCTTGCCGGTACCGTTCTCACCCGTGATCAGCACCGGCGCGTCGGAGTTCGCCACCCGCCGTGCGACGCTGAGCGCTTCCTGCATGGCGGGAGATTCGGCGACGACTGTCGCGTCACTGGCACCACGCAGCAAGGCGTTTTCCGCCTCGAGCCGCTGGCTGCGCCTCAGGGCCCGGCCCAGTTCGAGCTGATTGCGGACCACCGTGAGCAGGCGCTGGTTCTCCCACGGCTTCTCGATGAAGTCGCGCGCTCCCGCGCGCATCACTTCCACGGCGACGCCGATCGTCGCCCAGGCGGTCATGACGATCACTGGCAAATGGGGATCGACCTGCTTGAGGCGTGCAAGCAGGTCCAGCCCTTCCATGCCGGAGGTCGTATCGCGCGCGTAATTGAGGTCGATGAGCGCGGCGTCAAAGCGCGTCGCGCTCACCGCTGCCAGTGCGCCGGCCGGTGAGCTCGCGAGCGCCACCTCGATGCCTTCCTTGCCGAGCAGCAGGCGCAGGGCCGTGAGCACATCCTGCTGATCATCGGCGACGAGGAGTCTGGGTTGCATGCTGGCGCGCGCAGATCCGTGCGGGACCGTGCCCGATAACATGCAGTCTAGCAGCAGAGTGGAGAGGGACCGACAGCCGGCCCCTTCCGAGAAACCTCCGATCAGGTGTGCCGCAGCGCTGCGCCCGGTTGCAGTGCCAGCGCGCGACGCAGCGGCACAGCCGTCGCCGCCCCAATCGCCGTGACGAGGGTCAGCAGCACGATTGAGTACACGACGGGATCGTGCAAGTTGGCGGCGCCGATCGCTTGACCAAGCAGGTACGCCATCGCCGGCGCGAGCAGCACGCCGAGCCCGAGGCCCAGGCCGAGCTGCCAACCGGAACGCCGCGCCACGGCGCCGATGATGCCCCCGTCGGGCGCGCCGAGCGCACGTCGGATGGCGATCTCGCGCGCACTCTGCGCGACCGAGTACGCCAGCACGCCGTAGATGCCGGCCGCCGCCAGCAGGATGGTCACCAGCCCGAAAGCCACGAACATCCCGCCGATGACGCGGATGCCGCCGCTCTTGATGGCGCGGTTCTCGGGAATCGTGCGCAGCCAGTAGACCGCCAGGTCGGGATCGAGCTGCTGCACTGTTTCCCGGATCGCGCCGCTGAGCACATGCGGATCGCCTTCCGTGCGCAGTACCAGGCTGAAGAAGCGTTCCGGCTCCTGCGCGAACGGCACGTACACTGCTGGCAGCATCAGCTCCGTGCCGAATGGATCATCATCGTGGTTGATGTCCCCGGCAATGCCCACGACCGTGCGCCACTTCGAATCAGGCAACGCGGGATTCAGGCGCACCTGCTGCCCGAGGGCGCTTTGGCCCGGCCAGGTGCGGCGAGCAAAGGATTCGTTCACGATCGCCACCGGCACGGTATTTTCGGTATCCGTCGCCGCAAAATCTCGCCCCGAGATCATGCGACCACGTATTGCGGCGAAGAATCCTGGCGTTACGTTGACCTGCGAAGCAAACGGATACTCGCTCTGCGAGGCATAGGTGCGGCCGCGCAGGGCATACAGCGTGCGGTAGCTGCCGTGGCCGGGCGGTGTGTTGATGATCGTAGCCGCGGTTGCCCCCGGAATCGCACTGGCCCGCGTCTGCAGGTCTTGGATGAAGCGAATCTGCCGCTCGCGCGGGTAGGCGGCCTCCGGCAGGCCGATGCGGCCCGTCATGAACGGCCGCACGTCGACACCCAGATCCTTGTGCGTGGCGCTGATCGCGCTCTTGACCATGATCCCGGCCGAAGTGAGCAGCACGCATGACAGCGCAATCTCCACCACGACCAAAGCACGGATGATGCGCCCGGTGCTGAGCCCGGTATCGCGCGTGCCCTCGCGCAGTATGCCGTTGACGTCGACGCCAGAGACGCGCACGGCCGGAAACAGCCCGGCGGCAAGCGTGCTCAGTATGCCGAGCCCGATCGCGAACAGGGCTACGCGCCCGTCTATGGCGAATTTCCACCAGCTCGGGAGATTCTCAAGTTGGGTGACGCTGCGCGCAACCAGCTCCATGCCTGCAGCGGCGAGTGTCAGGCCCACCAATGAAGCGAGTGCTCCGATCACCAGCGACTCTGCCAGCATTTGTGCCGCGAGCCGGTAACGCCCGGCGCCTACGGCACGACGCACACCCGCCTCCTGGGTGCGTCCGGTCGCCCGCACCAGCATCAGGCCGGCGACGTTCACACAGGCGATGATCAATACCAGGAACACGCTGGCGAGCAGGGTCTGGAACAGCTGCCGGTCGTTACGCCCAAGCTCGGCCGAGGCGATTGGTTGCACATCGGGCTCGAGCCCCGCGTCCGTGTCGGGATACTGTTTCGCCAGGCGCGCCGCGATCGTCGCGAGCTCGGCCTGGGCCGCATCCAGGGTCACGCCCGGCTTCAGACGCCCGATAACGGCGAAGTCATTCGCCTTGCCACGAGCGAGGTCCTGCAGCTTCTCGCGCACCGGCACCCACAACTGCGCCTCCGGGTAGCCGGTCCCCGGCGGCATGACGCCGACGATCGTCGCCGTCTCACCGTTGACCCGCAGCGTACGGCCAATGATCCCGGGATCGAGGTTGTAACGCGTGCGCCATAGATCGTGGCCGAGCAACACGGCGGGCTGCGCCCCGGGGATCGCATCGCGCGGCTCGAGCGTGCGCCCGAGCAGCGGCTTGAGTCGGGTCAAACCGAAGAAGGCGCCGGTGACGAAGCCGCCGTCATAGCGCGCCGGCAGGCCGTCGCCGCTGACGATTGTGGTACCAACGTACTGGCCGGCCAGGTCCTCGAACTTGGTCTGTGCTGCGCGCCAATCCTCGAGTGCGTGCGATCCGACGTAGACTTTGTCGGCATTGTGCACGCGATCGACCAGCGTGATGCCAACGAGCGACTCGGGCTGTGGCACCGGGGGGGGCGTATCGGACACCGTGCGCACGACGCCGAACATCGTGACCACCACGGCGAGCCCCAGACCCAGCACCGTCGTGGTGAGCGCGGTGAATCCCGGTGCACGCAGCAACGAGCGAGCGGCGATTCGCAGATCCTGGATGAATTGCATGACCTGCCCCTCAGTGTGACAGCGCGCGCCGCGGCAGCGCTTCTTCGTCCACGATGCGGCCGTCGAACAGCGACACTTGCCGCTCCGCGTAACCGACGTAGCGCGAGTCATGCGTGACCATGCACACCGTCGATCCGCCTGCATGCAGGCGCGCCAGCAGTTCCATGACCGCATCGCCATTGCGCGAGTCGAGATTTCCGGTGGGCTCATCGGCCAGCAGGATCGCGGGCCGCCCCACGAGTGCGCGCGCGACAGCGACGCGCTGCTGCTGACCGCCGGAAAGCTGCGACGGGTAGTGATTCAGCCGATGTGACATGCCGACGCAGTCGAGCGCCGCCAGGGCTGCATCGCGCCGCTCCGCGCGCGACAGGTTCTCGCGGTAGGTGAGCGGCAGCTCCACGTTCTCGTAAACCGTCAGGTCACCGATCAGGTTGAAGGCCTGGAAGATGAAACCGATCTCGCGGTTGCGGATGCGCGCACGCTGCTCTGCGCCGAGCCGGCCGACCGGCGTGCCGGACAGCGCATATTCGCCTTCGGTCGGGCTGTCGAGCAGCCCGAGAATCGCGAGCAGCGTCGACTTGCCGCATCCGGAAGGTCCGGAGATCGCGATGAACTCGCCGGCGCGCACCTCGAGCTGGATGCCAGAGAGCGCATGGGTCTCCACCTCATCGGTATGAAACACCTTCACGACGTTATTGAGACGAATCAGCATCCTGGCCTCGCTCACGATGTCAACCTCCGAGGTCCGCAACCTGGTACACGATGATTCCCAACAAGCTCCACGCGATCAGGCCGATGTGCGCGCAGCCGGTGAACAGCGTCAGGCAGTAATTGAGATCGATGCACATGCGCCTACTCCACGTTGAGCCGTTCGTAGCGCTCGTACTGCGAAACATCCGAGACGATCACACGCTCGCCGGGTGCAAGGCCGGCGAGAATCACGATGCGATCGACGGAAGCCTTGCCAAACTTGACGGGCACGCGCTGCGCGCGACCACCGTCGCTCAGGCGAAACACGCGTGACTCCGACAGAGGTTGCGCACTGACCGGGCGCGCGACCTGCACGACATTGGCCAGACGCTCGATGTCGATCGTGCCCTCGATCGAGAGATCGGCGCGCGCACCGGCGGGCCACTCGCTGTCCGGCGCGACTTCCACTCGCACCGTACCGTTGCTGACCGCAGGTTCGACGCGCTCTACGTGCGCTGCGACCACGCCGTTACGGGTATCGATGCTGGCCTTCTGTCCGATGGCGAGATCCTTGGCGTCCAACTCGGGAATGGCGAGCTCGGCGAGCAGTGAACCGGGACGCGCGACGCGTGCGATGCTCGCACCGAGCGCGAGCTGCTGCCCGCTCTCGACTGCCAGCGCCTGCAATACGCCGTCCAATCCCGCGCGCACCAGCAGCGAATCGGACTGTGCGCGACGGCGAATCGCCGACTGTTCCAGCTGCGCCACGCGTGCTCTCTGCGCGGCGAGCTGCGCGGCAACCGACGACCGGAGCTTGCCGAGCCGCTCCTGTTCGATCTCGAGCCGCACGCCGAGTTGCTCGGCGGTGAGCTTCGAGCGAGCGATCTGCAGCTCGGAAATCGCATGCTGACCGGCGAGGCGCCCCTCCGCTTCAGCCTGCAGACGCGCCGACTCGTATTGCGCACGCGCTTCAGCAATGCGGGCACGCTGGTCGAGCACCTGGCTCTCGAGTTGCACGTGGAGCGAGGCAGCTTCGGCGCGCGCCGCATCGCAAGCGAGGCTGGCCTCCTCTGCAAGCTGCTGCAGCTCCGGATTCGAGAGTTCGACGAGGACGGTATCAGCTGCGACCTCAGCTCCCGGACGCACCAGCACCCGCTCCACGCGGCCTTCGGCGGCGGCTGCGATCCAGCGCTGATCGCGCGGCACGAGCGTTCCCGTGCCCCGCACACGGCGCAGCAGGTCACCGCGTATGACCACGTCGATGTACAGCGTCTTCGCGTCCACGCGCGGCGCCATCGGCTCGAAGGTGGCAAGGGCGATTCCCGCCGCCATCACGGCCGCGAGTGCCGCGCCGGCAATGAACCAGCGCCTGCGCTTACGGCGGTCGAGATCGGTACGAGGACGGTCCATTTGGGCTTCGTTGCAGTCTTTACCTGAGGCAATCCAGAGCATCGCGCGTGCCAATCGACCCCCTGTGTTGCAAGATGTTGACAAGGAAGACGAATTTCGGTGTCCAACGATTCTCAGGCTTGGCCGGCCGGGCTAGAACGTCCCCGCTGCGGGACGCGGCCTGCCGCGTTTCGTCCCAGAGCTGGGACGGGGGTCTCTCTATTTATTCTTGCCGGCGGAGCTTCAGCAGGCGACGCCGTTCGCGCTTATCGGGTCGCTCGGCGGGACGAGGCGCGAACGCGGCGGCGAGTGCGTGCTGCTCCTTAAGTCGTGCGCGACGCGCGATGCTGAGCGCTGTCTCTTCGAAACACCGCGCCGCCGCCGCAGCCGGTCCCCGACGTTCGGCCAGTGCCAGCACGATGACTTCGCGACTCCCGGCGCCCTGGGTGAGTTCGAGCCGATCTCCAACTCTGAGCGCGTGCGCTGGCTTCACGCGCTCGCCGTTGAGATGCACCTTGCCGCCGGCCACGGCCACGCTCGCCTGCGCACGGCTCTTATAGAAGCGCGCGCACCAGAGCCACTTGTCGATGCGGACTTGTACACTCGAGTCCTCACTCTTCTCGCTCACGCGGCCTCCGCATCGGTCCCGACCATCAGCCGCTATAATGCGCGACCTTTCCCGGAGCGGGAACCGCACGTGAAACACGAATTGCTCCAGCGCCTGGCCGCCGATACCGAACGGCTGCGCACACAGGGCCTGTACAAGGTGGAGCGTGTGCTCGCCTCACCGCAGCAGGCGCGTGTACGGGTAAGCGGCGGTGCGGAAGTCCTCAACCTGTGCGCCAACAATTACCTCGGGCTCGCCAACCATCCGGCGGTGCGCGAAGCAGCACATCGTGCGCTCGACCGCTACGGCTACGGCATGGCGTCGGTGCGCTTCATCTGCGGCACCCAGACGATTCACAAGGAGCTCGAGGAGCGGTTGAGCCGATTTCTCGGCACCGAGGACACGATCCTGTATTCCTCGTGCTTCGACGCCAATGGCGGGCTCTTCGAAACGCTGCTCGACGAGCAGGACGCAGTGATCAGCGATGCGCTCAATCACGCGAGCATCATCGACGGGATCCGCCTCTGCAAGGCGGAGAGGCTGCGCTACGCCAACAGCGATCTCGACGAGCTCGAAAAACATCTCAAGGCGACCCAGGGCCGGCGTACCCGGCTGATCGCAACTGACGGCGTCTTCTCCATGGACGGAACGCTTGCACGGCTCAAGGAGATCTGCGATCTCGCGGAGCGCTACGGCGCGCTCGTCATGGTCGATGACTCGCACGCCGTAGGTTTCATGGGCGCCAATGGTCGCGGTACGCACGAGCACTGCGGGGTGCTGGATCGAGTGGACATCCTCACCGGAACCCTAGGCAAGGCGCTGGGCGGCGCGAGCGGCGGCTACACCAGCGGACGACGCGAGATCGTCGCCTGGCTGCGCCAGCGCTCACGGCCGTACCTGTTCTCGAACAGCATCGCCCCGGTGGTAGCTGCGGCGAGCGTGCGCGTGCTGGACCTGCTCGAGGGCAGCCCGGAATTTCGTGAGCGCCTGTTCGACAACACGCGATTCTTCCGCGAGCAGCTGGCGGCGCTCGGGCTGCAGATCATTGCCGGCGAACATCCCATCATTCCGATCATGCTGGGCGATGCGCGTGTGGCGGTAGACATGGCGGACCGGCTGCTGGCCGAGGGAGTCTACGTCGTGGGCTTTTCCTTTCCGGTGGTCCCGCAGGGCAAGGCGCGGATCCGCACCCAGATGTCCGCGTGTCTCACACGCGAAGACCTGCAGCGTGCAATTGCGGCCCTCGGACGCGTCGCCCGCGCCATGAATCTCGTGCAATGAAGCACTTCATATGAAAGCACTCGTCAAGTCGCGCGCCGAACCCGGCATCTGGATGGAAGAGATTCCCGAGCCGCGCGTCGGCCACAACGATGTCCTGATACGCATCGGCAAGACCTCGATCTGTGGCACCGACATGCACATCTACAACTGGGATGCATGGGCACGGCAGACCATTCCGGTGCCGATGGCCGTCGGACACGAGTACAGCGGCGAGGTGATCGAGATCGGCGGCGAAGTCAGCGGCATCAAGCCGGGCGATCGCGTTTCCGGCGAAGGCCACATCACGTGCGGTTACTGCCGCAATTGCCGCGCCGGGCGCCGGCACCTGTGCCGCAACACGGTCGGCGTGGGCGTCAATCGTCCTGGCTGCTTTGCCGAGTACCTGGCAATCCCGGCCATCAACACATTCAAGCTGCCGCCGAGCATCGGCGATGATGTCGCATCGATTCTCGATCCCTTCGGCAACGCCACGCACACGGCGCTGTCATTTAGCCTGGTGGGCGAAGATGTGCTGATCACGGGTGCCGGCCCGATCGGCATCATGGCGGCGGCTATCGCGCGCTTCGCCGGCGCACGCCATATCGTCATCACCGACGTGAACGACTACCGGCTCGACCTCGCCCGCAAGATGGGCGCAAGCCTCGCCCTCAACATCCAGCGCGAGAGCCTGGACGATGCGATGAAGAAGCTGCGCATGGAAGAAGGCTTCGACATCGGCTTCGAGATGTCCGGCAATCCCCAGGCGCTGCGCGAAATGCTGAGGACGATGCACCACGGTGGCAGCATTGCCCTGCTCGGCATCCCGCCGACGGACACCGCGATCGACTGGAACCAGGTGATCTTCAAGGGACTGGTGATCAAGGGCATCTACGGGCGCGAGATGTTCGAGACCTGGTACAAGATGTCGAGCATGCTGCAGAGTGGCCTCGACATCACGCCCGTGATCACGCATCACCTGCCGGCGGAGGAGTACCGCGAGGCCTTCGAGACGATGAAGACCGGCCGGTCGGGGAAGATCATTCTCGACTGGTCAAGGTAGAGCAGTCACTGGCGGCCATCGGGTGATCGCAGGAGCAGTCCCGGGCGGCCACCGGGTGATACCGTGCCGACGTGCGCCGGATCACGGCTGTTGTTACCTAGAGCTGAGAAGTTACACCCGCAAACACTGGTGCCGGCGCAGTCGGCAGATATCACCCGATGTCCACCCGCTCCTGCGTTGACTAGTAAGAGTGAGTTAGCTTCTCCTGTAAGAGGTCCGCGGAGCGGACCCAAGAGAAGACACTCCCAACGGGGTTCATGCAGGACGATTCGGACACTGGCGTCGAGGGTCTGCCAACTCGGGCGAGCAGTGTTTGCGGGGATACATCTTCGGATAGCACGGTCATCGAGCGTTGGTCAGCCCGGAGTTGGCACGGCCCTCACGCCAGTAGCTGAATCGGATTGCTCTTCCCTGACGCCAGTGGCCGGATCGGACTGCTCTACCCGCCCTGCAAGACCCCGCACGGACAATATGAGTAGAGGTGCTGCGGATCGTTGAAGCGGGCCCAGCGCGCCGCTTCTCGCTCGAGCGGACTGAGCGCCTTGCGGATCAAGGCAGGCCGCGGATCGCTCAGCCCTGTCGCCACCGCTACGCGTGACAGCATCGAGCGCAGTTCCAGCGCCAGCAGCTCTTCCCAGCTCATCTCAGGCTCGAAGTACTTGGGTTCGAAGTCCGCGCTCACTTTCGCACGCTTCGCGGCGGACTTGAGCGCGTCATCCAGATTGCCAAAATGATCGACTAGGCCCTGCTTACGCGCATCCTCGCCTGACCATACCCGCCCCTGCGCGACCACGTCGATCTCGGCCGGGGTCTTGCCGCGCCCGGCGGCGACGTGGTCGAGAAACACGTCATATGCGTGCTCGACACCGGCCTGCAGAATGTCGCGCGCCGCGGGCCCGAGAGAACGATCGAGGCGAAAGTCCCCGCTGAGTGCGGTCGTGCCGACGCCGTCAGTGTGGACGCCCAGCTTCTGCAAAGTCCTCTGAAACGTCGGAATTGCCGCCACGACCCCGATCGAGCCGGTGATGGTAGTCGGGCTGGCCCAGATCTCGTCCGCGCCGGCGCCGATGTAGTAGCCGCCGGAAGCCGCGACGCTTCCCATCGACACAACGACGGGCTTGCCCTCGGCGCGCAGCGCCTTCACCTCGCGATAGATTTGCTCGGAGGCGAACACACTCCCCCCGGGACTGTCGACACGCAGCACAACCGCCTTGACGTCGTCGTCGTACCGCGCGTCGCGCAGCAGCTCCGATGTCGACTCGCCGCCCACGGTTCCCGGCGGCTGCTTGCCGTCCAGGATTTCCCCCGCGGCCACGACGACGCCGATCTTGTTCTTCGAACCGGACTTGAGCGCCCCCTCCGAACGCACTGCTGCCAGATACTCATCGAGGCTGATGCCGTGAAAGGAGTGCGTCGATTCATCCTCGCCGACGATGTGCTTCAGCTCGTCCTCCACCTGCACGCGATCCTTCAGCGCCGTGACCAGTCCCTGAGCCAACGCGAGCTTCGCGGTATCGCCTTTCGCGCCTTTCACCAGAGCCGCCGCCTGGTCGGCATACTGTGCCAGCGCGCCGGCCTGCAGCTTGCGAGCAGTAGTGACATCCGCCTGGTACGCCTTCCACAGCGTGTCGAGCCACGCCTGGGTCTCCTCGCGCTCCTCGGGAGACATGTCATTGCGCGTGTACCCGTCTGCAAAGCTCTTGTGAGCGCCGGTGCGAAATACGTTGACGTCGACGGCCAGCTTGTCGAGCGCGTCCTTCAGGTACATGCGGTAGTAGTCGAAGCCGTCGATGTACACGTAGCCGAGCGGATCGAGGTTGACTTCGTCGGCTTGTGCAGCGAGGTAGTACTGGCTCTGCTCGTAAGCCGTACCCACCGTCACGACCTTCTTGCCCGAACGGCGGAACTCGCGCAGCGCCTTGCCGACGTCCTGCAGCTTGGCCATGCCGCCACCTTCCATGTCATCCAGATCGAGCATGACGATTTTGATGCGATCATCCCTGGCCGCCGCCTTGAGCGCATCGAGCACATCGCGCAAGCGCGTCTCGGGCTCGCCATTACCGGTGGCACGTCCCAGTGCCCGATCCAGCGGGTCGCCGCTCAGCTGCTCGACCAACTGGCCCTGGATATCGAGCACCAGCGCGGCCCGATGCGGCACGATGGGAATCGAGGAGCGCAGCGCACTCAGCACGATGCCGAAGATCACCAGCAGCAGCAGCAGATGCAGGACCTTGCGCAGTGCGTCTAGCGCGCGCCAGAGGAACCGGAACACTCCCTTCATGGTCTCGCCGATCGCCACCTGCGCCTCGTCAATGCACTGCGTCAGTTCGCCGCGCCATAGGAAACCTGATAGATGACACCCGCCAGATCATCCGAGACCAGCATTGATCCGTCCGGCAACACGAGCAGGTCGACCGGACGCCCGAGCACTCCGTCGGGCTGGTTCCATCCGCTGATGAAAGGTTCGTAGCCTGTGGCCTGATCGCCCTGCAGGCGCACCAGGCTGACGCGGTAACCGGAGCGCTGCGTGCGATTCCACGAGCCGTGCTCAGCGATGAAGATCTGGTTGCGGTACGTCTCGGGAAACTGCGTGCCCGTGTAGAACTTAACCCCGAGAGACGCGACATGCGCACCGAGCTTGCGCGCTGGCGGGATCGCGCTGGCACAGTTGCCGAGGTCGCCGAACTGGGGATCCTTGATCTCGCCACCATGACAGAACGGAAACCCGAAATTCAGGCCGGGTCCCGGTGCGCGGTTGAGCTCGTCCGGCGGAGCATCGTCGCCGAGATAGTCGCGACCGTTGTCCGTGAACCAGAGTTCATGGGTCACTGGATGCCAGGTGAACCCGACCGTGTTGCGCACGCCGCTCGCGAACACTTCGCGGCCGCTGCCGTCGGGGTTCATGCGGGTGATGACCGCGTAACCCTTCTGATCACAGACATTGCACGGTGCGCCGATTGGAACGTAGAGCTTTCCGTCGGGCCCAAAAGCGATGTACCGCCAGCCGTGGTGGGCATCTGTCGGCAGATCGCCGCGCACGATCACCGGCTTCGGCGCTGATTCCAAGCGTCCTTCGATGGCATCGTAGCGCAGGATGCGCTGAATCTCGGCCACGTAGAGCGCGCCATCGCGAAAGGCGACGCCATTGGGCCGGTTGAGACCCTGGGCGACCGTCACGACCTCGCGCCGGCCATCGGCCAGGGAGCGCAGCGCGTACACCTTACCCGCTGCCTGAGTTCCAACGAACAGCGTACCGTGCTCACCGAGCGCCATCGAGCGCGCGCCCGGAACGTTGTCGGCATAGATGCTTACCTTGAATCCCGCCGGTACCTTGAGCGCGGCGAGGATTTTTGCGCTGTCGGCCGACCACGCCACGCCACTCGTGGCGAGCACCGCGCAGAACATCACAGCCCGAGCGAGACGTTGGCGCCTCAGCGTCGTGTTCACGTGCAGCGACTCCCCGACCTGTTGGCTCAGACCTTTTCCTCGATGCGCGCGGCCTTGCCCGACAGATCACGCAGGTAATAGAGCTTGGCACGCCGCACGTTGCCGCGACGCTTGACCTGGATTTCGCTGATTGATGGGCTATAGGTCTGGAATACGCGCTCGACGCCTTCACCGTGGGAGACCTTGCGCACGGTGAACGAGGAGTTGAAGCCGCGGTTGCGCTTTGCGATCACGATGCCTTCATAAGCCTGGACACGCTCGCGGTCGCCTTCGACGACCTTGACCTGCACGAGAACCGTGTCACCCGGTGCGAAGTCGGGCACTTTGCGCGTCATGCGCGCAGTTTCGATGTCATTGATGATCTTGTTCATGGTTTGCACTCTCGAGTGTCAATTCCGCGGGCACCAGGCCCACGCTCAATCCACAGAATCTACCTTGGCTTCGGCTTGCTCCGCGATGAACTCATCGAGAAGCCCGCGCTGCTCCGCATCCAGCTGCATGCGTTCGAGCAGATCGGGTCTTCGCTGCCACGTCCGCCCCAGCGCACGCTTCAGGCGCCAACGTCGGATCGCAGCATGATTGCCCTGAAGCAGTACTTCGGGCACCGGGCGCCCTTCGAACTCCTCGGGCCGCGTGTAGTGAGGCCAGTCGAGCAGCCCCGCAACAAACGACTCCTGCTCCGCCGACTCGGCATCGCCCAACACTCCCGGCACCAGGCGTGTGACGGCATCGAACACCAGCAGCGCCGGCAGTTCACCGCCGCTCAGCACATAGTCGCCGACCGACAGTTCCTCGTCGATCTCGAGCTCGATCAGGCGCTCGTCGACACCTTCGTAGCGCCCGGCCACCAGAATCAGACCCGGAAGCCTCGCCAGCTCGGCCGCGCGGCGCTGATCGAAACGCCGACCCTGCGCCGACAAATATACCGTGCGACTGCCCGGCGGGCTCGCGCTCCGCGCAGCACGGATCGCGGCGCGCAGGGGTTCGATCTTCAGCACCATCCCGGGCCCGCCGCCATACGGCCGGTCATCGACCGTGCGGTGCACATCGGTCGCGTAATCGCGGGGGTTAACCACCCCGAGACTGACGAGACCGCGGGTCAGCGCCCGACCTGTCACACCCGCACTCGCCGCCGCCTGGATCATTTCCGGAAACAGCGTCACCACCTCGACATGGAGCGCGGCCAACTTGACCTCAATCTTCGGGCGGGTCCCAGTCAACCCGCACTTCACCGCGCGCCAGGTCCACCCGGCGCAGCTGCTGTGGCGTCGCGGGCAGCCAGTGCTCGCGCGCGCCCCGCACCACCATCCATGTATGCGCCGGTCCATCGATAAAATGCACGACGCATCCCAGCTCGAGTCCCTGTGCATTCACGACGCGCAGCCCGATCAGGTCAGCGCGGTAGTACTCGCGCGGTGCCAGCGGCGGCAGCTGCGCTCGCTCCACGACGATGCGCGCGCCCACGAGGCGCTGAGCCGCATTGCGATCCTCGATCTGCTCGAGGCTGGCGACGACCTGCCGACCATGACGACGCCCTTCACGCACCCGCCAGATCCCCGCAAGCCCCGGGCGGTCCAGGTGCCACTCACCGTAATCGAGTATTCCTTCGATCGGGTCGGTGTAGGACTCGACTTTCAGCCAACCCTTGATCCCGAAGACACCGGCGATGCGACCGATCTCGATCTGCCCCGCGGGTTCAGCCGGCCCGGGCGGCAGCGTCGCGGCCACGGTCGATGGCCCTGCGCCGATCTTACGGAGCGCTCAGGCGCTCGCCTGTTTGCGGTAACCGGCGACCAGCGACTTCACGCGATCGGAGACCTGCGCGCCCTTGCTGGTCCAGTAATCGATCCGGCCCAGGTCCAGACGCAGCGCGCCGGTCGTGCTCTCCGCCCGCGGGTCGAAGAAGCCCACCTGCTCCAGGTTGCTGCCACCCTGGCGCCTGCGCTTGTCGGTTACCACCACGTGATAAAAGGGCTGATTCTTGCCCCCGCGGCGGGTCAGTCGGATTGTCACCATGTGGAGGTCTCTAGTCAGGCCGGAAAAACGAGGCGCGGATTCTACTCAAAGTGCGGCCGCAAGGCGAAACTTTTTTGCGAATCAATCGACTGGGAGCGAATACGGGCGTCGGGCACCACGTATCAGCGCCCGGTAAAGGGCGGCATCCGGCCGCCCATGCCCCGCAGCAGCCTCTGCAGGCCGCCCTTGGAGAAGCGCTTCATGGTCTTTTGCATCTGGACGAACTGTTTGAGCATGCGGTTTACGTCCTGAACCTGCACTCCGGACCCGGCCGCAATGCGGCGCTTACGCGACCCGTCGATGACGTTGGGCCGGCGCCGCTCTTTCGGCGTCATTGAATTGATGATGGCGATCTGACGCCGCAGCTGTCGCTCGTCCAATTCGCCAGCGCGGGCGGCAGCGCCCGAAAGTTGCGCCGGGAGCTTGTCCACCAGGGCAGCGAGTCCCCCCATCTGCTGCAGCTGGGCGAGCTGGTCGCGCAGGTCAGTAAGGTCGAACTCGTGGCCGCGCGTCAGCTTGCGCGCGAGTTTCTCGGCCTGTTCGCGATCGACCTGCCGCTCGACCTGTTCCACCAGGCCAACGACATCGCCCATGCCGAGGATCCGCGACGCGACGCGTTGCGGTTCAAACAGCTCCAGTGCATCGATCTTCTCCCCGACACCCATGAAGAGAATCGGCTTGCCGGTGACCTGACGTACCGACAGCGCTGCACCGCCACGGGCATCGCCATCAGCCTTGGTGAGGATCACGCCGGTGAGCTCGAGCGCTGCGCCGAAGGCACGAGCCGCATTCACGGCATCCTGTCCCGCCATGCTGTCGAGCACGAACAGTCGCTCGTTCGGACTCAGGACAGCGTCGATGGACCGCACCTCGTCCATCATCTCGGCATCGACGTGCAGGCGTCCGGCGGTGTCTACGATGAGCGCGTCGTAGAGTCCCTGGCGCGCCTGCGTCAAAGCACCGGCGGCGATCTCTTCAGCCCGGGCGTTCGCACTCACGGGATAGAAGTCCACGTCGAGCTGCTGGGCCAGGCGTTCCAGTTGCAGGATGGCCGCGGGTCGGTGCACGTCGGCGCTGGCGAGCAGCACGCGCTTGCGATTCTGGGTCTGGAACCAGCGCGCGAGCTTGGCTGCCGTGGTCGTCTTGCCGGCGCCCTGCAGGCCCGCCAGCAGTACCACCAACGGCGGTGGCACACGCAGGTTGAGGCCGGTACTCTCGCCTCCGATCGCACTCACCAGCTCGTCGTGAATGATCTTGATGAACGCCTGGCCAGGCGTGAGACTACGGCTCACCTCGGCGCCGAGCGCGCGCGCTTTTACCGTGTCGATGAAGCTCCTGACGACCGGTAGTGCGACATCGGCTTCGAGCAACGCGACGCGCACCTGGCGCAGGGCGTCGGCGATGTTCTCTTCGGTGATTCGGCCGCGGCCGCGCACGGTGTCAAGCGCGGTGGCGAGTCTCGCGGTGAGCTGGTCGAACATCGTTGAATTATACGGAACTTGTGGCGCCGGCCTTGCTTGACACCCTCGCGACGCGCTTGGTCCAATTTTCCGCCGCCCGCCCCGTCACGGAGGGAACCTCCCCTTGAGCGATGCCCCCACCAGCACTCTCGTTACGCTGCTCGTAGTTCTGCTCATCATGATCGCCTTTTTTGCCGGCACCGAGGTCGCCCTGCTGACGCTCAACCGCTACCGGCTGCGCCATCGCGCCGCCAGCGGTGATCGTGCGGCACTCCTGACCGAGAGGCTGATCCAGCAACCCGACCGCTGGCTGGGCGTGAACCTGTTGTGGATCACGCTCACCACCATCTTTGCCTCTACCGTCGCGACGCTGCTCGCGCGGCGCTACGGCGGCGATGTCCTGCTCGCGGCGACGACGGTCGGGCTGGGCTTGTTCATACTCATCTTCTGCGAGCTGGCACCAAAGATCTATGCCGCCGTGCGCCCGGAGCGCATGGGCCTTCCTGCAGCCTACGTATACTGGCCGCTGCTCTACATCAGCCTGCCGTTCGTGTGGGTAGCCAATCATCTTGCCAATGGCTTTCTGCTCCTGCTCGGACTCTCGCAGAGCAAGGTCGCGGCGCATTCCCTCAGCACGGAGGAGCTGCGCACGGTGGTGGCGGAAGCCGGAGCGCTGGTGCCGCAGCGACACCAACAGATGCTGCTGAGCATTCTCGACCTCGAGAAGGTGACGGTCGACGACATCATGGTGCCACGCACCGAGGTACTGGGCCTGGACATCAGCGACGACTGGGATCAGGTCCTGTCGCAGTTGCGCCAGACCCAGCACACGCGGATCCCGGTGTATGACGGGGAACTCGACAATATCGTCGGCATGCTGCACATGAAACACGTTGCGCGCGCGCTGGCGCGCGGTCCGCTGGATCGGGACGGGCTGATAGAGCTCGCGCGTGCGCGCGAAGCTTATTTCGTCCCCGAAGGCACGCCGCTCAACACCCAGTTGCTCAACTTCCAGCGGCAGAAGCGTCGCATCGCGCTGGTGGTAGATGAATACGGCGACGTGCAGGGACTGGTGACGCTCGAGGACATCCTCGAGGAAATCGTCGGCGAGTTCACCACCGACCCGGCCAACATGATGCACAAGGACGTGCATGCCGAGCTCGATGGCAGCTTCGTCGTGAATGCCAGTGCCAGCGTACGTGCATTGAACCGCGCGATGCACTGGAACCTGCCGACCGAGGGACCAAAGACACTCAACGGCCTCATCGTCGAGTACCTGGAGACGATTCCGGAGCCTGGCACCAGCCTCAAGATCAAGGACTACGCCATCGAGGTGCTGCAGACCAGCGAGAATGCGATCAAGACGGTGCGGATCGCGCCGCTCGCACGAGTGCCGTCATCCTGACGTCGAAGGCCGTCAGCCGAACAGCCGCTTCACGGCCTCGGCCAGGCGTTGCACGCCGATCACTTCCAGACCCTCGATCGCCTGACGCGGGCGGTTAGCCATCGGCACTACGGCGCGTCGAAAGCCATGCCGCACCGCCTCGCGCAAGCGCTCTTCACCATAAGGGATCGGACGGATCTCCCCCGCGAGTCCGATTTCGCCGAACGCCACGAGGTCAGGGGCCAGCGGCGCATCGTTCAAGCTCGACACGGCAGCAAGCACGGCGGGCAGATCGGCAGCGGTCTCGGCGATGCGCACGCCACCGACCACATTGGCAAACACGTCATGTCCGTGCATGGCGATCCCCGCGTGCCGGTGTAATACCGCGAGCAGCAGGGCGATGCGATTGTGATCGAGACCCACGGCCACCCGCCGTGGATTGGTGAGGCCCGTTGCATCGACCAGCACCTGCACTTCCACGAGCAGCTGACGCGTACCCTCGCGTGCCACCGTAACGATGCTGCCCGAGGCGGGCTGCTCGTGGCGCGAGAGAAAGATCGCCGACGGATTGCGCACTTCTTTCAAGCCGCTTTCCGCCATCGCAAACACACCGATCTCATTCGTGGCACCGAAGCGGTTCTTGACCGCGCGCACCACTCGGTAGCGGCTGCCGCTATCGCTCTCGAAGTACAGCACCGTGTCCACCAGGTGCTCGAGCACACGCGGGCCGGCGATCACGCCCTCCTTGGTGAGGTGGCCGATCAGCAGCAGCGCGGTGCCGGAGGTCTTGCCGTGCCCCAGCAGCACCGCCGTCGCTTCGCGCAGCTGCGACACTGAGCCTGGCGCCGAGGCACTGTTCTCGGTCGCCATGGTCTGGATCGAATCGACGATCAGCACCTCCGCGCGGGACTGCGCGCTCTCCTCGATGATCCGCTCCACCGAGGTCTCGGCGAGCAGGCGCAGCTTCGGCGCTGTCAGCCCCAGGCGCCGGGCGCGCAGCCCGACCTGATGGAGGGACTCCTCTCCGGTCGCGTATAGCACCGGTCGGGTACCTCCCACTGCCGCCGCTGCCTGGAGCAGGAGTGTCGACTTGCCGATGCCGGGATCGCCGCCGAGCAGGACTGCTGAGCCCTTGACCAGGCCGCCGCCGAGTACCCGATCGAATTCATCGATACCGGTGGACAGACGTGAATCCAACTCAAGGGCGGTGACTGCCTGCAGTTCTGTGCCGGGAGCGGCCGGCGGCGCCGGACGCCGTCGGCCGTCGCGCAGCGGCGCGGGCGCTGACTGCAGGGAATTCCACTCGCCACACGTGGCGCACTGGCCCTGCCACTGGGGTGCCGTGGCACCGCAAGCCGTACAGACGAACAGGGCTCTGGATTTCGCCAAGAAGAACCGGCCGGACCGCTGGGAAGGGCGTGAATCCTAGCATGTCTGCTGGCATGCGCCGGTGCCGCCAAGCGTCCGAACTGCGGAGAAATTCTCGCAAAATGCCGATTCCGCTCGACTATACTCCCCGCGTTTCCGGGTCCAGGGACCGGGCTCGGTTAATGTGTGACGGCGCTCCAGCTTTGCCGCCACGCGGCGTGCCCGACCGCACGAATCCGCCAGTGGCATCCTCGCTGGCGCCGTCGACGCGCTACGCTTTGCAGCTCATTTGTTCGAGGCGTCCAGGGGGAATCGGCTAGCTTGGTCACTTCCGTGCACAAACGGCCCGGCGTCGCACCCGCCGCTCACCATCGGTCGGGCGCGATGCCTGCACAGCTCGGCCGCTATCAAATCGAGCGCGAGATCGGTCGTGGCGCGATGGCGGTCGTTTACCTGGGGCGCGATCCACAGATCAATCGCGTCGTGGCGATCAAGGCCCTGCCCCTGGCGCGCGAGTTCAGCGACGAAGAGCTCGAGGAGGCGCGGCGGCGCTTCTTTCGCGAGGCCGAGAGCGCCGGGCGCCTGAATCATCCCGGTATCGTGACGGTCTATGACGCCGGCGAGGATCAGGGCCTCGCGTACATCGCCATGGAGTTTCTCTCCGGCCTGCCGCTCAGCGAGTTCACTGACTCCTCGTCGCTGCTGCCCGCCTCGGTGGTCACGGAACTGCTGGCGCGCGTCGCCGACGGCCTCGCCCATGCGCATCGGCTCAACGTCGTCCATCGCGACATCAAGCCGGCCAATGTTGTCTACGACAGCGAAACCGACGGCCTGAAGATCACCGACTTTGGCATCGCAAGGCTGACCGACAGCGGCACGACCAAGACCGGCATCGTGCTGGGGACTCCTTCTTTCATGTCTCCCGAGCAGCTCGAGGGCCGCAGCGTGCACGGCACGTCGGATCTGTTCTCTCTCGGTGTAAGCCTGTATCAACTGCTCTCCGGCCAGCTGCCATTTCGTGCCGACTCCATGACTGGACTCATGTTCAAGATCGCGAACGAACAGCCGCCGCCACTGCGCTCCGTGCGTCCCGACCTGCCTGGCCTGCTGGAGGCCATCCTCAATCGCGCCATGCAGAAGCGCACTGACGACCGCTTCCAGTCCGGCACGGAGATGGCGGCGGCGTTACGCAATTGCAGCCGGCTGCTGCAGGCGCAGGGCCTGTAAACGCTCGGGCATGAGTAATTTGCGCGGCAAGTTGCGTAGCGTGGCGATGAGCGATACAGGGAAAGTCCGCGAGCACAACGAGGACACCATCGCCATCGATCCGGACATCGGGCTGTTCGTGCTCGCCGATGGCATGGGCGGCTACAACGCGGGCGAAGTCGCGAGCGGCATCGCAGTCAAGACGATCGTCAACCTGGTGCGTGAGGCCGTGGCGCGCGAAGATCTCGAAGGCACCGACAAGGAAACCGGCCTGGTGCGTCCGAGCATCATCCTGCGCGACGCCATCTTCCGCGCCAACAAGATCATCCATCAGACCTCCAAGACGCAGCCGCAGTGCGAAGGCATGGGCACGACGGTCGTCGCCTGCCTGTTCTATGACAACCGCATTTCGATCGCGCACGTCGGCGACTCGCGCCTGTACCGCCTGCGCAATGACCGCTTCGAGCAGATCACCATGGATCATTCGCTGCTGCAGGAGCTCGTCGACCGCGGTTTCTATTCACAGGAAGAGGCGCAGCGGGCGACGAACAAGAACTACGTGACCCGGGCTCTGGGCGTCGAGCCCAACGTCGAGGTGGAGCTCAACGAGCACCCCGTGCACCGGGGCGACTACTACGTGCTCTGCTCCGACGGTCTCTCGGACATGGTGGAAGATGAAGATATTCATTTAACTATCAATACTTTTAATGCTAATCTTGACACCGTTGCTAAGCAGTTGACGCAGCTGGCGAACGACAACGGTGGGCGCGACAACGTGTCAGTAGTCATGGCCCATGTACTAGACTCGTTCCCCGCGCGCCGGCGCATGCTCGACAAGATCCTGGGATGGTTCGGCTGACGGACGAGGCAAACGCATGGCAAGGCTAGTGCTGAGCCTGGACGGTCAAGTCCTGGCGGAATACAACATGAACAAAGAGCGCTACACGATCGGCCGTCTGCCGGACAACGACATTCGCATCGATAATCCTGCAGTCAGCGGGCACCACTCGCTGATCATCAACATCCTCAACGATTCATTCCTCGAGGATCTGAACAGCACCAACGGCACCTACGTCAACGGCAAGCTCATCAAGAAGCACGCCCTGCAACACGGCGACGTGATCACCGTCGGCCACCACCAGCTACGCTTCGTCGATCAGCAGGAGACCGACGCGGAGCAGGATGAATTCGAAAAGACGATGGTGATCCAGCCCAGCTCGCAGAGTGAGGACAAGCTGCGCAAGGTGGCGCAGTCCGTGGACCAGGCGGCGGCCAAGCTCGCGCCCGCGACCAAGCCTGCAGCCGACCAACCGGTGGCGCTGCCCAAGGCCAAGCTGCAGGTGTTGAGCGGTGCCTTCGCCGGCCGGGAGCTGGAACTCACCAAGGCGCTGACAACACTCGGCCGACCTGGAGTCCAGGTCGCCGCGATCACGCGCCGTGCCGAGGGTTACTTCATAGTGCACGTCGACAGCGGCAAGGAAGGTGACTTCCCGCTGGTCAACGGCGCCGCGATCGGCCCTCAGGCACGACGGCTTCGCGACAACGATGTCATTCAGCTGGCCGGCGTCAAGATGGGGTTCTTCGAGAGCTGATCACTTCAGCTCCAGCGCAACGCGCTGGCTGACTCCGCACAGCAACTCGTAGGCCACCGTTTCCGCGTACGGTGCGATGAGTTCTGCGGGCAAACCCTCACCCCACAGGATCACTGGATCGCCGACGCGCACTGCGGCGAGATCGGTCACGTCCACGCCGATCATGTCCATCGATACGCGTCCGGCAAGGGGCGCGCGTCCGCCATTCACCAGGACCGGGGTGCCATTCGCCATGTGGCGCGGATACCCATCTCCATAACCGACGGCCACGATCGCCAGCGTGGTCGGGCGCCGTGCCGTCCAGGTACCGCCGTAGCCGACGCGCTCACCGGGCGGCACGCGACGCACCGTAATGACCGTGCTGTAGAGAGTCATGGCCGGCGCCAGGCCGACATCGACCGCTTGGCGATCGGCGAGCGGTGACACGCCGTAGAGCATCAGTCCGGGCCGCACCCAGTCGCCGTGGCTCGTGGGCCAGCCCAGGATGGCAGCCGAGTTAGCCAGGCTACGCTCCGCGGATAGCCCGGCAACCGCACGCTCGAAGAGCTCGATCTGATTCTTCGTCGTCGTATCGTCGCGCAGGTCCGCGCTCGCGAGGTGTGTGAGCAGCCGCACGCGGGACACGGCCGGGAAGGAGCCCAGTGCGGCGTAGGCGTCGCGGAAATCCTCGACGCGAAACCCGAGGCGATTCATTCCTGAATCGACCTTGAGCCAGACACCGAATCGATGCGCGCCGTGAGCTTCCCTGAGCAGTCCGAGCTGCTCCGGGCTGTGCACCACGAGTTCGAAATCCTGATGCGCGGCTTCGAGCAACTGCGCTGCATCGAAAACGCCCTCGAGCAGCACGATGGGTGTGCGGACGCCGGCACCGCGCAGGGCGATGCCCTCTTCCAACCTCGCGACGGCGAGCGCATCGGCATCGGCGAGCGCCAGCGCAGTGGGAACCAGGCCGTGACCGTAAGCATTGGCCTTGACCACGGCCATCACGCGGGCGCGGGGTGCGCAGCGGCGCACGACGGCCAGATTGGATCGCAACGCGCGGGTGTCGATCACCGCGCGTATCAGCCTCGTCACCTCACGATCCCTTCGCCGTAGGACTCGGGTGCGTAACTGTCGAAGCGCGTGTACGCGCCGCGGAACGTCAGCTGGATTTCGCCGGTCGGGCCATTGCGTTGCTTCGCGATGATGATATCGGCGATGCCTTTGCGCGGGGTCGCGGATTCATAGACCTCTTCGCGATAGATAAGCAGGATCACGTCGCTGTCCTGTTCGATCGCTCCCGATTCGCGCAAGTCCGACATCACTGGTCTCTTTTCCACGCGCTGCTCGACGCCGCGATTGAGCTGCGACAGCGCCACGACCGGCACGTTCAGCTCGCGTGCCAGCGCTTTCAGGCCGCGCGAGATTTCCGAAATCTCCGTGGCGCGATTATCCTTGGTTCCCGGTACCTGCATCAGTTGCAGGTAGTCCACCACCACGAGACCCAGGTTGTGCTCACGCTTCAGACGCCGGGCGCGGGCGCGCAGCTCGGTCGGCGTCAGCGACGGCGTCTCGTCAACGAAAATGGGCGCCTGCGACAGCTGCGTCATCGCGGTGTCGATGCGCGGCCAGTCCTCTTCCGCCAGGCGCCCGGTGCGCAGGCTCGACTGGTCGATGCGCCCAAGCGAGGAAATCATGCGCAAGGTCACCTGCTCGGCCGACATTTCCATGCTGAAGATGGCCGACGCGATCTTGTGACCGAGGGCAGCGTTCTCGGCAATATTCACCGCCAACGTGGTCTTGCCCATCGAAGGACGCCCCGCGATGATGACCAGGTCGCCGCGCTGCAGGCCGCCGGTCAGCTGATCCAGGGCGCCGTATCCCGTCGGTACGCCGCGCAGCTCGTTGGGGTTGCGGTACAGGTGATCGATGCGATCGACCACCGAAGACAGGATGTTGCTGACCTTCACGAGTCCGCTGCGCCCGCGGGCGCCGGCCTCGGCGATCTCGAACACGCGCCGCTCGGCCTCATCCACCAGATCACGGGCATTGCGCCCATCGGTATTGAAGGCACCGGCGGCAATGCTGGTACCCACGTCGATCATCCGCCGCAGAAGTGCGCGCTCACGCACGATCTCGGCGTAGGCACGAATATTGGCGGCGGTCGGAGTATCGCGTGCCAGCGTGCCGAGGTAAGCGAGGCCGCCCGCATCGTCGATGAGCGCGTGACGTTCGAGATGCTCCGACAGTGTCAGGACGTCGATCGGCTGGCTGCTACCGGCGACCGCGGCCGCGGCCGCGAAGATCAGCCGATGGTCGGCACGGTAGAAATCCTCGGCGGTGAGTACGTCGGCGATGGCATCCCAGGCGTTGGCCTCGAGCATCAACCCGCCCAGGACCGCCTGTTCGGCCTCGATGGAATGCGGCGGGATCCGCAACGAGTCAGTGATGACTGCGGGTCCGGGCTGCGGCTTGATCGCGGCCATGGGTGTCGGCGTGAAAAGGGCTCGGGCCCTTATTCTATTCTTCGGCGGCGATGGTTACGGGGACCGAAACGTCCACGTCCGCGTGCAAATGCAGAGCCACGACGTGCTCACCGATCACGCGGATCGGGCCGCCCGGCAGCCGCACTTCACTGCGTTCCACCGCAAATCCTGCAGCCGTTGCCGCCTCGGCGATGTCGGCGGTGCCGACGGAACCAAAGAGTTTGCCCTCGCTGCCGGCCTTGGCGGTGATACGCAGCTTGAAGTCCTGCATTGCGGCAGCCCGCTGCTGGGCCGCGTACAGCTCTTCCTGCGCCTTGCGCTCGAACTCCGCGCGCCGTGCTTCGAAGCGCGCTACGTTCGCGGCCGTCGCCATCGTGGCCTTGCCCTGGGGCAGGAGGAAATTGCGCGCGTAGCCCGGGCGCACCTTTACACGATCACCGATGCCGCCGAGGTTGGCGACCTTCTCGAGGAGAATCACATCCATCGGGCGGCCCTCAGTGCTGGTCGGTGTATGGCAGCAGTGCCAGGTAGCGTGCGCGCTTCACCGCGAGCGCGAGCTGGCGCTGGTAGTGCGACTTGGTGCCCGTGATGCGGCTCGGCACGATCTTGCCGGTTTCAGTCACGTAGCTCTTCAGGGTCGCCAGGTCCTTGTAATCGATCCGCTTCACGCCCTCGGCGGTGAAACGACAGAATTTCTTGCGTCGGAAAAATCTCGACATAGTGGGTCCTCGAATTCGTGTGTCAGCGCCGATCAGCGGGCCGCGTCACGCGGCAGGTCATCGTCATCGTCGCGATCGCCCCCTAGCGGGCCATCATCGCGCGGGCCACGTCCTTCGGACTCGTCGGGTGCACGTGCCATGGGTGAAGGCTCGGTGATGGCGCTGTCTTCCTTGATCACGAGGTGACGCAGCACGGCGTCGCTGAAGCGGAATGCGCCAGTGAGCTCGTCGAGCGTCTTCTGATCGCACTCGATGTTCATCAGCACATAGTGTGCCTTGTGAACCTTTGCGATCGGATAGCTGAGCTGGCGTCGGCCCCAGTCCTCGAGTCGATGGATGGCGCCGCTACCGTTGGCGATCATGCCCTTGTAGCGCTCGAGCATGGCGGGAACCTGCTCGCTCTGGTCAGGGTGGACCAGAAACACGATTTCGTAATGCCGCATGTCTTCTCCTTGTGGGTAATGCCGCCCGGGATGCGAAAGCCCCAGTGCGGCAAGGAGTTACGTATCGACCGGGCCAGTCCCGGGCGAAGGGCGCGAAGGATACTGAACGCCTGAGTCTGTGGCAAGGGAAAGAGCAGTCACTGGTGGCCATCGGGTGATGAGGCCGGGAGTAGCAGTCACGGGTAGGACATCGGGTGATACCGTGCCGAAGTGCGCCGGATCACGGCCATTGTCGGCTCAAGCTTGAAGCGTTAAACCCGCAAACACAGGCAACCGGCGCAGTCGGCAGATATCACGCCGATGTCCACCACGCTCCTGCGCTGACCGTTCCCCAAGATGAGTCTCTAT
>Ga0326726_10000248_pt1 | contig 52894 bp, 52 predicted proteins | sample MHFenrmetagenome_2_FD_207603 | JGI IMG/M metagenome (GOLD analysis project Ga0326726, IMG submission 207603) | Lab enriched peat soil microbial communities from Michigan Hollow, Ithaca, NY, United States - MHF15MN | ecosystem: Environmental > Terrestrial > Soil > Wetlands > Peat | place: USA... | reverse complement strand
CCGGTCCATCAGTGCATCGCCTGCGGCGTCTCGGTGATGGACGACTTCGCGTCGGTCCCGTGACCGGTGAGCTCCATCGTGCCGGCACTCTTGGAGATGAAGCGGACGAGGGGAAAGCCGAGCTCGAGGCTCACCCATCCCTCGTCGTCGCCGTCCTTGAAGTGCAGCGCCCGGAAGGTTCCCGCGGGGACCGTCACCTGCTCCCAGCCCACCACCTGAATCGCCCCCTTCTTGCACTTCTGCTCGATCATCCCGCCCACGCCCTTCTTGACGGGTCCGGCCATCATCTGGAGCATCATGTCCGGATAGCGCATCGCCTTGTGAGTCCCGGTTTTCATCACCATCCCATGGATCGAGAAGTCCGCCGTGCCCAGCCCGCTGACGAGGATCTGCGTGATCGTCGGGCCCCGATCGGCATGCCGGGGATTCTCGTTGGTCAATTCGTACCAGAGGAACGTGGAGTCGCCCTGCCGCTCGGAGGCGACGATGGCCATGCGCATGGTGGAGCCGTCGGCGGGCCCGCCCACATAGTGGTAGCTCGACCACTGACCAACCTTGAGTCTGGGGTTTCCGCGGCAGAACTGGCTGAAGTCCTGCGCCGAGAGGGAAACGGAGGCGAGTCCGAGGCAGGCGACGAGGAAGCTGCGGCGCATGCGGTGAGCTCCTGGCAGGGGGGGCGGAAAGAGACTGCGTATCGGAGAAAAGACGCGCGCTGTGGACCGCGGTCAATACCCTGCTACGGCGCCCGTCGTGGGCGCTTGCGCCTCTTGGCCAGCGATGATACTATTGAATCAATGGCTGATACACTAGTATCAACAAGAAAATGGCTGCTGCTGATCCACCAAGTGCCACCCAAGCCGGACTACCTCCGCGTGAAGTTCCGGCGCCGGCTGCATCGGCTGGGGGCAGTGCCGCTGAAGCGCACGGTCTACGCGCTCCCGGCCGGCGAGCAGGGTCGCGAGGACTTCGAATGGCTGGCGCGGGACATCGTCGCCGCCGGAGGGGAGGCGACGGTGTGCGAGGCATCCTTCTTCGACACCCAGACCGACCACCGTCTCGACGCGCTGGCGGGCCGCCTGGCTCAACCGGGATCGACCATGATACCTGCACCCAGCCCTGAGAAGCCGAACGGCCGCGTCTGGGTGACGCGCGCCGGCATCTACGTGGACCGGATGGCCTCCGCCTGGTTGATACGGCGCTTCGTCGACCCGGCGGCCCAGTTCCGTTTCGTCGTGCCCACGGCCTACCAGCACCAGCCGGGTGAGCTGCGCTTCGACATGTACGACGGGGAATTCACCCACGAAGGTGATCTGTGCACCTTCGAGACACTATGCCGACACTATGCGTTGACCGATCCCGCCCTGCACGCGATCGGCGAGATCGTGCACGACATCGACTGCAAGGACGAGAAGTTCGCCCGTCCCGAGACGCCGGGCGTTCACGTGGTACTGGACGGCATCGCGGAAGCCGACTCCGCCGATCTCGGCCGCCTGGCGCGCGGGGCGGCGCTGTTCGACGACCTGTACAACCAGTTCCGGAAGGGTCGATCATGACCACCCGAGCCAAGCCCTGGCCCCTCCCCGAACGGCTGCTCGGCTGGATCGGCGCCGCTCGGCCTGACAACCCAGACCCGCTGCCCGGACCCCGCGGCCTGCCCGCGTACGCCCGGGTACGCTGGTCCCGGCCATCGGCCGACGCCCTCCCAACCCGACTGCGCCTGCTCGTAGCGCAGCTCGCCGCGCTGCGCAGCGGGTGCGCCTACTGCGCGCACTACAACCGTCATCTCGCCTTGCGGGCAGGACTCCCCACCACCGTGATGGAAGCCGTGGCGCACTACGGGGTGGCTCAGCAATTCTCGGAATCCGAACGTGCCGCGCTGGCGCTGGCTGACGCCCTGACCGGCTTTGCCGAAGCCGATGGAGGGTTTGCACCGGAGATCCTGGCACGCGCCCGCTGCCACCTGGACGAGGACCAGATCGTGTCACTCGTCGCGACCGTGGCGACCGAGCACTTCTTCGACCCCGTGACCGGCCGCCTGGGCCGGGACTTCCTCGCCCCTCCCCCGTGAACGATCTGGGCGTCTTCCTCGCCGCAACGCTGGCGCTGAATCTCACGCCCGGCCCCGACATGCTGTACGTGATCACTCGCAGCGCCACCGAGGGGCGCGCCGCCGGCGGCGTGAGCCTGCAGCTGACGGCGCTGGGGACGCTGTTCAACGTGTCGGGGACGATCGTCAACATCCTGGTCGCCCTGGCCCCGAGCGGCGCAGTGCGCTGGACGCAGGGACCGGCGGCGGCCTGGGTGAACCGCGCCAGCGGACTCGTATTCGTCGGCTTGGGGGTGCGGCTCGCCTGGAAGCGCTAGTCCTCGAGAACTGTTGTCGGTTCGCTCGCCCGGGCTCATCCCGTCAAGCCGGTCACAGCTTGACCGGCGCTTGACGACCGCCCACGATACTCGGCGGGCCCGCGAGGAAACCATGGCCACTTGCCTGACCTGTGGCACGGACTTCTTGGGAAGTTCCGCCACCGACACGGTCTGCCCGCAATGCGTGAGCGCCGCCCCGCCACTCGGCCGCGCCATCGTCACCCCAATCCTGCTCGGCATCCTCACGCTGGTCTACGTCCTCATGGTCGTCTCCGGCGTGTCGCCGGTCGAGCCGACCATCGGCAGTCTCGTCTCGTGGGGCGCCGACTTCGGCCCCTACACGCTGAGCGGCGAGTGGTGGCGCACGCTGACGTCAACCTTCCTGCACATCGGGTTCCTGCATCTGGCGTTGAATGGGTGGTGCCTGTGGCGGCTGGGCCGGATGGCGGAGCCGCTGCTCGGCTCGGGTCGGTTCGCCGCGTTGTACCTCTTGAGCGGACTCGGCGGCAGCCTGGTGAGCCTGGCCGTCCATCCACTCCTGGTCTCCGCCGGGGCCTCCGCAGCGATCTTCGGCGTCGCCGGGTCGTTGATCGCGCTGCGATACTTGCGGCATCTCCCCCTCACCGCCCAATCGATACGGAGCAGCCTGAAGGGCGTGGTGCCCTTCGTCATCTACAACCTGCTGGGCGGGCTCGAGCAGGGGATCGACAATGCCGCCCACCTCGGGGGGCTCGTCTCGGGGTTCGCGCTCGGCGCTCTGCTCCCGTTGCCGTGGGGCAACACGAAGCCGGCGCGGGCGCGCACCACGGCTGTCCTGTCAGCATTCGCCGCGTTGATGGCCGGGGGCGCAGCCTTCGTGGCGCGCTTGCAGGCACCGGTCGCCGCATTCGGGACCGCCGCGAAAATGCTGGAGGCAGGCGAACCGGCGCGGGCCCTGCCGCTCTTTTTGACCGCCGTCGCGGCTCGGCCCACGTTCCCTGCCGCGCAGTACAACGTGGGCATTACCTACCTCGCGTTGGACAGCGTACTCCAGGCAATCGCCCCGCTCCGGGTGGCCGTCCGCTTGGACTCGACCGAAGCGATGTATCGAAACGAGCTCGGCATCGCGTACCTGCGCGCGTCGCGCATCGACTCCGCGATCGTCTCCTTCGCCAAGACCACCAGCCTCGCACCCGGATTCGCGGGGGGGCAGTTCAATCTCGGGCTCGCTTACATGGCCGCCGGCCGCTCGGCCGAAGCGCTGGCGGCATTCGACTCGGCCGTCGCACTCGATTCCACCTACGTCGCGGCTCGCCACCAGCGAGGCACCGTGTACCGGCAGCGGGGGGAAGATGAGCAGGCCCGGGCCGACTTCCAGTGGGTCGTGGACCAGCCGCTCGGGCCCCCCGAGCAGGTGGCCCTCGTCGCCAATGCGAGACGGCAGCTCGAGGAGCTGGATCGAGCAGCGCGGTATCGGGCCGCACCAGACCTGCGCCCCCATCCTCTGCAGAGCGGGCTGGACTCCCCGCCAAGCGAATACCTCTGCCCGGCGCTCGTGTATCCCCCCTGGCTGAAAGGATCCGGCGCGCGTGGCCTGGTCACCGCCGAGTTCATCGTGGACAGCTCGGGCCTCGTCCAGGAGCAAAGCATCCGCGTCGTCTCGCAGGAGAACCAGGATCTCACCGCCGCGGCCGTCGACAGACTCAAGCAGTGCGGCTATGTCCCGGGTCGGAGATCGGGACGGCCGGTGCCCGTGAGAGTGCGGCAGTCGTGGCGCGTCGTAGAGTCGCCCTAGCCGACTTCCATCGCAGCGACAACCGACGGCATCACCTCACTGGCGCAGGGCCGGGTTACCCCGGAGATTAGACGCGGGCCGGGGGAGGCTCGGCCCTTTCGTCGGAGGTGACCCTGTCCCGTATTTCCGGTCGGCTCGCCCGCCAGACACTGGCGGACATCGGCACCGAAGCGATCCGCATCCTGCTCATCGAAGACAACCCACGCCACGCCCAGCTGCTCCAGGAAGCGCTCGGGGAAGTGGTCCCCGCTGTCTCGGGGCTGCAACCCTATGACCTGACGCACGTGCCGGGGCTCGCCGAGGGGCTGGAGCGCCTCTCGGCCCGCGAGTTCGATATCGTGCTGCTCGATCTGTCGCTGCCCGAAGCCCCGGGGCTCGATGCGCTGGTCCGGATCCGGGAGCGCCACGAGGACGTGCCGGTCATCGCGCTCACCGCGCGCGGCGAAGACGAGTTGGCGATCCAGTCGCTGCAGGCCGGCGCCCAGGACTTTCTCCAGAAGGGCAAGATCTCGGGCGAGCTCGTGACGCGCGCCATCCGCGCCTCGGTGCATATCTCCAATCTGCAAGCGGCGCTGCGCAGCCTGTCGTTCATCGACGGGCTGACGGGACTCTACAATCGGCGGGGATTCGTCACGCTGGGCGATCCGTACATCAAACGCGCCCAGCGCCAAAAGGGCCAGTTCCTGATCGTGTCGGCGGACGTCGCGGGGCTCAAGCAGATCAACACGGCGGCCGGCTACGACGAGGGTGACACGGTGCTGCGTGCAGTAGCGGAAATCCTGAAGAAGAGCTTTCGCGATTCGGATCTGCTGGCGCGGATGGATGGCGGCACCTTCGCGGCCATGGCGGTGGACGCCAATACCGACAAAGCACCCATCATCGCGACCCGGATCCAGTACAACGTGCAGGAATGGAACAACCGCACCATCCGCAAATACCAGCTGAAGCTGAACCTTGGCTTCACCGAGTTCGACCCCAGCGGCGCCATCGAGGATCTGATCGCCCGCGCGGCCGATGCCCGGGGCGGGCGCCGCCGGCGCACGCCCGGCCCGGGCAAGAAGCGCTCCGAGTGACCTCCCCCTCCCCCGCCCCCGCCCCCGCCCCGGCAGCGTCGGTCGCGGTGCTGCCGCTCGCCAACGCGAGCGGCGATCCTGACAAGGACTACTTCGCCGACGGTCTGACAGACTACCTCCACGGGTCACTGGTCGGCGTCCGCGCCCTGCGAGTCGCGTCGCGCGGGTCGGCGGCCGCCCAGCACGGCCAGGTATCCCTCGCCGACCTGGGTCGCGCCCTGAACGTGGCCGCCGTGCTCGACGGCAGCGTCACCCGGCTGGGCGGACAGCTGCGTCTCAGTGCCCGGTTGCGCTCGGCGGCGGACGGGAGCGAGCTCTGGACGGTACAGGTGGACGAAAAGCTCGACGAGCTGTTCCCGGTGCTGCGCGGGCTCACCGATCGCGTGCTGGGCACGCTGGGCGCGGCGCCGACGCCGGAGGAACGACGGGCGCTCGACCACGTGCCCACGCGGGATGCGCGGGCCCTCGACCCCTACCTGCGTGCCCGGCACGTCTCCGGTCAGATCCGGCGATCCAGCCAGGACTCCTCCCTCCTGCAGTACGGCGACGCGATCACGGCCGACCCACAGTTCGCCCTCGCGCACGCGGGGCTCGGCGAAGTCCACGCGATGCTGTTCACCTACTGGCTCTCGAGCGACGAGCACCTGCAGGGCGCCGACGCGGCGAGCGCGCGCGCGGTCGAGCTGGCCTCCATGCTCGCCGAGACGCATCTCGTTCGGGGGATGGCGCTGTCCCTGAATCGCCGGCATGACGCCGCTGAAGAGGAGTTCCTGACCGCGCTGGCGCTGAAGCCGAACCTGTTCGAGGCCCACTACCACTACGCCCGCCATTGCCGGACCTCGGGGCGCCTCGCCGAGGCGGCGCAATGGTTCGAATCGGCCGGTGCGCTGCGGCCCGAGGACTACTCCACGCCGGCGCTCCTGGCGAGCGTCTATGTGGGACTCAAGCGCGAAGCGGACGCCCGGACCGCTCAGCTGCGCGCCGTCGCGATCGCCGAGCGGCGGCTCAAGCTGGTCCCCGACGACGAGCGGGCGCTGTATCTGGGCGCCGGGTGTCTTTCGTCGCTGGGCGACAGCGGCCGGGCCCGCGAGTGGGCCAAGCGCGCCGTCGCGATGGAGCCCGACGACTCGGCGGTGCTCTACAACGTGGCCTGCGTGTACGCCCTGCTGGGCCTCGCCGATTCGGCCATCGATTGCCTGGAGCGCTCGGTGACCAACGGGTTCGGCCACTGGGAGTGGATCGAGCACGATTCCGACCTCGATCCCCTCCGCGAGCACCCGCGGTTCCTGGCCCTGCTGCAACGGAAACGGTAACGCGCCCCGGGACGAACCCGGGGCGCGGTGCGACGATACCGGTGCGACGACCTAGCGCGCGGCGAAGCGATTGGGGAACTGCTTGGCGATCGCCGCGGCCAGCGGGTCGGCGATCATCCGCATGTGCGCCGCCGCCGTGCGGATGTTGTTGTAGAGCGCCGGATCGCCCGCCGCCTGGGCGTCGATGACGGTTTTGAGGCTCGTGATATGTCCTCGCACGAGGTCGGCCACGACGCTCGTCGGGAGGGCCGGGCACGCGGAGTTGAGGAACGCACCGAAATCCGTGGCATATCCCAGCAGATCGGCGACCGCCTTGTCCTGCTTCGCCTTGTTCTTCGCGGCGAGGCCGGTCGTGTAATCCACGACGAACCCGATGTGCTTGCGCCACAGGGCGAGGAACGCCGCCCCCGCGTCGTCGCCGTACACCGACCCGATCGCCCTGGAGAGCGCGACCGAGTTCGAGTCCAGCGCGCCCGCGGCCGTCTGGAACTCCGGCATCCGGCCGCCCAGGGCGGCACCGGTCGCGGCGCTCGCCAGATAGATGTGCTCGGCGAGCAGCGTGTTGAGCCCGACGCGAAGATCGGAGGCGGGCATTCCCTGAGCGGCGCCGCGGGCGGCGAGGCCGAGCGCGAGCGCGGTCATGACGCCGAGGGTGCGCGTGCGAATCGTCTGCATGGTCAGTGATCTCCTCTTGGTGTGACGCGGATCTCCCCGCGCATGAATGCGTGCCGGGAACAGGTGTAGACGAAGGTTCCGGCGCGATCGAACGTGAAGCTGAAAGACTGTCCCTTCCCTGCCATGACGCCGTTGAAGACCGGGGCCACGCCGCTGTCGGACACGGCGGTCACGGTGTGCTCGATCTCATCCTGGTCGTCCCAGCGCACCCGGGTGCCGACCGAGATCTCCAGGGTCTTGGGCTTGAAGCCGAATCCCTTGATCACGACGGTCGTGTCGGACGGATGGGAAAACGCCGCCAGTAGGGCGGCACCCAGCACGATCCACAGCGATTTCACCACGGCGGCCTCGAGTGTCGGGACAGCCTGTTTACGGCGCCCGGCAAGAACCGGATTGGGGGTTCTGCCCCATGCCATATTTGGTGGATGCGAAACTGGACCTTCGCCCTGCTGTTCGCCCTGCTGGCCGTAGGCGCCGGCGCGGCGTGCCGGGAGCGGCATGACCGCACGGGGTCCGCGGGCCAACCGCCCCCACCTGACTCGACGTCGCAGGAATCCACGGTGGCGGTCGCCACACCACCGCCGGGCCCAGCGGTCCCATCGCCGTTCCCCACCGACCGCGACACGACGCACCTCAAGGCCACACTGGCCGGTGGCCGCGTGCCCTCATGTGGCTCGGGAGTTCCGCCGATCACCGCCGATTCGATCGGGCCGTTCCGGCCGGGAATCCCGCTGGCCGAGCTGGCCCGCCGCTGCCCGAGGCTGCTCTACGGGTGGACGGGGATCTCCGACGGGATTCCGGTGGCGACGGTCGCCGCCCGGGTGGGTGGCGCCCTGGTCACGGGGTTCGCCAGCGATTCCTCGGCCGCGGCGATCGTGAACCGTGTGGAGCTGTCGGGCCCGGGCCCGCGGACGGCGGAGGGCTTCGGCGTGGGATCGACACTCGGGGAGATGCAGCGGGTGTACGGCGCACCACAGTCATCCGAGTCCGACTGCGTCCTGATGGTGTGGTTCGACACGCACCCCGGGCTGAACTTCCACCTGGAGTACCCGCCGCGGGAACGACGGGACTGCGGAGCGCTGAGCGAGCCTCCGCTGCCCCCCGACCTCACCGTCGCGTCGGTGATTATCGTCCCCCGGTAGGCCAACCGCGCGGGCTCAGCGGTACAGATGCCCCTGGACGATGTAGAGCACCAACGCGAAAGCGATCGTGATGTTCTTCCAGAAGTGCGCGTCCTGGTTGGCCCGGGCCATCGGGTCGGATTCCTTCCAGTAATTGTGCATCAGGAACGCGGTGGGCACGAGGAAAAGGATGATCAGCGCGGCGCCCCAATGGGGATGCCAGTTGGACACGAGCAGTGCCGACCCGACGAGCATCATCACCCCGGTGCCAACCACGTCGAGCCACGCGAGCGGCACGTGCTTCGACTGCACGTAGGCCATCATCGCCTTCCGCTTGCGGATGTGATTGACTCCGGACTTCACGAACAATGCTGCTACGCCGATCCTGCCCGCCCAATCGAGTGTCACCCAGACGTTGGCCATTGCTGTCCTCCGGTCGGAGGGATCTTGTCGCCGAGAATGCCCAGCGACCTGAATGGTAGGTCTATCCGGGTTCATCCGCCTCCGGGCAGGGCCACGGCCAACAACGTCGGCCGGTGGGCGAGGCTCTGATCGTCGCCGATGATGATGGCCCCGGGGAACGCCCCGTGGCTGATGACGAACCCCGCCGGGCGCGCTCCCACCGGCAGGGAGAAGGCGAGCGTCACCTGGAACGCGTCTCCCGGCCCCAGCTCGTCCCTGAGCCCGTGCGCTGCTGCGGCACCCTGCGTCGGCGCGGCGCACGGCGGGTAGCGACGGCCGGATAGGTCCTCGAGCATCGCGGCGGCGTCGGCGGCCCGTTGCCGCACCCGCTTCGCATCGCTCGACACTTCGAGGGTGCCGATCCACACGTTGCCGCCGTCACAGCCAGGCACCTGGACGGCGCCCGAGGTGACGGCGCCGATCCCGGCGACGCACCAGTCGTCGAAGCACTCGCGCACTCCCTGGGGAAGCGTGCGCCGCGGCATCACCAGGGCCGCGGCGAGCAGGACGGCGGCGTAGCCGGCGACGTATCCCGCCAGCAGGCGTGCCGTGCCGCGGAGGCGATCCCGCCGCCCGCGGAACGCGCTCAGGGCGATCCGGCCGAGCAGCACCAGGACGAACAGGACCGAACCGAGAAAGATCAGACTGGAGATCATCGCTAGATACGCACCTCGGGTCCGGCCTAGTAGCTGCGCGAGGGCACGGCGGCGTCCGCGAACCGCCAGGTCGGCCGGAACTCCCGCGACGGCGCGCGGTGCTCGAGCAGCGCCCGCAGCAGCTCGACCGGGATCGGGCCGCTCTGCAGGATCGCGTCGTGGAGCTGCCGGTTGGTCATCGTGCCGGCGTCCACCAGCTCGTGGTGCAGCGCCCGGAACTGCAGGCCCCCGATCATGTAGGCCACCTGATACAGCGGCGAGTAGTCGCCGTTGAAGGAGCGACGCACCTCGGCTGTCGCATTGGCCCGCTCGTGCCCCACGCGATCCACCAGGAAGTCGATGCACTGCTGCGGGGTCCAGCTCCCCAGGTGGAAGCTCAGCGAGAAGATGATCCGCGCGGCGCGGTGCATGCGCCAGAACAGCATGCCGATGCGGTCTTCGGGCCCGCGCGGGAATCCCATATCCCACAACAGCGTCTCCCAGTAGAACGCATTGCCTTCGACCCAGAACGGCGTCTCGAACGCCTCGCGCTGCGGATTGTAGCGCTCGGTCATGAAGCCCTGCAGCTCGTGGCCGGGGATCAGCTCGTGAAACACGGTGGCGCGCGCGAAGTGCACGTTGTTGCCGCGCATGCTCATCAGCTTGTCCGCCTCGTCCATCGCGTCGGTGGGATAGGACACCAGAATCACCTCACCCCCGAGGAAGAACGGGCTCTCCTTCTGGCGCTCGGGCGACAGCATCTCCATGCGCCACAGGTCGTGGGCCAGCGGCGGGATCGTCACCAGATCGTGCTGGACCACGAACTGCTCCGCGTCGCGCTCGAGATCGCGCACCAGCGCCGGCTGCGCGCCGGGGGCGACGTGATCCTGCTTGACCTGTTCCAGCGCGGCGCGCCAATCGTCCCCCAGACCCATCTCCCGCGCCGCCTGCTTCAGCTCCCCTTCGCACCAGGCGAACTCCCGCTGCGCGATCGCGAGCAGCTCCTCGGGCGTGTAGGCGATCATCTCGTGCTGCAGGTCCTCGAGCACCGCCGCGCGGCCGATCGGCTGGCCCACGATCGGCTCGTCGTCGCCCGGCTTCACGCCCACGATTCGCTCGCGCAGCACTTTCCCGTAGCGGTCCAGCGCAGAATCGGCTTTCTGGTAGGACACGCTGGCCCACCAGGTGAACAGCGGATCGTAGCCGTCGGAGAACTTGAACCAGCCCGCCAGCGTCTCGCGCAGCGAGCCCAGCACCGCCGCGGCGTGATACGCCACGAGTTTGGTCGGTTTCCGGGCGTTGCGCGTCGTATCGCCGCTGGCCCCCGCTTCTACCGCTGTGCGCAGGCGGGTGACGTCATCGGCGAGCCAGGCGAGCGTGCGACCGGCGTTCTCGGGGTCCACCGTGACCAGCCGCCGGCGGGCGTCCGCCAGCGCGAGGATCGTATCGGCGAACGGGATGAGGGGAGCGACCTCCGTGAGTCGCTGCTCCTCGCGCACCAGCAGCTGCCGCTCGTGCACCAGCCGGGCGCGCAGCAGGATCCAGTCCACGCGGCCGTCCGGCCCGAGAGCGGCGAAGTCGATCGAGTCGATCCGGGCGAGCCACGCGTCGAGGAATCCGCGTGCCGCCGCGCGCCGCTCCGCGGAATACGCCGTGTCATAGCGGCGCCGCAGGGCGCGCCAGTCGACGCTAAAGCGCTCGACGACATCGCGCAGCTCGCTCGCGGAGGCGCGCGATGGGGGGGCCAGCGCCGGCACCCACGCAGCCGTTTGCGGAGACTGGCCGGCGGCAGGGCCTGCGCCGAGTGAGGCAGCGAGTCCGATCACGAACAATCGCGAGCGCATCGGTTCCTCCGGAGAAAGCCGGAGGCAAAGATATGAGCGCGGGTTATGTTTCGCGCACTTCTTTCACCCCGACGAGGAAACCGTGAGGGTCGCTCCACTCCTGGCCGCGCTCACCTGCTCCGCTGCCGCGCTGGCGGCGCAACAGCCGATGCCCCTGGGATTCCGTGTCGCCGACACGGCGGCGCAGCGGGCCTTCGAAGCCCAGCTGCTCGCTCTGCCCGACACGGTGAGTCCGCGAGCGCTGACGCAGGATCTGTCCGCGCGCCCGCACATGGCGGGGACCGCGGCGCAGGCGGCGACGCGCGACTACGTGATCGAGCGCATGCGGACGTGGGGACTCACGACCTGGTCCAAGGCGTACGAGGTGTACATCCCCGCGGCCGATACGGTGGAGGCGTGGCTCGTGCCGCAAGCAGGCCGGCCCCCTCAGCGGCTCGCGCTCGCCGAGCCGGCGGTGCCCGGCAATCCGGTCACGGCGGGACCACAGATCCCGCCTTTCAACGGCTACACCGGCGACGGTGACGTCACCGCCGAGGTCGTGTACGCCAATTACGGGTTGATCGAGGACTACAAGACGCTCGACTCCCTGGGTATCAGTGTGCGGGGCAAGATCGTCATCGCGCGGTACGGGCGGTCGTTCCGCGGCATCAAGGCGCGCGAAGCGGAGCGCCACGGCGCCGTCGGGCTGATCATGTATTCCGATCCGCAGGACGACGGCTATTTCCGCGGCGACGTGTACCCGCGCGGACCGATGCGGCCGTCGGGCGGCATCCAGCGCGGCAGCATCCTCAACATGGACGGCGACCCCACCACGCCAGGCTACGCCAGCGTCGCCGGCGCGCCCCGCCGGCCGGAAGACTCGCTGCCGGTGCCGCACATCCCGGTCATCCCGATGAGCTACGGCAACGCGCAGCGTTTTCTCGCCGCCCTGGGCGGGGCGGGCGTGCCGGGCGCCTGGCAAGGCGCGCTGCCCTTCCACTACCACGTGGGACCGGGGCGGGCGCTGGCTCGGCTGAAGGTCCGCCGCGAGCACGGGACCCGTGCGATGCACACGATCTGGGACACGTTCGGCATGGTCCGCGGCGCCGAGTTCCCGGATGAGTGGATCGTCGTGGGTGGCCATCGCGACGCGTGGAGCCCGGGCGCGGCCGACAACATCAGCGGCACGGTAACGGTGATGGAAGCCGCCCGGGCGTTCGCCGATCTGGCGCGGCGCGGCGTGCGGCCGGCCCGCACCATCGTGTTCGCCACCTGGGACGCGGAGGAGTGGGGGCTCATCGGCTCGACCGAGTGGGTCGAAGACATGGCCGACAGCCTGCGCGCGCGGGTGGTGGCGTATGTGAACGAGGACGACATGACCGAGGGTCCGACGTTCGGCGGCGGCGGCTCGCCGTCCCTCAAGCGCCTGATCCGGGAAGCGACGCGTGCGGTGCCGGACCCGGTGGGCCCCGGGACCGTATACGACGTGTGGCTCAAGCGGGTGAAAGGGGATTCGACGGCGCTCGCGCTGGGCAATTTCGGCGGCGGGTCGGATTTCGCCGGCTTCTACCATCACCTCGGGATCCCCGCGGCCGGGATCGGATTCAGCGGGCCCTCGGGTGTGTACCACTCGATGTACGACTCGTTCGACTGGATGGACCGCTACGGCGACCGCGGCTGGCGCGAGCATCAGGCGGCGGCGCGGCTCGTCGCCGTGTTGCTCGCACGGCTCGCCAACGCGCGCGTCGCGCCGCTCGACTACGTCGGGTGGGGCAACGAGATGACGCGGCTCGTGGGGCAGCTCGACAGCGCCATCGCCAAGCGCGGGTGGAGCGTGCAGACCCAGGGGCTGAAGGACGCGTTGTCGCGATTCACAGCGACGGCAGCGACGTTCGCCGGCGCGCGCGACAGCGCGCTCGGCGCCTCCGTGGATCTCCCGTGGGCGCGCGTGAACGCCGCGCTGATGCAGGTCGAGCGCCGGTTCACACGTCCCGAGGGGTTGGTGAGCGACGGGTGGTTCAAGAGCCTCCAGTTCGCTTCTGACGTGGACAACGGGTATGCCACGCTGGCGTTCCCGACGGTGAGCGAGGCGGTTCGCTACGCCGACGCTGCGACGGCCGAGCGGGAGCTGGCGGACCTGGTGACGCGGCTCGAGTCGTCGCGGCAGGCGTTGGAGGAGGCGACGGCGGCGCTCCGCACCCCCTGACAGGCCTAATGCCCGCTGACGACCGGTGCGGTGCGCGATAAGTTGTTGGTGAGAAATGCGAATGCTGTGCTAACGAAGTAGGGGGCCCATGGCGAGCGCATACGCAGCGAAGAAGCTCAGAGCTGAATGGGGGCGCCAGGTCCGCAGGTTCGAGGCCTTGTGGAGAGCGGAGCGCGCAAAGCGGCTCCGCGACATCCGGCACCTCGATGCGTTTCTGAAGAAGATGAAGCGGCTCAAGCCCAACGACCTACGCGCCTTTCGAGTCGCGGTCACTACGCTGCGAAAGAGAATCCAGGAAGCCTAGCTCGGGTGGCGGAATGGCAGACGCGCTGGCCTTAGGAGCCAGTGCCCGCAAGGGCGTGGAGGTTCGACTCCTCTCCCGAGCACTACGTTCTCGTGCCAACACTCAGAGGACGCGCAGCGAGTCGGTCTCCGCCCCCAGCTCGTCCAGAAACCGCTGCATCTCGAGTACCCGCCGCTGGCCTTCCCGCTTGGCCGCTTCACTCTGCAGTCGCGCCGGCATCTCGACCATCTGTCGCCGGATCGCATCCACGGCGTGCGGCAGGTCCGGCGCGAACCGCTCCCGCGTGGTCACCGAGAGAATGCGCGCCACGTCGATCGCGCCCATGAAGTCGAGGATGTCCGCGTCGCGGAACAGGACCGCGACGGCCACCGTGTCGGGCGGGCGGTAGTACTGGTGGTGGCCGACGATCTCCTTGACTAGCGCCGCCTTTTCCATCGGGAACCCAACCGTCTGCAGGATGCTGTCCACCAGCTGGACCGAACGGTCTCCATGGTCGACCCCCGTCACCGCGTAGGGCGGCAGGCCGCCCATGTCGTGCAGGTACGCGGCAGCGTACAGGGCGTCCTCGTCCACCGCGAGTCCCTGCGCCCGTGCCAGTGTCATGGTCATCGCATAGTCCCGCCGGGCGTGGGCCGGTCCCCACGCTGTGTGCTGCAGGTGCGCTTCGGCGAACGCGCGGATCTGCTCCCGCCAATCATCCGGCCGGCCGCGCTGCAGCGCGGGATTCTTGGACGACGCCCATCCGAGACCGACCGCCACCGCCAGGGGCGCAAGCCAGAAGACAGGATCGCGGCGACGCCGCACGGGGAATGCGCTCATGGATGAAGTGACTCGCGATTCGGGGAATCGCTAATATGTGACCCGGACCGAGATTTCGTGGGTATGCAACACGTATGCACCGCACCACACTGCTCCTGACGTTCTGCCTCGCCCTCGCCGCCTGCCGCTCGGCCACCATGGCGCCGATCGGCTACTGCACGGCCCCAGCGTCGGTTTCGGTCATCGCGACGGTCACCGACTCCGTCACCGGGGCCGCCGTGGGAGACAGTGCGACCGGCGCCATTCAGGACGGCACCTACCGCGATTCGCTGCGCTTCGAGCCGTCCACCTCCGAGCTCGTCGCCGGTACACGGGTGGGGACCTTCACGATCACCATCAACCGCCCCCGCTATCAGACCTGGATCCGGACTGGCGTGCGTGTTTCACAGCGGGGGCCCTGCGGCAACGTGATCCCGGTGCGCATCGCCGCGCACCTGCAATCGGTCCCCTGAACACACCGACGGCCAGGGATGCACCCTGGCCGTCGTTCTGCTTCCGCTACAACTGATCCGTTAGAAACCGACCGGCAGCCGGTAGCTCGCCCCCACCGAATACGTGACATCGAACATCGTCCGGTGATAACCGGCCGTGTTCCAGCGGTAGGTCAGCCCCTTCAGCTCGCCGAACACTTCGACGCGCGAGCGCGGGATGCCGTAGAACACCCCGCCGCCGTACATCAACGCCGGCCGCGTGAACGGCTTGAACTGATCGACGCCGAGCTGATCGATGGAGACGGCGCCCAGTCCGCCGAACACGAACGGCGCGATCCCGATGGACAGCGGGTAGCGGCCTTCCAGGTGCGCGCCGTAGAAGTAGCGGTTCACGTTCGTTCCGGCGAACGCGCCGCTGCCCTTCGTCGGATTGCGGGTGAAGGTGAAATCGGTATGGATGGCCCAGTACTCGTTCAGCTGCAGGCCGACGCTGGCGCCCAGGTCGTAGCCGGGCATGAACCACACCGAGGGGTTCTTCTGCAGGTCGGCGAGATGGTCGGCGCCGCCGCCGTACATACTGAAGATCATCGACCGCTGCTGCGCGCGCGCCGGGGCGGCGAGCGCCACGACGGCCGCCACGACAGTCGCAAACCGGATAAAGAGCTTCATAGGATTCCCCCTGTGCCGGATAGGTTTTGGGTCCGAAGTGAGCCTATGGCACCAGGGCTGAAGCGAGTATGAGGGGAATGTGATGACTGCTTGACGGTCGCTCGCCCGGGGCCTCTATTGCACCGTTCATGATCGCCCCCTGGCATACCCTGCTCGAAGTCGCCCTGCGGACGACCATCGTCTACCTCGCCTTGGTGATCGGCATTCGACTCACCGGCCAGCGTCAGCTCGGCCAGATGTCCACGTTCGACCTCGTGCTGCTGCTGATCATCGCCAACGCCGTCCAGAACGCGATGGTGGGTCCCGATACCAGCGTCGCGGGCGGGCTCGTCGCCGCGGGGGTGCTGCTCTTCTGGCACCAGGTGATCAACCGGCTCCGGCGCTCGAGCCGCCAGTTCGCCAAGCTCATCGCGGGTGAAGGAGTGATGCTGATCAAGGACGGTGAGATTCTCCAGGAGCACGTGCGGCACGCCGGCGTGACCGCGGAGGAACTACTCCAGTCCCTGCGCGAGCACGGCGTGGCGACGGTCGCGGAGGTGCGTCTGGGGGTCCTGGAGCCAGACGGATCGGTCAGCGTGATCCGCTACGACGACCTGAAGCCCGGGATGCGCCCGCACCACCGGATCAAGATGATGCGGCACGCCTGAAGGCCGCCCCCGGCGCACAAATCCGGCGCCTGGACAGCCAGCGCCGAGCCAGCCCGAACGCCCCCTTCCGGCCTGGTTAGATTTCCCCGCGTGACGGACATCCAGATCACCAAGACGACGTCCGAGCCAGGAGCCGCGTTGCTCGCCGTGAGCGTGCCGCTGGACCAGGTGCGGGAGGCCGAATTCCGCGCCACGCGCGCCTACCAGGCCCGCGCCCGGCTCCCCGGCTTCCGCAAGGGGAAGGCGCCGGAGGCGATCATCCGCAAGCAGTTCGCCGCGGATATCCGCGAGCAGGCGCTGCGCGACCTGATCCAGACGAGTTGGCGTCGCGCGCTCGAGCAGGAGCCGCTCAAGCCGATCGCCGACCCGCACATCCACGACTTGAAGTGGGAGGAGGGCGCGCCGGTCACGTTCACCTTCCACGTCGAGGTGAAGCCGGACATCACGCTGTCGCGGCTGGGCGGGTTCACGCTGAAGCGGCAGGTCGCGCCGGTGACCGAGCTGGCGGTGCAGGAGCAGCTCGACTCGCTGCGCGAGCAGAAGGCGCCGTGGGCGCCGGTGCCGGGCGAGAAGCCGAAGCCCAAGGACCTGGTGCACGTCACGATCGCGCAGCGCGAGGGGACGGAGGCGAAGGACCCGCAGCCGTATCACTTCGTCCTGGGGGAAGGGCGCGCGATCCCCGAGGTCGAGGAGCGCGTGATGGCGATGGCGCCGGGCGACACGGTGGATGTGACGGTACGTTTCCCCGACGATTTCCCGGAGGAAGCCAAACGCGGGCAGACGCGCGACATCCGCCTGACGCTGCACGAGGTGAAGCGCCAGGAGCTGCCGCCGCTGGATGACGCGTTCGCGCGGGAGGTCGGCGACTTCGAGTCCCTCGATGCGCTGCGGCAGGCCGTGCGCGAGGACCTGGAGCGCGACGCGGGCCGCGAGGCCGATGCCAAGGTGCGCGCCGACCTCGTCTCGCAGATCGTCGCGGCGAACAGCATCACCGCGCCGCGGCCGCTGGTGGAGCGGGTGGTGCTGACCTACGCGCAGGCGTACGGGATCACCGAAGAGCGCCTCCCCGATTTCGCCACCGAGTTCCAGCCGCTCGCGGTACAGCAGGTGCAGCGCGATCTGGTGCTCGACTGGGTGGTGGAGCACCACCAGCTACAGGCCAGCGCCGCCGAGCTCGAGGCGAAGATCGCCGAGCTCGCCGAGCGCCGGCAGATGCCGCCCGCCGAGCTGAAGGCATCACTCGAGAAGAACAAACGGCTGCGCGACCTCGAGCGCGGCCTGACCGAAGACAAGGCGTTCGCGTACCTGTTGTCCCAGTCCACCGTGGAGTCTTAAGTGACGATGAGCACGATCTACCCGCCATACATCATCGAGCGCTCGAGCCGGGGCGAGCGAACCTACGACATCTTCAGCCGCCTGCTGATGGACCGCATCGTGTTCCTCGGCACGCCGATCAACGACGACGTGTCGAACGTCATCATCGCCCAGCTCCTGTTCCTCGATGCGGACAACCCGGAACGCGACATCTACCTCTACGTCAACTCGCCCGGGGGGCTCGTCTCCTCCGGCATGGCGATCTACGACACGATGCAGTTCCTGCGGGCGCCGGTGAACACGATCTGCATGGGGATGGCGGCGTCGATGGGGTCGTTCCTGCTCACGGCGGGAACCAAGGGCAAGCGCTCGGCGTTGCCCCATGCACGCATCATGATGCACCAGCCCTCGGGCGGCGCCCAGGGCACCGCGGCCGACATCGAGATCCAGGCCCGGGAGATCCTGTACCTGCGCGCCAAGCTGAACGAGCTGTACGCCAAGCACACCGGGAAGCCGCTGGAGACCATCGAGCGGGACATGGATAGGGATCGCTTCATGTCGGCCGAAGAGGCCAAGGATTACGGCCTCATCGACCATGTCATCTCGAATCTGAGAGAAGTCAGCGACGGGAAACCCAAGTGAACTCTTGCATTCGCCGGAACCCCTTCCCATACTAGGGGTCCCATGTCCCACGACAAGCACCTCCGCTGCTCCTTCTGCGGCAAGTCGAAGGACTCGGTCCGGAAATTCATCTCCGGCCCGTCGGTCTATATCTGCAACGAGTGCATCGCCCTCTGCAACGAGATTCTGGCCGAGGACGAGGAGCGGGAAGTCTCCGAAGCGATCACGCAGGTCCCGACGCCCGCCGAGATCAAGGACGTCCTCGACCAGTATGTGATCGGCCAGGAGAAGGCGAAGAAGACGCTCGCCGTGGCGGTCTACAATCACTACAAACGGATCAACTCCCACTCGGCGAAGGACAACGACGTCGAGCTGGACAAGAGCAACATCCTGCTCATCGGCCCGACCGGCGTCGGCAAGACGCTGCTCGCGCAGACGCTGGCCCGCATCCTCGACGTCCCCTTCACCATCGCCGACGCGACCACGCTGACCGAAGCGGGATACGTGGGCGAGGACGTGGAGAACATCCTGGTCCGGCTGCTCCAGGCGGGGGACTTCAACGTGGCCGACTGCGAGCGCGGCATCGTCTACATCGACGAGATCGACAAGATCGCGCGCAAGTCGGAGAATCCCAGCATCACGCGCGACGTGTCGGGCGAGGGCGTGCAGCAGGCCCTGCTGAAGATCCTCGAGGGCACCGTGGCGAGCGTGCCGCCCCAGGGCGGCCGCAAGCACCCGCAGCAGGAGTACATCCAGGTCAACACGAAGGACATCCTGTTCATCTGCGGCGGCGCCTTCGACGGCCTCGAGAAGATCATCGAGGCGCGCACCGGGCGGCGGCGCATCGGCTTCACCAAGGAAGACATCGAATCCGGCGCCGCGGAGAAGTTGAAGAAGAACCCCTTCTCCGACGTCGAGCCCGACGACCTGCTGCGCTACGGGATGATCCCGGAGCTCGTGGGCCGCCTGCCGGTGGCCGTCCCGCTCGACGCGCTCGACGAGGACGCGCTGGTCCGCATCCTGGTCGAGCCGAAGAACGCGCTCAGCAAGCAGTACCAGAAGCTGTTCGAGCTGGAAACGGTCCGGCTGACGATCGAGAAGGACGCGCTGCGCGAGATCGCCAAGAAGGCCTTGAAGCGCGGCACCGGGGCCCGCGGCCTGCGCGCCATTCTCGAAGAGATGATGACCGACATCATGTTCGAGCTGCCGAGCCGGGACGACGTGCGTGAGGTCGCGGTCACCGCCGAGACCGTCACCGAGGGCCGCCCACCGCTGCTCGTGACCGAGCGGGCGCGCCACAAGAAAGAAGCCTGACCGCCTCCGAACCCCGCTTCGTCGGCTCGTTTCCCCGGGCCGACGCCCCGCTCGACCCACCGCTCCCCGAAATCGCGTTCGCCGGTCGCTCCAACGTCGGCAAGTCGAGTCTTCTGAACGCCCTGCTGGGGCGCCGCATCGCGCGCGTGTCGGCGACACCCGGCAAGACGCGAGCGTTGAACGTGTACGAGATACCGGACTGCTATTTCCTCGACCTCCCCGGTTACGGCTACGCCCGCGCGTCCAAGAGCGACCGCACCGCCTTTGCGGGAATCGTCCGCCACGTGCTGCACCGTCCCCGGCTCGCCGGCGTCGTATGGCTGCTCGACATCCGGCACGAGCCCTCCGAGGGCGACCGCAGCATGCAGGACCTCCTGGCCGCCGCGGGCACGCGCGTGCTCGCCGCCGTGACCAAGGGCGACAAGCTCTCCGCCGCCAAACGGCAGACGCAGGAAGCGGCGCTGCGGGAAGCGCTGGCGCTGGACGAGGATCAGGTGGTGGTCACGAGCGTCCGCACCGGGCTCGGGCTGCCCGAGCTGCGCGAGTCGATCGCGATGCTGGCCCGGGAGGCGTAAGTGGACCGCCCGATGCGGGTGGCGTTCGTCAGCCACCACCCGCACCTCCAGATGGGCGGGCAGCGCAGCATGGCGCTCCTCATCGAGCACCTCGACCGGACGGTGGTGGACCCCCTCGCGATCTGTCCCGGCCCCGGGCCGCTCACCGACCACCTCACCCGCCTCGGCTGCCCCGTCGTGCACATCCCGCTGTACCGCATCAAACCCCGCACCCTCGGCGCCGTGTGGCGCTCCAGCCGAGCCATCCGGGCGCTGCTGCGCGAACGGCGGATCGACATCATCGCCCCGGACGCGGCGCGCGACGCCCTCACCTGCGGGCTCGCCAAGCTCGGCACCGCCACGAAGATGGTGTGGTTCGTCCGGTTGACCTCGCACGACCCGCTCGACCCGATCCTCGTGCATCTGGCCGATGCGATGATCGGAGACTCCGACGACACGCGCCGGCGGTTCGGCGGCTCGCGGCGCGTCGCCGCCCGGCATCGCACGATCGTCGGCGGCGCCGACCTGCGCCGGTTTCGGCCGCCGCACGACCGGACCGCCGTGCGCCGCGCCCTCGATCTCCCGCAGGAGCGCCCCGTTCTCCTCTTCGTTGGCCAGGTGAAAGCCGCAAAGGGCGTGCTGGACATCGTCGACGCCCTCGGGCTCCTCAAGGCCGACCGGGCCGGCCCCCCGCCGTTCCTCGTGGTGGTTGGGACGCCCGATCCGCCGGCGATCCTCGACGAGATCGCCCGCCACGCCGCGGCGCACGACCTCGCGCCGCAGCTGCGAGTGCTGCCCCAGCAATCCGACGTCGGGCGCTGGATGCAGGCGGCCGACGTGTTGGTGAGCGGCTCGCACCAGGATACCGAGGGGATGTCGCGCGTCTTGTACGAGGCAATGGCGTGCGGGACGGTCCCCGTGGCGACCGACATCCGGGGCAACCGCGACGCGCTGACCCCCGAGACCGGGGTCCTGGTCCCCGAGCGCGACCCCGCCGCCATGGCCCGCGCCCTGCGGACGCTCCTGGCCGACGCCCCGCGGCTGGAAGCGATGCGGCAGGCGGGGATCGCCCGCGCCCGCGAATCGTTCGACATCCGGCTGCACGCCCGCGGGGTGGAGCAGTTCTACCGGGGCGTGCTCGAGGGGAAGGTCCGCTAGCCTCACTCACGGCCGCCGCGCTCGGCGATCAGCCGCAGCGCCGGCTCGCTCACGAAGATCTTGCTATGGAATCGCCGGCCCCAGGAGAGCGGCGTGACGTCGCGATACTCGTGCAGCGTGTCCGGGCCGTAGCCGGGGTGCAACTGCTTGCGCAACGAGGCGCGCACGTTCGGATCGGCGCCGTGATCCAGCAGCAGCTCGGTGAACGGCGCGACCTGCGGCTGGCCGGTGTAGTTCATCCAGAAGTTCGGCTGCGACACGACGGTCCCGAACAGGGCGGTATGCCCGCCGAATCCCTCGGCGTTGACGGCCGCCCGGGCATCGACCTCCATCCCCCGCTCCAGCAACCACTGGGCGATTTCGAATTCGTCGTAGTCGACGCACATGTGCAGCAGCGTCGTTCCGGCGAGCGGCGTCCCCTGCGTCGCCTGCACGTCATCATGACACCCGAGCGCCGGCGGGTAGATCTCCTCGTGAGTAAACGTGCGCCGCAACAGGTCCGGGTCGCGGCGTAAATGCGCCTCGAGGAGGTCGAGCCGGCCGCGATGCAGCGCCATCGTCGGCGTGTCCGGGAGCTCGAGTCCGTTCCGGACGTACAGCTCGAGAATCTCGTGTTTGTGCGCCGGCTTCCGGCTGTCGGTCTCGAGGACCACGTCCACCGGAGCGAGGGATTTGCCCGTCTCGTCCCGCACCGACGCCCCGAGCTCCAACATGAGCGCGGTCCCAGCCACGCTCAGGGTATACGCCGGCCCGCCGAGCGCGCCGGCCGGCGGGCGCGGAGCGCCGAGCATCGCGTGCAGCATGCGCGCGGTCCCGATCCGGCTCTGCAGCGTCGCCCGCTCGAGTGCGGAATGGAGATCCGTCGCGCCGAGGCCGTGGAGCATGGTGATGATCCGGTCGCGGCCGAGATTGGCGGCGTAGGTGAGCGGCGGGCCCCAGTTGCTGCTCTTGCGGATCAGCGCTTCTTCGTGCAGCAGCCGGGGATTGCGCACGATGATCTCACGCACGGCGTCGACGTCGTCGCGCCAGATCGCATCGGTCAGGCGGCAAGCGAGCACGAGTCGCGGCCAGCTAGCCGCCTCGTAGCTGCGCGCCAGAACGAGCTGCGCGTCGGCGAGCCGCACGCTCGCCGGCTCGATCGGGTCCGGGTGGAACGCGTGCAGATCGGCCAGGGCGGACGGGTCCCCGCGGCGAATCGAGCGCAGCAGGTCCTTAGCCTGGTGCTTCAACTGATCCAGATCGGGGCGAACCGGAAGCCGGCGGGTGGGCATGACGAGCCTCCTTGGAGCGTGCCCGGAGTCCGCAATCGTCGGGCGTAAGGAGGTTCGTTGGGAACCTGTCGTCACGACACGGCTGTCAGGTGGACTCGGTCCTGCCCGCGGACGGGAGGCGTCCTGCACGCCTGCGCTGCAGGATACGCACCCGGGACCCGAGGTCAAGCCGCGCCTTGCGCCGCGCTGGAGGCCGGATGACCTTGAAAACATGACGATCGCCCGCGCCGTCGCCGTTATCGTGCTGAGCACCGCCGCCTGCAGTCCCGCCACGCGGCTGGGGGCGCAGGTCACGCGGCCCAGCACGCCGGGCGACACCGTTCCCCCGGGGTTCGGCTCGCTGCGGCGCGACGACATCGTGCTGCGGTTCGCCACCGACCAGCTGCAGCTCCAGATCCTGCCGCTCGACGAACGCGTCATCCGGCTGCTCGCGCCCGACACCTACAACTCGCTCGAGCAGCTGATCCAGAGCCGCCAGCAGGAGATCACCGATGCCGCACGCCGCGCCGGCCTGGCGAACCCGACGCTCGTCATGGTGACCTTCTACGGCCAGGCTCCGGGAGCGCGCTTCACCCCGGAGGACATCCAGCTCCAGAGCCGTGGCCGCCAGTACCGGCCGGACGCCATCCTCCCCCTGTCCCCCACGTGGAGCACCCTGCAGCTGGACCAGCGGCAGCAGGCGGTCGCGATCTACTTGTATGACGAGGGGATCAGCTGGTTCGAGGACCTCAGCGCGAGCTATCAGAACGGGCCGCAGTCCCCCTGGGGCCGGGCGCTGCAGCTGCTGCAGCGCGAGCGCGCCCGGGTGCAGGCGCGGGCGCAGTCTCCGCCGACACAGCCGAATCCGTAGTCACGGCCACCCGGCCGTCCAGCTCCGGAGTCCAGCGCACACGATCGTCAGCGCACACCACGCCCACCCCGGCGCGTGCGGCGAGCCCCAACGCTCGGTCACATCCCAGGACGTAATAGGCCGTGGACCAGGCCCCGGCGACGGCTGCCGCCCCGGCCAGGACCGTCACCGCGCGCACCTGGTCGGCGGGCTTTCCCGTGCGCGGGTCGAGGATCGGATCGAATTGGTCCGCCAGCGATACCGTGCTGATCGCCCAGATACCGGGCGGGACCGTGATCACGGCCAGGGAGCGCAGTGAATTGGCGGGGTCCGCGACGCCCACGTGGCGCTCTCCCATGGCCATGATCAGATACTGCTCGCCCACACTGAGGATCACGCTGTCGGCGGTGCCGCGCAGGGCGGCGAGGGCGCGATCCAGCGCGAGCCCTTGCACGGCTCGAGCCGGGTCCAGCCGCAACCCGGTCTCGCGCGCCACGGTTCGCCGCAGGCTGTCGAGCGACGGGGATGAGCCACTCGAGTCGGTGAACGCCCGATCGAGGGCCTGGCCCAGGGCGCTCGAGTCCCGGCCCCAGGCCGCCACTGTGAAGACCGCTCCCAGGGCGTTCCGGGCACGCGACACCATCTGGGTGTGGGCTCCGGCGCGGCACGCGGCCACCCCGCACAGGGCCAGCGCGAGCGTGCGGAAGCGCCGTTTCCCGCGGAGATTTACCTTAGTTGTCGTGGCATCCATTCCTCTCCCCCTGGCCCTGGTCGCCGCCGGCACGGCCGGCGCGGCCGCGATCTGGGTGTTCGGCCGTGCCCGGCAGCGCCAACGGAGCCTGGAGCGCGACCGGCAGCGCACCGCCGACGAGCTGAACCGGCGGCTGTCGGAGCTGTTCTGGCTCCAGGAGCTGTCCTACGTGCTCTCGGAGTCCATCAAGCTCGAGCGCATCGTGGAGCAGGTCGTACGATACGCCATGCGCTTCATCGACGCCCGCGGCGCGCTGGTGGCCCTGGCGGGCGAGAATCCGGACGATCCGCTCACCATCGCGGCGGCTGAAGGGTCGCTGGCCGAGCTGAAGGGCACCACCGTCCCTGCGGACGATCCCGGCCTGGTGGCACGGTCGGCCCGCAGCGAGCGGCTCGAGCTGATCCGCAACAGCGAGTCGGGCGCCCCGCTGGGGGGCGGCGCTTCGGTCGAATCCGCCGCCGCCGTCCCGCTGCGCGCCCACGGCGTCGTCGTCGGTTCCCTCGTGGTCGCCGAGCCCCGCGGAGGCGCGCTCGCCCCCGACGACGTTCGGCTGCTCTCGACGGTCGCCACCCACGCGGCGGTCGCCCTGGCCAACGGGCGGTTCTTCGACCTCGTCCGCCGGGGCAAGGAGCAGTGGGAGACGACGTTCGACGCCCTGTCCGAGGGGCTCGCCGTGGTGGACGAGACCGGACGGGTGCGCCGGGCCAACCGCTCGCTGGCCGTCATGCTGGGCCAGCCGCTGCCCGACGTGATCGGGGCCCACTTGTGTCACGCGCTGCTGGGCCGGTCGCATGCCCTGGCCCAGATGCTGGAGGACGTGCGCCGCGGAGAGCGCCCGGCGTCGCTGATCGAGCGCTCCGAGCTCAACGGCCGGACCTTCCGGATCAACGCGGCCCTCATGCCCGGCGCCACGGCGGACCAGGCGTCGGTGGTGCTGGTCCAGGACGTCACCGAGCAGCAGGCGATGGAGGCCCAGCTGATCCAGAGCGAGAAGCTGGCCACGGTCGGCCAGCTCGTGTCCGGCGTCGCGCACGAGCTCAACAACCCCCTCACCTCGATCGCGGGGCTCTCCGAGTTCCTGCTCGAGCAGAAGGAGCTGGGATCGGGCGACCGTGGCCACCTGCGCGTGATCCACGAGCAGGCGGAGCGGGCGGGTCGCATCGTCCGCAACCTGCTCACCTTCGCCCGCAAGGGCACGGCCGAGCGCGCCCGCCTCGACCTGAACGACCTCGTGCAACGCACCCTGCTGCTGATGAGCTACGATCTCCGGCTGCGGGACGTCGAAACGCAGACCGAGCTTCCGGAGAACCTGCCCGAGGTGGTCGGGGACCGGCACGCCCTGCAGCAGGTCGTGCTCAACCTGCTCACCAACGCCGCCCAGGCGGTGGGCGATCTCCCGAGCGACCGCCCGCGCTTCATCCGTCTGGAGACCTGGGCCGACGGGCTGGTGCACCTGCGCGTGACCGACACCGGTCCCGGCGTGCCGGAGAGCCTCGAACGGCACCTGTTCACGCCCTTCTTCACCACCAAGGAGCCGGGCCACGGCACGGGTCTGGGACTCTCGATCTCGTACTCGATCGTCGAATCGCACGGCGGCCACATCAGCTACGAGCGCGCACCCGGCGGCGGAGCGTCGTTCCGCATCGATCTGCCCCCCGCGCCCGCCGCCCGCCCGGCGCCACCCGTGCCGCCTGCCGAGCCGCTCACGCCCCTGCCCCCGACGTTCGCCAAGCGCGCGATCCTGCTGGTGGACGACGATCCCGCCGTGCGGCGGCTGGTGCAGGCCCTGTTCGGACGCGAAGGTCACACGGTCGATGTGGCGCGCAGTGCGGAGCACGCGCTCGAGCTCACGGAGCATCACGGCTACGATCTGATCCTGGCCGACGGGCAGGTGAGCGCCAACGGGCGGTTGTTCGTCGAGGAGCTCGTGTCGCGGCACCCCGATCTGCGGAGCCGGACGCTGGTGGCCACCGGGGACGTGCGCCCGGCGACCGACGAGGCGCTGGAGCGCCTCGGCCTGCGTTACGTGCGGAAGCCCTTCAACCTGCGGGATCTGCGCGAGGAGGCGGCGCGGTTGTGGGCCGCCGGCGCGGTCTCGTAGGCCTCCGCTGGCCACCCGAAGCTCCCCAGGTTCACCGCGCCGCCCGGCGCGAACTTCACGCCCTCTCGCAGCAACAGCGCCCGCTGCAGCACCGCGCTGTGCTCGCCGGCGAGGGAGATGCGGCCCGCCGCGTTGATCACGCGCCACCACGGCAGATCGCTCTCCTCGGGAAGCGCCGAGAGCGCCCACCCGACGGTGCGCGCCGCGCCGGGGCGTCCGGCGAGCCGGGCGACGATGCCGTAGGTCGCGACCCGTCCTTTGGGGATGTGACGGACGATGCGGTAGATCCGGTGGTAGAAGGGATTCACACGACGGGCGCTGCGCACCGCGTGGGCGCGCCGGGAATGATTCTCACCGTGGACGGCACCATGTCACACCGCGTGGAGGACGCCCGCTAGGATACCCGGAGCACGTCGTCCAGCAAGCCCCCACCCCCCGCCCCCACTATTGACAAGACGTCGTCGAGCGCTCTCCGCTCGCGCGGCCAGGCGAAGCGGCGGGCCGCATCGGACGGCGCGAGCCAGTCGAACGCATCGTGCTCGGCGGAGAGGCGCGGTGCGGCGTCGGCCGCCACGAACGCCGCGAACGCCGGAATGATGGCGAGCTCGTCGGTCCGGTGTTGATAGAAGCCTTCGATGCGGCTGAGGTTGTAGAAGCGCTCGGGGATGAACCCGGTCTCTTCGCGCAGCTCGCGCAAGCTGGCCTGCACCGGCGTCTCGCCCGGCTCGATCGTGCCGTGGACGGTTTCCCACGATCCAGGATTGCGGCCGCCCGCGGCGCGGCGCAAGACGAGGACTTCGAGCCGCTCCCCCGCACCGCGCAGCACGAGGGTGTCGACGAAGCACACGCGAATCGCCGTCAAGGGGCCGGGCGGCGCCGCCCCAGCACCGCTTCGAGCCGGGCCGAGAGGGCGCGGGCGCGAAACGGTTTCTGGAGGAAGTCGTCGGCGCCGAGCTCGAAGACGCGCACCTCATTGTCCTCGTCGCCCTTGGCCGTCAGCACGATGACCGGAATCCCCGCCGTCGCCGGTCGGGAGCGCAGCTGCGACAGGACGCCGTAGCCGTCGAGCGCGGGGAGATTGAGGTCGAGCACGACGATGTCGGGACCCACCCGGTCGACCTGTTCCAGCGCCTGCACGCCGTCGCGCGCCTCCGAGACCTCGTATCCGTCCCGCTCGAGCAGGTCCTTGAGCACCTTGCGCAGGCTGTCCTCGTCGTCCACCAGCAGCACCTTGCGCCTGGGACCGTGCGGGCCGGACCTGCGCCCGACGCCGGTTTCGTCCAGCAGCTCGAACCCCGCGCCGAACGTTTCGGCGGGGGCAGTCGCGGTGCCGGCGGCGGGGCTCGGGCGAGCGGGCACGGCCGTCGCGGTCGCGCCGCCGCTTCTCCGCGCCGACTCCTGGGGAGCGGGGGGCGGCGTGCGATCTTCTTCCGGCGGCACGTCCACCACGCGCATCAGATCTTCCACCGTGGATTCGCCGTGCAGCACATGGTTGAGCCCGCTGTCCCACAGCAGCGGCATTCCCGCGCGGCGCGCCGCATCGGCGATTCGGTCAGCGGTCTCGCCCGCCGCGATACGCCGCTCGACCTCGGGGGTGATCGTCAGCACCTCGAGGATGGCGAAACGGCCCAGGTAGCCCGTCATCGCGCAGTCGGGACACCCGGCCGCGCGGTACAACGGCGTGCCGTGGGGGATCCACTTCTTCAGCTGCTCGGGCAGTGGCCCGGCCGAGACTTCCTTGCAGGTATTGCACAATTTCCGCATCAGGCGCTGGGCGATCACGCCGCGCAACGCCGCGGCGATCTTGTACGCCTCGACGCCGATGTCCACCAGCCGGGTGATCGCGTTGGCGGCGTCGTTGGTGTGAAGAGTGCTCAACACGAGGTGTCCGGTGAGCGAGGCCTGGACCGCGATCTGTGCCGTTTCCTTGTCGCGGATCTCGCCCACCAGCACGACGTTGGGGTCCTGCCGCAGGATCGAGCGCAGCGCCGAGGCGAACGTCAGCCCCTGTTTCTCCTGTACCTGCACCTGGACGATCCCGGGGATCCGGTACTCCACCGGGTCTTCGACGGTGACGATGTTCACGCCCTCGCTCTTGATCTGGTTGATCATGGAGTAGAGCGTGGTCGTCTTCCCGGAGCCGGTGGGACCGGTCACGAGGATGATCCCCTCGTGGTATTGCAGCAGCTTTTGGATCGCTTCCGCTTCGTTGGAGCTCAGTCCCAAGGTGTCGAGCGACTTGACCGTGGCGCGGGAATCGAGGATCCGGATCACGACCTTCTCGCCGTGGGCGGCGGGGAGGGTCGAGACGCGCAGATCGATCGGCTGTGCGTTCACTGCCACGCGCGCCCGGCCGTCTTGGGGCCGCAACCGGTCGGCGATGTCGAGCGAGGACATGATCTTGATCCGCGAGATCAGCGGCAGCCCAGCCTGGCGCGGGATCTTCATCACCTGCCGCAGCACGCCGTCGATCCGGTAGCGGATCGCCACCCCGCCCTCTTCGGGCTCGATGTGGATGTCGCTGGCCCGCGACAGGATGCCCTCGGAGAGGATCAGATCGACGAGCTTGACGACGGGCCGCTCGCTCGCCGCCGCCTCGGTGATGTTGTACTCGTCGGGCGCCTCGTCCTCGAGCTGCACCAGCTCCGCCGACTGCCCCATGTTCTCCAGCAGCCGGTCGAGCGCCTTCTCGGGGCGATACTGCTGCTCGATCTGGTCGGCGATCTTGGACGGCGGGAGCAGCGTCATCCGGATCTCGCGCGCCGTGGCGAACCCGAGCGTCTTCTCCATGTCCAGGTCGAACGGATTCGAGGTCGCAACCTCGAGGTAGGCATCGGTCTCGCGAATCGGTAGGACGCGGTAGCGGCGCGCCAGGGCTTCCGGCAGCGCCGTGCGGGCGCCGGGGTCGAGCTGATTCAGGTCGGTGATGCGCAGCCGGAACCGGGTGGCGAGCTTCTCGAGGATCTCGTCGTCGGTCGCCAGCTTCTCGTGCACGACCGTCTCCCACAACGTCTTTCCCGGCTCGGCTTTACTGCGCAGCTCGGCCACGCGCTCGGGCGTCAGCACGTCGAGCGATTGGGCTAACCACTCGTCTGGAAAATTGGTTTCTGGCATAGGCTCGCGCTGCAGGGAAACCTAGCCGAGAGGCGCATCCGGGGGCTAGAGGATGCGCCAGAAGTCCCGGGTTATGTCGAACGCAAGGCGGGCGCGGCGACTCTGAAGGCCGTATCCCGCCTCGAGCCGGAACACTCCAAGCCATTCGAGTCCAAGGCCCGTCGTGACGCGAACGCCGGGCGTGGCGCGCCACGGCGTCGCCGCCACCGGATGGTCGGACCATCCGGCCGCCACGTAGGGCGCGAGCGTGATCGTGGCAGGTGTACGCGCGGCGGGACCGAGTGAGAGACTGGGGAACGGCGCGAGCACGCGCCATTCGACGTGCAGCAGCACCGCAGCGCGACCACCCCAGGCCCGGAAATCGTCTCCCAGCAAAGTGCCGCGTCCACCCAGCACGAAGGCACGGTGCGCCGGCACATCGACGCTCGCGATCCCGCCCTGGCCGCGCGCCAGGAGACGCGTCCGTCCCAGGGGGATGAGGACATGGGCCGTCCCGGCCACGCGCAGGTAGGTCGTCCCGCCGTCGCGTCGCCCGCCTTCGAGCGTCACGTCGTAGGCGCGATCGCGCCGGACCGCGAACCCTTCCCCCGCGCGGGAGAGGCCGAGGGTGACGATGTCGAGCGGCAGGCCGCCCAGCGCGGGATTGGGCCGAAAGGACCCGCTGGCGGGCGCCGCCCGGACCGGGAGACCGGCGACTCCTTCGCGCGCCAGCGCGAGCCGCCACCGGGCCCGGGGTCCTGCCGGCCCTTCGATCCCCAGCCGGCCCCCGGTCACCCGTACGTAGTCGCCGTAGTCATCCCCGAATTCCTGCGCCCCGATCGAATTCACGACCGGCGCGACGATCGGGACGTCCGACACATCGCGGACCTCCCGGTACGCGCTCGCCGATACCACAAGGCCGGCCAGCGCGACCCGACCCGCGAGCGCACCGTCGGCCCGCCGATCGGCGAAGCCATAGCTCCCGCGGGCCCGCGCCTCGATGCCGCCACCCCGCCATACCAGGCCCATCCCGGGCACCACCCCCTGCACCCGGTTGGCGAGCAGCAGATCGCTCAATCCCCGGATCGCGAGCCCGCCGCGCCGCCAACCCGACAGCGCATGCCGGCCCGCGATGCCGGCGACCTCGGCACGCACCGCGGCCAGGTCGTTGCGCCGCACCGGCTCGGCGACGTCCTGCACCGCGTCGGCGAGCGAGGTCGGCCAGGGAAACGAGTCCCGCGCCGCCCGAGGCGCAGCGGAGATTTCCGGGCCGCTGAACAGCGACGCCGCCAGTCCGCCGTTGAATTCGTAGTGGTCCACATCCCAGCGCCCCCGGATGATGCCGCGCGCCGGGAGGTCGAGCAGGGTGGCGTGCCGGCGGATCTCGATCTCCTGATGCCGCGGCAGCCACCAACGCCCTTCGTAGAGGGCGTTGTCGAGGACGATGCTCACGTCCTCCAGCGACGGATCCAGATAGGCGACCGGGGTAAAATTGAACGCCAGGCGAACGAGGTCCGCGGTACTGGCATCGAGGTACGCAGTGCCGACGATACGCGCGGCCTGGAAATCGCGCGGTCGGAAGCGGAGCTCGACGACGCGGATCTCGCGATCCGGCAGGGCGACGGTGATCGTGTCGCCCGCGGCATAGTCGTACAGCAGCGGCCCCCCGGACGCCAACGGATGCGGCACGTCGCGCACTTCGTCGCCGTCCCCGAGCCGGATGGTGCGTCCGAATCCGTTCTGCACGATGCCGAGATGGTCCTGGTGATAGACGATGTCGGTGGGCAGCTCGGCGCGATCACGCCAGCCGATGATGCGCTGCTTGCTCGCGCCCGGGGCTTTCCAGTACACTTCCAGCTCGAGCTGGTCGGCTTTGATGAGGCGCGGCGGCTCGTTGAGCCCGTCTCCGAACGCGCCGAGGAAGAACAGGAACCCATGCGCCCGAGCCCGAAAATCGTGCAGCGCGGTATCGGCCGCCGCGCCCGCCCGCCGCGCCACGGCGCGGTCGACGAGGGTGAGGGCATCGGGAGCGTTCCAGCGTTGGGCCGGAGCGACGCCGGGGAGCGCCAGGGTTATCAGGGCGGGCAGTGCGACGGCCGAGAGACGCACGCGCGCCAACTTACCCGGTGGCTTTGGGTCGCGGCAAGCGTGACGGCTGTCGCCGCCGCATGCGGGAGCGACACCACCACCCCCACGCAGGGCCTGACGCGCGCCGAACTCCTGGCCCTGGCGCGCGACACGGCCGCCGAGCCGAACGGCGCGCTCTGCACCTTCAAGAACAACCAGCTGTTTCATTGCCAGATCACGCATACGGACAGCGTTGGAACCACGTTCGCGACCCTCACGTTTTTTCCCCACAGCATCGTCTCGCGCAACGACACGCTGTTGTGCGACACCTGTACGATCGTCATCACCGCGACGGTCACGCCCCTGACCTACGAGTTCACGCTCGGCCCCGCGTCGCTCATCTTCAACCAGCAGGGCGAGCCCACCGCCGACGTTTCCTTCGGCGCCTACGGCGACCCGTCCGTATACACCCAGAGCCCCAAGTACGGCACGGCATCGGCGTTCCTGCAGGCCCTGGACCTGTGGCACGAGCAGTCGCCGGACCGCTGGGTGGTCGGCCGTAACAGCAGCCACACCGGGCCGACGACGATCAGCAGCGCCCTTGAAGGACCCGGGACCTACCTGCTCGCCGCTCCGAAGTGACCGATCCCCGCACTGATTTTCTTTCCCGCGCACAGCGGGGCGGCGTCGTCCCGCTGGCCCGTGAAATCGTGCTCGACGCCGACACGGCCGTGGCGGCGTACGCCAAGATCGCGCGCCCCCCGTTCGGGTTTCTCCTCGAGTCATTGACGGGAGGGGAGCGCTGGGCGCGCTACACGTTCCTCGGCACCGAGCCGCGGGAGGCGTGGCGCTATCGGGGGCGCAGCGTGGAGCGCTGGACGGCCGCCGCCGGCTGGAGCGCGGCGGGCGAGACGGCCGATCCCCTCAGCCACATCGCCGCCCGGCTGCGGGCCCTCACGCCCGTGCCGGTGCCCGGGCTGCCGCCGTTCAGCGGCGGCGCCGTGGGCTTCCTGGGCTACGACCTGGTGCGCACTATCGAACGCCTGCCGGCCCCTCCGCCCGACTCCCTCGGCCTCCCCGACGCGCTCGTCATGGTCGCCGACAGCCTCGTGGTGCTCGACAACCTGTACGGCCGCGCCATCGCGGTGGCGAACGTCGAAATCCCCGCCGATGCGCCGGCTCGCGAGCGGGTCCGGCTGTACGAGGCGGCGGAAGCGCGCCTCGACGCGCTCATCGAGCGATTGGGCCAGCCGCATCACCTGGCGCCGCTCCCCTGGCCGGAGCACCCGCCGGCCCTCGCACCCCAGAGCCGCTATCCGAAGGCTGATTTCGAGCGCGATGTGGCCCGTGTCCTCGAGCATGTGCGGGCGGGCGACACCTTCCAGACGGTATTGTCGCGGCGCCAGGAGATCCCGGCCGCCGTGGACGCGTTCCGGGTGTACCGCTATCTGCGGGCCCTCAATCCGGCTCCGTATCTCTTCTATCTCGCGCTCGACGACTTCGCCCTGGTGGGCAGCTCGCCGGAGGTGCTGGTGCGGGTCGCCGGCCGTGAAGTGACGGTGCGGCCCATCGCCGGCACGTGCCGGCGCGGCGCCACGCCGGAAGAAGACGAGGCCCTGGCGCGGGCGCTCCAGGAGGATCCGAAGGAGACAGCGGAGCACCGCATGCTGGTGGACCTGGGCCGCAACGACGTGGGGCGGGTGGCGACCTACGGCAGCGTGCGAGTGTCGCAGCTGCTCGGCGTGGAGCGCTATTCCCATGTGCAGCACCTGGTCAGCGAAGTGCGGGGGACGCTGCGCGAGGGGTACGATGCGCTCGACGCGTTCCGGGCCTGCTTTCCGGCGGGGACCGTGACCGGCGCCCCCAAAGTGCGGGCCATGGAGATCATCGACGCGCTCGAGCCCGAGCGGCGTGGGCCGTACGCGGGGGCCGTGGGCTACGTCGGGTGGGGGGCCACGACACTCGATACGGCGATCGCGATCCGCTGCGCGGTGGTGCGGCCGGACCGCGTGATGGTGCAGGCGGGAGCGGGGATCGTGGCCGACTCCGATCCGGCGCGCGAATACGCCGAAACGGAAGCGAAGGCGGAGGCGGTGTTGCGGGCGGTCGCCTGCGCGCTCGCCTGATGCACGGCGTTACCGCCCCGTGACGATCGGGGTATATTCTCCGACCGTGTTCAAGCTGCTGAGCACTTCCGGCGACCAGTCGATCGAGCTCGCGCCGGGCCGCACGCTGGTCGTGGGCCGCGCCGTCACGAGCGACGTGCCGATCTACGATCCGACGATCTCCCGCCGCCACGCCGAGATCACCCTCGTCGCCGGCGGCGTGCGCGTCAAGGATCTCGGCTCCTCGAACGGGACGTTCCTGAACGGCGCGCGCATCACGCAGGCCGACGCCGGCGCGAACGACGTCGTCACCTTCGGAAAAGTCGCCTTCCGCGTCTCGGGAATCACCCCGCCGGCCCGCCCCTCGGCGCCCACGCCCGAAGCGAGCCAGACCGGCGGATCGCGCGCCATCCCGCAGGGGACGATCGTGCGCCAGCTGCCCGTCAGCCCGTCCTCGGGCGGGGTGAAGGCGATCGCCCTCGAGACCGGCGCGGCCGCCCCCGGCGCCTCACACCTCAAGGTGAAGGCCGAGTCCGAGACGGAGCGCCGCGAGAAGAAGCTCGAGCTGCTGCTCGAGATCTCCAAGGAGCTGTCGCGCCAGCAGGAGCTGGATCAGCTGCTGAACAAGGTGGTGGACGTCACGTTCCAGATCATGAACGTGGACCGGGTCTCCATCCTCCTGCTCGACGGCAAGACGAAGGAGCTGGTGCCGAAGGTCTCCCGCAGCCGCACCGGCGACACCAACGCGGCCAAGCTCGTCCCGCAATCGATCGCCCGCAAGGCCGTGGAGGACCGCGTCGCGATCCTCTCCGACAACGCGGCCGCCGACGACCGATTCAAGGGCAAGTCGATCCTGATCCAGAGCGTGCGCAGCGCGATGTGCACGCCGCTCCTGGGGTCGGACCAGCAGGCCCTCGGCATCATCTACGTGGACAACCAGACCGCGATCCACTCGTTCACGGACGAGGACCTGGAGTTCCTCATCGCGTTCGGCAACATCGTGACCACGGCCGTCGAGAATTCCCAGCTCGGCGAGCGCGTTCGACGGGAAGCGATGGTGCTGTCGAATTTCCAGCGCTACTTCGCCCCAAACGTCGCGGCGCAGATCGCCCAGCAGGAGGGCGCCGTCACGCTGGGCGGCGACAAGCGCCCGGTGGTGATCTTCTTCTCCGACATCCGGGGCTTCACGCCGATGTCGGAAAACATGAACCCGGACGAGGTCGCCAAGCTCCTGACCGAGTACTTCACCGAAATGGTGGAGATCGTGTTCGAGCACTCCGGATCGCTCGACAAATTCATGGGTGACGCCATCATGGCCCTCTGGGGCGCCCCGATCGCCCACGAGGACGACGCCGACCGCGCCATGCAGTGCGCGCTCGACCAGCTCAACGCCCTCGAAAAGATGAACGAGAAGTGGGCCGAGCAGGGCCGCCCGCCGATCAAGATCGGCATCGGCATCAATTTCGGCGAAGTGTTCGCCGGCAACTTCGGCTCCGACCGGCGTCTCGAATACACGGTGATCGGCGATGCCGTGAATACGGCGAGCCGCCTGTGCTCGGTCGCGGGCGCGAACGAGATCCTGATCGCCGAGCCGTTCTACAAGGCGCTGAAGAAACCGCCGAAAGTCGAAGCCCTGGAGCCGATGCAGGTGAAGGGCAAGACCAAGCCGGTGCCCGTCTACCGCGTGAAACGGTAGGGCCGCCCGAACCGCGTCAGCAAGTCGACCGCCAGCCGCAGCGGCAGGCCCATCACCCCGAAGACGTCTCCTTCGATTCGCTCGATCAGCACGCCCCCCTGCCCCTGGATGGCGTACGCCCCGGCCTTGTCCAGCGGCTCGCCCGTCGCCACGTAGGCGGCGAGCGTCGCGGGATCGGCGGGGCGAATGGTCACCAGCGACACGTCCAGCGCGTGCTCGATTCGTCCGTCGCTCGCCACCACGACCGCCGTGACCACCTGATGCGTCCGTCCCTGCAGGCGCCCCAGCATGGCCACCGCGCCGGCCGAATCCGCCGGCTTGCCGAACACCTCCCCGTCCAGCACCACCTCGGTGTCGGCTGCGAGCACGACCGCACCCGGCCGTCGCGCCGACACGAACTCCGCCTTCTCCCGCGCCACCCGCACGACGTAGTCCTGCGCCGCCTCGCCCGGACGGACGACTTCGTCGATCCCCGAGGCGTCGACCTCGAACGGGATGTGCAGCATCTCGAGCAGCTGGCGGCGCCGGGGGCTCGAGCTGGCCAAGACGACGGGCGATTCGGTCACTTTTCCAGAATCAGGGTCACCGGTCCGTCGTTCACCAGCTCCACGTCCATCATCGCGCCGAACTCGCCTGTCGCGACCTGCACGCCGAGGGGCGCGGCACGCTCGGTGAGGAGTGCGACGAACTGTTCGTAGAGCGGGATCGCGATCGCCGGGGGCGCCGCGGCGATGAAGCTGGGCCGGCGGCCCTTGTGGGCATCGCCGTACAGGGTGAACTGGGAGACGACGAGCACCCCCGCCCCGCCGAGCTCTTCCAGGCCCCGGTTCATCTTGCCGGCCTCGTCGGCGAACAGGCGCAGGGACAGGATCTTGTCGGCCATCCAGGCCAGCGTCTCCCCCGTGTCCGTGGGCGCGAATCCCGCGAGCACCACGAAGCCCGCCCCGATCCTGCCGGTCTCACGCCCCTCCACCCACACCGCCGCCCGGGAGACGCGCTGCAGGACGACTCTCATTCCACGGTGACGCTCTTGGCGAGATTCCGCGGCTGGTCCACGTTGCAGCCGCGGCGCACCGCGATGTAGTAGGCGAGCAGCTGCAACGGCAGGACCGACAGCACCGGGGTGAGCAGGTCGAGCGTTTCCGGAATCGCGATCGTGTGGTCGGCCAGACGTGACACCCCGGCGTCGCCTTCGGTGACGATCGCGATCACGCGGCCACCGCGCGCTTTCACCTCTTCCACGTTCGAAAGCACCTTGGGGTAGACCGCGTCGCGCGGCGCGATGAACACGACGGGCATCAGGTCGTCGATCAGGGCGATCGGTCCGTGCTTCATCTCGGCGGCGGGATAGCCCTCGGCGTGAATGTAGGAAATCTCCTTGAGCTTCAACGCCCCCTCGAGCGCCACCGGGAAGTTGTAGCCGCGCCCCAGATAGAGCACGTTGCTCGCCCGCGCCAGCCGCTCGGCCAGCTGTTCCACCTCCGGCGCCCTGGCTAACCCGCGCTCCACCAGCTCCGGCAGCCGCGCCAGCGCGCGGACCACCTCACGGCCCTGGAGGATCGAGAGCGTCCGCAGCCGCCCCATCTTCAGCGTGAGCAGCGCGAGCGCCGCGATCTGGCTGGTGAACGCCTTGGTGGACGCGACACCGATCTCCGGACCGGCGTGCAGATAGATGCCGCCGTCCACCTCGCGCGCGATCGTGCTGCCGACCACGTTGACGAGCCCGAGCGTGCGGGCGCCGCGCCGCTTCGCCTCGCGCAGCGCGGCCAGCGTGTCGGCGGTCTCCCCGGACTGCGAGATCCCCACGACCAGGGTCCGCTCGTCCACGATCGGGTTGCGGTACCGGAATTCGGAGGCGTACTCGACCTCGGTGGGGATCCGGGCCAGCTCCTCCATCATGTATTCGCCGATCAGCCCGGCGTGCCACGACGTTCCACAGCCGGTGAGCACGATGCGATTGATCCGCTGCAGCTCCTCGTCGGAGACGTTCAGTCCGCCGAGATGCACGTCCCCGTCTTCTTCGAGGAGACGCCCGCGCAGCGCGTTCCGGAGGCTCTCGGGCTGCTCCAGGATCTCCTTCAACATGAAGTGCGGATGCCCGCCGCGCTCGATCGTCCCCAGGTCCCAATCGATCCGGGTCACTGCCTTGACCTGCTCGACGGCCGCGAGGTCCAGGATGCGGTAGGCGTCGGGTCGTACGATCGCGACCTCGCCGTCGTCCAGGTACACGACCGACCGGGTGTGGGAGAGCACGGCCGATGCATCCGACGCCACCCAGTGCTCCCCGGACCCGATCGCCACGAGCAGGGGCGATCCGTGACGGGCCGCGACGATCGTGTCCGGCTCCCGCGTCGAGAGGACCCCGATCCCGTAGGTACCCTCGACCTGCAGCAGCGCCCCCACGACCGCGTCGCCCAGCGACGCGCCCGCCCCGTGCAGCTCCTCGATCAGGTGCGCCAGTACCTCGGTGTCGGTCTCGGAGCGGAATCGATGGCCGCGTTGCGTGAGGGCCGTACGCAGCGCGCCGGCGTTTTCGATGATGCCGTTGTGAACCACCGCGAGTGTCCCGCCGCAATCGGAATGCGGGTGCGCGTTCACGTCGGTGGGAGCCCCGTGGGTCGCCCACCGCGTGTGCGCCAGCGCCGTGCGGCCGGCTGGCAGGTGACTGCCCAGCACCTGCTCCAGCGCTGAGATCTTCCCCGCCGCCTTGATCACCTCGAGCTGCCGGTCGCTGACCACCGCGATGCCGGCCGAATCGTACCCGCGGTACTCGAGCCGCTTCAGACCCTCGAGCACCAGCGCCACGGCCTGACGCCGGCCGGTGTAGCCTACGATTCCGCACATAAGGCCCGCGCCGCATCCACCAGCTGTTGCGCTTCGCCCGCCGTCGGCGCCTCGGCGATCAGCCGGGCGATCGGCTCGGTGTTCGAGGGACGCACGTGCAGCCACCGATCCCGCCATCCCAGTCGCAGGCCGTCGCGCTCGTCCGCCGTGGCATCGGTGAACCGCGACCGCAGCGCGGCGTATACCGTCGCCAACCCCGCGCTGCGACCCCGCGGCACCTTGTCCTTCACGATGGCGTAGCGGGGCGACGCCGCCACCAGCTCGCTCACCCGCCGGCCGTCGCGCGCCAGCAACGTGAGGATCAAGGCCGCCGCCACCGGCGCATCGCGGCCCACGTGCAGCGTTGGATACATCACGCCGCCGTTCCCTTCGCCACCGATCGGCGCCTGACGCTCGATCATCGCCCGCGCCACGTGCACCTCGCCCACCGGCGCCCGGACCACCAGGGCGCCGCAGTCACGCGCCGCGTCTTCTACCACGAGGCTGGTCGAGAGGTTGCAGACCACGATGCGCGGAGCAGCGGTGCCCTCAGCGGCGCCACTCTTCGCCTTCCCCCGTCCCGCGTCCCCCTTCCCGGTCTTCCCCAGGACCGCCCGCACCGCGAAGGCCAGCGTGTAGTCCTCGCCGATCGGCTCCCCCTGCTCGTCCACGATGGCGAGACGGTCGACGTCGGGATCCACCGCGAACCCCACATCCGCCTGGACGCGCTGCACCACCGCTCCGAGCGCGCCCAGGTGCTCCGGGATCGGCTCGGGAGGCCGGGGAAAACGGCCGTCGGTCTCGAGGTTGATGCCCGCGACCTCGCATCCGAGCTTCTCGAGCAGCGCCGGCATGATGGCGCCGCCCGCACCCCGGCAGGTATCGAGCGCCACCCGGAAATGGCGCTTGCGGACGCGCGCGGAATCCACGCCGCTGAGCTGAACCACGGCGGCCATGTGCCGCTTCAGGGCGTCGGGGTCGGTGCTCACGCTGCCCAGCGAACCGTGATCGGCGCGAGGGATGGGGCCTTCCGCCGCGAGCGCGCGCACCTGCGCCCCGGCCGTCTCATCGATGAAAACGCCATCGGGCCCCACGAACTTGAGTGCGTTCCACTCGATGGGGTTGTGACTCGCGGTGAGGATGATGCCGCCCGCCGCGCGATGGTGCTCCACCGCCAGCTGCGCCGAAGGAGTGGTGGTCAGCCCGATGTCGATCACATCGCATCCGACCGATACGAGCCCGGCCGCCGCCGCTTGCGCGAACATCGGGCCCGAGGTGCGCGCGTCCCGGCCCAGAACGATCCGCGGGCGCCGTCCGCCGCCGGTCCGCGCCCACGCGCCGAACGCCGCGGCGTATCGCGCCACGATCTCGGGGGTCAGGTCCTTGCCGACGATTCCACGGATGCCGGAAACGCCGACCATCAATGTGTCGTGCATGGCCGAAAGGTTAGGGGAGGGGCGACAGCCCCGTCAACCGACGGCCTGGCGGGCTCGCCCGACCTCGGGCTGCGACTCGGGCGTCTGGAGCGGGAGGCGGTGGACGTCGGGGAAGGCTCCGAGGAAGCCATCCACCGCGGCGGTGTCCCACTGGATACCGCGGTGCGTCCGCAGCTCATCGAGGGCCCGCTCGACGGGCAACGACGGCCGGTAGGGCCGCTCGCTGGTCATGGCGTCGAACGCGTCCGCCACCGACACGATCCGGACCAACGGAGGGATGGCGTCGCCCTTCAGCCCGTCCGGCAAGCCCTTCCCATCGATCCGCTCATGATGGGAGCGGACGATCGCGATCACGAGCGGGGCGTCCCGCAGCAGCGGACCGAGGATGCGCGCGCCGATCACGGGGTGCTCCATGATGTGGCGGTACTCGCCGTCGGTCAGCCGGCCGGCCTTGTGCAGGACTTCCTCGCTCACGCCGATCTTGCCGATGTCGTGCAGGTGACCGCCCAGCAGGATCGTGTCGATCGTGCCGGCATCCATCCCCAGCTGCCTGGCGATGGCGGCGGCGTATTCGGAGACGCGGAGCGAGTGGCCGCGCAGGTAGGCGTCCTTCGCCTCGAGCGCCTGGGCCAGCGCCTGGACGCCGCCCAGGAACAGCTCCTCGATGCGGTTCGCCTGGGCGCGCACCCGGGTCTCGAGCTGCTCCTGGTAGCTCTTGAGCTCGAGCTTCAGCTTCCGCCGCTGCAGCGCCTGGTCCACGCGGGCGCGGACCTCGTCCAGGTTGAACGGTTTGCTGACGTAGTCCAGCGCGCCGAGCTTGAGGCACTTCACGGCGATCTCGACGTCCGCCACGGCACTGACCATGATCACCGCCGTGTCGGGCCATCGGTCGGTGAGGTGGCGCAGCAGGCTGACGCCGTCCATCTCCGGCATCCGGAGATCGGAGATCACGAGGGGCGCCACGTCCGACTCCATCACGCGCAGCGCTTCCACACCCGTGCCGGCTTCCAGGCAGCGGAACCCCTCCCCTTCGAGCAGGTGCACGAGGACCCGCCGCAGCCGCGGCTCGTCATCGACGACCAAACAGGAGACCCCGTTCCGGCCGGGCATGTCGAAAAACGTAAGGCTCGCTTGCTCGGGGCGAAAGGCGTCGGTACGTTCCCGCCATGACTAAGGTCTTGGACGTGGATCTGCGGCGCCGCATGAGCACCAAAGCCGTGCATGGTGGGATCGTGGCGGACCCGCTCGCCGGGGCGGTCATGCCGCCCATCTATCAGACTTCGACCTACGTGCAGGACGGGTTGGGCCGCCACAAGGGCTACGAGTATGCCCGAACCCGGAACCCCACCCGCGAGGCACTGGAGCGCAGCGTGGCCGCCCTCGAGGGCGGCGTACACGGATTGGCATTCGGGTCGGGACTCGCCGCCGTGGACGCCGTGATGAAGTTGCTGTCGGCCGGCGACCATGTCGTGAGCGGGGAGAACGTGTACGGCGGCACCCACCGGCAGATGACCTACATCTGGTCTCGCCTCGGACTGTCGTTCACGTTCGTGGACGGCGGCGATCTCGACGCGGTGTCCGCCGCGGTGACGCCGCGCACGAAGCTGATCTACGCCGAGACGCCCACCAATCCGATGATGCGCTTGTGCGACCTCGCCGCCACGGCCGGGATCGCCAAACGCGCCGGGGCGCTGCTCGTCGTGGACAACACGTTCGCCACCCCGCTCTTCCAACGGCCGATCGAGCTCGGCGCCGATCTCGTGCTCCACTCGACGACGAAGTATCTGAACGGGCACAGCGACATGGTGGGCGGCATGCTCGTCACCTCGCGGGACGACCTGGCCGAACGGCTCGCCTTCATTCAGAACGGCACCGGGGCGGTGCCGGGACCGTTCGACTGCTGGCTGGCGCTGCGCGGCATCAAGACGTTCCCGTTGCGCATGCGCCAGCACGATGCCAACGGCCGCCGCATCGCCGAGTGGCTCACGCACCAGCCGCGCGTCCGGCAGGTGTACTACCCCGGGCTGCTCACGCATCCGCAGCACGACCTCGCCTGCCGCCAGATGAGTGGGTTCGGCGGCATGATCTCCGTCGAGCTGGGCGACGCCGCTTTCGCGCGGCGCGTGGCGGAACGCACCAAGGTGTTCGCCCTGGCCGAGTCGCTCGGAGGCGTGGAGAGTCTGATCGGCCACCCGGCGTCGATGACGCACGCCAGCGTCCCGCTGGAGCTCCGGGAGAAGATGGGACTCACCGACAGCCTGCTCCGGCTGTCGGTGGGGATCGAGGATGTCGAGGACCTGATCGAGGACCTGGACCAGGCGCTCGCAGCGGGATAGCGAAACACCCCGGACGTCGCGCCGTAATGAGTTGCTCAACCTGCGGAGTATCCCATGACTGATGCCACCAGCGGCCTGCCGGCTGCCCGGCCCCGAAAGATCCTCACCCAGATCGCCCCCGTGGCCTGGGAGCACCCGGCCGACCGGGCGGCGCTGCAGTCGCTGCGCTCGGTCCCGGGTTTCGACGAAGTCCTCAAGAAGATCTATGGATTCCTGGGCGAGCGCGGCGTGCGCCTGCTGTTCCAGGCCGATGCCGTCCGCGTAGGGCCAACACAGTTCCCCAGGCTCAACCAGCTCTACACCGACGTCGTGACCACGCTGGACTGGTCGGTGCGCCCCGAGCTGTTCGTCTCGCAGACGCCGTTCGCCAACGCCGGCGCCTTCGGGATGGACAAGCCGTTCATCGTGATCAATTCCGGGGCGCTGAGCCTGCTCGACGACGACGAGATGCGCTCGCTGCTGGGTCACGAGCTGGGTCACGTGATGAGCGGCCATGCCCTGTACCACACGCTGCTCGTCCTGCTCCTGAACGTCAGCTTCTCGGCGCTCCCCTTCCTCGCCGGCATCGCCATCCTGCCGATCCAGCTCGCGCTGCTCGAGTGGTTCCGCAAGAGTGAGCTCTCGTCGGACCGCGCCGGCCTGCTCGCGACCCAGGACCCGGTGGCGTCGCTGCGAATGAACCTCAAGTTCGCCGGCGGCGGCGACATGAAGCAGATGGACCTGAACGCGTTCCTCGTCCAGGCCAAGGAGTTCGAGGAATCCGGCGGCGCCCTGGATCGCGTCTTCAAGATCCTCGGGGTCCTGATGCGCACGCATCCTTTCAACACGGTGCGCGCGGCCGAGCTGCAGCGCTGGGTGGAGGGGGGCGACTACGACCGCATCCTGCGTGGCGAGTACGTCCGGCGCGGGCCGGATGCCGAGCAGCGGCCGCTCGACAAGGACATCGACGACGCGCGCGATCACTACATGAAGGAAGCCAAAGCCGTCGTCAACGATGTCGTCGATTCGGCGAAGCGCGCCGCCCAGGCGTTCTCCGACGCCATGAAGAAGAAGTGAGGGTCCTGGTCGTCGGCGGGGGCGGCCGCGAGCACGCCCTCTGTTGGGCACTGCACGCGGACGACCCCACGACGACCCTGTTTGCGGCACCGGGGAACCCCGGCACCGCCGATCTGGCCACCAACCTCGCCGTCGCGGCCACTGACCTCGATGGTCTCACCATGGCCGCGCGCGACCACCACATCGATCTGGTCGTGGTCGGCCCCGAGGCCCCACTCGCCGCGGGGCTCGTCGACCGGGTCCGGGCCGCCGGAGTCCCGGCATTCGGTCCCTCCGCCGCCGCCGCACGCCTCGAGTCGTCCAAGGCCTTCGCGAAGGACGTGATGGCCGCCGCCGGAGTCCCGACTGCCGCAAGCCGTACCTTCACCGCCATTACGCCGGCGCTCGCCTACATCGACCGGCACACCGAGCCGATCGTCGTGAAAGCGTCGGGGCTGGCGGCGGGCAAGGGTGCGGTGGTCTGCACCACCCGAGCGGAAGCCGCCGGCGTCGCCCGCGGCATGCTGGAGCGTGGCACGCTGGGGGCGGCCGGCGAGGAGATCGTGGTGGAGACGTTCCTCGACGGCGAGGAGCTCTCGGTGCTGGCCCTGACCGACGGCGAGCAAGTCGTCATCCTGCCCGGCGCGCAGGATCACAAGCGGCTGGGTGAAGGTGATACGGGCCCCAATACCGGGGGCATGGGCGCGTACTGCCCGGTGAGCGTGGCCACGCCGGCGTTGCTGGAGCGGGTGCGGCGCGACGTGCTGTTGCCGACGCTCGCCGAGCTGGCCCGCCGCGGCTGCCGCTATCGCGGCGTGATGTACGCCGGGCTCATGATCGGAGATGACGGCACACCGTGGGTCCTCGAATTCAACTGCCGCTTCGGCGACCCTGAGACCCAGGTGCTCCTGCCGGTCCTGCCGCGCGGCTCCATGGCCCATCTCGCGGCGATCGCCGCCGATGCCTGGCGGCCGGACTTCGCAGTGCTGCCGGCCCACGGCGCGGCGGTCACTACTGTGCTCGCCGCCCGCGGTTACCCCGACCGGCCGGAGCGCGGTGCCGCGATCACGCTGCCCCGGGAACCGGGCGACGGGGTGCTGCTGTTCCACGCCGGGACCGCGCGCGACGCCGATGGGACGTTGCGCGTCGCGGGTGGCCGGGTGCTCAACATCACGGCCCTCGCCCCCACCGTCCGGGAGGCCGCCGCGGCCAGCCGGGCGGGGTGCGAGCGGGTCGCGTTCGACGGCAAGACCTGGCGTCGGGACATCGCGTGGCGGGAGATAGCACGTGCCGGAGCTGCCTGAAGTCGAAACGATCGTTCGCGACGTTGCCCCACGACTGGTGGGGCGCCGCATCCGCTCCGCTCGCCTCACCAAGACCGACGTGCTGCGCGGCGTTTCGCGGCCCCGCCTCGTGCGGACGCTCATCGGCAACACGGTTCGGTCGGCCACGCGCCGGGCGAAACACGCGGTCTTCCTGCTCGAGAGCGGTCACCGGATGATCGTCCAGCCCCGGATGACGGGGTCCCTGATCGTCTATGACCGCCCGCTCTCGCCCGACGAAACCCGCTACGCGGTGCTGATCTGCAACCTCACCGGCGGCGGCCAGTTCGTGTATCGCGACGTGCGCCGCCTCGGCACGGTGTGGCTGCTCGACGAGCGCGCCTGGAACGCCTACACCGCCCGGCTCGGCCCCGAGCCGCTCGAGCCGGCGTTCACGGCGGCGACACTCGCCGGCGCGCTCTCCGGCACGCGCGCCGCCGTGAAGAAGGCGATCATGGATCAGCGGCGCCTCGCCGGCGTCGGAAACATCTACGCCAATGAGGCGTTGTTCGACGCCCAAATCGACCCGTCGCGACCGGCGAACCGTCTGGCTGCCGCGGAGATCGAAACGCTCCACGGTGCCATCGTCGACATCCTGCAGCGCGCCCTGCGGGCCTCGGGCACCACCGTGCGGGACTACCGTACCGGCACCGGGGAGACCGGCAATTTTCAGCTGGAGTTGAAGGTCTACGATCGAGGCGGAGAGCCGTGTGTGCGGTGCGGGCGCCGGCTCGTCACGACGCATGCGATCGATCTGCGCCAGACCACGCTCTGCGCCTTCTGTCAGCGATAGCTCGTCGAGCAGCTAGAGGGGCACGATCCGGCCGCGCGGCGGGATGCCCGGCTCGAGCTCCATGATCCCGACCGTCACCGGGAGCTCGAAGCGCCGTTGACCGGCGCTCCCCGGGTTCATGACGGTGATGGTCCGATCCACGAGCTCGAGCAGCGGTTTGTGGGTGTGGCCGAACACGAGAATCTCGCCGTCGGGGAACGCGGCGTGCAGTCCCTCGGGAGTCGGCGTCCCGAGCTGATCGCCGTGCGTCACGACGATGTCGAACCCATCCAGCCGCAGCGTCGCGACCTGGGGGAGTCGGGCCCGCAGCGCCGCATCGTCGGTGTTGCCGTACACCGCGGTGACCGGCGCCAGCGCCTGCAGCTCGACCACCACCTCCCACTTCCCCACATCTCCGGCATGCAGGATGTGATCCACTTCCCGGAAGACGTCGAACACCTCCGGCCGCAGCAGGCCGTGCGTATCGGAAATCAGGCCGAGCCGCATCCGATCGGTCCGATCAGCCCGACCACCGCTGGCCGATTTCGATCTCGAGACCGAGGTGATCGATCACCCGCTGTACCACGAAATCCACCAGCTCCGCCACCTTCGTCGGACGATGGTAGAAGCCAGGGGCGGCGGGCAGGACGACGGCGCCCGCCTCCGTAGCCGACACGAGGTTGCGCAGATGCACGAGTGACAGCGGCGATTCCCGCGGCACGAGGATGAGCGGCCGCCGCTCCTTGAGCGTGACATCCGCCGCGCGCTCGATCAGGCTCCGGCTCGTGCCGTGCGCCACGGCCGAGACCGTCCCCATCGAGCAGGGGCAGATCACCATGCCGGCGGTGCGCGCCGATCCCGAAGCGGGGCGCGCGCCGCGGTCCTTGTCGTCGAAGGCGGTGACGCTCTGCCAATCACCGCCGGTCGCCCCACGAAGGGCGGGCTCGCCTTCGATGCCGCACTCCTGCTCGAGCAGGCGCCAACCGTGGCTCGAAACGAGCAACCACGTCGGTACGCGATGCGTGGCGAGCACCTCGAGCAGCCGCACGCCGTAGGGCGCACCCGAAGCGCCGGTGATGGCGAGGACGACGGGAAGACGGGTCATCGGCCGCGGCGGTTGGGCGTCGGGCTGCGGCGCGGATGGGCCGGTGGTCGAGGCGGTGACGGGGGGTGGGGAGTGGGGAGTGGTCCCTGGCGGTGCGCGCCGCGCTTGCGGTTCTCGCCGTCGCGAACCACTCCCCACTCCCCACGCCCCCGCTTCACAGCAGCCGATCCCCCAGCGCGCCGAGGAACACGACGATACTGACGATCCCGTTCATCGTGAAGAAGGCGGCGTTCAGACGGGACAGGTCTCCCGGCTGTACCAGCCGGTGTTCGTAGGCGATGACCGCCGCTCCGATCGCAACGCCCACGTAGTAGGCCCAGCCGAGATCCGCCCCCCAACCGAACAACAGCAGCGCGGCGAGGGCGAGGCTGTGGAGCGACTTGGCGAGGAGGATTCCGTTGCGCTGGCCGAAGCGGACCACCGCCGAATGCAGTCCTTCGCTGCGGTCGAACTGCTCGTCCTGCAGAGCGTAGAAGATGTCGAACCCGCCGACCCAGAAGGTCACCGCCGCCGCCAGAGCCCAGAGTAGCCATCCCGGCCTGCTCCACGCGCCCGAGACGGCGAGATAGCCGGCCGGACCGGCGATCGCGTCTCCCAGACCGAGCCAGAAGTGCGACCCCCAGGTAAACCGCTTGGCGTAGCTGTACAGCGTGACCACCACAAGAGCGACGGGGGAGAGCGCGAAGCACAGCGGGTTGAGCGCCCAAGCCGCCCACTCGAACAGGATCGCGGCGACGATGACGGCGGTCCACGCCTGGCCCAGCGACAGCCGGCCCGACGGCAGCTCGCGGCTCCGGGTGCGCGGGTTCCGGGCGTCGAGCGCGCGGTCCGCGATGCGATTGAATCCCATCGCCACGAAGCGCGCCGCCGTGAAAGCGAGCGCCACGAGCCCCACGATCCGGGGCGTAACGGGAGCGTCCCGCGACGCCACCACGACGCCGAGCAGGGCGAACGGCAGGGCAAAGACGGTGTGCGGCAACCGGACGAAGTTGACGTAGCGGACCAGCAGGGATTCGCCCGCCAGCGTCTGCCCCTCAGAGCGCAAGGCCCAGCTCCTTCCACATCGCGTCCACGCGCCGCCGCGTCGCCTCGTCCATCACGATCCGGTCGGGCCAGGCGCGATCGAAACCTTCCTCTTTCCACTTGCGCGTTCCGTCGATGCCCATCTTGGAGCCGAAGGTGAACGCCCGGCTCGAATGATCGAGCACGTCGATCGGCCCAAGCGTGAACCGCACGTCACGCTCCGGATCGATGTTGTTGAGGGCCACCCACCAGGCTTCTTTCGGGTCGCGCACGTTCACGTCCCGGTCCAGCACGACGATCACCTTGGCGAGCGACATCAGGCCCTGTCCCCAGAGACCGTTCATCACCTTGTAGGCCTGTCCGGGATACTGCTTGTCGATGCTCACGAACACGAGGTTATGGAAGATGCCCTCGGCCGGCATGTGGTAGTCCACCACCTCCGGCAGCGTGAGCTTCAGGAGCGGGAGGAAGATCCGTTCCGTGGCGTGCCCGAGCCAATAATCCTCCATCGGCGGTCGGCCCACGATGGTGTGCGGCCACACGGGGGTCGCACGCATCGTGATCGCGGTGATGTGAACCTGGGGATAGTGGTCGGCGAGTGAGTAAAACCCCGTGTGATCCCCGAATGGCCCCTCGAGCACCAGCGGCTCGCGCGGATCCACATACCCTTCGAGCACGATCTCCGCTTCAGCCGGAACCTCGAGGTCGCTCGTGATCGCCTTGGCGAGGTGGACCGGCTCGCGCCGCAGGAAGCCCGCGAACAGGAACTCGTCGATGGTCGGCGGCAGGGGCGCCGAGGCGGCATAGATGCTGGCCGGATCCCCGCCGAGCGCGATGGCGACCGGCATCGTCTCGCCCCGCTCCGCCATGGCGCGCCAGTGCGCCGCGCCCACCTTGTGACGTTGCCAATGCATCGCGACCGTGCGGGGCCCCGTCACCTGGATGCGATACATCCCGACGTTCCGCGTGCCGCTCGCCGGATCGCGCGTGATCACGCCCGGCAAGGTGATGTAGGGACCGCCATCCTGCGGCCAGCACACCGGGATCGGGAATCGCCCGAGATCCACGTCGTCACCGCGCACCACGATCTCCTGGCACGGCGGACGCTCGCCGGCCAGCCGCGGCGGAAACTTGGCCATCTCGGCAAGCCGTGGCAGCATCGCGAGCTTGGCGAGCAGCCCCTCCGGCACTTTGATGTTCAGCATGTCGGCGATCCGATCGCCGATCTGGTCGAGTCGCTCGACGCCCAGCGCCAGGGCCATGCGGCGCTCGGAGCCGAAGAGATTGACCGCCACGGGATAGGGGGACGACCCGCCCTGCACCAGCGTGGGTCGCTCGAACAGCAGCGCCGGGCCGCCACCCGGCGACTTCATCACGCGGTCGGCGACCTCGGTGATCTCCAGGGCGGCCGACACGGGCCGGTCCACACGCCGCAGGTCACCCGCGGCGTCGATCGCGCCCAGAAAGGCGCGAAGGTTATCGAGTGCCATAGTGGAGGGCGCAGATCCCGCCGGTCAGCAGCTGGTAGCCGACGTCGCGAAAGCCAGCCACCGAGAGCCGCGCGGCGAGCGCATCGGGATCGGGAAACTCCAGCACGGACTCTGGCAGGTAGGTGTAGGCATCCGTATGTTTCGAGACCGCACGGCCGACCACCGGTAGCACGCGGCGAAAGTACCACAGATAGGCGGCGCGCAGGGGGGCGAAGCGCGGGGTCGTGAACTCGAGCACCACGAAGCGCGCGCCGGGTTTGAGCACCCGGGCTGCTTCCGCGAGCCCCGCATCGAGATCGGCGAGATTCCGCACCCCGAAGCCGACCATGGCGCCGTCGAACGATGCGTCGGGAAACGGGAGGGCCAGGGCGTCGGCCCCCACCGGCACGGCGCGCGCCGCCTTGCGGCGGCCCCCGGCGAGCATCGGCACCACGAAATCGGCGCCGACCACCCGGCCCCGGAACCCGGGACGGCCGGCCAGGGCGGCGGCGAGGTCCATGGTGCCGGCGCAGAGATCGAGGTAGGTGCCGTCGGGGTGGGTCTCCCACCCGAGACGCGCCACGGCGGTCCGCCGCCAGCGGCGGTCCACGTTGAGGCTGAGCAGGTGGTTGAGGAAGTCGTACCGCGGCGCGATCGCCGTGAACATGGCGCGCACGTAGGATCGCTTGGCCTGGCCGACGACGGTTGGGGGCGAATGCACATCGGACGGAAGGGGCGCCGCCATAGGCGCGAAAGATAGGCCGGGCAACCTCGCCGGCGCCAGCGACCAGCAGGTGGTGGAGTGGGCGAAGGACGGGCACGAGCCGGCGTTTCGCGAGCTGGTCCGTCGCTACGAACGCCCCGTATTTTCGCTCGTCTATCGCATGGTGCGCGACCGGGCGCTGGCCGAGGATCTGGCGCAGGAAACGTTCATCAAGGTGCTGAACGGCATCCGCTCCTATCGGCCCGAGTTCAAGTTCTCGTCCTGGATTTTCAAGATCGCCAACAACGCGGCGATCGATCACCTCCGCCGGCGCGAGCTGGATACGCTGTCGCTCGACGGCGCGCCCCACGCACAGACCCCCGAAGAGATGCAGGCCACGTCGCTGCAACTGGGCAGCGGTCAGGAGTCACCGCTCGACGAAGTGGCCGCCCGTGAGCTGGGGAGTCACATCGAGCGCGCCATCGCCCGGCTGCGCCCTGAGTATCGGGCGTGCATCTTGCTCCGCCACGTCGAGGGCCACAGCTATGAAGAAATCTCCCAGATGCTCGACTTGCCGCTGGGCACCGTGAAGACGTACATCCACCGGGGTCGCAACGAGTTACGCGTCTACCTCGAAGGAGTGAACGAATGAAACCGGTATCCGGGGGCGGCCGTAGGGCGGGCCATGGTTGAACCTCTTCGCAATCCGCACCTCACCCCCGACGAGATCGAGCTGTGGGCCCAAGGGCTCCTCGGCGCCGCGCGGGTCATGCACCTCGCCGACTGCGGCGAGTGCCTGACGGCCGCCGAGCGCGAGCGCAAGCTGCTGCGTGACCTCGTGCAGTTGCCGCGCTTCGGTCCCGAGTTCGGCTTTGCCGAGCGGGTGATGGCCCACGTGCGGGTCCCGACACCATCGGGCGACTTCGGGCGATAATTTCGAAGGCAGAACATCCGAACGGACGGCGGGCGGTCGAAGCGACCCTCGCCGTCCGTCTTTTTTCTACCGAACCACCCCATCGCTCCCGGCAGGCGCCGCCGCGTCGAGCACGTCGCGTACCTTCCGGGCCAGCTCCTCGGGAGTGTACGGCTTCGGGAGATACGCGACAGCCGCCTCCTGCACCTCTTCCTGGAGACCGGCGGTGTCGGGATACCCCGACGTGTACAGCACGCGTGTCGTCGGCCGCTCGCGCTTCAGCACCAGCGCCAGCTCGCGGCCGCCCATCTCGGGCATCACGACGTCGGTGAGCAGCAGATCGATCGCGCTCTCGAACCGCCGCGCGACCATCAGCGCTTCCTGCCCGTTGCCGGCTTCGAGTACGCGGTAGCCGAACCGCTGCAGGGCGCGACGCGCCAGGCTGCGGACGCCCGGCTCGTCTTCCACGAGCAGCACGGTCTCACCGCCCGCGCCTGCCGGCTCCGCCGGCTGCAGATCCTGGGGTGTCGGGGCGCCCTCCATCACGCGGGGGAGGTACACGGTGAAGACGCTCCCCTGCGTCGGCTCGCTGGACACGTCGATGTAGCCGCCGCTCTGTTTCACGATGCCGTACACGGTGGCGAGTCCCAACCCGCTCCCCTTCCCGACCGCCTTGGTGGTGAAGAACGGCTCGAACACCCGGCCACGCGTCTCCGCATCCATCCCCATCCCGGTGTCGGACACCTGGAGCAGGATATGCGGTCCGGGCTGCGAGCCGGGACGGGCGACCACGAACGACGGGCCCAGCTCGACCGCGGCGGTCGCGATCGTCACGATGCCGCCCGCCGGCATCGCATCGCGCGCGTTGACGGAGAGGTTGACGATGACCTGTTGCAGCTGACCGAGATCGGCGCGCACCAGCATTGGCTGGGGATCGAGCGTAGCGACGAGGGTGATATGCTCGCCGATCAGCCGCCGCAGCAGCGAGCGCATCCCCTGCACCACCTCGTTGAGATCGAGAATGGTCAGCTGGAGCATCTGCTTGCGGCTGAACGCCAGCAGCTGCTGTGTGAGGGAGGCCGCGCGCCGGGCGGCCTGCTCGATCTCCTCGACGTCGCCGCGGGCTTGCTGCGGGAGTGTCGTGTCCTTCAGCAGCAGGCGGGTGTAGCCGAGCACCGCGGTTAATACGTTGTTGAAATCGTGCGCGATGCCGCCGGCGAGCTGTCCCACGGCCTCCATTTTTTGCGCCTGCCGCAGCTGGCTCTCCAGCTCCTTGCGATGGGTGATCTCGGTCGCCACCCCGAGCACCTGCGGCTCGCCGTCGGCGGACCGGAGCGGAACCTTGATGACCTGGAACCACCGTCGCCGCCCGGTCCGGGCGTCGGTGTTGGTTTCTTCGAGAATGAACTTCGGCCGGCCGCTGGTCATCGCCTCGCGGTCGTCGCGGAGGAATTGCTCGACTTCCTCGGTGTTGGGATTGAAGTCCGAGTCCCGCCGTCCCACCAGATCATCGGGACTGGTCCCGTACAGCTCGGCCAATGCCCGGTTGACCAGGGTGAAGCGTCCGTCCCAGTCCTTCACGAAGATGAGGTTGGGATTCAGGTCGATCACCTGACGCAGGAATTCCTGTTGTCCCCGCCGTTCCTCATCGATGCGCTTGCGCTCGATGGCCATCGCCACCTGTGTGGACACGAACTGCAGAATGTGCTTCTCGTGCTCTCCATAGCGCACGCCGGGGGAGTAGCTCTGGACCGCGAGCACTCCCAGGGTGCGGTCCCCCACCTTGAGCGGCACGCCCAGCCAGTCGAGCGATGGCGTGCCGATGACCTCCACATGGCCGGAGCGCTCCAGCTCCTGTGAGCGCTCGGGTGTGACGAGCAGCGGCTGACCGGTGCGCAGCACGTACTCGGTGAGCCCCTTCCCCAGCCGTTTGGGATCGCCCGCGGCGTCATGCTCGTCCACGAAGTACGGGAAGCTGACGGTGTCGGAGGCGGGATCGTAGAGCGCGATGTAGAGGTTCTTCGCCGGCATCAGCTCACCCACGATGTCGTGGATGGCGCGGAACAGCTCCTGCGGGTTCTCGGTGGAATTCGCCGCTTCGGAGATGAGGAAGGTGGCGCTGCGGATCCGCTCCGAGCGCCGCTGCTCGGTGATGTCGCGGTTCACCGAGACGCGGCCGATCGTGCGCCCGCGCGCGTCGCGCAGCGCGATGACGATCGCCTCGACCTCCCGCTCCGTGCCGTCCTTGGCCCGGACCTTGAGCTCCCCCGACCACTGACCCCGCGAGCGCATGCCCGCTCGAATCGCCTGCGTGAGCGCCGGTCCCTCGCCCGCCCGGTTGAGGATCTCGGCATTCTGGCCCAGCGCTTCGGCCCGGGTGTAGCCGAACATGCGCTCGGCCGCCGGATTCCACTCCAGAATCGTCCCGGCGGGGTCGGTGACGATGATCCCGTCGTAGAGGTGCTCGACGATCAGGGCCGAGCGGCGCAGCGCCTCGGCGACGGGGTCCGCCGCCGGACGGGCTACGGCCCGCTTACGCGGCGTCACGGACGGCTCCGGTGCGGATTCATGGGGAAACCATAGAATGGGACGCCACGCCGGGCCGCGCCAGCCGTCAGCGCGTCCGACCGCGGTCCGCAGCCACCAGGGCCCCGACGCCGACCCCGAGCACGCTCGCCGCGCTGCCCTCCCGCACCGCTATTTCGACCGTGCCTCCGCTCCCGACGTACGCCACCAGTTTCCCGGTCGCGACGTCGCCGAACGTGCG
>Ga0326726_10000247_pt1 | contig 52910 bp, 49 predicted proteins | sample MHFenrmetagenome_2_FD_207603 | JGI IMG/M metagenome (GOLD analysis project Ga0326726, IMG submission 207603) | Lab enriched peat soil microbial communities from Michigan Hollow, Ithaca, NY, United States - MHF15MN | ecosystem: Environmental > Terrestrial > Soil > Wetlands > Peat | place: USA... | reverse complement strand
GAAACGAAGTCGGCCAGCTCATCGTCTGGCCCACCGGTACGTTGTACACCGGGTGCCGGCGGCTCGACCTGTGTGGTCTCAACGCCCTGCATGAGACCGAGGAGCAGGCGTGGATCGATACCGAAGAACCAGCCGAGCAGCAGCACCACGATCGCGCCGCCGCCGAGCTTGAGCCCCGCCCCACCGAATCGCTGTCCGCGATAGTCCTCAACGTTGTCGCTGCGTCGTCCCTCTCTCCAGCGCATGGCGGCCGCCTCCGTATGCGACAGGTGCTGGCATCCTAGCGCGAATCATCGTCACGCGGTCACTTGCTCCGAGGTGCTACGACTGGTGGGGTCCGGGTGTCGCTGGCGTGCCGCTCAGCGGCCCGGTTCCTGCGGTATGAACTGAACCGTGTGCAGGCGGGTGCCGCGCAGGATCTTGAGCTCGAGCGCGGTGCCCACGGGCCAGCGGCTGAGGAAGCGATGCAGCGCGTCGATGCCGTCGATCGGCGAGGCGTCCGCACCTACTATGAGATCGCCCATGCGCAAATCCATCCGCGACGTCCGGCTGTCGCGATCGATCGAGATGATTTCCACCGCTTGCGCGACCTGCAGGTCGAGCGCGCGCACCAGGCGCCGGTCGAGGGGCCGATCGCGACCTGAGATGCCGAGATACACGCGGCGTACACGCCCGTGGGTGAGAATCTCGCTCAGCACCCAGTGCGCAGTTGGCGCCGGCACGGAGAATCCGATGCCCTGGGCCACGGCGATGATGGCGGTGTTGATCCCGGCCACACGGCCGTGTGCGTCGACCAGCGGACCGCCGGAATTGCCCGGGTTCAGAGGCGCGGTGTGTTGCACGATGCCTTCGATCAGCCGGCCGCGCCGGCTGCGCAAAGCCCGGCCAAGTGCGCTGACCACGCCCGCGGAGACCGTGGACTGGAACCCGTAGGGATTGCCCACCGCGATGACCAGCTGACCGACGCGCAGCAGCTCGCCGGAAAGGAAGGTGGCGCTCGGCAGGCCGGAAGCAAAGGCGCGCACTACAGCGAGATCCGTCGCTTCGTCTTCGCCGACGAGCTCCGCCTCGACGCTCCGCCCATCGACGAACATGACGCGCACGCGCTGCGCGCCGTTCACCACATGCTGATTCGTGAGGAGATATCCGTCCGGCGTGATGACTACGCCCGAGCCGGCACCGCCAGCGCGCTCGCGCCCCGCGCTCGGACGGCCGACCTGGATGCTGACGACGGCCGGGCCAATACGATCCACGGCGCCGATGACAGCCCTGGAATAGGCATCCATGGCGTCGGGCTCGGTCGCGGGTGAGGCAGGTACAGGACCGGCCGGTTCGCGGCCGGTCTCATCATCGCTGGCCGTGATTGGCAGATAGGCAGCAGCGCGTATGCGTCGGCTCCAGTTGAATTTCACGGGGTCGGGAAATGAACTGGGGCGGCCGATGGCCTTTGCAAGAGTGAGGGGAGCCGGAACTTCCGGCGGTCGAGCGGTCGGTCGGCGGGGCGGAAAAGCCCCGCAGACCGCCGGACCTCAGGGAGCTGCCAATCCGCGGCGTGGATCGGGGTTTGCGATCAGTCCCGGAAGCCGGCGGTCTGCGGGCGCGTTCGGTCAGTTACTTGGTCTTCGCCTTGCCTTCACGGCACTCTTTGATCGACTTCGTGCGCGCATCGCCAGTCAGCTTCTGCGCATCAGCGGCCTTCTCGCAGGCCTTCTGCGAGTGGTCGGCAGTCGCGGTGCTGCTGGAGGCGGTCGGCTGGTCGGCCGCAAAAGCGGCGCCACCCAGGGCCAGAGTCGCGGCAATCGCGAGCATGGACAGATACTTCATAGGTTTCCTCACCGTGTCAGAAATTTCACCGCAGGAATTCGCGGCACGCACACCATAGGCGCGCACCGCTGAGGCGGCTCTTGCCAAGGGATTAACTCGCGTTAATGACGGGCCGTTTCAGGCTCACACGGCTTGCTAGAATGAACCGATTGGGCCTGTAGCTCAGCAGGTTAGAGCAGGGGACTCATAATCCCTTGGTCCTGGGTTCGAGTCCCAGCGGGCCCACAGTCATCTGTTAAGCATTGAGCTACAAGTCCCATGCCTCTTGATTCCTTTCACCCCGCCGTCTCCTCGTGGTTCGAGCGCAATTTCGAGGCGCCGACCGGGCCACAGTTCAGTGCATGGCCGGCGATTCACAGTGGCCGTCACGCCCTGATTGCGGCGCCCACAGGGTCTGGCAAAACGCTGGCCGCATTCCTCGCCGCCATCGACTCTCTGGTTCGCAAAGGCGTGGCCGGAGAGCTCGAGGATACGACACACGTCGTCTATGTCTCGCCGCTCAAGGCGCTCTCGAACGACATCCAGCGCAATCTCGAGCTGCCACTGGCCGGCATCATGGACGAGCTGAAAGCGCTCGGTGTCGAGCCGTTCGAGATCCGGGCTCAGGTCCGCACCGGGGATACTCCGCAGGCCGAGCGCGCCGCCATGCGCAAGCGGCCGCCACACATTCTGGTCACGACTCCTGAGTCGCTCTACCTGCTGCTCACCAGCGAATCCGGGCGCTCGATGCTGTCGACGGCCAAGACAATCATCGTCGATGAGATTCACGCGGTCGCAGCGACCAAGCGCGGCGCGCACCTGGCGCTGTCGCTGGAACGAATGGCGGCGCTGTGCGGGCAGCGCGTCCAACGCATCGGATTGTCTGCGACGCAGAAGCCGATCGAGGAGATCGCACGATTCCTGGTCGGATGTCAGGCCGTTCGTGACGGGACCGCTGCGCAACCGGATTGCCTGGTGATTGATAGCGGTCATGTGCGGGATCGCGACCTCGACCTCGAGCTGCCCGTTGCCCCGCTCGAAGCGGTGATGGCGACTGAAGTGTGGGAGACGGTCTACGACCGGCTTGCGCAACTCGTCGAGGGGCATCGCACCACGCTGATCTTCGCCAACACGCGTCGCATGGTCGAACGCGTGACACGGCATCTCGGCGAGCGGCTGGGCGAAGCGAATGTGGCCGCCCACCACGGCAGTCTCGCGAAAGAGCAGCGCTTCGACGCTGAGCGACGCCTGAAGGAGGGTAATCTCAAGGCGCTGGTCGCGACGGCCTCGCTCGAGCTCGGCATCGACATCGGACAGGTCGAGCTCGTGTGCCAGCTCGGCTCGCCGCGCTCGATCTCGACGTTCTTACAGCGCGTCGGACGGGCCAATCACTCCGTGACCGGCGTGCCCAAGGGGCGGCTGTTTCCCACGAGCCGCGATGAGCTCATCGAATGCGTAGCGCTGCTTGATGCCGTGCGCCGGGGCGAGCTCGATATCCTCAGCATTCCACGCCAGCCCCTCGATGTGCTGGCTCAACAGCTCGTGGCTGAAGTCGCGGCCCGCGAATACGGCGAAGAAGAGCTTTACGCACTGGTGCGACGCGCCTGGCCGTATCGCGAGCTCGAGCGCGCGCAGTTCGACGCCGTCGTGCGCATGCTTTCAGAGGGCATCAGCACGCGCCGTGGCCGGCAGGCGGCCTATTTGCATCGCGATGCGGTCAATCGGCGACTGCGTGCGCGCCGCGGTGCGCGTCTCACTGCGATCACCTGCGGGGGCGCCATCCCGGACAACGCCGACTATCAGGTGATCCTGGAGCCGTCCGGGGTCTTCGTCGGGACGCTACACGAAGACTTCGCGGTCGAGAGCCTTGCCGGCGATGTCTTTCAATTGGGCAACAGCTCGTACCGGATCCTGCGCGTCGAGGCGGGCCGGGTCCGGGTCGAGGATGCGAAGGGCCAGCCGCCAAACATTCCATTCTGGTTGGGCGAGGCGCCCGCTCGCACTGCGGAGCTCTCCGCTGCTGTCTCGCGGCTGCGCGTAGAGCTGGACGAGGTCCTCTCCTCGGTCGACGGCGAGGCGCTCGAGCGCAGCGTGAAGGAAACGATGGCGCGCTACCGACTAGACCAGTCGGCCGCGCGGCAGATGGTGGAATATCTCGCCGGCGCGAAGGCCGTGCTCGGTCGCCTGCCCACCCAGCAGACGCTCGTGTTCGAGCGCTTCTTCGATGAGTCGGGCGGCATGCAGCTCGTCATCCACGCGCCTTTCGGCGCGCGCCTGAACCGCGCTTTCGGCCTCGCGCTGCGCAAGCGCTTCTGCCGCACCTTCAATTTCGAGCTGCAAGCTGCCGCGACTGAGGATTCGATCGTCCTGTCCCTCGGCGAGACGCACAGTTTTGCGCTCGAGGATGTGGTGCGCTTTCTGAACAGCCGCACGGTCGAGTCGGTGCTGGTGCAGGCGGTGCTCGATGCGCCGCTGTTCACGACCCGTTGGCGCTGGAACGCGAGCATCGCGCTCGCGGTCAAGCGGGCACGCGGCGGCAAGCGGACGCCGGCGCCGCTGCAGCGCATGGCGGCCGAGGACCTGATCGCGGTCGTGTTCCCGGATCAGATCGCGTGCGCCGAGAATCTCACCGGCGAGCGTGAGATTCCCGATCATCCTTTGGTACAGCAGACTCTGGATGATTGCCTGCACGAGGCCATGGACGTCAGCGGGCTGATCGAGCTGCTGCGCTCGATGGAAGGCGGCGCGGTCCGTGTCCTGACCCGCGATCTGCCCCATCCTTCGCCACTTGCGCAGGAAATCCTGACCGCGCGGCCCTACGCTTACCTCGATGATGCGCCGCTGGAAGAGCGCCGCACCCAGGCCGTGGCCGCACGCCGCTGGCTCGATCCGCAGACTGCTGCCGAGTTCGGCAAGCTCGACAGGCAGGCGATCGCCACCGTGCGCGAGGAGGCCTGGCCGGCAGCGGAGAGCGCCGACGAACTGCACGATGCGTTGATGTCCCTGGGACTGCTGACCGAGGAGGAGGGCGTTCGCGGCGGCTGGCAGGCGCTGTTCGAGACTCTGATCAGCGCGCGCCGGGCCACACGAGTGAACTCGGGTGGACGCTCGTTCTGGGTTGCGGCGGAATCGCTACCCATGCTCCGCGCTGTCTATCCGCATGCCGGGTGTGAGCCGCAGATTTCCGTTCCAGAGCCATTCGCCTCACGCGAGTGGTCGGGCGAAGATGCGCTGACGGAGCTGGTGCGCGGTCGGCTGCAGGCCATCGGCCCGGCCACGGCGGAAGCAATCGCGCAGGCATTCGGTGTGCCGGTGACCGCGATCGAGGTCGCGCTGAGGACACTCGAGAGTGAGGGCTTCGTGCTGCGCGGCCAGTTCAGCGCCGAAGGCACGATCCTCGAGTGGTGCGAGCGGCGCCTGCTCGCACGCATCCATCGCTACACGATCCGCACTCTGCGCGCCGAGATCGAGCCGGTCTCGAGTGCCGACTTCATGCGCTTTCTCCTCGACTGGCAAGGTGTCACGCGCGAGCCGCGCAGCAGCGGTGTCGAGGCGCTCGCCGCCGTCGTCGAGCAGCTGCAGGGCTTCGAGATCGCGGCCGCCGCTTGGGAGGCCGATGTGCTGGCCTCACGACTCGAGGACTACGACCCCAACTGGCTCGACAGCCTGTGCCTTTCCGGTCGCGCACTCTGGGCCAGGCTCACGCCCGCCAAGGGGGCGACTGCAGCACCCGTGCGGGCAACGCCGATCGCGCTCCTCAGTCGCAGGGACTGGGCGTTGTGGCAGTCGCTGTCCGACGAATCGCGATCGCAGATTGAGCTCTCGTACGCCGCCACCGCGCTTGCGGACTACCTGCGCACCCACGGGGCGTCTTTTTTCGATGATATGGTCGAAGGCTCAAGCCTGCTGCGCGCGCAGGCTGAAACCGGGCTCGGGGAACTGGTTGCCGCGGGCCTGGTGAATGCTGACAGCTTCAGCGGACTGCGCGCGATGCTGCTGCCGTCCGATCGCAAGCGGCGACTGGCTTCGCGGCGCCGGCGCATCGCCTTGTTCGGCCTCGAGGACGCGGGACGCTGGAGCCTGATTCGCCGGAGCGCGCCGGGTGCGGACAACGGCCAGGTCGAGCGCATCGCTGAGATCCTGCTGCGTCGCTACGGCGTGGTCTTTCGCCGCTTGCTCACGCGCGAGGCCGAATGGCTGCCGCCATGGCACGCACTGTTGCGTGCCTATCGCCGCCTTGAAGCTCAGGGTCACATCCGCGGCGGACGATTCGTCGCCGGCATGAGCGGCGAACAATTCGCGCTTGCCGATGCCGTTGGCGCTTTGCGTGCCATTCGGCGCCGCCCGCCTAACGGCGCGCTGGTATCGCTGAGCGCAGCGGACCCGCTCAATCTCTGCGGCATTCTCACGCCCGGCCCGCGCGTACCGGCGCTGGCCGGCAATCGCGTGCTGTTGCGTGATGGCGCGCCGCTCGCGGTGCTCGCCGGTGGCCAGACGGACCTCCTGGCGACGCTCGAGCCCGCCGCGGAATGGGCGGCTCGCAACGCGCTGCTGCAGAGGCGAATGGCTCCCTCGACGCAGCGTCCGAGCTGAGCAATACCGGAGCAAGCTGCATGCAGGCCGGCAAGAATCTCGATCAGGTGCTCAAGACGCTCCGTGCCTACCGCGTGGAGGACGGCAGGAAGTTCCGGTTGAGGAACTTTGATCCGCGCGACACGGGCGACATGGATGACGAGGACAAACCGAGTGCGCAGGAGGCGCTGCAAAACGGCGTCGAGATGCTCTCCGAGCTGCAGACGCGCCTGTATGCACAGGATCGATGGGCGGTGCTGCTGATCTTTCAGGCGATGGACGCGGCGGGCAAAGACAGTGCGATCAAGCACGTGATGTCCGGAGTCAACCCTTCCGGCTGCCAGGTCGCTTCGTTCAAGGCGCCTTCCCCGGGGGAGCTCGATCACGATTATCTGTGGCGCTGCGTGAAAGAGCTGCCCGAGCGCGGGCGCATTGGCATCTTCAACCGCTCGTACTACGAAGAGGTACTCATTGTCCGGGTGCATCCGGAATTCCTTTCCCGCCAGAAGCTGCCGCCACATCTGGTGACGAAGAAGATCTGGGAGGAACGCTACAAGGACATTCGTTGTTTCGAGCGGTACCTCGCGCACAATGGTGTCGCGATCTGCAAATTCTTTCTGAATGTCTCCCGCGAAGAGCAGAAGAAGCGCTTTCTGGAGCGTCTCGATGATCCCGAAAAGCACTGGAAGTTTTCGCCGGACGACGTGCGCGAGCGCAAGTACTGGCAGCAGTACATGTCTGCGTTCCAGGACATGATCCGCGCGACGGCAACGCAGTACGCACCCTGGTACGTAGTACCCGCCGATAACAAGTGGTACACGCGAATCGTCGTGGCGAGCGTGGTCATCGATGCGCTGAGGTCCTTGAATCTGCAGTATCCGAAGGTCGCACCCGCGACCCGGGCCGAGCTGGCGAAAGCGCGACGGGAACTTCTGGAGGAGTAGTAGGCTGCCGGGTGGAGGACCAGGAAATGGCAGAAAAGCTCGAGCAGTACAGGGGCACCCGCGTAACAGTGCGCTTTGATGCCTGCAGATGCATTCATTCGCGCAACTGCGTGCTCGGCGACCCGCGCGTGTTTGTGCCGAATGTGAGTGGTCCCTGGATCCAGCCCGACGCGGCGGCCACCGAGCGCGTAGTCGAGCTCGTGCAGGCCTGTCCTTCGGGTGCCCTCACATACGAGCGCACCGATGGCGCGGCAGGGGAGGGGCCGCCGGTGGTCAACAGCGTGCGCGTGTGGGAAAACGGCCCACTCGCGTTGCACGCCGAGCTGCACTTGGCTGACGGCACGACGGCGCTGCGCGCCACCCTGTGCCGGTGCGGGGCCTCGAAACACAAGCCGTTCTGCGACGGCAGCCACTCCGCTGCCGGCTTCACGGCCACCGGTGAGCCGGCGAGCCGGGACTCGCAGCCGCTGGCAGCGCGCAACGGTGCGGTCACCGTAACGCCTCGGTTCGACGGGCCGCTGCATATAAAAGGCAATCTCGAGTTGGTGTCGGGTACCGGCCGGACGCTCAACCGCGTCTCGGAGACCTGGTTGTGCCGCTGCGGGCAGTCGGGCAACAAGCCGTATTGCGACGGTACGCACAAGAAGGTTGGATTCCGCGCCGACGGCGAAATGCCGCCGCGCAAGTAGTGCACGTGTTCAGGGCACTACTGCTTGCGCTCATCACGCCGCTCACACTCGGCGGCGTCGCCCAGTCGGCGCCGACCGAGACGAGCTACCGGGCCGAGATCGAAGCGTGGCGCGCGCAACGCGTGGCGCGGCTCACATCGGAAACCGGATGGCTGACGCTGGTCGGCCTCTACTGGTTCAAACCGGGTGGGAATACGTTCGGGCGCGCGCGGGATAACGCCCTGGTTCTGGATCACGCGGCGCTCGCGCCCAGAGCCGGCACTTTCCTGTTGGAGGGTCGCACAGTGCGCTTCACCGCGAGCGCGGATGCCGGCATCACGAGCAGCGGGCAGGCCGTCGCGTCGACCGACATGGCGCCTGATACTAGCGGCAATCCCACGGTGCTGGCCTCGGGCTCCCTGCGCTTCTTTGTCATCGAGCGCGCCGGACGACTCGGTCTTAGAGTGCGCGACAGTGCCAGCTCCATGCGCACGCAGTTCCAGGGGCTCGACTACTTCCCGATCGATGAGACGTGGGCCGTCCATGCGCGCTTTCACCCCTACCAGCCGGCGAAGCAGATTTCGATCGTGAACATCCTGGGCATGGTCGAGCACATGACGGCTCCAGGTTACTTGACCTTCACCCGGAGCGGGCAGGAGTGGCGCCTGGACGCGGTCCTGGAGGAACCAGACGCGAGCGAGCTGTTCTTGATGTTCGCCGACGCCACCACCGGTCGGGAGACGTACGGTGCGGGGCGCTTTCTCTACGTTCCGCTGCCGCAGGCGGGCGAGGTGTCCCTCGACTTCAACAAGGCGTACAACCCCCCGTGCGCCTTCAATGAATTCGCGACCTGTCCACTGCCGCCGCGACAGAACCGGTTGAGCTTGCGGGTCGAAGCGGGCGAGCGCGCCTATCGCGGCAGCCACTGAAACACAAGGGGCCGGTTTCGAGCACTCGACACCAGCCCCGTGGTCTCAACAGGTGGGGCGCTGAGCTTGCGCTCAATCTTCCATCAGGAAGGAACGCAGCTGCTCGCTGCGGCTCGGATGACGGAGCTTGCGCAGCGCCTTCGCTTCGATCTGGCGAATGCGCTCGCGCGTCACGTCGAACTGCTTACCGACTTCTTCCAGTGTGTGGTCGGTGTTCATGTCGATGCCGAAACGCATGCGCAGCACTTTGGCTTCGCGCGGCGTGAGGCCCGCCAGTACCGCGTGCGTCGTCTCGCGAAGCGATTCCATCGTGGCTGCATCGATCGGTGAATCGACCGAAGTGTCCTCGATGAAATCCCCAAGGTGTGAATCCTCGTCATCGCCGATGGGTGTCTCCATCGAGATCGGTTCCTTGGCGATCTTGAGCACCTTGCGCACCTTGTCCTCGGGCATCTCCATGCGCACCGCGAGCTCCTCCGGCGTCGGTTCGCGGCCCATCTCCTGCAGCATTTGCCGCGAAATGCGGTTGAGCTTGTTGATGGTTTCGATCATGTGCACCGGGATGCGGATGGTGCGCGCCTGGTCGGCGATCGAGCGCGTGATGGCCTGCCGGATCCACCACGTGGCGTAGGTCGAAAACTTGTAGCCGCGCCGGTATTCGAACTTGTCCACGGCCTTCATCAGGCCGATGTTGCCTTCCTGGATCAGGTCGAGGAACTGCAGGCCACGGTTCGTGTACTTCTTCGCGATCGAGATCACGAGGCGCAGATTCGCCTCGACCATCTCCTTCTTGGCGCGCCGTGCCTTGGCCTCGCCGATTGACACCTCGCGATTGATTTCCTTGATGTCATTGATCGAGAGGTGACGCACGTCTTCGAGCTGCTGCAGCTTTTTCTGGCGCTTCTCGATCTCGTCCTTCAGCTTGCCGAGCGCTGAGGAATGCTTCTTCTTGGCCTTGAGGTGCTTCTGCAGCCAGCGCAGGTTGGTCTCGTTCTTGGGGAAAGTGGAGATGAAATCCTTGCGCGGCATGCCAGCCTGACGCACGCAGATCATCATGATTTCCTTCTCGAGCTGGCGCACCTCGGCCACATGATCGCGCAGGTTGTCGATCAGCATCTCGAACATCTTGGGCGCGAGCTTGAGCTCCATGAACTCGGCCGCGAGCTTGCGGCGCAGCTTCTGGGTCTTCGGATCCTTCGCGCCCTTGCCGTGTAGCGCATTGAGGACCTGGTTGTAATAGCGGGCGAGGGTCGCGAAGCGCCGCGCAGCTTCCTCCGGATCCGGCCCGGTCTCGAGCGCTTCCTCTTCCTTGTCCTCTTCCTCGCTTTCTTCGTCGTCCGCAGCCTCGGCTTCGCGCGCGAGCTCCAGGCGCGCGTTCTGCGGCTGTGCGATCTCGTCGGGCGCGTTGGGATCGACGAAGCCCACGATGATGTCGATGAGGCGGTTTTGCCCCGTCTTGACCGGCTCGTACTGCCGCGTCATGACCTCGAAGGTCGAGGGATACAGCGCCAGAGCGCCGCGGACGGCATCGAGGCCTTCCTCGATGCGCTTGGCGATGCGGATCTCGCCCTCGCGGGTGAGGAGCTCCACCGTGCCCATCTCGCGCATGTACATGCGCACCGGATCAGTGGTGCGGCCAAATTCGGCGTCCACCGCCACCAGGGCCGCGGCCGCTTCTTCCACCGCCTCCTCGTCGGGAGTGCTGGTCTCGGCGAGGAGCATCGACTCGGCATCCGGCGCTTTCTCGTACACCGGGATGCCCATGTCGTTAATCATGTTGACGATATCTTCGATCTGCTCCGGATCGACGATTTCGCTCGGCAGGTGATCGTTCACCTCTGCATAGGTGAGATAGCCCTGTTCCTTGCCCCTGGCGATCAGGAGCTTGAGCTGCGATTGGCGCTCATCAGCAATGTGAGTGGCCTTCTTTTCGCTCAAGGTTGAAAGCCTCGTTGGCGGGATGGAGAGGATGGGCGGTGCCAAAAGAACGCGCGAGTATACTTGGACCGCCTTCGGGCGACTAGATTCGGCCTTTCGGCGCATTTTCAACCCTCGCGCCGGGAGGTTTCGCGCCCGCCCCGCGCCGCTAGAAGTCCTTGAAGTTCAAGCTTTTCCTGCGAGGTAAGGCCACTCGCTTCCGCCTTGCGCAGCAGCTCGTCCGTGCGCCGCGAGGGCCCAGCCTGGCGCCGCAGCCGGTCGACCGTTGTCTGGACCTCGCGTGTCGCTGCGCTGAGTTCCGTGACCAGACATTCGGTCGCTGCGAGTTTGAGGAGGTGCGGGCCTTCGGCACGCTGGTGCCAGCGCTCCACAATTGCGGCCTTGTTCGGCGCCGGACGCGCCTTCAGCTCGGCGATGAGCTCGGCGAGTAGTGCAGCTCCCGGCTGTGCGCTTGGTACCAGTTCTTCTGCGCCCGTGATCGGCTTGGCCGCTTCGGGGTGGTTCAGCAGCAGCGTGATGGCCTGGCGCACGAGGCTTCCACGACCTGCAGCCAGCGTGGCTTTCGCAGCCGATCGCGGTTGCTGCTGCAGTTGGGCGGACTCTCCCGGCTCGAGCAGGAGTGCTGCCAGTTTCCCGGAGGGCATTCCCACCTGGCCGGCGAGTCGATCGATCAGCAGCTCCTGGTACACGCCGGGTGGTATGCGTCGCAAGAGCGGCTTGGCCAGTTCCGCGAGGCGCGCTCGCCCATCGAGATGTTGCAGATCGACCTGCGAAGCGAGCTGTTCGACGAGATACTCGGACAGCGGCAACGCCGTGCTGAGTCGCGCCTCGAACGCATCGCGACCCTCCTCGCCCACGAGCGAGTCGGGGTCGTGTCCTTCGGGCAGGAACATGAACTTGATCTGCCGGCCTTCGCGTGCCTGGGGCAATGCGTTCTCCAGGGCGCGCCACGCTGCGGCGCGCCCGGCACGATCGCCATCGAAGCAGAATACGACTTCCGCCGTCAGGCGAAAGATTCGATTCAGATGCTCGGTCGTGGTCGCCGTGCCCAGCGTCGCCAGGGTGTAGGTCACTCCCGCCTGATGCAGTCGCACGACATCCATGTAGCCTTCAACGATCAGCAAGCGCGTCAGGGCTTGGCGTGACTGGCGCGCCTCGTAGAGTCCATAGAGCTCCTTGCCCTTGTGGAATACGCTGGTTTCCGGCGAATTCAGGTACTTCGGCTCGCCGCTGTCGATGATGCGGCCGCCGAACGCGATCACGCGTCCGCGAGCATCTCGGATCGGAAACATGATGCGATCGCGAAAGCGGTCGTAGAACCCGCCCTCGGCAACGCGCTCGGCAGCACCGGTCCGCTCGATGATGAGTCCGGCCGCCAGCAGCTTGCGGCGCGCCGGTTCGCTCGTGCCGAATCGCTTGAGCAGCGCATGCCAGGAGTCCGGCGCGTAGCCGATGCCGAAGCGCTGCGCCGTGTCCTCGCTCAGCCCACGTTTCCTCAGGTAATCGATGGCACGCGGATGCTCCTTGAGGCAGTCGCGGAAAAACTGCGCCGCGCGGCCGAGCACTTCGTACAGGTCATCGCTGGAAGACTCTTGCTTCGGACTGGCTTCGTGCGGTACCTCGAGCCCGACGCGGCTCGCAAGCTCTTCGACCGCTTCGACGAAGCCCAGCTTGTCGTATTCCATGAGAAAGCCGATCGCCGTGCCGTGCGCCCCGCAGCCGAAGCAGTGATAGAACTGCTTCGCCTGGCTCACGGTGAACGATGGTGTCTTCTCACCGTGGAACGGGCAGCAGGCCTTGAATTCCCGGCCCGCCTTCTTGAGCGGCACGCGGCTGCCGATCACCTCGACGATGTCGGCGCGCGCCATCAGTTCATCGATGAAATGCTGGGGGATCAGGCCGGCCATGGACGCGGAGATAATGGGTCCTGTCCGATCATTCTGCACCAGCCGCCGCGCTGAGCAGCGACAGACTCGGGTAACTGCGTCACAGGCTGGAGGCTTCCAGCCCGCTCAGCCGCCCAGTTTCGCCTTGAGCTTTGCGCCGACCAGCGCCATGTCGGCCCTGCCCTGCGCCCTGGCCTTGATCAGGCCCATCGCTTTGCCCATGTCCTTCACCGATGCAGCGCCGGTCGCGGCGATCGCTTCGGTAATCAGAGCGTCGATCTCTGCTTCGGAAAACTGGGCGGGGAGATAGGACTGGATCAGGCCGATCTCGGCGGTCTCTTTGGCGACCAGATCCGTGCGTCCGCCCGACTGGAAATGGACCAGCGATTCCTTGCGGCTCTTGATCATCTTCTCGAGCACGCTGATGACCTGCGCATCGTTCAACTGGATGCGCTCGTCGACTTCGCGCTGCTTGATGCCGGCGAGGATCATGCGGATGGTGCCGAGGCGTTCTTTTTCGCCCGCCCGCATCGCGGCCTTCATGTCGTCCTGGATCCGCTCCTTGAGGGTCATGGAGCTGGCAGGGATCAACGCGGTGCCCGCATCCCATCGCGCGAGACGCGCTTCATGTGGCGCTTGATGGCAGCCGCCTTCTTGCGTTTCCGTTCCTGGGTCGGCTTCTCGTAGAATTCGCGCCGCCTGAGCTCGGTAAGGATGCCCGCCTTTTCGCAGGCACGCTTGAAACGCCGCAGGGCGGCATCGAAGTACTCGTTTTCGCGGACACGAACGCTCGGCATCGAAACCTCAGCTCGAATCAGATAATTTCGCCCGGGGCCGCGGCGAAGGGGCGCGATTCTAAAGGTGTGTGATTCAAAAGGCAAAATTGGCCATGCGTGTGCTGGGTATCGAATCCTCCTGTGACGAGTCCGCCATCGCCGTGCTCGACGAGGCGACCGGGCTGCTGGCGCACGCCGTTTTCAGCCAGACGGCGCTGCACGATGCGTACGGGGGGGTCGTTCCTGAGCTGGCATCTCGCGATCACGTTCGCAAGTTGTTGCCGCTTCTCAGGGAGACCCTGGCCCAGGCGCGATGTACGCCGGCTGACATCGACGGCATCGCCTATACGGCCGGCCCGGGACTGGCGGGCGCCCTGCTCACCGGCGCCACACTCGGACGCAGCCTCGCCTATGCCTGGGGCGTGCCCGCGGTTGCGGTCCACCACCTCGAGGGGCACCTCTTCGCATCGATGCTGGAGCCCCCGATCCCTGAGCTGCCGTTCCTGGCCCTGCTCGTGTCCGGTGGCCACACGATGCTGATCGAGGTCCGCGCACTGGGTCAGTACCGCCTGCTGGGTGAATCGCTCGACGATGCCGCCGGCGAGGCGTTCGACAAGACTGCCAAACTGCTCGGGCTGCCCTATCCGGGGGGCGCGCCGTTGTCCCGCCTGGCCGAGCACGGGCGCCCCGGAAAGGTGAAACTGCCGCGGCCCATGCTCGACCGCGCCGATCTGGATTTTAGTTTCAGCGGACTTAAGACCGCTGCCATGCTGCTCATCCGTGAGCATCGGCTCGATGAGCAGGCACGCGCCGATCTGGCACTCGCCTTCGAGACCGCAGTCGTGGATTCGCTGGTCGCGAAGACCGAGCGCGCACTGCAGGCGACCGGTCTCGATCGCCTCGTCGTCGCGGGCGGTGTCGGGGCGAATCGCAGCCTGCGCGAGCGGCTGCGCCGGCTCGCGGACGGGCGCGGCATCGCGTTGCATTTCCCACGCCTCGAGTTCTGCACCGACAATGCCGCCATGATCGCGGCCGCGGGCCTGTGGCGCCTGAAGGGCGGCGAGGCGCAGGCCTTGCCAATCGAGATCCACGCGCGCTGGCCATTGAACGAGCTCGTCGCGCCCTCCACTGCACGCACCGGCGCCGCTGCGCCGCTCTGACCGGCAGTCGCGCATCATGGATCGCATCTTCCTCCGTGAGCTGACGACCCAGGCGATCATCGGCATTTACGAGTGGGAACGACGTGTCAAACAGACGGTGAACATCGACCTGGAGATCCCGTGCGACGTCCGCCGCGCCGCCGCCGCCGATGAGATCGAGGCCACCGTCAACTATAAGAAGGTTGCCAAGCGCGTCCTCGAATTCATCGCTCGCTCGGAATTCCACCTGGTCGAAACGCTGGCCGAACGCACCGCACTGATGGTGCTCGAGGAGTTCAACCTCGACTGGATTCGGCTCACTCTCAACAAGCCGGGCGCGGTACGCGGCTCGAAAGATGTCGGTGTGATGATCGAGCGCAATGCGCGCGATCTGGAGAAGGCGAGAAAGCGTGCAGTGGGCGTCAAGCCGCTGGCTGTGGCCAAGACGCGGGTCTACGTTGCAGCCGGCAGCAACGTGGAGCCCGCGCGCCATCTCGCACTGGCGCTCGATGAGCTCGAGCAGCGCTTCGGCCCGCTCACAGTCTCTACCGCGTTTCGCAATCGCGCAGTCGGCTTCGAAGGACCGGACTTCATCAATCTGGTCATCGGCTTCGACACCGCCGAGTCGGTGGAGCAGGTGGTCGACGAGCTGCGCGACGTGGAGCGCCTGTGCGGGCGCACGCGCGCCGCCCCGAGATGGGCGCCGCGGTCGATGGATCTCGACATTCTCCTGTATGGGAACCTGAGTTGTGACGAGCCGGACCTGACGCTGCCGCGACCCGATCTGCTGCGGCGGGCTTACATGCTGGGGCCGCTCGCCGAGATCGCGCCCGCGCTCAGGCATCCGGTTTCGGGGCGCACCATCAGCGAGCTGTGGGAGTCATTCGATCGTGCGGCTCACCCGCTCGAGGCGGTCACCATCCCACGCTCCGGCCGCCATCCACCGCCAGAATCTGCCCGGTGACGAACGGCGCATCCTGCGCAAAGAAGAGCGCTGCCCGCGCCACGTCCTCCGGCGTGCCCATGCGCTTCAGCGCCGTGCGCTCCAAGATTTCCCGCTTGAGCTCGGGCTCCAGATCGCCGTCCGGCCAGAGTACCGGGCCGGGTGCGATGCCATTGACGCGCACTTGCGGCGCGAGCTCGCGCGCCAGCGAGCGCGTCAGCATCGCAAGCCCGGCTTTCGCCACCGAGTAGACTGTGTGGCCACGCAACGGACGTAACGCGTGAATATCGATGAGATTGAGAATGAGTCCCTCGCGGCGCCTGAGCTCGCTCGCCGCAGCTTGCGAGAGGAAAAGCGGTGCCTTGAGGTTGCTGCCGATGAGCTCCTCCCATTGGCGCGGAGTGATCTCTCCTACTGGCGTCGGGTAGAAGCTCGAGGCGTTGTTGACCAGGATGTCGAGTCGCCCGAATTTCGCGAGCGTGCGTTCGATCAGCTCGGGAGTGGCACGCGGGTCGGCGAGGTCGGCGCGCAGCGTGAGCGCGGAATCGGTACGTTGGCGATTGAGTTCGGCGCTGAGAGCGGCCGCCGCATCGATCGAGTCGCGGTGATGGATGACGACGTTGGCTCCGGCTGCATGCATTGACCGTACGATGGCGGCGCCGATGCGGCGCGCGGCACCCGTGACCAGCACGGTCTTGCCTGACAGTTGCCCGGCGGAATTCATGCAGGGGCGCCTGGTACGAATGCAAGCCAGTCTCAAACATACCGGAGAACTCGGGGAGTGTCGCGCGTGACGGCCGCCGAGCTCCCCGGCCTCACGCCACAAGAGAGCGCGCACAGCGAGCAGCTGCTGGCGTTGATCCGGCGCGAGATTGAGACGCAGGGCGGCTGGATCAGTTTCGCCCGCTTCATGGAAATGGCGCTGTACCAGCCGGGGCTCGGCTATTACGCCGCCGGTGCCAGCAAGTTCGGCGCTGCCGGCGACTTCGTCACGGCGCCCGAGATCTCGCCATTGTTCAGTCGTTGCCTCGCGGCGCAGTGCGCCGAAGTGCTCGCCGCGCTGGGCGGCGGGGACATTCTCGAGATCGGTGCCGGCACCGGGCTCATGGCTGCCGACATATTGAACGAGCTCGAAGTGCTCGAACGGGTACCGGGCAGCTACCTGATCCTTGAGGTCAGTGCCGACCTGCGTCAGCGGCAGCTTGCGACGCTCGCGGCACGCGCGGCCAGGCACCTCAAGCGCGTCACCTGGCTCGATGAGTTGCCCGCGGCGCGCCGTGGCGTGATCGTGGCGAACGAAGTGCTCGATGCCCTACCGGTCGATCGTTTCCGTATGCGCTCGGGCCAGGTGAATGCCCTCGGGGTGAGCTGGCAACTGGGCCGGCTCGAGTGGTCGGAGACTGCGGCACCGCAGCCACTCGAGCACAAAGTGCGCGCGATTGAGAAGCAGGTCGGCCATTCCTTTGCCGACGGGTATACCTCCGAGATCTGCCTGCGGCTCGATCCGTGGCTGCGCACTCTGGCCCGGGTGCTCAAGACCGGGGTGATGCTCTTCATCGACTATGGCCTGCCCCGGTCACAGTACTACCGTCCGGAGCGCCACGACGGCACGCTTCTGTGCCACTTCCGTCAACGCTTTCATTCTGATCCGTTCATCAATGTGGGATTGCAGGATATCGGCGCCTGGGTCGATTTCACTGCGGCCGCAGAAGCCGCGAGCGCTGCCGGCCTCGACGTGGCCGGCTTCGCGACCCAGGCCCACTTCTTGATGGGGCTCGGCATCGATCAGCACCTGAAGAACGCAGGCGAACGTGAGCTGGTCGAACGCCTGAGTCTGGCCCGGCAGGCGATGCTATTGACCCTGCCGGGTGAGATGGGCGAACGATTCAAGGTTCTGGGGTTGTCACGCGGCGTGAAACAGCCCCTGAGAGGATTCGCAATTCGCGATCTCGCGGCATCACTGTAGCAACCGGGAACAAGCACACGATCGGAGCGCCATGAGCATACTTCACGCCGTCATACTCGCCATCATCCAGGGCATCACCGAATTTCTGCCGATCTCGAGCTCCGGTCACCTCATTCTGGTGCCGCGGCTTCTGGGCTGGAAGGATCAGGGCCTCGAGTTCGACGCCGCCATGCACATCGGTACGCTTGCCGCAGTGGTTGCCTATTTTCGACCACAGCTCGTCGCGATGACCCGCGCCTGGATTGCCTCCACGCGCGGGCAACACAGCCCCGATGGACATCTCGCGTGGGCAGTCCTCTGGGGTACCATCCCGGTCGGACTCGTGGGACTGCTATTCAACGATTACATTGAGCAGCACTTTCGCAGTCCCCTGCTGATCGCGGTGACCACGGCGGGCTTTGGCGTATTGCTTTGGCTGGCGGACCGGCTCGGGCGCCGGCAGCGTGACGAATACTCGGTGAGCTGGGGCGATGCGGCGATCATCGGTCTCTCGCAGGCGCTGGCCCTCGTCCCCGGAACCTCGCGTTCCGGTGTCACGATGACTGCAGGGCTCGGGGTCGGCCTGACCCGCGAAGCTGCGGCACGTTATTCCTTCCTGCTCGCAGTGCCCGGGACCGCACTGGCGGGGGCGTACGAAACGCTAAGGATGGCATGCGCTCACTCTTTCATCTCCTGGCAACCGGTCGTGGTCGGTATCGTAGTTGCAGGAATCACCGGTTTTCTCTGCATCCATTTCCTGCTGCGCTTCATCCAGCGCATCGGCATGCTGCCGTTCACGCTTTACCGCCTGCTGCTGGCAGCGGTCATCGTGTATGCGCTTGCCTGAGGTCATCGCCGCTGGCGCGCTCGCGCTTTGCGCTGCTACGCCACCTGTCAGCGCGGCCGCGGACGGCCCAGCGGCGTGGCTGCTGAGTCTCGGCGGTGACATCGACGAGGACGGCGGTTACCGCGCGGATGCCGGGGTCATCTGGGCGCCATCCCTCGTCACCTCCCTCACGGCGCAAGCGGGGAGCGCGGACACGTCCACCGACCTCGAGCACTTCAAAGCCGACCTCGCCACCATTGGCTTCGATCATTTCTTCGGGCGCTTCGGCATGAACGTCGACGCGCGCTGGTGGGACCAGCACGATCTATTCAGCTCGACGACGCTCGGGGCGACCTTGTATTACCGGGAAGCAGACTGGCGCGTCGGTCTGCGCGCCGAGGCGCGCCGCTCCGACCTCGACCAGTTCGACTTCAGCGCGGTAGTACCGATCCGCAATGTTTTGGTGCCGATCACGGGGCAGGGCAAGTGCAGCCTCGAGAACACCGCCCTCGGAATTACCGTCAGCCGAACCGGCAAGGCGTGGTCGGGACTGGTGTCTGGAATCAACTACGACTATTCAACCGCGGATTGCGATCTCACAGGTGTTGCTCTGCCAACGCAGGCGGGCAACCTGCCGCCGATCTCACGCGAGCTTTTCCGCCGCCTCGCGACACGCGTGTTGCAGGCTGGCGCCCAGCTGATTGGCTCGGAGCTTACGCGCGAGAACGGATTTCTGGATTACACGGTGTGGGGGGCGCTCGGCTACCGCTCGAGCCTGATGACCCTTGGTGTGGACTACTACCACGATCGCGAGGAATTCGCCGGCGAACAGGCAGACACGTTGATCGGCTCGATCACCTTTCCGGTGAGCGACCGGCTGGACCTGGAATTGCGGATCGGGGCGAGCGACAGCGACATCGAAGGCCGGGTCGTGTTCGCCGGGCTCACCCTGCTCGCTTACCTGGGCTCGCCCCCTTGAGCCAGCTCATTCGTCGCTGAGAGTGGCGATGGCCTCGATGCGCTTGCGGCGCAGGCGCTCCGCGATCTGCGCACCTTCTGCCTGTAACTCCGCGCCTTCAGGGACGACGGCGCGCGCTGCCGCGAGCGCCCGCAGCAGGTGCGCCTTTTGGGGATATTCGCGCTCCTCGAGTCCCTTTCGGCCGCGGGCGTCCGCTTCGCACGCCATCAGGAACTGCTCGAAACGTTCCGGCCGGCGCAGTGCGTCGGTGTGAGTGAAGAGATCGACAATCGTCGCCGCGCGCAATTCGAGCGCCCGGTGCACGACGCCATGGTGGCGTGCCACGAGCACCGCAAGGTCGCGATACTCATTCGGAATGCGTAGCCGCGCGCACAGTTGCAGCACGCGCTGCACGCTCTGCACCTCATGACCCGCATGGCGCGGCCACTTCGAGCGCGGTGTGTCAGCCTTTCCCAGATCGTGAACCAGCGCCGCGAAACGCACCGTGGCCGACGCAGAGAGCGAGGCGGCCATCCTCACCACCATCAGCGTGTGCACTCCGGTATCGATCTCGGGATGCCACTGCTCGGGCTGCGGCACGCCGAAGAGCGCCTCCAGCTCCGGGAACACCTGCGCCAGCGCGAGGCATGCGCGCAGCACCTCGAAGAATACCTGTGGCGAATCCTCTTCCAGCGCGCGACGCGTCTCCTGCCACACACGTTCCGGCACCAGCGAGGCGAGCTCGCCGCCTTGGCTCATATCACGCATCAGCCTGAGCGTCTCATCCGCTACGCGAAATCCCATCATGGCAAAGCGCGCTGCGAAGCGCGCCACGCGCAGCACCCGTAGCGGATCCTCGACGAATGCCGGTGAGACGTGGCGTAGCTGTCGCGATTCCAGGTCGCGCTGTCCACCGTACGGATCGATGAGCCGCCCGTCCGTTGCGCGCGCCATCGCGTTGATCGTCAGATCGCGCCGCGCCAGATCCTGCTCCAGCGTCACCGCTGGGGAACTGTCGGTGGTGAAGCCGTGATAACCGAAACCGGACTTGCGCTCAGTCCGAGCCAGCGCGTACTCCTCGCGAGTACCGGGATGCAGGAACACCGGAAAGTCACGACCAACCTGCTGCATGCCCTGCCGCTTGAGCTCCTCGGCCGTGGCGCCCACCACCACCCAGTCGCGTTCTCGGACCGCCCGGCCCAGCAACTCGTCCCGGACTGCACCACCAACCAGATACACTTCCATGCGCCGTAGCTTACAGCCTCCAACTGCATGAATCGCGCGCCACCGTTGCTCACGCTCCTGTTCTGCCTGCAGCTCGGCGGCTGCTATCTGATCCAGACCGCCAACGGCCAGATGGATCTGATGTCGAGGCGACAGCCGATCCCTGCAGTCATCGCCGATCCGGCGACACCGGAGAAGCTGAAGACGCAGCTGCAAGGTGTGCTCGAAATGCGCGCGTTCGCCGTGCGCGAGCTCGGTCTGCCGGACAACGGCAGTTACCGCAGTTATGCCGACGTCGCGCGGCCGTTCGTGCTATGGAACGTGTTTGCAGCACCGGAATTCTCGGTGCAGCCGCGGCGCTGGTGTTTCCCGGTCGCGGGATGCGTTGTGTATCGCGGGTACTTCTCGGAGCAGAAGGCGCGCAGTTTTGCTGCGCGTCTGCACGCCCAGGGCAACGACGTGTACGTCGCGGGTGTACCGGCGTACTCGACACTCGGGCATTTCGACGATCCGGTACTGAGCACGATGATGGCGTGGAGCGATGTGCGCCTGGCGGCGATCATTTTCCACGAGCTCACCCATCAGCTGGTCTACATTCCAGGAGATACGTCCTTCAATGAAGCCTTTGCTTCAGTGGTCGAAGTGGAGGGCGTGCGTCGCTGGTTGAGCGCGCATGATCGCGCGCACGAGCTTGCGGCGTTCGAGCTGCAGCGCGAGCACGAGGGCGAGATCGTGCGCCTGCTCGGCAGCGGACGGGAAAGACTGAAAGCGTTGTACGCGAGCGGGCTCGAAACGAGCGTCATGTTCGAGCGCAAGCGTGCCGAGTTCGACCGCCTGCTGGGCGAATACGGCGCGTTGCTCAAGTCGTGGGGTATTCCGGGTGTCGAGCCGGGGCTGACGGAGGATTTGAACAACGCCTACCTCGTGTCAGTGGCCGCGTACGAGGAGTGCGTACCGGGCCTGCAGCGCCTGCTGGCCGAGTCCGGCAACAACCTGGCCGCTTTCTTCCAGCGCGTGAAAGCCGTCGCGGCCGAGAAGGAAGCCGCCAGGCACCAGAGCGTCTGCACCGCCGGGCCGCCCTCGGCTTCGAATGTCGCCGCGGCTAGCCTCGGCCGGTGAGATGCCGGTAGCCGTCGAGCAAGCCGTGGGTCGAATGCGCTCCCAGGTATTGGCGCACGATCGCCTCCATCGGCTGCGCCGTGATGCCGAGCGCGCCCAGGCCATCCTGCCGACAGACGCTGTCGACCAGCAGGGAACGGTAGTTGTCGGTGGAAAATGGCTTTCCCGGGACGAAGTCCATTGCCAGACCCTGTACCCGGCCGATGAAATCCGGAAGACCGAATACCCAACGCCTGAGTCCGAGCGTGCTGCTGATAAAGCGCACGATCTCGGCGAGCGTGTAGACACGGGGCCCGCAGAGCTCGAAGCTGCGGCCGCTCGCGGCCAGGTTCGCGTGCAGTGAGCGGACCATCGCTTCCACCACATCGCCCACGTATACGGGAGCAAGTCGCGCATGACTCCGGGCGAGAGGCAGGGCTCCGGGCAGCAGGCGCAGCAGCTGCGCAAAGCGGTTGGTGAATGAATCACCCGGACCGAAGATCACGGAGGGGCGGAAGATCGCGTAGTCCATCGCGCTCCCACAGCCCTCGCGCACGATCACCTCGGCTTCGCCCTTGGTGCGCAGGTAATGACTCGGCGCGCCTTGCGCATCCGCGCCCAGCGAGCTCATGTGCAGGAGACGCTTCACGCCCGCCGAGCGACACGCGCCAACCACCTTGGCGGCGAGCTCGGTGTGTACGCGGCGAAAGCCCGCGCCGCCGTGGCCACGCTCGTTGAGGATGCCTACCAGGTTGATGATCACGTCGAATGAATCAAAGTGCGCAGCGAGCTGTCCCGCGTCGTGCACGTTGGCACTCACGAGATCAAGGTCTGGCAGCACCAGTAGGTCGCGATGCACCTCGCGATTGCGGGTGAGAACCTTGACGCGGTGTCCCTCGGTGACGAGCCGCGTGACCAGCCGGCTGCCCACAAAGCCCGTGCCGCCCAGAATACAGACAGAGATGGGTGCCATCGCTGCGCGCTAGGTCAGCGTACGACGATCGACAGCGAAGCGTTGTCGCGGCGAACGTTCAGCACGATCGTCTCGGAGCCCGCCGAGGCTTCCTTGAGCTGCTTGAGATTCGCGACGCGCGTGCGATTCACGCCGACGATCACGTCGTTGGTCCGCAACCCCACTTGCGAGGCAGGACTACCCGGCTCAATGCCACGCACGACCACGCCGCCGCTGTCGTCGGCGTCCTCGAGTCTGGCGCCATCCAGACCCTCGTGAATATCGGCTGCCGCTATCGTCTGCGAAGCCGAGCCCTCGGCGATGACGGCGGTGACCTTGCGCGGTTTGCCATCGCGCACCAGCCCCACGTCGACCCTGTCACCGATGTGCAGCAGCCCGATAGCGCGCTTGAGCTCGGGCGCACCCTTGACGGGCTCGCCGTTCACCGAGGTGATGATGTCGTTGACCCTGATGCCGGCCTTGTCGGCCGCCGAGCCGCTGGAAACCTGCATCACGAGCGCGCCCTGCGTATCCGCTGGGGCGCCGACGGCTTGTACTACATCTGGCGTGAGCGTGGAGATGTTCACGCCCAGCAGCCCACGCTTCACCTCGCCATACTTGATGAGCTGGTCCATCACGTTCTTGACCATGTTCACCGGAATGGCGAAACCGATGCCGATGCTGCCCCCGGTGCGCGAGAGGATCGCGGAATTGATGCCGACCAACTCGCCGCGCAGATTGACGAGTGCTCCGCCCGAGTTGCCCGGATTGATCGAGGCATCGGTCTGGATAAAGTCCTCGTAATTTTCTGGGTTGAGACCCACGCGGCCCAGGGCGCTTACGATTCCCGATGTCACCGTGTGTTGCAGGCCAAATGGATTACCGATCGCGACGACGAAATCGCCGACTTCGAGCTTGCTCGAGTCGCCCAGCGTGATTGCCGCCGGGAGCTTGCCCTGCTTGAGCTTGAGTACTGCAATGTCCGAGCCTTCGTCGGCGCCCACCACTTCCGCTTTGAATTGATGGTCGTCCTGCGCGGTGACGGTAATCTCGCTGGCGTTCTCGATCACGTGCGCGTTGGTAATGATGTAGCCATTCGCCGCATCGACGACGACGCCGGACCCGGCGCTTTGGAACTTACGTTCGCGCGGCCCTAAGTCGGGAGTACCGAAGAAGCGCCGGAAGAAAGGGTCATCCAGTAGCGGGTTGCCGCGATCCTTGATGGTGCCGCTGGTGGCGATACTGACCACCGTGGGACCGACCTTCTTCACCATGGGGGCGAGCGACGGCATCGGGGTATCGGTGATTACGGGGGGCGCCGCCAGCACACTGGTCGTGATGGCGAGCAGAGCCGCCAGAGCGAGGCCGGCGCGGTATGAGGTCTTCGTCATGCGTTGAGGGTCCTGAGATGACGGGGCGAGGATTCTATGGCGGCCCCAACCGGGCGTACAGGACAAAGCAGGGAGGCGGAAAGTTCCGCCCCCTGCCTCTCTAAGGACTGCCGCAGATCAGCGGCAATTCAATGTGTGTCGACCGCAATCCGCCGCGGCAGCACGGAAGGCTGCTTGGGAATCTGCACTTCGAGCACGCCGTTGACGAACTTCGCCTTGACGGCGGTCGAGTCCGCGGTGTCGGGCAGGCTGAAGCGGCGGAAAAATTGACCGCTGACGCGCTCCACGCGGCGGTACCCGTCCTTCTCGTCGCGCGACTCGCTGGCGCGCTGCCCACGAATCGTCAGCACACCTTTTTCCAGCGTGACGTCGATGTCCTTTGCATCGACGCCCGGCAGATCGGCGTGGATGACGAACTGCTTGTCCTCTTCCTTGATGTCGACGGCCGGGACCCAGTCGACGACTGCGCTGCGCGTGTCATCGCCACCATCAGCAGGCGCGTTGAACAGACGCTCGAGATCGCGGCTCAGGCGATTCATCAGCACCCAGGGCTCATATCTCACGATGTTCATGGCATTCACCTCCATCCTCTCCAATTCAGGCGCTCGCTGCGCTTGGGGAACCGATCTAGGGACCCACATTTCGATTTCAACGTGCGTTGCGCGGTGCTCCTGCAGGTGCGTCGGCGAACAGCGGTGCACTTCCTGTGAGTGAGCTGTGCTGAAACAGTGGACACAAGATGTTGGGTTTGCCCGCGGCAGGGTTTTTCCGGAAGGCAGTCAGGCAAAGTATCAGCTTATTTTTGTAACAGCATGAATCATATGTCTTTATTGGCATGAATTTTGACCTAGAAAATTCTTGACGCGCCCCGGGTCCGAGAATAATCTTGCGCCCCTGACACAAGATGTTGTGTTCGCTCCGGACGGACACGCGCGCGGTCAGAAGAACCAAGCATCCACCCGTATTGACGAAGCGAAGGGGAGCGTCAATCACTAATGAATACGGTGGTCAAGATAGAGCCGAGAGACCTCGACAGCATCGCCTTCCAGGAAGCCTCGCTCGACATCTGGGACAAGAAGTATCGCCTCACCTCGAAAGACGGTGCGCCCATCGATCGCACGATGGACGATACCTACAAGAGAGTGGCGCGGGCGCTGTCCGAGGTCGAGAGCACGGAGGTCCGTGAGCAGTGGTATGAACAGTTCCTGTGGGCGTTGCGCAAGGGCGCAATTCCCGCCGGGCGTGTGACGTCCAATGCCGGTGCGCTCGAGCACAAGCCTGCGACCTCGACCATCAACTGTACCGTGTCGGGAACCATCCGTGATTCCATGGATGACATTCTCAACAAGGTGCACGAGGCGGGCCTCACTCTGAAGGCCGGCTGTGGCATCGGCTACGAATTCTCGACGTTGCGCCCGCGCGGCGCGTACGTGTCGGGCGCCGGCGCGTACACGTCGGGCCCGCTGTCGTTCATGGATATCTACGACAAGATGTGCTTCACGGTGTCCTCGGCTGGCGGCCGGCGCGGCGCGCAGATGGGCACCTTCGACATCGGGCATCCGGACGCGATCGAATTCATCCGGGCCAAGCGCGAGAACGGCCGGCTGCGGCAGTTCAACCTGTCGTTGCTCATCAGCGACGAGTTCATGAAGGCTGTCAGGGCCGACGGGGAGTGGCAGCTTGCCTTTCCGCTCGGTGCCAAGGAATACGAGGTGGAGAAGCCGGATCTCGCGGACCGCAGCCGCTACATCTGGCGCGAGTGGCCGACACACGATAATTACGTGGTCAACGAGGCCGGCTTGGTCGCCTGCAAGGTCTATAAGACGTTACCCGCGCGGCGCCTGTGGGACGTGATCATGTCCTCGACCTACGACTTCGCCGAGCCGGGGTTCGTGTTGATCGATCGCGTCAACGAGATGAACAACAACTGGTTCTGCGAGAACATCCGCGCGACCAATCCCTGCGGTGAGCAGCCACTGCCGCCTTACGGCTCGTGCCTGCTGGGCTCCATCAACCTCACGCGTTTCGTGCGCCATCCGTTCACGGATGCCGTCGATTTCGATTGGGAGGAATTCCGGCGTGTAGTGAAGGTCTTCACGCGCATGCTCGACAATGTGGTCGAGGTGAACGGACTGCCGCTCGAGCGCCAGCGCGAGGAGATCAAGCGCAAGCGCCGCCACGGCATGGGCTTCCTCGGCCTCGGGTCCGCGATCACGCTGCTCGGCATGAAGTACGGCTCGAAGGCCTCCGTCTCATTTACCGAACGCGTATCGCGCGAGCTCGCCATCGCCGGCTGGCAGGCGGCACTCGACCTGGCGCGCGAGAAGGGTCCGGCGCCGATCATGCTGGAGGAATTCACGGTTACGCCCGAAATGCTGCGCAAGCGTCCCGAGATGTCTGTCGATGGCTGGAAGGTCGGTGCCCGGGTACCGGGGCGCGTGCTGCACGCTCGCTACAGCCGCTACATGCAGCGGGTAGCCGAGACCGCGCCAGAACTGGTGGACGAACTGGCTGAAGTCGGCGCGCGCTTCACGCATCACAGCTCGATAGCCCCGACGGGCACGATCTCGCTCTCTCTCGCCAACAACGCCAGCAACGGCATCGAGCCCTCGTTCGCGCATCACTATTTCCGCAACGTGATCCGCGAAGGGCGCAAGACCAAGGAAAAGATGGACGTCTTTTCCTTCGAGCTACTGGCCTATCGCGAGCTGGTAAATCCGCGGGCGCTGCCCGGTTCAAACACCGCGGGCGAGAAGCTGCCCGAGTATTTCACCACCGCCGAGAACGTCACGCCGCAGGAGCACGTCGATATCCAGGCCGCAGCCCAGAAGTGGGTGGATTCCTCGATCTCCAAGACCGCGAATGTGCCGACCGACTACAAGTACGAGAACTTCAAGGACATCTACATGTACGCCTACGAGCGCGGGCTCAAGGGCTGCACCACGTTCCGCTTCAACCCGGAGGCGTTCCAGGGCGTGCTGGTGAAGGAAGACGATCTCAAGAACACGACTTACGTGTTCACGCTGGAAGACGGCACCGAGATCCAGGCGAAGGGCGACGAAGAGATCGAGTACGACGGTGAGAAACACACCGCCGCCAATCTCTTCGATGCATTGAAGGAAGGGTATTACGGGAAGTTCTAATCATGAGGCACGTTGCGACGCGAGTCCGCTGGGGGACGTGCCTCGACGCTGAGTAAGGATCATGAGCGCAATTCGACTCGACAAGAAAATCGTCAAGTACCGGGTGCAGAAGCCCGAAGATAAGACGCGCGAGCCACAGAAAGAGAAGGAGCGCGACGAGGTCGTGCGCACGCGCGACGGGCGCGAGGCCAAGGTCATACGGATGCACGAGAGGCTCGAGCGTCCGGAGATGCTCATCGGCTCCACCTACAAGATCAAGACGCCGGTCTCGGATCACGCAATGTACGTGACCATCAACGACATCGTGCTCAACGAAGGTACGGAGTACGAGCAGCGGCGGCCGTTCGAGGTCTTCATCAACTCGAAGAATCTCGACCATTACCAGTGGATCGTGGCCCTGACGCGCATCATCTCCGCCGTGTTCCGCAAGGGCGGTGACGTGACTTTCCTGGTTGATGAGCTCAAGGCCGTATTCGATCCGCGCGGCGGTTATTGGCAGGCGGGCGGCAAGTTCATGCCGTCGATCATCGCGGAGCTCGGCTACGTGATCGAGCGCCACCTGCAGTCGATCGGTCTCATGCCCAAGCCGCAGATCGACGAGCACCGCCAGAAGCTCATCGACCAGAAGCGTGCGGAGTTCGAAGCGCGTCGCAAGCAGCAGGATGCTTTCGCCAAGACGCACTATCCCGAGGGTGCGCAGCTGTGCTCGAAGTGCAACACCGCGGCCGTGATCATGATGGACGGCTGCATGACCTGCCTGAGCTGCGGTGACTCGAAGTGCGGCTGAGGAGTTCGATGACCGGAACAGCCAATCGCCAACCGGTTTACCGGCGTATCAGATCCGGGTTCCCCGCCCGGTGACTCCCCCGCCAGGGAGGTGATGCGCCGCTTTTCAAGGCAGCCCCCACGGGCTGCCTTGTTTTATCCCGCGATAACAAAAAGGCCCCGCGATCGGGGCCTCTGCAGTTCTTGTTGTTGTTCTATTGAGTCTCGCGTGTCCCTTCAGGGATTCTTGTTCTGTCGCTTACTTGTTGTTTCAGGCCTTCGAGGTTTGCGTGCGCCGGCGCAGTGTCCAGCCGAGCGCTGCAAGCCCCAGACCGAACAGCGTCAGGCTACCTGGCTCAGGTACTCCTGCTGCGTGCACCGATTCCACCATCACCACGAAATCGTTGTAGTCGTAGTCCCAGCCCGGGCGTGCCAGGTCTTCCCATGCCAGCACGAATTCATTCGGATCCCACAGCCCGGGCAAACTGCCAGGCAGCTGCACCGAGTCACCCTCGCCTGCAAAGGCCAGCATGTGATCCGCCTGGTCGGAGTTGAGCGAGTTCTGCGAGTACCACGTGCCGGTCGGGGTATCGAGATAGAAGCCAAACAGATTGCTGGCGAAGTCATATCCGGAATCGACAAAATTGGCGTAGACGCTGCCGTCGTTTCCAATGTAGAGGACCGAACGTGCGCCAGCGCTTTGAGCACCCGAGAACATCTGTACGCGGTGAGTTGGATCGGCAGCGTCGTAAACGCCGAAAGAGTTGAGCGGCGCGTAGCCCGCTATCTCGATGACGATCTGGCTGAAAGCCCCGCCGCTCGCACCGAGCGACCAGAGCTCGTCAGGCACTGCCTGGTCGTTTACGACGTCGACCGAGGAGTTCCCCCCGATCGTGATGCCGTCGAGCACCTGCTGCAGGTTTTCTTCGCCGCCGCTCAGGTTGATCGGCGTCGCCCAGGCATGGCCGACAACGAGTGCGGCCGCTATTCCAACTGTGATTTTGGTTTTCATGCCGGCAGAAGGTGCAAGCCATATGCCACGTCCCTCGCCGACCGCTGCCTCGATACCATAATCGCGCCGGCAGTTCCGGATGTGTGATGCGGCGCTCGCTCCATGGCTGCGCGATGATCCCGTTCGGGTCTCGCCGCAGGTGCCGGGAGAATGACAGAATGCTGAAGTGTCAATTGCGGCGACGCGAACTCCTAGCACTATGCCCGATCTATGTCATGTCGATGCGCACGACTCGTTTCCATCCAGCCACTTGGCCACGAGCGGCACCCTGTAAGATCCGTCGACGGCTGCGCCAGCGCTGCCATTCGAGCTTGAGAGGATGATGTCGCTCGGTAATCTGTCAAAACACCTGCTGGCCGCAGTTCTTGCGTCATCTCCCTGGACTGGTGTCGTCGGCGCCGAGAGTCCATTCGTGCGGCCCGCGGAGATCGAACCTGACATCGGCTTCTGGACCCGCATCTACACAGAGGTCACCACGAACGGCGGCTTCGTGCACGATGACCGCAACCTGGGTGTCGTCTACGAGGTCATCAGCTTTCCAGAGAGTCTGTCGCCCGCGCAGCGCGCGAAGGTGGTGGATGCAGCGAAGGACAAGTACAGCGCCATCCTGAAGCGACTTGCGAGTGGCAATGGCACCGGCTCGCCGGAAGAAGCGCGTGTACGTGCGCTCTGGCCACCCAACATCAGCACGCGTGCGCTGGGCGAAGCCGCAGCGCACGTGCGCTTCCAGCTCGGCCAGGCCGATCGCTTCAAGGCCGGCCTCATCCGTTCCGGTGCCTACGAAGCGCATATCGCGGAAACGCTCGCCAACATGGGACTGCCGGCAGAGATCGCCGCGTTACCGCATGTCGAGTCCTCGTTCGATCCGAGCGCCTATTCAAAGGCAGGCGCGGCGGGCCTGTGGCAGTTCATGCGCTCCACCGGTCGGCGCTTCATGCGCATCGACTCGACGGTCGATGAGCGCATGGACCCGTACCGCTCGACCGTCGCAGCCGCGCAACTGCTGCAGTTCAACTACGACCTGCTGGGTACCTGGCCGCTGGCGATCACGGCCTACAACCACGGCGCCTCGGGCATGCGACGAGCGAAGGAGAAGCAGGGCACCGATGACATCGTGACGATCATCCGCCAGCACCAGAGCCGCACTTTCGGTTTCGCCTCGCGCAACTACTACATCGCGTTTCTCGCGGCGCTGGACGTGGATCGCGATGCGGAGAAGTACTTCGGGCCGTTGACGCGCCAGAGCGAAGTGAAGACGCGCGCACTCAGTGTGCCGGACTACGTCCCGGTAGCGGCCATGCAGCGCGTGCTCGGCGTCGACATGAATGTGCTGCGGGCGCTGAATCCGTCGCTCACGTCCGCCGTGTGGAATGGCGAACGCTACATACCGCGTGGCTTCGAGCTGCGCGTACCCGAGCCAAGCAGCGTGGCGCAGGATTACAAGGTTCGCCTGGCTGGTCTGCAGTCGGGCGAGCGCTTCGAACAACAGAAGGTCGACCGCATCTACCGCGTGCGTCGCGGCGACACGCTGTCGGCGATCGCCTCCGCGCACGGCACCACCGTCGCCACGCTGATGCGACTCAACGACCTGCAAAGCGCCCACCAGGTGCGGCACGGGCAGGTCCTGCAGTTGCCCGGCACTGAGCCGCGGCCCGTCATGGCCGCAGCGGCACCCGCTGCAGCTCAGGCACCCGCTGTGGCTCAGCCACCCGCGACCCCAACCGAGGTCTATGTGGTGAAGCGTGGCGATTCGCTGTCCAACATTGCGCGCCAGGCCGGGTTGACGGAGCAGGCGCTGATGGCACTCAACGGCCTCAAGGACCGCAATTACATCTACGAAGGGCAGAAGCTGCAGATGGCGAGCGTCGCCGCCGAGAAGCTGCCGACGGGTACGGTCACCATCACGGACGTCACGCCACAGCCGACCATCGCGGACCTCGAAGCGCAGCCGGAAGAAGTGCCGCAGTCGGAGCGCGAGATCGCGCTGGCGCAGGCCGCCCAGCCGGTTTCCGCAGCGCAGGCTGAGGAGATCAGCCCGAATCTGGTGACCGGAGCGGAGACCACATCCATGTCTGCCGATCCGAGCGACTATACCGTCGCCGACGACAGCACGATCGAAGTCCAGGCTGCCGAGACCCTGGGGCACTACGCGGACTGGCTCGGCATACGCGCCAGCCGCCTGCGCGAGCTCAACCACATGCGCTTCGGCACGCCGGTGGTTATCGGTCAGCGTCTGAAGATCGATACCTCGGTCATCGACAAGGACCAATTCGAGCAGCGCCGGCGCAACTACCACCAGCGCCTGCAGGAAGACTTCTTTTCGGCTAATCGCATCGTCGGCACTGAGGTGCACGTCGTGCGGCGCGGTGAGTCCTTGTGGACGATCGCGCAGAAGTATCCCGGTGTTCCCATCTGGCTGCTGCGGCAGTACAACCCGGACGTCAATTTCGACGACGTGCGACCGCGCGCCCAGCTCGTGATGCCCCTCATCGAATCGGCCGCATCCGCCGGCGGTGGCGGATCATGACGTCGGCACGCGTCGTTGCGGGCGCACTGCTGCTCGCGATGGCGGGCTGCGCGACGTTCAGGGCTTACGATGGCGAGCGCCGGCCGGCCGGCGAGGTTGCGGTCATCAGCGGCGAGGCAAAGCTTCGCGCAGCAACGCCGCTTGCGCTCGTGATCCGCGCGGTGGACGGAAGGACAGTGGACCTGCGCTACAACAGCGTTGAACTTCTACCCGGCAAGCACTCGCTGCTGATCGACTGCCAGGTGGGTGGCGAAGCGGCGACGGCCAGTCGACATGCCGTCGAGGTAGAGGTGGGGGCCGGCGAGCGCTACCGGCTGCGAGCCGAAATGCGTCCCGGCAACCGCTCCTGCGAACGGGTACAGATCGAGCGGACCTGACGCAGCACCCGGCTCAGGGCGAAACCGGCGCGATCTGCGCAATGAATGCCTTGAGTCCGCTCAAATCCGCTTTCCACGGATCGTAGCGCCGCAGCTGACCATCGCCCGCGTCGATCTCCAGCAGCAGGCTGCTGGCGGCAGCGAGTCGCGCGAGGAGCTCAGGAGAGGCCGACAGGTACACTTCTCGCGCCCAGCTCGCGGGCCGCCGATAGGCGCGCGATCCGAGATTGATCTCCTGGCCCGCGGTCGCAGCGATTGCTGCTTCGAATGGCTCGTTGTCGATGATCAGACGCAGCTGCTGCGGCGCTCCGAGCGCGCCCGGTTCACGTCCCTGCACGTCGGTGCCCGGCAGCACGCTCAGCCACAGGTAAGTGCTGCGGTTGCCCATGCGGTTCACTTCCAGCGGACCGAGGTACGCAAAGCTGGTCGCCTGCAGGCCGCGTTCGGGCTGGGGTGAATAGAACTCCAGGGCTTGCGCCATACGCGTCACCGTGACCCCGGTGTGCTCATCGAGCTGTTCGCGGACCTGAGTGTCGGGAGCGGTGGCACACGCCGCCAGCCACGCCGACAGTGCTGCAAGTACGGGTCGCCCGAAAAACGTGCTCATCGTCCCTCTCGCTGTCTTCCGCAAGCATAATGGCATCCGGCTGGTCTGCGGGAGTCCAGGGGCTGCATGAGCGCAAGCACGGTCGTCTTCGTCGTGCCCTTCTTCATGGAAGCGACCCTGCGCTTCGTCGCGGGTGCGGCGCAACTCGAGGGCGTGCGCCTGGGGATCGTAAGCCAGGAGCCGCTGGAGCGACTGCCGCCCCAGATTCGTGCACGCATCGCTGCACACTGGCGCGTGGCCGACGCGCTCGACGCGAGCCAGATTGCCGCCGCCATCGACGGGCTGGCGCAACAGATCGGTCGCCCGGACCGCATCATCGGCTCGCTCGAGCAACTGCAGGTGCCGCTTGCCAGAGTACGTGCGCACTTTGGACTGCCGGGCCTTTCGGTGCAGGCGGCGGAAAACTTCCGCGACAAATCCACGATGAAGTGCGTCCTGGAAGCGGCGGGGCTGCCCTGCGCGCGTCACCAACTCGTCTCGCACACCAGCGATGCTGCCGCTTTCGCGCGGCAGGTGGGCTTTCCGATCGTGGTCAAACCGCCGGCGGGCGCGGGCGCTGTGAATACCTATCGGCTCGAGGATGCGGCACAGCTCGAAGGCTATTTCGCGCACCATCCGCCGGATCCGCGTCGCCCGGCGCTGTTCGAGGAATTCCTGCAGGGCGAGGAACACTCGTTCGACAGCGTCACGATCGCTGGGCGCATCGTCTGGTACTCGATCTCCCGCTATCTGCCCGCGCCGCTCACCGTGCTGGAGAACGCGTGGATCCAGTGGTGCGTGCTGCTGCCGCGCGAAGTCGACGGACCGGAATACGAAGAAATCCGCGCCGCGGCGGGACCGGCCTTACGCGCGCTGGGACTCGACACCGGAATGACTCACATGGAATGGTTCCGCCGCTCGGGCAATGGCATCGCGATCTCCGAAGTCGCCGCGCGCCCGCCGGGCGCGCAGTTCACGACGTTGATCTCCTACGCTTGCAACTGCGATTTCTACCGAGCCTGGCCGCGACTCATGGTGAAAGACGAGTTTCCGGTGCCAGCGCGCGACTTCAGCGCCGGTGCGGCGTACCTGCGCGGCATGGGCGCGGGGCGGGTGCGCGCCGTGCACGGACTCACGCAGGCGCAGCGCGAGCTCGGCTCGCTGGTCGTGGAAGCGCGCTTGCCGCAACCGGGCCAGGCGCAGCCCGCCGGCTATGAAGGGGCGGGTTACCTGATCGTGCGCCACCCCGAAACACGCGTGGTGGAGCAGGCCCTGCGGCGTGCCATCGAGCTGATCCGGGTGGAGCTGGCCTAGCCGGTTGTCTGCCATGGGCAACAGGTTCTAACGCCTTGCGTTGCGCCTGTGACGCACTGCCGATCAACTATCCCGTCGGGCACCTTTATAATCGGCCCGGGTCCACTTCCGAAGGGGTGTTGGCCATATGCGTAAGCTGATCTGCGGGCTATTTGCGTGTGCTGCGCTCTCCGTTGCCGCGCAAAGCGCGATCCCGCTTGCCGTCTTTCAGCCCTGTGACCAGATAATGGTCCACAAGGGCGAGCGTCGGATGGAGCTCGTGCGCGACGGCCAGGTAGTGGCCGCGTATCACATCGCGCTCGGCCTCGACCCGAGCGGGCCGAAATTGCGCGAAGGCGATTTTCGAACTCCCGAGGGCAACTATCGACTCGCGCGGCGCAATCCCAACAGCGATTTCTTTCTCTCGATCCAGATCTCCTATCCGAGCGACCACGATGTGCAACGTGCCCGCAAACTTGGCTATCTGCCCGGCGGCCAGGTCATGATTCACGGCCTGCCGAACCGCCCCAGGCATCCGCCGGAATACTACGAGGGGGATTGGACCGACGGCTGCATCGCTGTATCCAACTCCGACATGGTGGAGATCTGGCTCAGTACCAGCGCGGACACACCGATCGAGATCCTGCCTTGAGATCACGGCCGCGGGTACGGCCGCGCGCTTCGTAGTGGAAACCAGCATCGCCATTCCGGACTTCGTCGACGCCCGCGTCACTCCCAAGGGCAGCCTCGAAAACCTCTCCCAGGCCGAAGTCGCCAAACTGCTTGACACCGGACGCGGCGGCCTCGGCGAGCTGTTTCGCAAGTGCGCACTCGCAGTACTGAATTCGGGCAGCGAGACCGACAGCGCCCGGGACGTCTTCGAGCGCTACCGCGACTTCGACATCCGCATCGAGCGTCAGGCTTGGGGCATCAAGCTGGTGCTGCGCAATGCTCCTGCCGCGGCGTTCGTCGACGGGGACATGATCCAGGGCATCAAGGAACACCTGTTCGCGGTGCTGCGCGACGTCGTTTACATTGCCAGCGAAATCATCGATAGCAGGCGCTTCGACCTGAAAGATCCTGCCAGCATCACCAACGCTGTGTTCCACATCCTGCGCAACGCGCGCATTCTCGATGCGCGGGGCAAGACCAATCTCATCGTGTGCTGGGGCGGACATGCGATCAGCCGCGAGGAATACGACTACACGAAAAAGCTCGGGTACGAGCTGGGTCTGCGGGGACTCGACGTCTCGACCGGATGCGGGCCCGGTGCGATGAAGGGCCCGATGAAGGGCGCGACCATCGGCCATTCCAAGCAGCGCATCCAGCACGGGCGCTACATCGGCATCACCGAGCCCGGAATCATCGCCGCGGAGCCGCCGAACGCGATCGTCAGTCACCTGGTGATCATGCCGGACATCGAGAAGCGCCTCGAGGCCTTCGCGCGCGTCGCGCACGGCATCGTGGTCTTTCCGGGCGGGGCGGGCACGGCGGAGGAAATTCTCTACCTGCTGGGCGTCCTGCTCCATCCTGAGAATTCCGAGCAGCCCTTCCCGCTGGTCTTTACCGGACCCGCCGAGAGCGCCGGGTACTTCGAGCAGATCCATCGCTTCATCGGTAACACTCTCGGCCCCGAGGCGCAGCAGCGGTACCGACTGATTGCTGGCGACCCGGCCGGGGCGGCGCGCACGCTGGCGCATGCAGCGGAGGAGGTGCGCGAATGGCGCCGGCAGGAAAACGATTCGTACAACTTCAACTGGCTGCTGCGCATCGCACCGGAATTCCAGATGCCCTTCGAGGTCACGCACGAGAACATGCACTCGCTCGAGTTGCGGGCCGATCAGCCGGTGCATCTGCGCGCCGCCAACCTGCGCCGCGTCTTCTCCGGCATCGTGGCCGGTAACGTCAAGGAAGCCGGTATCCGGGCAATCGAGAAGCATGGGCCGTTCGAGATACGCGGCGATCGCGCCATCGTGGCGGCGCTCGATGCGCTGTTGACCGGTTTCGTGGCCGAGCGGCGCATGAAGATCGCCAACGGCCAGTACAAGCCCTGCTATCGACTGGTCAGCTGAAGCAGGCCGCTGGCCCAATGGCGCGCAACGGGCCATGATTGCGCTCCATGGGTCCGCTGCGCGTCCGTTACCGGTTCCAGCTCCCGGATGGCAGGCGCGAAGTATTCGACCTGTTCTTCGATCCGCAAGACTTCCGGCTGCTGAACCCCCACCCGCCGGAGCTGCCGTTCTGGACTGCGCTTGGTTTCAACCAGTGCGAGAACTGCCCGCTCCAGGCCAGCGAACACCCCCAGTGTCCGGTGGCGGTGCAGCTGGTCGGCATCATCGAGCGCCTCGAGCGGCTGGTGTCCTATGATCAGGTGCGCGTCGACGTCCACATCGTGGAACGCGTCGTCACACAGGAGACCGCCGCGCAGCAGGCCCTGAGCTCGCTCCTGGGCCTGATCATGGCGACCAGCGGCTGCCCGCGCACCGCATTCCTGCGACCGATGGCGCGCTTCCATCTGCCGCTTGCGAACGAGGCGGAGACCATCTACCGCTCGGTAACGATGTACGCGCTGGCACAACTCCTGAAAGCGGACAACGGCTCGCGTCCGGACCTGAATCTGGACGGCCTGAAACAGGCCTACGCCGAGCTGCACAAGGTCAATCGCGGTCTCGCCCGGCGCATCGGCGCGGCCACCGGCAGCGATCCTGCGCGCAACGCGGTCGTGCTGCTCGACGCCTACACCACCTTGTTGCCGAGCGCGATCGATCACTCGCTGGCCGACATGCGACCGCTGTTCGCAGCACTGCTGGGCGAGAGTCACGGCAAGCGCGTCTGACGCTCGCGCGCGCGCGATGCACCCGCTATCAGGCGGCGTGCGGACATAACACAACTGCATTATCGGTGCGACGCCGGTCGCACTCGCCCCACGCTCCCGCGTGCAAGGCTGCAGCGCCCGGGGGCGTGTGAACCAGTTCCTGTCGTGCGGTGGGGGTGGGCAGTACTGTCGGCTGAAATCCGGCATGGGGTTTCGGATGAGCGAAAGCAAGACCTACAGAAACGACGCCACCAATCCGCGCGACGGCTCGCCACCGCGTGGCAAGGCGGAGGGCTGGGAGGCGTATTCGAGCTGGCTCAATCGCGCACAGCAGAAGAGCGGCGGCCGGCACTCGGCCATCACACGTAATCTCAACAGCTGGAACAACTACAAGAGCTGGGCGGACAAGGTCCGCGGCTCATTCGACAAGAACGAGAAATAGGCTCAGTGCGTCAGGCTCCCGTCGGGAGCTGGTTCCTCCAGGATCACTTCGCCGGGCGTCGTTGCAACCGGACCGGCCTGCAGAGTCGCTGCGCTCACCTGCGCCAACGGCAGCTCCATACCACGCGATTCCAGCCACTTCACCAGCGGATCCCACTGGTCAGTGTCTTCGCGCACTAAGTAAGGCTTCATCTCGTGGATGCCGAGGCCGAGCTCGGCACCGCGAATGTAGTTCTGCGAGTCGCGGAACGTCGCCACGATCGGGATCTGCAGCGTCGCCAGAAAGCGCATCAGCGCCTGGTAAATCAGCGTGTGCTTGCGCACGCGGTTGGCGATCACCGCGATGCGGTTCTCGTTGCGCTTGACCTTGGCGACCAGCAACAGGTCCGCGATGCATTTCGAGCAGGCGTGGATGTCGATGTCCGAGGGCAGCACCGGCACCAGGATGGCATCTGCGCCTCGCACCAGCTCCGGCATCTCGTGCGAGGAGATCGCGGCCGCGGTGTCCATGACGATGCGCTGCGCGTCGCCGGGCGCACGCAGGTGAAAACTGCGCGTAGTGCGGTTGTTGCGCTCGTAGGCAGCGATACCGTGAATCGCCGGCTGCTGAATGCTGCGTTTCTTCAGCCAGCGCATCGTGGAACCCTGTGGATCGAAGTCCATCAGCACCGGGCGCAGCCCCTGGACGGCGTAGTAGCTGGCGAGATTGATGGCGATGGTCGTCTTGCCGGATCCGCCTTTGGGGTTGAGAACGACTATGCGCTGCATGGGAGGCAGAGTGTGCGCTGGAGCACGCTGTGCGCCAAGGAGCCTACGCAGGCACCGCGCGGGGTGCAAGCCAGAGCTGGCGCCAATTGGCGACTCGTTCCGGCCTGTGATGGTCCTCACGCCGACGCCAGGCAGCGGACCCTATATTGCGTTTCGCCTGCTCGCGCAAGGATGTCTCGATGGAAGTGCTGCTTCAGCTCTGGGACGAGATCGATGATTGGCTCGGCTGCATTCGCCAGGCGTGGCTCAGTCTGCGTTTTGACCTGCCAACCGATGTCGATTTCTCGTCGACGTCAATTCTTCGTTAGCTAAATCACTGCTGTCAGCTCGTTCGCCCGCCGGCACTGCCGTCTGGGCGCGTAGAACCTTGGGCTCAAGGCGCTGGGGTGCCTTGACATCACGGCGTCCGGCCCCAGAATTCGCGGCCGGCAACCCCTCGAGATATGAGCCGATGTCGACCGTCGTCGAGCGCGAAACCCTCGGTTTTCAGGCCGAGGTAAAGCAGCTTCTCAAGCTGATGATCCACTCCCTGTACAGCCACAGGGAGATCTTCCTGCGCGAGCTGATTTCCAACGCCTCCGATGCCGCGGACAGGCTGCGGTTCGAGGCCCTGTCCCGGCCCGAGTTGCTCGGCGAGGAGCCGGAGCTGGTCATCACTGTTGATTACGATTCCAAGGCCGGAACCGTAACGGTGACCGACAACGGCATCGGCATGAGCCGCGCAGAGATCATCGAGCAGCTCGGCACCATCGCGAAGTCGGGTACCGCGGAATTCTTCAAGCGCCTCACCGGCGACCAGCAGCAGGACTCGCGGCTCATCGGCCAGTTCGGCGTCGGTTTCTACTCCGCCTTCATCGTCGCCGACCGGGTCGAGGTGCTGTCGCGAAAAGCTGGCGCGCCGGCAGCAGAGGGCGTGCGCTGGGAATCGACCGGCGAAGGTGAGTTCACGGTTGAGACCGTGGACCGGGCGCCGCGTGGCACGAGCGTGGTGCTGCATCTGAAGAGTGATGCGCGTGAGTTCGCCGATGGCTTCGCACTGCGCAGCCTCGTGCGCCGCTACTCGGATCACATAGCGCTGCCGGTGCGGATGCCAAAGGAAGGATCGGCCTCGGGCGAATACGAGACGGTGAACCACGCGCAGGCGCTGTGGACCAGGCCACGCACCGAGATCACGGATGAGGAATATCGCGAGTTCTACCACCACGTCTCCCATGACCACGCGGACCCACTCGCCTGGAGCCACAACCGGGTCGAGGGCAAGCGCGAATACACCAGCCTGCTGTACGTCCCGTCGCACGCGCCGTTCGATCTGTGGCAGCGCGAGGCGCCGCGCGGTGTCAAGCTGTACGTGCGTCGCGTGTTCATCATGGATGACGCCGAACAGTTCCTGCCGCTGTACCTGCGCTTCATCAAGGGCGTGATCGACTCCGGTGACCTGCCGCTCAACGTGTCGCGCGAGCTGCTGCAGGAATCGCCCGAGATCGAAGGCATGCGTACAGCGCTCACGCGGCGCGTGCTCGAACTGCTGGCGCGGCTTGCCAGCGAGGAGCCGGAGAAGTACCAGACCTTCTGGAACGAATTCGGCCGCGTGCTCAAGGAGGGTCTCGCAGAGGATCCGGCCAATCGCGAGCGCCTGGCGAAGCTGCTGCGCTTCGCGAGCACGCAGCAGGAGGGCTCGGAACAGAATCAGTCACTCGATGGATACCTGCAGCGGCTGCAGCCCGGCCAGGACCGCATCTACTACCTCGTCGCCGACAGCATCGCCGCCGCGCGCTCGAGCCCGCACCTCGAAGTGTTTCGGCGGAAAGGCGTGGAAGTGCTGCTGCTCGGCGATCGCATCGACGAGTGGCTGGTGGCACAGCTCAAGGACTACGAGGGCAAACGGCTGCAGGACGTGACGCGCGGGGATCTGGAACTGGGCGCGCTCTTCGGCGAGGCGGACCGCAAGGTCAGGGAAGCGGATCTCAAGGAGAGCAAGAGCCTCCTGCGGCGCGTAAAGGACGCCCTCGGCGAGCGCGTCAGCGAAGTTCGCGTCAGCGCCCGCCTGACCGATTCGCCCTCGTGCCTCGTGATCGGCGAGCACGACCTCAGCCGCTCGATGCGCCGTATCCTCGAATCCGCGGGGCAGCAGGCACCGGTGACGCGGCCGGTGCTGGAGCTCAATGTGCAGCACCCGCTGGTGAAGTACCTGGATGGCCTCACCGATGCCGAGCGATTCAAGGAGCTCGCGCTGCTGCTGTTCGATCAGTCCGCACTCGCCGACGGCGCACAGCTCGAGGATCCTGCGGACTACGTGCGGCGGCTCAATCGGCTGCTGTTGTCGCTCGGCGCCGGCAGCGCGACCCGTAATGAGCCCGCCTGACGACCGGTCTGACCTTCTGACATAATCGCGTGCCTGTTGTCGGCCGCAGTTGCTGCGGCAATCGGACCCGGAGCCACTCATGGCGAACGCCAAGTCAACGGACGCTGAGCTGCGCCAGCGTCTCACGCCCGAGCAGTATCACGTCACGCAGGAGAAGGGCACGGAGCGCGCCTTCACCGGGCGTTACACCTATAACAAGGACAGCGGCAATTACAGCTGCATCGTCTGTGGCGCCAAGCTTTTCGATTCGGACCATAAGTACGACTCCGGTTCGGGCTGGCCGAGCTTCTGGCTGCCCCTGGCCGGCGAGCATGTGCACACGCATACGGATCGCAGCCACGGCATGGTGCGTACCGAGGTGACGTGCGCCAACTGCGGTGCGCACCTGGGCCACGTTTTCGATGACGGCCCGCAACCGAGCGGACTGCGTTACTGTATCAACTCCGCGGCGCTCGATTTCCAGAAGAAAGATTCAAAGTAACTCCCGCCTCTCGAGGACTCGCCATGAAAATGACTGCAACGCGGCTTGCCTGGCCGTTGATCATCCTGCTGTGTGCCGCGTGTAACGATAAGGACGCCCCCAAAGTGGCTACACCCGCGGTGGCGCCTCCCGGTGAGCTTCAGATCGTGGATCTCGCGCCCGGTGACGGTGCTGCGATCGCACCCGGTGCCGTGGCCGTGGTGCATTACACCGGCTGGCTGTACGAAGCGGCTGCAACCGATCACAAGGGCGCCAAGTTCGACAGCTCGGTCGATCGCCACGAACCGTTCCGCTTTCAGCTCGGCGCGGGACAGGTCATCAAAGGCTGGGACCAGGGCGTGCAGGGCATGAAGGTGGGCGGCAAGCGGCGCCTGACCATCCCGGCGGCTCTGGCCTATGGTGATGCCGGAGCGGGCGGAGTGATTCCGCCGGGCGCGACGCTCGTGTTCGATGTCGAGCTGCTCGGCATCGAAAATTCGGTGCCGACAACCTGAGCGGATCGGAGTCCGAAATGACCTCCCTCAGTACGCGGGCTGCGGCATTACTGTGCGCCACCTTCCTGGTACCGCCCCTGCACGCGGCGACCCTCATCCATGCGGGTCATCTTATCGATGGCACCAGCAACCGCGCGGCAGACGACGTGACGATCGTGGTGGACGGCAATCGCATCACGGCGATCGAGTCGGGGCTGCGCCCCGGCACGGCACAGGACCAGGTGATCGACCTGCGCAATGCGACCGTGCTCCCGGGACTCATGGACATGCACGTCCATCTCACCGAAGAGGCGAGCCCTGGCTACGAGCTCGCCCGCTACAAGAAGTCACCGTCTGACTACGCCCTCGACGGCGTCGTATACGCGGACCGCACGCTCAAGGCGGGCTTCACCACCGTGCGGGATTGCGGCGACCTTCTCTTCAACGTCGCCTTCAGCCTGCGCAACGCCATCAATGCCGGCAAGATCGTCGGGCCGCGCATCTTCGCTGCCGGTCGCATCATCGCCAGCACCGGCGGTCACGGCGATTTCACCAACGGCTGGGGCCCGCACCTGATCGCGGGTCCTGGCGTCGAAGACAACGTGGTCGACGGTCCTGCCGAAGCGATGCGTGCGGTGCGCCAGCACTACAAGGAAGGCGCGGACTTCATCAAGATCACGGTCACGGGCGGCGTGCTCAGCATCGCCAAGAGCGGGCAGGCGCCGCAGTTCAACGACGAGGAGCTGCGCGCGATCATCAATACCGCGCATGACTACGGGCTGACCGTCGCCGCGCACGCGCACGGACTCGAGGGCATGCGCCGCGCCGTGAATGCGGGCATCGACTCGATCGAGCACGGCACCTTCATGGATCACGACCTGATGCTGCTGATGAAGTCGAAGGGCACCTACTACGTGCCGACGCTCAGCGCGGGCCGCTGGGTGTACGAGCAGGCACAGAAGCCGGATGCGTATCCGGAGATCGTGCGTGCCAAGGCGCTCACGATCGGGCCGCAGCTGCAGAAGACCTTCGCCGAGGCTTACAAGGCGGGCGTGCGCATCATGTTCGGAACCGACGCCAGTGTCTTTCCGCACGGCCTGAACGCGCGTGAGTTCCAGTACATGGTCGAAGGCGGCATGCCGCCGATGGAAGCGATCAAGGCGGCTACGATGGTGCCCGCGAAGTTCCTCAAGATCGACGATCGACTCGGCAGCGTCGAGAAAGGCAAGCTCGCCGATATTATTGCTGTGCCCGGCGATCCGCTCGCCGACATCACGGCGCTGCAGCGCGTGTCGTTCGTGATGAAGGACGGGGTCGTCTACAAGAGGTAAGAGCAGTCGCGGTCGGCCACCGGGTGACCGCAAGAGCAGTCACGGGCGGCCATCGGGTAATACCGTGCCGACGTGCGCCGGATCACGACCATTGTTACCTCAAGACTGAAACCTTAAACCCGCAAACACTGGTACCGGCGCAGTCGTCAGGTATCACGCCGATGTCCACCCGCTCCTGCACTGACTGCGAAGAGTTAGTTGACTTCTCCTGTAAGAGGTCCGCGGAGCGGACTCCAAGAGAGAGCACTCCCAACGGGGTTGAGGCAGGACGATTCGGACACTGGCGCCAAGGGTCTGCCAACTCGGGCGAGCAGTGTTTGCGGGGATGCATCCTCAGATAGCACCGTCATCGAGCGTTGGTCAGCCCGGAGTTGGCACGGCCCTCACGCCAGTGGCTGGATCAGACTGCTCTCGCGCGGCTCTGTAAACCATCTCGCCTGAACAGCGTTACAAATCTGTTGAACGCTAATCAGTCGAGTCTGCTTTCGGCGACAGTTGCGCGCAGCGCGCAGCACTCATCAGACTCGGCGCACACCCAGAGTTTGATGAGGATGTATGAAAGGACCAATTTGTCGCGTTCTGCAAATCCTGCTGGCGGCGGGCATCGCCGCTGTGCTCAGCGCCTGTGGCGGCTCCGGTTCTTCCGGTGGCAATGGCGCCCTGACACTGGCCATCACCGACTCGCCGGTCGACGACGCCACGAGCGTAGTGGTGCAGTTCAGTGGCGTCGCATTCAAGCGCGAGGGCTCGGCACCGGAGATGGTGAAGAACTTCATGCCGACGCCACGCCAGATCGATCTGCTGCAGTACCAGGAGGGGCGCGCAGCGTTGTTGCTTGACGGCGTTATGCTGCCCGCTGGCCACTACGAGTGGCTGCGCCTGATGGTCGACAACGCTCCCAACATGCGCGACTCGTTCCTGATGACGCGGAGCGGGGCAGAATGCGAGTTGCGCGTGCCGAGCGGCGCCGAATCGGGACTGAAGCTCAATCGCGGCTTCACGCTACCCGCCGACGGCAGCGTTGCGCTGACGATCGATTTCGATCTGCACCAGTCACTGCACGCGCCACCCGGCCAGCAGGGTTCGGGGCTCGATTGCACCCAGGCGGTGCTGCTGCGCCCGACGCTGCGGGTCGTGGATAACGCCAATGTCGGTGCAATCGCCGGACACGTCGACGCCAGCTTGGTCACCACGAATTGCATGCCGAAGGTCTATGTCTTCGCGGGTGCCAATGTCCCGCCGGACGATATCGAGGACGTGACGGCCGGCACCGATGTCGATCCGCTCATCGTCGTGCCGGTGCACGTCGTCAGCGGTGCCGCTCAGTTCGAGTACCATGCCGCATTCGTTCCGGCGGGCGACTACACCGTGGCCTTCACCTGTAGCGACGATGATCCGACTGCCGACGAGACACTCACGTTCTCGCCGGCCCAGAACACGACTGTGCAGAATAATCTGATCAGTACGGTGAATTTTGCGCCGCCGCCACCGGGACCCTGAACACACTCAGTAGCGGGAGGTTAGAGGGATGAGATTCGTAGTCCGCGCTCTGTCGGTGATGCGACTGATCACGGGTGCCTGTAGCGCGATGGTGGTTCTGGTGGTAATGGCCGATCCGCCGCCACATGCGCCGGCACACGGTTGGCGGGCGAAACACGACGCCTATTACGTCGGCTACACCGGTACCCGCTGGCCGAGCGACTACGAAGTCACATCCGGCCATTGCAACCGCGAGGAAGTCGGAGCGGTGCTCGGCGGTGTCGTCGGCGGCACGATCGGCCACGAGGCTTCGCGCCCGGAGGATCGCGTCGTCGCGACGATTCTGGGGGCTGCGGTTGGCGCGCTCGTGGGCGCGAAGATCGGCCATGAGCTCGATGAGCGCGACCAGCACTGCGTCGGGCAATCTCTCGAGCTGGCGCAGCCTGGGCAGGCGGTTGAGTGGCGCAACGAGCAAACAGGAGTGGCGTTCGTCCTCACGCCTACCAAGGAGGAACAGCTCGACGGCCGCACCTGCCGAGTGTTCAAACTCCGCTCAAGCGCCGGTGGCAAGTCACAGACCGTGACGCGGCGCGGCTGCCAGGTTGGCGCTGGCCAGTGGGAGATTCGCTGAGAAGTCAGAGCAGTCTGATTCGGCCACGGGCGTGAGGGTCGTGCCAACTCCGGGCTGACCAACGTTCAATGACCGTGCTATCCGAAGATGTATCCCCGCAAACACTGCTCGCCCGAGTTGGCAGACCCTCGACGCCAGTGTCCGAATCGTCCTGCATTACCTCAGCTGGGAGTGTTATCTCTCGGGGTCCACTCCGCGGACTTCTTCCAAAGGAGCAGTCAACTAACTCTTGCCAGTCAATGCAGGAGCGGGTGGACATCGGGTGATATCTGCCGACTGCGCCGGTACCAGTGTTTGCGGGTGTGACTTCTCAGCTCTAGCTAACAATAACCGTGATCCGGCGCACGTCGGCACGGTATCACCCGGTGGCCGACCGCGACTGCTCTTGCGGGTCACGCGGTATCACCCGGTGGCCAACCGGGACGGCTCTTGCAAACACCCGATGGCCGCCAGGGACTGCTCTCTATCTGACACCCGGATTCAGCGAGTACGTCCCGACGATTCGCGCCTCAGCCAGCACGTGCCCCTTGATGGCCGCTTCCACCTGCGGGCCCGTGAAGGCGCCCTCGACGGGGCAGCGGGCGAGATCGGTGGCGAACAGGATGAAGTGATAGTGATGCAGCAGTTCGTCGTTCCACGGCGGGCAAGGGCCGTCGTAGCCGAACCACTGGCCCTGCATGTCCTTGTCGTCCGCGAACCAGCCGGTGTAGTCGTTCAGTCCTTGCCTAGAGCCGACCGGTCCCGGTGGATGCTGTTTGCCGTGCGGTGTGATGCCGGTCGAGCACACGCCGGCGCGGATTTCGCTCACCGTCGGCGGCACGTCGATGAGCAACCAGTGAAAGAAATTAGCCCGCGGCAGGGTTCGTGGCACGACGCGGCCTTCCTTGTTGACGTCATCGGGACGGGTGGGGACGTCCGGGTCGACGCACAGCAGGCACAGCGTGCGCGTGCCGCGCGGTAGATCGCTCCAACGCAGTCCAGGATTGCGGTTTTCGCTCAGGCGGATGTGAGTCTTCACGTCGGGAACCGCGAACGCGAACTGCCCGGGGATCCGTGCCTCGTGCCTGAAGTCAGGGGATTCGATCTGCATACGGGCTCTCCGGGGAAGCGCGTCGGCGCCGGAGCATTTCAGAACCCGTCCGGCGTAGCAACAGGAACCCGGCATGGAAGCCCGGCACAATGCGTCCATGGCCTTCCGCCCGCCGCTACCGCAGCGCCTCACGATTGCGGGTCCCGCCGGGGACCTCGAGGCGATCGTTGAAGATCCCGGCGTCCGTCCAGTGCGGCGCTGCGGCGTCGTCTGTCATCCTCACCCGCAGTTCGGTGGCACGATGGATAACAAGGTGACGCACACGCTCGCGCGCGCGCTTCAGGAACTTGGTCTGCCGACCGTCCGCTTCAACTTTCGTGGCGTTGGCAGGAGCAGGGGCGAATTCGCGGCCGGAATTGGCGAGACCGACGATGCCATCGCGGTGATCGACTGGAGCCTGGCGCGCTGGCCCGGCGCCGCACTATGGCTGGCCGGATTCTCATTTGGCGCTTCTGTCGCTGTCCGGGCCTGTGCAGCGCGTCCCGCTGCCGTGCTCGTTACGGTTGCGCCGGCCATACAGCGACTTGAGACCGGTCCCACGCCGGGGCCGGCGACGCGCTGGCTATTGATCCAGGGGGACCAGGATGAGCTAGTCAGTTACGAGGCAGTAATCGCCTGGGCGAAGCAGCAATCGGTCCCGCCGCGGGTGACCTTGCTACCCGGCGTCACACATTTCTTTCATGGAAGTCTGCAGGAAATGAAGGCGGCGATATTCGCCTTCGTGAAGCAGGAGGGGCTTGCAGATTGAAAGCTCCGGAGCGGTCGCGCCGCTCCGGAGGAGCTCAACGCGTGATCTTTAGTTCACGAATCCCTTGAGGTTCTTCAGGGCCATGATCCGCACCTTCTTGCTGGCGGGCTTGGCCTTGAACATCATCTTTTCCCCGGTGAACGGATTGACGCCTTCGCGCGCCTTGGTGGCGGGCTTCTTGACAACCTTCATCTTGAGCAGCCCCGGCAGCGTGAACAACGAGTGGCTGCGCAGGCTCTTCTTGACCACGCCGGCGAGGGAATCAAACACGGCACCGACTTGCTTCTTGGAAATATCGGTCTCCTTGGCGATGTGAGCCAGGATCTCGGACTTGGTCGGTGCAGCATTCTTTTTCGCCATCTCTGAATCTCCTGTGGTTCTTGGGTGCGGGCTTTGCGCCCCCCGGTTTAAAAGTCGGGCGGCAAAATAGCACAAAAAGGCCGTAGCGGAAGGCTTCGGGGCAACTATTTTTTCTTGCTCGATAACGCGCGAATGCCTAGATTTCAAGCCTCGCGCGCATCGCTGGCGCAGACGCTCGGTCGGTGGGCGGTGCGGCGAGTTCGATTCTTGCTTCGCAATTCGGCGTAAGCCATTGCGCCCGCACCGCGAGCTGCGAGCGCGCTCACAGCAGTCGCAACAGCGCGCCCAGCAGGATCAGCACGAACACCACCGACAGATCCAGTCCCCCGATCGGCGGCACGATGCGTCGCACAGGTGCGACGAGCGGCTCGCAGATCCGGTCCAACAGCGCCGCTGCCGGACTGTAGGTGCCGGGCGCCACCCAGCTCAGCAGGGCATAGATGATGAGCGCGATGATGTAGAACCAGACGATGCTGCGCGCCAGGTCGGTGGCCGCGGCCAGCAGCAGCACTCGCGTCTGCGGCACAGTGCCGGTAAAGAGCCACAGCTGAATCGAAACCACGATCAGCTCGACCAGCAGCAGCGCCACGATTGAGGCCACGTCGATCTTGCCGATCGGCGGGATCACGCGGCGCAGCGGCAGGATCAGCGGATTGGTTACCCGCAGCACGGCCTGCGCGATCGCGTTGCGGAAGTCGGCGCGTGCGATCTGCAGGATCACGCGCAGCAGGAAAGCGAAGAAGATCAGCGACAGCAGCGAGTTGATGATGAAGCGGATTGCGTCCATCGAGTCCCGTTTCCCGGTGTCGTTCAGCCGCCGAACTGCTGGGCCAGTTCTGCGGAGCGGCGGGCAGCCGCCGCCACTGCGCGCGCCACGATACCACGCAGGTCTGCCGCCTCAAGTTCCCGCAAGGCGGCTTCAGTCGTGCCGCCCTTGGAGGTGACCTGGGCCCGCAGCTCGCCAGGCTCGCTGCTGCGCAGGTGCGCCATGCAACCGGCTCCGTACGCGCTCTCGATGCTGAGCGTACGGGCGACCTCGGCCGGCAGTCCGAGCCCGCGTCCTGCTTCTTCCAGTAGCTCGATCAGATGAAAGAAATAGGCGGGTCCGCTCCCCGATACGGCCGTCACCACGTCGATCTGCTCTTCGCGTTCCAGCCATACCGTCGCCCCTACGCTTCCCAGGATTGCATTCGCGAGCTGGCGGTCGCCGCCGCTCACCGGTGGCGGCGCGTAGAGCGCTGTCACGCCGCAACCAAGGAGGGCGGGGCGGTTGGGCATCGTTCTCACGATGCGCTGGTGCCCGCCGAGCCAGCCTGCGATGGCCGCGAGGCGGATGCCGGCGGCGACGGAGATCAACAAGGGACCGCGTAGCGCGACCGCCGCCGCCAGTTCGCTGATCGTGTCACGCATGACCTGGGGTTTCACCGCGACGATCACGACGTCGGCGTCCCGCACCGCCGCAGCATTGTCGCTGACGGTACTCACGCCAAATTCCTCGCTGGCAATGCGCAACTGTTCCGCGGAGGGATCAGCGACATGCATGCGGCGCGGATCGGCGCCGGCGCGCGTGAGTCCGCCGATCAGCGCGCGCCCCATGTTGCCCGCACCAATGAACGCAATTTGAGGCAGATGCATCAACTTTCCCTCTTGGTCGAACCAGGACGCGGGCCAAAGATAGCCGTTCCGATGCGCACATGTGTGGCGCCTTCGGCGATAGCCGCTTCGAAGTCGTCGCTCATGCCCATCGAGAGCACATCGAGCATGTAACCCTTCCGGTTCAGCGCATCACGCAGTTCGCGCAGGCGGCAGAACGGCAGACGCTGCTGCTCCGGCTCGCGCTCCGGCTGCGGCAGGCACATGAGGCCGCGCAACTTCAGGCGCTCGAAGCGCGACACCTCACGCGCCAGCGCCTCGAGCTCATCGGGCGTCACGCCGGCCTTGCCGGGCTCTGGCGCCAGCCTCACCTGCAGGCACACCTGCAGGGGCGGTGCGTGATAGGGCCGCTGTTCGTTCAAGCGGCGCGCGATTGCGAGGCGATCGACGCTGTGCACCCAGGCGAAGTGCGTGGCAACCGGGCGCGTCTTGTTGGATTGCAACTGGCCGATGAAGTGCCAGCTCGGCGCCTGGTCGGCGCAAGCCTCGATCTTGGGCAACGCTTCCTGCGGGTAGTTTTCGGCGAAATCCCGCACGCCCAGGGCATGCACGGCGCGGACCGCTTCCACCGGTTGCGCCTTGCTCACCGCCACGAGTGTGACCTGCGTCGGGTCACGGCCGGCGTTCCGTGCCGCCGCGGCCATGCGCGAACGCACCAAAGCCACGTTTTCGGCCCAATTCTGCGGAACAATTAACATATTGGGTGCGACATGGCTCCGTTATACTGAGCGCGGTTTTTCAACCGGTAAGCGGCCGGACGCCGAGGCGCGGCCGGGCAAAATCTTAGGGAGCTTGAATGGCAGTCGACATCGCGCAACTGCTGGCATTCGCCGTCAAGAACAACGCTTCGGACCTGCACCTGTCCGCGGGCGTGCCACCCATGATCCGCGTGGACGGTGACATGAAGCGCATCAATATGCCGGCGCTGACGCACAAGGAAGTGCACAGCATGGTGTACGACATCATGAATGACAAGCAACGGAAGGCTTACGAAGAGTTCTTCGAGACCGACTTTTCCTTCGAGATCCCCAAGCTCGCGCGCTTTCGCGTCAACGCCTTCAACCAGAACCGCGGCGCTGGCGCGGTGTTCCGCAATATTCCGTCGCAGATCCTGACGCTCGACGACCTCGCGGCGCCCAAGATCTTCAAGGACCTGTGCATGCTGCCGCGCGGCCTGGTGCTGGTGACGGGACCGACAGGCTCCGGCAAGTCCACGACGCTCGCCGGCATGGTCAATCACTGCAACGACAACCGGCCCGACCACATCATCACGATCGAAGACCCGATCGAGTTCGTGCACGAGAGCAAGCGCTGCCTCATCAACCAGCGCGAAGTGCACCGCGACACGCTCGGCTTCAGTGAGGCGCTGCGCTCCGCGTTGCGCGAAGACCCGGACGTGATCCTGGTCGGCGAAATGCGCGACCTCGAAACGATCCGCCTGGCGCTCACGGCCGCCGAAACCGGCCACTTGGTGTTCGGTACCCTGCACACGAGCTCCGCCGCCAAGACCATCGACCGCATCGTCGACGTGTTCCCAGCGGCCGAGAAAGAGATGGTGCGCGCGATGCTGTCCGAGTCGCTGCGCGCGGTGATCTCGCAGACGCTGCTCAAGCGCATCGGTGGCGGCCGCATCGCGGCGCACGAGATCATGATCGGCACCCCCGCGATCCGGAACCTGATCCGCGAAGGCAAGATCGCGCAGATGTACTCCTCGATTCAGACCGGCCAGGCGCAGGGCATGCAGACCCTCGACCAGTGCCTTACCGATCTCACCACCAAGGGCGTCGTGAGCAAGGAAGAGGCGCGTTACAAGGCGCAGCACAAGGACAGCATCTGATGCGCCCGAAATTCCGCACCTGAGACCAGCCCATGGATCGCGATCAAGCCATCAAGTTGATGCAGGACCTGCTCAAGCGCATGGTCGAAAAGAAGGGCTCGGACCTGTTCATCACCTCAGGCTTTCCGCCGGCGATCAAGATCGATGGCGAGATTCGCCCGCAGAGCGATCGACAGCTGACACCCGAACAGAGCGCGACGCTGGTGCGCGCGATCATGAACGACAAGCAGACGCGCGAGTTCGACTCCACCAAGGAGTGCAACTTCGCGATCGCGCCGCCAGGTATCGGGCGTTTTCGAGTCAGTGCCTTCGTACAGCAAGGCCTCATCGGCGCGGTGCTGCGCACCATCAACGCCAAGATCCCGACCTTCGAAGAGCTCGATCTGCCGCCGATTCTGCGCGAAGTCGTGCTGTCGAAGCGCGGCCTGGTGATCATCGTGGGTGGAACGGGCTCCGGCAAATCGACAACGCTGGCCGCGATGGTCGGCCATCGCAACGAAAAGACGCGCGGCCACATCGTCACGATCGAGGACCCGGTCGAATACGTCCACCCGCATCACGGCTGCGTCATCACGCACCGCGAGGTCGGCGTCGATACCGAGTCTTGGCACATGGCGCTCAAGAACACCCTGCGCCAGGCCCCTGACGTGATCCTGATCGGTGAGATCCGCGACCGCGACACGATGGAGCACGGCATCCAGTTCGCCGAGACCGGCCACCTGGTGCTCTCCACGCTGCATGCCAACAGTTCGAACCAGGCGCTCGATCGCATCATCAACTTCTTCCCGGACGAAAGGCGCGAGCAGCTGCTGATGGACCTGTCGCTCAACATCCGCGCCATGATCTCGCAGCGCCTGATCCCGCGCGAGAGCGGCTCGGGACGCATCGCGGCGATGGAAATCATGCTCAACTCGCCGTTGATCCAGGACCTGATATTCAAGGGCGAAGTGGCGCAGATCAAGGAAGTCATGTCGCGCTCCAACCGGCTCGGCATGAAGACCTTCGACCAGGCGCTGTACGACCTGTATGAGACCGGATTCATTTCCTACGAGGATGCGCTGCGCAATGCGGACTCGAAGAATGAGCTGCGCCTGCGCATCAAGCTCGAGAGCAAGCGGGAGATGAAGGCCGAGAACGAGGGGGCAGCATCGCTCAGAATTCTCGACGAAGGTGAAGGGAAGGTATTCTGATGAGCAAAGGTGCCCCGATGGAAGAAGCAGAAGAAGCATCTGGTGCAGCGGCCCAGGCGCTCAACACCAAGCCCCTGTTCAAGCTGATGGTGGAGAAAAAGGCCTCCGACCTCTTCTTCACTTCCAATGCACCGGTCAAGATCAAGATCGAAGGCCAGATCATGCCGGTAAACAAGCAGATCCTGAGCCCGGAGACCGTGCGCCAGGCTGCCTACGGCCTGATGACGCCCGAGCAAGTCGAGTATTTCAACGAGGAGATGGAGATCGACTTTGCGATCTCCGAGCCCGGCCTCGGCCGTTTTCGCGTGAACGTATTCCACCAGCGCGGCTTTCCGGCGATGGTGCTGCGCTACATCACCGCCGACATGCCGCGGCTCGAGGTGCTCGGCCTCCCCGAGAGCCTCAAAGAGCTGGTCATGGTGAAGCGCGGGTTGCTGCTGATGGTCGGCGCTGCCGGCTCCGGCAAGTCCACGACCCTCGCGGCGATGATCAACTATCGCAACGAGACCTCTTCGGATCACATTCTCACCATCGAGGATCCGATCGAATTCCTGCATACCAACAAGAAGTCGATCATCAACCAGCGCGAAGTAGGTCTGGACACGAAGTCCTACGCGCGCGCGCTGCGCGGCGCAATGCGTGCGGCGCCGGACGTGATCCTGATCGGTGAGATTCGCGACCGCGAGAGCATGGAGGCGGCGATCACGCTCGCTGGCACCGGCCACCTTTGCATCGCGACGCTGCATGCCAACAACAGCGCTGAGACGCTCGACCGCATCATCAACATGTTCCCACGCGATCAGCACAATCAGGTGTTCCTGGACCTGTCGCAGTACATGCGTGCCATCATCTCGCAGCGCCTGGTGCGCACGCGCGACGGCATGCGGGTGGCCGCGATGGAGGTCATGCTCAACACGCCGCACATCTCCGAGCTCATCAAGAAGGGCGATGTCGTGGGCGTGAAAGAGGCGGTTCGCAATACCACCGAGCGTGGCATGCTGAGTTTCGACGTTTCTCTCTACCGGCTCTTCAAGTCCGGCAAGATCGAGCTCGAAGAGGCGCTCAGCAACGCCGACTCGCGCACCAATCTCGAAGCGAAAATCAACTTCGGCTGAGAGCAGAGCAGCCCCTGGCGACCATCGGGGTGATCGTAAGAGCAGTCCCGGTTGGCCACCGGGTGATACCGTGCCGACGTGCGCCGGATCACGGCCATTGTTACCTGAAGCTGAGAAGTCACACCCGCAAACACTGGTACCGGCGCAGTCGGCAGATATCACCCGATGTCCACCCGCTCCTGCGTTGACTAGTAAGAGTTAGTTAGCTTCTCCTGTAAGAGGTCCGCGGAGCGGACTCCAAGAGAGGACACTCCCAGCTGGGGTAATGCAGGACGATTCGGACACTGGCGTCGAGGGTCTGCCAACTCGGGCGAGCAGTGTTTGCGGGGATACATCTTCGGATAGTACGGTCATCGAGCGTTGGTCAGCCCGGAGTTGGCACGGCCCTCGACGCCAGTGGCCGGATCGGACTGCTCTTGCTGAGAATCGCGATTCCGGCTT
>Ga0326726_10000246_pt1 | contig 52959 bp, 78 predicted proteins | sample MHFenrmetagenome_2_FD_207603 | JGI IMG/M metagenome (GOLD analysis project Ga0326726, IMG submission 207603) | Lab enriched peat soil microbial communities from Michigan Hollow, Ithaca, NY, United States - MHF15MN | ecosystem: Environmental > Terrestrial > Soil > Wetlands > Peat | place: USA... | reverse complement strand
GACATCGACTATGGTATCGGCTACGGAATCAAGCTCGGATTCGGCAAAGGCTTTGGCCTCAACGTCACCAGAACTGTCAACACAGTCTCCTTTTCGACTCTCTCCTTCAATCCTGGTCTTTACACTCCTGAGCAGCCCGGAACGTCACCGATCGTCATTCCCGGTTCGCCGTCATCGTACTACCCTGAGCAGATACACTATGTTGGTAGCAGGAACAATCGATGCATCGCGTCGGTAACTCCCTCAGGCTACACCGCCGAAACTCCGACCACCGTGATCGACGGAACGCCCGGCGTGCCAAGCCAGAATGTCCCTGCGAGTGCCAGCATGGGAAATGAGACGCACGACATCGTGGTATATCAGATCATGCCGACCTATGAAGCGCCGATTGGCGAAGGTTTCAGTATGATCATCGGTATCGGTCAGAACATCGCAAAGATGGATGGCGAAACGAACAACGCTATGGTACTTGACGGCGGCCTGAAAGTGACGAAAAAGCTGAAAGGCTTCGATCTGTCCTTGCAGGCAGACTATGTCTATAATCAGCCGATGGATAACATCAACCTGGACCTCGGAAGCTGCATCATGAGCAAGCTTTCCGTCACCAAAGCTTTTAACTAAGCTTGGCCAGCCACCTTAGCTCAATTGGTAGAGCAGCGGATTTGTAATCGGCAGGTTGAGGGTTCGATTCCCTTGGGTGGCTCGAAGATACACTTGAATTTATAAGCGATTAGCGCAGCTGGTGGCGCGCCTGCTTTGGGAGCAGGAGGTCGCGGGTTCGAACCCCGCATCGCTTACGAAGTTGATTTTTGACGATAAAACTTAAAACTACATCCTGCCATGAAAAACGCCCCGTTCCTCGGCCCTGTTTCATCCATCCATCAGCCTGGCATTCCAATTTGCATATTGATGCTTATCAGACAAGCATCTACTACAACAAACAATAAATATCACAATAGGTGTATGCTGAAATCAGCATTGACCGGAGTTCCATTCGGATGTCTGAAATTAGTTCTTGACGTTGCATATAAGACATTGAGAGAAATTGCAGAAGAAAATGATGAAAAGCTCAGAAAATTCATGAAAGCAATGGAGAACTGATGCAAGTAACACTTATCAACTGTACGCCGAACGCCGCGCAAACGCTGATTTTTGCAAAGTCAACTCGACTTGAACTTACGCCTTTCACATGGAATGCGATAATGGAAATGCATGAGTCAACTCTTGAGGCCAATCTGGATTATATAGCCAATACTGTGCCAAGTGCGTGGGAGTTTGTGAATTACAATTTGCTGATCGAAGGTGTATCACGCGCCTATACTCACCAGCAGGTTCGCACTCGAACAGCCTCGTATGCCCAACAGACAATGAGAGTGACGAACCAGTCTGAGTTCGATTACATCTTTACCGAAGGAAACATGAAGTCTGAAGAGGCAATGAGACTTATAAGGTGGCATAAAAGAATCACACAGCACCTTTACAAAAGGCTTGTTGAAGATTGCGGTCAGCAACCGGAAGATGCCAGAGGTATTCTTCCAACAAATATCAGCACGAATATTTTTTGCAACTTCAATCTGAGAACCATTTCTGATATCGTGAAGTCCAGGAGCGGTGGAAGGACTCAGGATGAATATCAGCAGGTTGTATCAAAATTGACAGAAGCTGTACTTGCTGAACACCCTTGGGCCGAAAAGTTCCTGTTCTCAAAAAAGCGTGACTACTTCAATCAGATCGAAGAGTACGCAAAACAAAAATTTCACGATCTCAAGGAAAGAGGTGAGCTTTTGAAAATCGTCGACAAAATGAGAAAGGAGTTCTGATGACAACAATCGAGTACATTGCGAAGAAAAAAGCTTTAACAGCAAAGTTTGATTTGGAAAGGAATTTGATTGCAAAAGAGTATGCCTTTTCAAATAACACCATAAAGGTCGGAGACATAATTTTTGATGGACACGAAAGGATGATAGTTGAATCTATAAAATACGTAACAGATCAACTTTTTGGCGATAGACTTCCTTGTTGCGTTTACAAAGGAAAGACGCTTACCAAGATAGGAACTATCAAAAAAAGAAATCCTGACTATTTGATTTATCAATTCAACTTGAAGACTTATGTACATTGAGAGTTCATTATCCCCAATCAGAATGAAGAAGTTATGAATTACACTATACTTGATCTCGACAACTGCATTTCAAATGATGGATGGAGGCAGCATTGGCTTGGTGATACAAATAGTTTTAGCAGGAACAAAAAGCTTGAGGCTTATCACAGCGGGTGTGGCATAGATGATTTCAATTGGTATCCAGATATTCCTTTCCCCGAAAACGTAGTGATATTCACTGGCAGACCAATCAAGTATATTCTTGCAACAAAACTTTGGCTTGCAAAGAATAACATAAATACAGATTTGGTATATATGAGGCCGAATGGCAACAAGATGCCAAGCCATATTCTGAAAATGCATTTCCTAAAAATGTTCTTGGAGGCCAATCCCGGTGCAGTAATAGATATGGCTTACGATGATAGGGCCATCGTTCTTGAGATGTACAAAAAGCAGGGCATTCAGCAAACAATGAAAAGAATAAACAAAAATGTCATTTAACATCAACGAATTTTTTAAGCTTGGAATGAAACGTGATATTCCTGAGCTTATTGAGCCAGGTAAATACCAGCTGAATCTCGGTTGTGGAGCAAACAAGCTTCCAAACTGCGAAAACATCGATTGGCCAGATTGGGACGCTGTAACGTCAAACATACCATACCCGAGTGAATCGATGGACACAATTTGGGCATTCCATTTCTTTGAACATCTCACCGGAGAAGATGCAATCAGAATTCTGAAGGAATGCGAAAGAGTTTTGGTTGTCGGCGGAACCCTGAACATCGTCGTGCCACATAGGCTCGGAATGATTGCATATCAAGACCTTGACCACAAAAGTTTCTGGACAGAGGAAACAATTCGCACGCTGGTCAATAATCCTTACTATGAAAAAAACAGAGAGGTAGCATGGCAACTCCAAGTCCATATGGGCGTAATTATCGGCATCGTCGAACGAAACCTGGCGCTGATGACTCAGCTCGTAAAAGGGTATTCATAATAGATATACCGACAGAAGAAGAGATAATCAAAACTCTAAAAGACAAAAGAATTATGTTAAGCAAAGCATTTGATCCTCCAGCAAATTCTCATTCAACTGATATTCCGAAAGGTGGAATGGGATATTTTACAGATCCAGGATACATTCAAAGCACTATCGGGCAAATGGAGCTTTCGGAGATTGAAAAAACTCTCAAAGGTGGAATAGAAACGCTCATGGGTCGTCGAATGCAGTATGGCGATAAGTACGGTGATGTATACAAGCAGTTCGGACCTGTGATGATGGCACTTTTCCCGCAAGGCATACATATTGATACCAATGATATGGCAATCACTTCTGCCACCAAACTTGGAGTAATCGTACAGATCGTCACCAAGCTCATGCGATATTGCGCCTCTTTGGATGAAGGAGGACACAAGGATTCAGCGCATGACCTTATGAACTACTCTGCTATGTTGGAAAGCATAACTCCTGACTGATTAAAAATATAGGCTAAATTTTTGCCTATACTTACGGGTCGCCGACCTTATTTTTAAGCCCGTAAAACGTGTTAAAACACCCAAAAAACTAACGATTATGCCCCGTTTTGCCGTATTCGATACCGAAACAACAGGTTTTCCAAAGCCCAAGAGAGTGCCGTTAAGTCAGCAGCCAAGAATCATAGATTTTGGTCTTGTCATAATTGATGGACTTAGGCCTGTAAAAGAGATCAGCCAGCTGATTAATCCAGAGTTCATGCTAACAGCAGAACAAACAAAAAATGCTGGAGGAATCACAAATGAGATGCTCAAAGGTCAACCAACTTTCCCTCAGTACCTTCCGACGATCATCGATGCAATGTATGGCGTTGATTATCTCATCGCTCATAATGCTCCATTTGATGTAGGAATGCTTGGTATGGAGTTGAATCGAATCAGTACGGCAGCCAACAAAAGCTTTCCGTGGCCAAAGTGTATCATTTGTACTGTTCAGGAGTATTATCACATATTCGGGTTCAGACCAAAACTCACCGTGCTTTATGAACATTACATGAAGAAGCCGTTGAATCAAACTCACCGCGCTCTATCAGATGCAAAAGATTTGACTGAAGTTCTTCTTGAATCTCAACTTTTGGAGTCATTACTTTGATTCACTTAAAGCTTCACACGGAATATCATTTTGGTCAGACATACGCCAAGATTGATAGAGTTATTCAAAGACTCAAAGACATCGGATGTACAGCAGCAGGAATTGTAGACTCTTCAACGTGGGGTCACATACCATGGCACAAGGCGTGCGTTGCTGCTGGGATTCAACCAATTCTTGGCGTTGAGTTGATCGTAAGTGACGAGAATGAGCAGACAAAAATGTGGTTTCTCGCAAAGAACCAAGAAGGTCTGAAAGAATTGTATAATTTCAATTCAAATGCCTATCACAATACAATAACGAATCAGTACCAGCAGAAGCTTCCAAGGTTGTATACTCATGATGTCGTGGAAATATCCAAGACAAACAATATCGTGATATTTGCTGGAGATATACTGGATGGAGAGTTCTTGAAAGAGGTTGAAGCTGTTGTTGACCTTAACCCTTCCAGTTTGATTCTTAACGCCAAGAAAAAAGCACTGGCAAGCAAATACAATCTCAGGATCGTTGAAACGTCGGACAATGCATTCTGCTATGAAGAAGATGAAGAGCCTTTTGCAATCATATCGAAGGCTGGCAGGAAAATGACGAAACAGCATATACTTGAAGAACTCAAATTTCAAGAGCAAGCTGAAATGATTGCTTTGCAATGCCCTATGTTCAATCTTCGTAAAGCTCCGATGATCCATGAAGAAGGTGATTTGGAGGCTTTATGTAGGGAAGGAATCAAATATCGTAAAATGGAGGGAATCTGGAATGAAGTATATGAAGATAGGCTCAAATACGAACTTGATCTTATTGCGTCAAAATCTTTCACGAGCTATTTCATCATTGTCTCAGATATGGTTAGGTACGCAAAACAGCATATGCTTGTTGGGCCAAGTCGCGGAAGCTCAGCAGGCTCTTTGGTTTGCTATCTTGCAAGAATTACAGAAATCGACCCGATCCCACCAGGACTGTATTTTGAGCGATTCATTGATGTCTCGCGCGAAGATCTCCCAGACATCGACCTTGATTTTCCTGACAAGAAGAGGCATATTGTGTTCGAATATATGGAGAAAAAATATGGAACATCTAATGTCGCTCACATCGGTACTATCTCAGTATACAAGCCGAAAAGTGCGCTCATAACGACATGCAAGGCCCTCGACATTCCTTCGGCAATGATTTATAACGTCAAGACTGCGATGATTGAAAGGTCAATTGCAGATGCTCGTGCCACTAACTGTCTGGAGGACACTCTTACAGGAACTGATCCTGGAAGGGAATTCATCAAAATGTATCCTGATGCAATCATTGCAACGAAGCTTGAAGGTCATGCATCTCACGTTGGAGTTCATGCCGCTGGACTTCTGATCTGCAATGATATGATTACGAACTACGCAACAGTTGATGCTGAAGGAATTGCTCACTGCGATAAGCACGCAGCGGAGTCTTTGAACTTGTTGAAAATTGATGTTCTTGGTCTGCGAACGTTGAGTGTCATTGAAGATACAGGAATCAATATTGACTGGTATAATCTTCCTGTTGACGATCCAGAAGTCCTATCTATGTTTGGCTCTGGAAGACTTTGTGGACTGTTTCAGTTCGAGGGGAACGCAATGAGGTCTTTGGCAAAGCTTGTTGAATTCAAGAGCATTGCTGAAGTTGATAACGTAACAGCTTTGGCAAGGCCAGGACCGTATGGCGCCGGCATCGTGTATGACTATGTAGACAGAAAGAACGGCAAACCATATACGGCGCTACATCCTTTGGTTGAAGAGTGTATGAGGGAAACTTGCGGCCTTCCACTTTACCAGGAGCAGACATTTGCTATTGTAAGGAACATCGGAAAGTTCAACTGGGAAGAAACGACATTTATCAGGAAAGGTATTTCAAAACGAATGGGAACTGAATTTTTCGAGAAGTTCATTCCACGTTTTATTGCTGGAGCCGCAACACTCGGTATTCCTGAAGCTGAAGCCATGAAGACTTGGAAGCTTATCAATGCGATGGGTTCGTGGCAGATGAATAAAGCTCATACGTACAGCTATGCTGTAATATCGTATTGGTGCGCATATTTGAAGAAGTATCACCTTCTTGAATTTGCAGCGTCAACCTTGAGGAACGCCAAAGATGATGATTCAGCATTGGAACTTCTCAGGGAGTTGGGTCGAGAAGGAGTTCAGTTTACGCCGTTCGACATTGAAAAGTCAGAAGAGACTTGGTGCGTAAAAGATGGAATGCTTCTTGGCGGATTCACGGCATTGATAGGAATTGGAGATTCCAATGCAACCAAGTTTGTTGCGCTCAGGAATGAAGGCAAGTTGTCTGCAAAAGACAGAGAAAAAATCCTTGCGAAGAAATCAAAATTTGATGACATCTTTCCTTTCCACAACAACTATGGTCACATTTATGCAAACCCTAAAAAGTACAATGTTGACTGTGACAAAGTATCTGATATCTGTGAATTTGAAGAAGGAATGAGACATGGATGTGAAAGAGTTTTTATCGCAGAACTTGTACACAAAAACCCTCGTGACATCAATGAGGAGATGTTTGTTAAAAGGAGAGGTGGTAAAATTGAAGGCGCTCCATTCGCATTCATTGACTTGAAGTTCAGAGATGATACAGAACTCATAGGCGCACGGATCGGCAGGTTTGACTTTGAGCGATGCGGAAGAACATTGATGGATACAGTTCCTGTTGGCGCCCATTTGCTTGTTAGAGCAAAGTTCTGGAACGGAATAAGATATGCTTTTGTAACCAAATGGAAATGGCTAAATAAACCTGAAGGAGAGGTTAAAACAAAAACCAAGGATGGTGAAAATGAGTAAGTATTTTAAAAACAGATTTTATTTCAGAGGTACAAGCTGGCTTGGAATATTGAATACAATAACCTCCATAATTTTCAATCGTGTTTTGATTAGACATGTTGATGATAAAACCAGAAAAACCTTTCGATGGTCAATAGGCAAAGGAACAGACTTCAAGTGTGGAAGTTACAAAAATAGGATGGTATAGTATGAGCAAATATTTATTAATGTATATATCATTATGAGTGAGAAGTCAGCATACTTGAAGTATCGAAAGGCAATCAAGGTATTCAAAGATAGAATTCAAAGAATAGAAAATTTGATGATCATCGGAATGCCAGATGTAAACCAATGCTTGGAAGGCTGTGAGTGTTGGATAGAAATCAAATCCCCGAAAGAGCCAAAGCGTAGTACGACACCTCTGTTTGGTTCAAATCATAAAGTATCAACAGAGCAGAAAAATTGGTTTCTTGACCAAAAGAATGCTGGAGGTGTAGGATGGTTATTGATTTGCACCGACAAACGATGGATGTTGATCGATGGTTGTATATATGCTGACTTCGTAAATGAAATGACGGTTGATGAATTGATTTCAATATCAACTTATTGGTTTGCGCTTCAACCAAATGGTGACGTTCCAAAAATGCTAATAAAAGATTTACGAACATATTTAATCTGGAAATAATGAACCTCCATCCTTCTAAATTCAAAACTCAACCGCTAAAGCATCAAGCTTACTACCTGTCCACTTATGCCGGGAGGGAATACTTTGCTTTGTTATGTGAGCAGGGAACAGGCAAAAGCTGGATGATCATAAATGAGATAGCCCAACTATGGGAATCAGGATATATTGATTCAGTTTTGATAATCGCACCAAATGGCGTGCATGAGAACTGGACACGACCTATTGTTGGGCAGTTTGCTCAGCATATGCCTGAATGGGTAAACTACAAATCTATCGCTTGGAATTCAGGCAACGCAAAATGGATTCAAAAAGAGCGTGAAGAATTTATTAAGAACGATGAATATGGATTATTGAAGATATATGCATTCAACTGGGATGCCCTTCAATATGATAGAGGAACTGATGAAATTCTTGAATTCCTTTCAACGAGAAATAAAGTTTTTATTGCCGCTGATGAAAGTGATGCAATGAAAGATCCGACTGGAATGAGAGCTAAATTCATGGAGAAACTCAGAAAGCATGATAAGGTCAAATACAGAAAGATAATCACTGGTACGCCAATCAACAATTCTCCGTTTGACGCATTCAGCCAGTTTAGGTTCTTGAATCCGGCTATACTTGAAACATCATCATTCAGAGCTTTCAAAACTGAATATGCAAAAACATTGCCTGCAAACAATGCTCTTATTAAAAGTATTGTCGGCAAAAAGGTAAAGCTTGATCCAGTTCAAATATCTGATATAAAAAGGTTCAATGATGAACTTTATAAAATCATCATTGCCAATGCAAGAATGCCTTTGTTAAGCAAATGTATTTCAGCTCTTGATGCTTGGGACTCTGACCTTTATGAAGTGTTTATAGAGAAGCTTGATGAACTTGAAGGAATGTTTAATCCTGAAAGTCAAAATGCTGGAAAGCTGAGATGCATCGAACTCATAACATCTATAAAGCAGATATTGAATGTTCACTTAAAAAAGTTCAAATCTGCATTGAATCCAAACAGGATTCCTATTATTGTAGAAAGAGACAAAGACAAAAAGCCACAATACAAAAACCTTGACAAACTTGCAAAACTTATTGAACCTTATTCATATCGCGTTCTCAGGAAAGATTGTCTTGATCTGCCTGAGAAGATTTATGAAACATTATTTTTTTACCTTACTGTTGAGCAGGCTTCTGTATACAAAAAGGCCGAGGAACAGTTAAGGATAGAATATGAAGGTGAAGATGCAACGTTCACAAGGCTTGTTGCTGCAACAAAACTTTCACAGATAACATCAGGTTACTATTTGCACCCCGGCAGTGAGTTTGCTGTAAGAATACCAGGTGAAAATCCAAAGTTAAACCTTCTCTTGGAAAGGGTTTCGGCGTGCATCGAACGGCGTGAGAAGGTGATTATATGGGCAAGGTACACAACCGAGATAGATGATATTCACAATGCACTGAAAGAGCTTGGAATCACATCTGCAAGGTATTATGGCAAGACAAAAAGAAGTGATCGTCTTGAGATTATTGATCAGTTTGAAAAGAAAGATGAGCTTATTCATTTGCAGGGAGAAGTTGAGGTCTGGGAGAAAAGTGGACTTGATGTTTTCATAGGAAACCAAAAAGCTGGCGGAACAGGTCTCACTCTCATTGCTGCTTCGAGTGTTCATTATTTCAGCAATAGCTTTTCGTATAGAGACAGAATTCAGAGCGAAGATCGCACGATGCGAATTGGTCAGACGAAAGATGTTACATACTACAACTATGCTGGAATAGGAACTATTGATGAATACATAATCGAATGCCTTATTAACAAGCAGGATGTGTCGTTCACGATAGTCGATAAAGGGAGGGAAAGAGGTTTATTCAATATGTCGAATAACCTTTTGACAGCTTAAATACCCCTCTTTTTAGGGTATAGGTAAGTATAGGCGAGACGATTTTTAGGGCCGTATAACGTGTCAAATAAATCAGAAAACCCGTAAAGTTGACCAGGCTTTACGGGTTTTCCATGTTATATAGGCAAAAAATTAACCTAATATAACTTACTCATTATTTGCCATCTCTTCTTCACGCTTTCGGCGGGCGTCGATCGATGACTGCTGTCTTGCCGATGCGCTTTCGTCTTCACGTTTCATTTCTTCGACATCAGCGTCGGTAACGATCCCTGAAAGCCTTTTGATCAACTTTGCAGCCTCTGGATAAACTTTGATCAGTGTTTCGGCATAAGGAGCCAGCTCTTCAGCTATTTTGATGAACTCTGAGATATTCATTTTGTACCCTTTGATTCAAGGAAGTTGAGAATAAGCTTGAGCGATTCAGTTTCTTTCTGAACCGTTGTTTTTGCGACATCCTTGTTCACCAACCTGATCTTCCAAGCTGAATTGAGCGCTGAAGCAGCCTCATCATTGACATCCTTGATGTGCTGACCTTCTGCCGCCGTGATTTTGTTGGCATCAAGAAGTTCTGAGCTTGCGTTCCTGGTCATTGTGTTCAGACCCCAGGCTCCAGCAAACATATTGTTGGTGTTCCGGCAACCAGAAAGGCTCATTGCTGAAATGAGCAGAAGTGGAATTAATCTTTTCATTTTGATATTTGTTTTGTGTCAGTTCCCTGTCTTTTGTCATAGCTCCTCATTGTTCCGACACCGAGCAACGTGCCAAGCATCGTCATAAGAATGGCGACATCAAGAGGCTGAGGTGGAATGCCTTTGACGCCAAAGAATGCCCACACCCACATCAGAAGGTTGTATATGATGTATTGGTAGAACATTCCCAGCACACAAACCCATCCAGCCGCTGATCTCCAACCAGCAACAAAGAAGTTGGGATGTTGCGCTTCAGCGAGATTTGCTTGAAGCTGAAGAATGAGTGGCTCAATTTCAAGAGCTGCCTGTCTTGTTCTCTCTTCAGGGCTTGACTTGAATTTACTTACAAGATCAATAAGTGATCCGATGATTGGTAGTGACATAATTTATTTTGGTTTGTTTACAAGAAAATAGTTTTTATCAGATCCATAGCCAGAGCCAGAAAACACCTCACTAAACTGCGAGTACGCGCCAAAAGGTCCTGAAGCAGTTATATTCAACTGCTTTTCAAATTGTTTAAGCTCTTCATTATACGTCATTTCCTCTTCATAAATAACGGTTGTTTCAATTTCTTCACTTGAACACTTCACAGTTACTTTTGCTGAGTCAGGGTTTTCAGTAGGATCAATCTTGGCAATCAGCTTAACAGAGCATGGTGGAGTATAAATTTTCATAGTCATTAAAAAATTATATTTTTTCTACATCAACTGTAACTTTGAAATAAAGCTCGTTGGAGTTCAATACGTTAACACATTTTATTGGATCTCCATTTTTAACATAAAGTATGAACTTTACTGCCGTGATATTTCCATATATGTTCGATACCCCAGAGACTATACCTGACAAGCAATTAAGCTTGTTAATCGACCCTAATACATTCGAGGAACTAAGCACGGAGCCGCTTAGTTTGCCAATCCTTGTTATATTACCGGTAACTGATCCTGCCGAGTGAATATAGCCAGAAAGCTTTGAAGATTTTTTAATATTTCCAGTCACAGATCCTTTCGATGAAACAGAACCTGAAAGTGTAGAAATATTATGAAGATAACCTTCAAAGGAATCAATCCATGTTATCGTGCCACTAAGAGTTGAAACTTTCCTGATCGTTCCAGAAAATGAAGTTGTTCCAGATATTGAGCCTGAAAGTTTTGATTTTTTGTTTAACGATCCTGATACATTTAAGGTTGAATTAATCAGGCCTGCAAGCCTCCTGTTTACAGAAAGAGTTCCATTTACGGACGACGAGCCTTGGACTGATCCAGACAGCCTTCGATTTATGATAAGAGAACCATATATTGAAGATGTTGCAGAAACAAAACCTGATAAGCCTGATATTGGCAAAATCAAAGTTATAGTTCCGTTCACCGATGACTGAGCGATTATCGAACCTGATAACTTGGAAAGTTTTTTTAACAGACCTTGTACCGTCGATGCGCTGACTATCGATCCAGAAAGTGAAGATGATTTCTTCATTGTTCCTGAAGTCGATCCTATCGATGCAATTGATCCTGAAAGAATTGATTTCTTTCTGATAATTCCATAAACTGTCGATGCGCCAAGTATTGAGCCTGAAAGAATTGACTTTTTGGTTGCCGAACCTGAAACTGTCGATGCGCCAAGTATTGAGCCTGAAAGAATTGACTTTTTCTTTAAAGCGCCATCGATTAAACTGTATGATTGAACAGATCCTGTTATATTGTATACTTTTCTTATTGATCCTGAAACAGAACTTGTTCCATAAATGCTTCCTGAAACATTAAGTGATCTGTACATTGATCCAGAAACTACACTAAGTCCTGCAATAGAACCTGATAGTTTTGACAGCTTATTTATTGATCCGCTTATTGAAGATTGGCCGGCTATTGACCCTGTAAGAACGTGCGTTGTTGATCCTGTGGTATACGTCAGATAAGACGAAACCTGAACATCCACGTTGTCCGAGTTGATCCCTGGGCTGTTGGTCGGCGTGGTGTATATGCCGGTTACCACGTTCAGCGCCAGCAGCTCTTCCCCGGTTTGTCCTGTGTCGTAATAGGACCAGGTGTCGCTGTCGACTACAAAACCTGACCAATATGTTCCAGGCGTTAGCGTATATGATGCTGTGTTCTCTGTCCAAGTATAACTGGCGCTTTTTGCTGCGGCAGTTGTCCTATATAATTCTGTTCCAGCTTTACCTCCTGCTCCATCCGATGCGTAGATAACACCTTTAATGTTTCCGACACCATTTACGTAATGCCTCATGGCAGTTACGTTGATGTTCTGTGTTACGACGATCTTATTCAGACCGCCACAATCAGCAGGGAAATAACCTGAATTTGTTGCTATATGATCATATCCAAGAACATTTCCGGCTGGAGGAACATATGGAGTATATTCAATCTCAGCTCTTCCAATTGCGCCACCGCCGCCAGCTCTGTTTGTTGATGTGGCACGCCATGCGCCGCCACCGCCGCCACCAGCAGTTGAACCTGCGCTTCCAGCTCCAGCAGTTGAACGAGAACCTCCACCGTTTCCGCCAGACAAAGAAGTTCCTGCGCCAAACTGACTTGCGGCTGTTGCAGTAGCATTGGCATTCGTGCCACCATTTCCTGTTGTGCCAGCTCCGCCTCCGCCACCTCCAGAGTATGTTGTTCCAGAACCGTTCTGGCCATTGCCGCCCTTATATACTGTATCACCTATTCCACCTGTGGTCGATCCTGTTGCTCCAGTTGCGCTATTTAATGTTGCGCCAGCTCCGCCTTTGGCGAGCGCAAGGTTCGTGCCAGAAACAAGATAGAAATACGAATCATTACCATTTACTGTTAATGTCGTTGAACCTGCTGCTGCTGCTGCAACAACAACGGTATAAACTTGACCAGGAGTTACGGTCAAAGTTTTTATTACATACTGACCACCTGCTCCGCCGCCTCCACATCCCTGCGAAGTTCGACCAGCCCCAGCTCCACCGCCAGCCCAAAGTCTGATGATTATGGATGTTACTCCGTCAGGAACTGTAAAGGTTGAAGTTCCAGCTGCTGTATATGTGAGTACAGTTGCCATCAATCGGTCAATTGATATTTAGACTCAAAAGTTTCAGCATCTATTACGCCGAATGTGTTGTCGACAAATAGCACGAAGTAGTTGCCTTCTGAAACAGGAGTTTGGGTTCCAGGAACAATGAACGTTGAATCAATTCTCTCAACAGGACTTCCGACTACCAATGAAGAAAGATCAGCAAGCTTTCCATAATCAACTCCATCAAACTGAACAGCTTGAATAGTCTCAACTCCATCAGTGTAAAAAGCCATTTAGATACTCATTGAAATTAAAAAATAGGCCAAGGGCTTTCGCCCTGGCCATAAATCGATCAGTCCAACGATGCAACCAGCGCTGCGATGGCATAGGCTGCCGAGTCACCGACCTGAACGGTCTTTGAAACGGGAAGCTGGCCCCATGCAAGTTCATTTCCTCCAGTTGGTGCGTCCATGATTGCGAAATGTGTTGCCGTCGCCCAGTCAGCTCCTGTTGCCGGACCAAAGGTAACGATGGCCTGGTTTGCGGCCTGTGGCGCAGTTGTTCCAGTACACGCCATTGAACCGATTGACTGCCTTGCATAGCCGCCAGCGCCGGTGAGTTCAGTGCCGCCAGCAGCGTCACCTTCAGCAGTGCTGAAAAGAGCGACATACCATGCTGTAGGCCTCGTCACAGCGTCAGTTGTGAATGCCCATTTGAGAATTTGCATCTCCAGATAATCAGAAAAAGATCCGGCCATTTTTGTCTCCGTTATTGAGTTGGTATTTTACCGTTTTTGAAGTCTTTGAGAGTTAATCCGCTTGTGTATTGAAGATGGCACTTTTCTTTGAATTTCTTCCAATCTCCCGCCCATTCCAATCCGCACGCCTTCGCAATTGCTCCAATGCTTTCCCACAATTGCTTATTGTTCCAAACAGGCTTTCCATGAATAATCGGAACAACATCAAATGCAACACGATATTGATGAAAAGAGTTGCCAGGCTTTGCATTTGTTACAATTTTGCCCATAGGGTTTTTGGCATCAACATCTTCACCTTTTATTGTTCTTCCGATAGAGTACAAAGCTCCTTGCGATTCCAAATCGCGATAGGTGGAAGTTACAATTATATCAATATGAGATCTGCTGCATTGATCAGCAAATTTTTCATACTTTGAATAAACAATAGGAATTAAAGCCTTTGGATCTTTACTGCTGATCATTTTTTACTGATATTGGTTTAATGTGAATTCTTGTGTCACAACCTGGTGCCCTGTAGCATTTGTAATGCTCAAGCTTTGCGCAAATTTCAGGGTCAACAAAAGATTCGGCAATTTTGATTTCCGATTGAGCTTTCATTACCCTGACTATTGATGATGAAAGATATGAACTCAATTTTCCGATGGCTATCAATAATGCCGCATAAGAAGCAATTTTTGTTGACGGGTTATCAAAATTGATCACAGGAACATTGGAAGAAGACAATGCTGTATTCAAAGCGATGGCTGTACCAACAATTCCTAAATCAGCCAAGTTTCCTAATACATGAGCAAATCTCTGGGGCATTTTTGTTTATTTACTGATTTGATATCGAATCAATATGACTTTGGATTGCAGCAAGCTGCTCTTGAGTTCTCTGCAAAAGTTGTCCGAGTTGCTCAATTGTCAAAGGTTCGATAGGCTCAACAGGCCGTGGAGAAACAATTTCAGGATCAGCTGGCGGAGCTGGCGGAGCTGGAGGTTCCGGTCTTTCAAGCAATGCTCCTTCAGGAACATCAACTCCGAGATGAATGATCTCATGAGACTCAGAATATGAAGACCAGAATATCGTTCCACGTTTGTCGATCACCTGCCGCCAAGTTGAACCATCATATACCCTTGCAAAGCCAACTTCAGCTTCTGGAGGAGTATTTGATGTCGAATTCCTCGGAATCAAATATACAGGATTTTTTTCTGTACTCTCCAGCGGATCAAGCAATGCTTCAGACTCTCCGATATATTCGCCAGCATCATCAAGATGATATAATATCATAATAGGTCAGTATTTAATGATTGGAAGATACACTCTTGTTGGCTGGATATTTGCGTTTGTAGCTGAACTACCTGCTGCCGCAACACTGATTCCTGTTCCAGCGCCATAAATTCCTATTCCAGTTCCTGCTGCTGATGTTGACTTAGATCCAAAAATGTATCCTCCGCCTTCAGCAAATTGCTGAATAAATCCTGAGTTTCCATTAAGAATCCCGCCAGTTTCACTATGAGCGTGACCAGGATCATAAACGCTATGAGTATGACCAGGATCAGAAACCGAGTGGCCGTGGTAAACGAGCGTTGCATCTTTGTTTCCAAGAACAGAACCGAAACTTCCAAATGCAGCATCACCAGACTTGTATCCAGCAAGCACGACGCCACGGTCATCTGGAAGGGCGAATGTTGTTGTTCCATCTCCAGCGCCATATCTCGTGCCAATTGCTGAAAACAGAGCGGCGTATGTCGTTCGGTTGATTAAAGAACCATCTCTGACAAGCCATCCTGTTGGTGGAGTATCACCTCCAGCCCATTCAGAAATATGACCTGCCGGAACTGATTTATTTAACTGATCCTGAGCAGCAGCAACATCAGCCGCATAAGCTTTCGTATTCAACTGAGCTTGAATATCTGAAGTAACATTAACCAAGAAACCTACTCCTGGAAGTAACAATATCCAGTTCGTTGTATCAGCAGAAGGGTCTGTCGTTCCAGCTCCAACAGTTTTCCTGCGATACACATAATATGTTATTGGTGACCATCTGCAATCACCTATTCCATAAGTAGTTCCAGAAACCCACTTGGCAGCGTTTGTTGCAGCAACAGCAGTTGAGGCTGATACAGAAGCTGAATTTGCAGATTCCAACGCTGAAGCTGCTGATGCAACGGCTGAAGCTTCTTTCGCGTTCACATTTACTTCAAGAGCATTTGCTTCACTTACGAATGTCGGCAAGTCTCCGAGTAATGCATTCGCTTTTGATGCAAAGCCTGAAGGGTCAAGTCTCGACGGTGGTTCTGATAAATTCGTTATTGGCATTATATTAATCCTTCGATTTGAAGTGTACAATAAGAAACTTCTGGAAATTCAATATCAACATCAAAGTCTTTGAAAAAACCATAAGTTGATAATACAACATATCTGTCATCATCAGAGCCGAGCCACACGCATGGTCCATCTATGCTATCCATGAAATTCCAAAACGTATTAAGATCAAAGTTATTAATCTGTAATGGAATCTCAAGTCTCTTTGATTTATTTCTTTTTACATATATGGCATTTCCAAATTCATCGGTTGTTTTTATGCTGTGATCGGTCATTCCAAACTTTGCCCTATATTGTGTAGAGCCAAGATCTGTCATAGTTCCAAAGGTTATAAGCCCACACCTTACATTATAAGTTCCAACAATTGTTACAGTAATTACCATCTCAGACAACATCGGAAGATCAGTAAAGAATGCTTCTTTTATTGGATAAAATGGAGTTGTAAAATATTGATACCAATCACTTATATATGATGAATCAAGAGACTTGGTCATATTGTAAACTTCAACCATATCACCTAATTCATCTACTTCAGCTTTGATGGTTATTGAAGAACCAACAAGACCGAACAAGCAAACAGAATCTATAATATCAGATATGTTAAAAACATATTCTATTGTTGTTGCAGAAATGGTTTGCGTGCTTATAATTCCATCAAGCATTGCCCACCTATTTGTCGGGCCCATATCAACCCATCTCGGAGTTACTGAGACAACAGAATCTTCAGGGGTTGTAGAATCAACTCCGGCAACAACACATTTATAAATTCTGTGCGTTTCAGTTCTGATGACCATCGCTCCAATCAAATAACTTGTTGCAGCCTCCCAAGCCGCGTAGTCATTCTCTGCAACTGAAGCAGATGCAAGTTTATCATCTGTTACTGTTATTTGCTTAATAACTTTCATTATCAGTTATCTCTTGTTGCAGGTTGACCTTCTTTGTCCCAACGATCAATTATTTTAACAATTTTCTTTAAGTTGAAAACTATTTCATAATTTGACCTTCTAAGATCTTCCCTCATCATGGCCATCTGATCAACAGCAGGATTTATATCAAAAATTGCTCTTGAATCTTTATTGCTAAATATCCTTGAAGCGCCGGTGTATTCAAGCTCCGGGCCATATTCTCCAACCATCCTATAACCGCCAGTATGCACGCCGCCGCTTGCATATCCAAGTACAGCTCTCCGTCTTTCATAATACTGAGTGTACCAATCATTCGATGCTGTTGAGCCATTTGCTAAAGCAAGCTGACTGCTGAAGTAAGTCATGAAATCGCCTCTGAGAGCAGTAACAGCAGATTCGACTGATATTACACTTGTATCGACACCATTAATAGTATCAATCTGCTTTTGGGCGGCAGCCAATATATTGTCAAGTGTAGTTATCTGACTCTTCACTATATCATTCAAACTGCTAATGCCTGACTGCGAGCTGTACATGTCATACAAATACGCTTCTTTTGAAGAGTAATTCTGAGATGACTGTGCAGTCAGCTTTCCAAGAACGGCGCCCAACGATCCTGAATCTGGCATCACACCACCCTGTGCCGCTATCAGCATGGAAGACAATGCATTCTGAGCAGAAGCTCTTTGATCAGGAGTGACACCATTGTTAGACGTAACCGAGGTCAATGCACTTTCAAGCATTGAGTTCAGAGACGTAAGTGATGTTTTATCATTCTCAACACTTCTCTTTAATGCATCGAATCCATTGTTAACCGATGTTTGCGCATCTTGGAAATTCCACATAATTTTTTGAAGAGCAGCGTCTGTCGAATTCATCGATTTCAAAGCTGCATCTCTGATAGAGCTTACATCATTCAGTAACTGCCAAGCGCTGTTCTTTAATGAATCAAGAGAGCTTGCTGCCTGTTGCGCCATTGCGCCAGAACTGTTTAATGCTTCAGACAAAGCGTTGATCATAGGAACGATGGAGTTTCCAGCCGCCGTGGCCTGAGACATCAGACCTGCCATATCAGCTGAACTCAAATTTCCTGCCATCAATCTTGTTGTTATCGAAGCCAATGTTGGCTCAAGATAGCTTGACATCACACTTGAAACCAAACTGCTTATAGCCATATTCTGAATGGCTGTTGCAATAGTTTCATTCCACTTTGCTATGAATGCGTCTCCAGCTGTTCCTGTTGAGCTACTTTTGATAGACTCAGCAATCATGCTTGTAACAGAATCTGACGTAAGTCCTATCACAGCATTTACGAGTTCATTCATCCTTGCAGTTTCAAGTCCTGAAAGCTGCCCATATGTCGATATTATTCTGTCATAGCTGGCATTGATTTCTTCAAGCTTTTGAGATACACCAGAACTTGTCATGCTCTTTATGGTGGCCTCTGCTTTTGTCAATCCTTCAAGATAGCTTAATACATCCTGATTGTAATTGTTCTCCTTGGTATAAAACATTCCAAAGTCTTTGGTCCCACCAAGCAGATTATCAAAGCCCATCCCGTAGAAATCAGACTCGTGCGATGATGTCGCAGCATAATTGATGTTTCCACCGAACTTGGCAAGCATTGCTTTGGCAGTTGTTCCACCGGAAGCTGCCATTTCAGAAATCTTGTTCCAGCTTGCAAGTGAATCGCCAGCAGCAATAGCTCCATCTTCTTTTGTTGCTCCGCCACCAAATAAGGACGAGACCAGTCCGACGACACCGCCGACAACTGCGCCAATCGGTCCAAATGCCGCTCCAGCAGCCGCTCCAGTTGCTACATTGGTGATCGTTCCACCAACTTTGCCACCAATCATCTGTCCAACGCCAGAAGCTATTGCTGTGTACCCTGATATTGAATTAATCGAATTTTTTGTATTTGCTGTCCTAAGCGCATCACCTTCAAGTCCTGATGTATCAATCTGATTTCCAAGCAAATTTATTCCAGAACCAATTGTGCTGATTCCTCCGCCAATCCTGCCTCCAGCTATTGAACCAATTCCTTTTAAAGCTGTTCCAACAAGAGAAAGTGTATTGACCAAAGTGCTTAACCCTTCACTTGCAAGCTTGCTTCTTGTTTGAAGCAGCATGAATACTTCTGAAAGATATTTGATTGAATCAGAGCTTAAATCAGTTGACTCGCCAAGTGCGTGCTTCAGCGTTTCACCAAGATCATATGCAGAGTTTGCAGCTTCTGTAACTTGTTTTACAGTTTCTTTTGTTGCCTTTATATATATGCCTTTTGCTGCAAGTTCTTTGTTTAATGCATTCACCGTTGCCATAGTTGCTGCTTCAGCATGTATTCTGCTATCTGCAACAGATTTTTCTGCCGTGGCAATCAATTTGGCTTTTTCAGACTGAGACCTTTTACTTGAATTTACTTCACCCTCGAATGACTTTAATGCATTTGTTGAGTCTACACTTCTCTGATTTATGTCATCAATCGCTTGACCAAACTTTGAAAATACAGATGATTTATTATCCATCTCTTTGGTTATCTTATCATAACCTTTATTCAAAGAATCACCAAGAGATGCGACAGCTGATGATTCAGCATCTGCTCTCAATTTTGCGCTGCCAGCTCCTATTACATTTGCTCTCTCAACCTTTTCCATTGCAAGGTTGTACTGTGTGAGGGATTTTGTATAATCATCTTCCCTTCCAATTATTCTTATGAGCTGATCTTCAAGAGTTTTCCTTTCGCTTTCAAGTTTTTTGGCAGCAGAGACAGCTGATTTGTCGGCTGCTGGCGGAGCCGTTCCAAGCTGAAAGCCAAGTTTTGGATCATCAGCTTTTGCTGTTCCAGGTTTGTATAACTCTTCTTTCCAAACCCTTGTTTTTGGATCAAAATAATGTTTTATTTTATTTTCACCTCTTACAGTATAGTATTCTGATCCATATGTCACAGAAACTTTACCATCAGAAGCTGATGATCCAAAATTCAAAGCATTGCTTGAAGCAACAGACTTCCCGCCGACATGACGTCTATTTTGCTGGCCAGTTAACGATGAAGGATTTTTTTCATAAAATCCTGTCTGCTGTTTTATTTTTTCTCTATCAAGTAAAGTTTGTGCCTCTTGAGGTCCTGACATCGCCCACTCGCCAAGAGTGATTTTGCCTGACATAGCAAGCTTCGCAAGGTCAAGGGCGTTAGTAAATGTCTCCCACTTTTTAATCAAACTGTCTATTATATATGCTATGCCAACCAATGAGAGAGCAAGTCCACCGGTTGCTATGACCAGATCAGTGCCCATGACCATTCCAACAGCAGCTCCTGTAATTTTCAGTGCTGCCAAAGCTTCTTCAGTTGCAATAATGGCTTGTATGATTTTCGCGCTGAAAGCAAGTTCAAATGCAGTTTTAACGAGCCATATGTTTTCCTTTATCGTCAGGAATATTGTCTTCATATCGCTCCAAACACCCTGCACGGCGCTGGCGATTTCTTTTTTATGCTCTCTTATGTATTCATTGAATTGCCCAATGTACCTTACCCAATCCTTTAAAACTGGAGTCAAAGATTCACGAGCTACAATGTCAAATGTGGTCTTCAATGAGCTTGTCGTTGCCGACCATGTTGCAAGCATATCTTGTGATCCTGCTGTGTAACCAGAAAGAAGCTCACCCATCTTTCCAATTATATATCCGCTATCACCTTGGGCTTTACCAATCTCTCTCCAAGTTTGAAGAGTAGGTTTCAGCGTGCTTCCAAGCTGTGTGTAAAGAAGTTTTCCAAGTGCGTCGCTCGGCCTATGTTGACCTTCTACAGCAGCTTTGATTTCCTGAGCAATCTGACGAGATGTCGCCTGACCTTTTGTTAAGAAAAGTATTGCGTTGGCAATATTGGTATATCCTTGAACTTGCTCTTTATTGTTTGCATTCATAGCTATGCCCTGAGATGCAAACGCCGTATTCATTTCGATAAGCTGCGAAAGATTCATCGCAGTGTACTTATCAATATCCTGAAGAACTGGAATTAAAGCTTCAGCATATCTTTTGGCTTCAGCATATTTTCCAGGTATATTTGATTGATCTTTTGCAAGGGTTGTGTACATAGATGCCATTCCAATAACAGCATCCTGATAATCTGAAACAGCCTGAACTCCGCCAGCAATTCCTTCCCAGGCGAGAGACATTGCCTTTCGTATGCCCTGATACAAAAGTATGCCGCCAGCGACTGTTGCGATATGCTCAGTCCAAGTCTGATTGTGTTTGCGAAGATTTCTTTCAGATCTTGATTGCGCATCAGAAAGAGACAATGTGGCTTTGGCTGCACGGGCCGTGGCTGCTTCGCCATCAGCTGTTATCTTGGTGGCTTTTCCAAGCTCATTGTTCTTTTTTGCTGTCTGTGTAGATAGTCTTTCAGTAGCAAGCTTCAATTGCTCTTCAGACTTTTCGACAGCTTTATTTGATATAGAAATTTTGTTGTTGGCTAATTCAACTTTCGCTTTATCTTCGGCAAGCTTTCTGTATGTTACAGATGCTTTTTGGTTTGCAGAAGTTAACTGTTCCGTTGAACGAGCAAGTTCGGAAAGCTTATTAACCCCTATGCTATTAAGCGTGTCTTTTAACGTTTTAACAGCGATAGCGGATATATTAGCCGCCTCTCCGATATTCGATATGCTAAGGGCAATATTATTGCCTATGCCGAATTTTTTATTCAGCGATTCAACTGCTAATTCGAGGGACTTGGCTCTATTCTCCAGCTTTTCAAGGTTGGTCAAAGCTTTCGCTGCGCCAGCTTCCTTGATGCTAATTTGAAGACTCGCCAAGTCCATCGCTTACTACCTTTAGATATTCATTGTCAAGAGAAACCAATATGTCAACTTCATAAGGTCGAAAGTCAACTCTCATAATACGAGTGTAACTTTCTATTTCCAAAATTGATATTGGCTTTATTGAGCCATCCATTCCTCCAAATGAAGACCTTCTGCTTGACAAAAACCAAAATGCTTTCCAAACAGCTTCACCAGCATAAGGTATTGTATCAGGCTCAAGGTCTTCATGTTTCTTTCCTCCACACAGCGCTACTTGTTCAAGATGTTCTCTTCTTGTTATGGCCGATTCACCTTTCCCAATCTTCTTATCAAGCCTGACTTGCTTGAGTAAAATTGATTTCAGTTCTTCGCCAACACCTTGAAAAAATTCGCGTCATCAACGATGTAAGCATCCACCTGACGATAGATGAACGGGAATTCATCGATGATCTGTCTTTTTGTGGTGTAATTGCATTTCAGCTTTTCACCCTTGAAGGTAATTTCGTTCACCAGAGTCTCGGGATCACGCCAGTCTTTGATGCACGCGATAACTGTTTTCTTGTTATCATCTTCAAGCTTTTCAGGCTTGATTTCACCCTTCATCTTCCTTACATTCGCGCTGGCGATGCGCGATGCCTCCTTGCATTCGGTTGAATCCCTTCCCACAATCAGCATGTCGAGAATGTGAGTGCCATCAGGAGCATTGATCGGAAGCCATTCTCCGTCATGTGCCGAAATCGAAAGATTTGATAAGTCCATGGTCTGTGGATTTATTGGTTGTTGATTGTTATTACGGAACCCTTGTGATCTGAATCTTTGTGCCAGTCGTCGAATCATACTGGCCATTGAATGTCAGCGTCAGCGTCAGCTCAGACTCATTGGCAATGCTGAGATCAGAGTCAGTGTAAACGATCTTCGGAATCAGGATCGTGTGGCTCTTTCCGGCAGGGTCAGTGAGTGTAATGCTGATGGCAGAGTTTGTGCCATTTTTGAACTTGTTGAAAAGAACTGCATCGATGAACTGTGCAGTTATCGAACCAGAAACAGACACATTGCCAGCTGTGATTCCAGTTCTGTTGGCATTGAAAAGAACTGTGCTTTCAGCAAGGTTGTTCGACATCTTGATGTCAAATCCTGTGATGATTGCGCTTGCACTGCCACCTTCCTGAATGCTGCCATTGAAAGAGTCGAAAGGCTCTTTGGTGTACATGGCGCTTGACTGAGCCGCTGTCGTTCCAGCGTAATCAGTTTTGCTCATTCCCATGAACGTCATCGTGCATTTGATGAGGTCACCAGGCTTTGCAGAGATGTCGAGAGTATTTGCCCTCAAACCAAGGAATTGGCTGTACTGATTGACGTCAGTGTGGCCAATTTCCATTGCATGGCTCTTCACCGTTGACGCGGCTTTCAGAACGTTGGTTGTCCATGCTCCCATGAACATGTTTTCCAAAAGTTCATCAAACTCAGTGCAGCGATAGTTGAACTTGATGTCGCCATCGATTTTGTTCATTCCAGGGCGCACGTCGCCGCCCATTCTGTCGCCACGAATTGAGTTGTCAGTGAGACTGCCCTTTGAGAGTTTCAGGGTATTCGACTCAAGCGGAAGAACCTTCATCGCTGGCGTTGCTGGCAGCGTACCAGCGGTGACCTCGGCAATGATCTGGCTGACCGTTTTTGCGCCAACAGCTGCTGTACTCATTTCCTTTCTCCTTTAAGAATATGATTCATAATAAACACTTACTGGTACTCTGTATTTTTGGTCAACTTTACTTGTCAACCCTGGACCTATTGTTGACTTTACAATTCTTACATTTACCTCATCTTTCACAAGAACTGTACCTCTGTTGAAATAAGACCTTATTTCCTGAGCTTTCTTCAATGCCCTTCCACTTCCTACATTAGGCTGCTCAACAACATTTATCTGATATATTCCAAACTCTTTTGCTGGAGCATTTGCTCCAATTGTTGGATATGTGCTTTCACCAGGAATGAAAAATGATTCTATGCCAAGCTCTTCATCTGGCATATCAAGCATTGTATTTTCGTATTGCACGACGGTTGGTAAACTTGAAAACTGGCTTAGCTTTATGTCAAGTGCTTCAGCTATTTTATTATTGTCTGCCACTATCTTAATTCAAACTGTGTTTTCTGCAATGCAATTCCAACAATCTCTTTCCACCTTGCAACATTGATTCTTGCCATGCCATTAGGAGCTTGATAACTTCCACCTTCTCCTGGAGCATTATATTCAAGTTCTACAACATAATTAACAAGGTTGTTTATATATGTAACACCATCAATTCCGAGCATCTTCATTCTGTCTTCAGACTCTTTTACGGTTTTTTGCCAGTTATAATTTGATGTATAAAAATCTATTCCTGTCTTTTCATACAATGCCGTTATTGCTGGTGCATTTACCGTTGCTTGCCAATTCGCTTTTGTTCTTCCAGTTTTTAATGGAGAGTCTTTTATGATCGCTCTCTCAAGTTCTACTGTTGCATTTGCATGTATTGCTGAACAACTCGCTCTTGATTTTCTCACAAAAGCAGATATTTGATCAGAAAAACTGCCCATCACTTCCTCACGTGAACTATGATTTTATTTTCATCTATTGTTGATGATATTTCAATAACCCTATATTTTGATCCGCCAAATTGAATTATCGAATTACTATCAAGAATGCAAGTTATATCAACAGGCAAAAAAGACAACCTTCTGTCATTTATCAGCACCAAACCACCTGAGTTGGCAATAACAGAATCTTTAAACTTTGATATCCAACCGTGAATGACTTCAGAAGTTGATTTACTTCCATAAGTCTTTGTTTCTACATTATAGGTCGAAAGCTTGTTTGTTACTGTTATTGGCTTCTTTAAACCGTTGAAAGCGGCCATAGCCGCATTTACAACAGGAGTAAAAATGTTATTTGCCATCAGTAAGCAATTGTTTGCCTTGGCTGTTTATAAGCCACAATTTCCATCAACCTTAAATATTCGTGACCATATTCTGTTTTTTCAAGAGGCTTTGCAAGCTTTTGGCTTGATCCTCTTCCCATAAAGTCCATTCTTGTTCCATCGTCCATCGTTGAAGATACCAGATCAGCTCGACCTTGAGTTCCAGCTGAAGCAATAATCGATCTTAATGAAAGAAAGTGTGCCGCCAAAGCATATACACCTCTTACATAATATATTCCCCACTTTTCTTCTGATATCTCATCCATAGCATTTGAAATTGCGCCATCGACTCTTATCTCAGGATACAATTCCTCAGATTCAAATTCAGGGTAGATGGCGAGCAATCCCAATTTGTCCATTTCAGGCTTCTTCTGGCTTTTCAGTTCCGATTTTTTCGACCACGAAAGTGCCATCACAAATGCACTTGTTGAAAAGAGGTTGGAGTTCAAGGTCTTTGAGTTCCGCTTCTGAAATCAGATTTTCACCAGATATCACTGCAAAGCCGCGCTCGTTGACCCTGACTCCACTCTCATCGATGCCGAACAGCATGAAGCCGATGTTGTATCTGCTTTTACTGATCAGCTTGTTCATCAGATACCTCCGACGATGTTCATTGACTTCGGATAGCGCACGACGACGCCACCGGTGAAGCCGATGGAAGGCACGGTGTACTGGAAGCCTTCCAGCTGAACAGGGAAGAAGTTCTGGGGGTAGGGCAGATACATTTCCAACATGTCGGGATTGAAATCATACGCGATCATGCAGTCAGTTTTCGTGCCAGGGCAACCGCCAGCGAGTTCGTTCACAGGCATGATCTGAGCCTTTCCGCCTTTGAACCAGCGATTGCTTGTCTCCAGGTAGCTCAGGATGGTCTGATCACTGTATGTCGACATCTTGGTGGATGCGATGTATTCGTACTGAGTCGGAGGCATCAGAAGTCTGTTCGGCGTATGGATCATGCCGGAATCGATCCACGGCTTGCTCATGCAGCTGTTGATGTTCTGAACGATGGTGTCAGGCGTCTTGGAGACGAAGGTGGTGTGATTGCCAGTTCCATCAGCAGATGCGCTGTTGACAGGAATGTTGGTATTGGTGAGGAATCCTTCCAGACCGGCGTCAGCATCGCCATAGAATGCGATCTGATTCAGAAGCTGTTCGAAGGCGAAGATGGCAGCATTGGCGCGGCGCTGTTCGAGATCACGGCCGGTTGACATGGCTCGCTGGATTTCCAGCCAGGAATAGCCGAAGCTGGTAACGATGGGACGAACAGACGATTTGACCTCGCCACCCTTGATGTCGGCTCGCGGCATTGATTTCTCTTCGCCAGTGCCGATCTGGGCCTTTCCGACCTTGTCGAACCATTCAGCGACGATCTGATCAACCCACGGTCCACCCTGGTTGTTGATCGGGAAGAGTGACCTTGCGGGGAACTGGGGATACAGCATCTCGAATGCTTTGGACATTCTGAGTTCCAGCTGTCGGGCGAAGAAGATGCCTGTATCGGCATCATTCAGGGCAAGCGTAGTGTTCATCACACCGTAGTTGTCGACAATCTCGACATTCTTGCCTTTGCTGTCTTTTACTTGGATAATTCTTGGCATCGTTTTTGGTGTTGTTGTTTACGGTTGATGAATATTACGGAGCGACAGCGACAGCGACAGTGCCGACAGCGCCGAGACCCATGACGAGAATGGCAAAGCCATCAGCATCACAGCTGGAATCCCAGAATGCGTTGGAAACCTGAGTTTCGCCGACAGCCGCTTCTCCACCTTTGAATCGGCCAGTCGAGGTATTGATGGCAACCTTGTCGCCAGCAGTTACGGCATTGGAAGGTGAGGCCATCACCATGCCTTCACGAAGAATGTCGATGCCATGGTTTGCATAGCCTTTGATCGTCTGATCGGTGTACGATGCCTGAGGCGAAAGGGTGTGAACGAGAACGCCAAGAAAATCTGCGCCACCGCCGACCAAAGCTTGACGATCTTTGTCAGTGCCGCGCTTGACTGCATAGCCAAACGGAATGTCGGCTTCAGCGATCCTCGTTGTTGTCGTGAATTCATTACCATAGATAAGGCCAGGAATAGCCTGAACCATAGTCTTTGGGTAAGTAACCTGAATCTGACCGGACATAATTGACTCCTTTACAAGTGTTTATTTTAATTACTTTCCATCGATCCTTTTCTGCCTTACAGCCTGGGAGTCAACCAGGTCGCTCTTCTGATTTTCATCAGGCTTTACCTGGAATGCATCGACGATGTTGGTTGTGAGAAGAACATCAAAACGAGCGTTGATGTATTCGGCAGACTTTTCATCGATCGAATCTTTCAGATCAGGACATTTGGCAATGACCACAGCCTTTTTCATTTCAGAGTCCGAAAGCTTCCTGTCGATGTCAGGCATGATGCTGATGCAATCGACGATTGTCTTCACCCTTTCGTCAACCATTTTTTCGATTAAAGATGTGTCAGCAATTTTCACATTTGCTGCGTCAAGACTTGCCTGAATGGTTGCGATTTCAGCATCCTTCACCTGTTTGCACGAATCCCAGTCAGTCTGAATCTTCGCGGCTTTGGCTTCGGCATCAGCAAGTTTTGCTTCAGTTTCTGCAAGCTTGGTTTCTGCATCAGCAAGCTTTACTGATGACTCGATGAGTTTTTCTTCAGCATCTTTGATTGATGCTTCGACGCCAGCAAGAAACTCCTTGTCGGAATCTGACAGACTGACTGTTACTGTAAGTGACTCAGCAATGTTTGCCATGGAATTTGAATCTTTTAGTGAACATTTATTACCGCACCTCGCGTTGTCGAGCGCAACAGCAAGATGGTTTCCTCTGATATTTTCCTGAACAAAATGATACTTGGCGCCTTTATAAACGCCAGGTTTGTATACGATCCTTGAATTATAACCTGCCGAGAACTGATTTTTTCCACCTTTGATTATGGCATCGACAACATTTCTGTCGATAACCTTGATTGTGTTGCAAAGCATTTCACCATGGCGTCTTGCATTCTGGCCGGTTGTTCCTACCATATGGTATTTTGCTGAGTCTGAATCAAGGAATTCATCAGGGTGCTGTTCAGTCAAAGGGATTAATTCAAATGAGGACATTGAATCCTTATTGAAAACCTCTTCTTCTGATCTGTAAAGGCCGAACACTGCATTTGCCGGAGCATTTGGAAGAATCATGCCAAGTTCAGCGTTCATGTAATTCTGAACACCAATCCTTGCAAAGTCAACATCAGCGATGAGATAACCTTCAGAGGTAATAATGTGACTACCCAAAGATTGGCTATCGGTGATGTAAACTGTTTTATTCATGCAATGTATATGTTGCTGTTAAGAGTAATATAATATTTTTCCCAGTAAATTAAAAATTATTTTTTAATTATTTTTTACATAACCTTTGGCACGACTCCGGCCTATGCCTGCCTTGTTATATCTAAAGTTTTTAACTAAATAAATTAATCCCTTTTACAGCAGAAATAATACTATTTTATTAAAATCTTTTATAGGGAATACACAAGGCAGGCAAAGTTTAGAGAGATACCTATTAGGTTTTTACAAGGTTTTTTGGATCTTTGCTTGGTTTTCCAGGCTCATTTTTCGCCACAGCGTTTGGTACTTTTTCTGGAGGATTCATCAATCTTTCCATTGTCTTCTGATCAAGTTCATCAAGCTTTTTCATATGATCAGGAGAAATTGTCCATCCTTCATCAATGAGCTTTTGTGCGACAGACTTGACCGTAAGAACTCCAGATTTGATATATGTATCACGAGCATTGGAGTTGATCTGCTCAGTTTCAGCCATCTCTCTTCCATCCTGCATGTAAAGTGGAAGGAACTCAAATGAGTAATTATCAACAAGACTTCCGAAAAGGTTCATCTGAATGATTTTGTCAAAAGATTCCAGATTCGGCCTTAAATCAGTCTCTTGTTTCGAGTGAACGTTCTCGTAATGTATCTCAAGATCACTTTCTCCTGTCGCGTTCATACCGCGTGGACTCGTGCCAATGAACCTTGTTACAGGAATACTTGAAGATGCAGAAACCATGGTCAGCTGCTGAGTTATGATGTCATTAACTCCAGTCATCTGTATTTGTTTCCTTTCATATTCTTCTTGCTGATCAAGTATTTTGACCTGAGATATGCTTCCAAGAAGCTTCATGATATTGAAACGCTCAATAATTGAGTCAGTTTCATCTTTTGAGGAGAGAAGTGAAGATAAGTTCGGAATTTTGATGATGTCGGTTACCATCTCAAGCATCATCTGAGCGACTGAATTGAATGTAGTTCCAGCATTGTTGATGGTCTCATACATCCTTTGAATAATGCTGTCGCCCCAATAGTTATTCAACTGCTTTGCGGCATATGGAAGATCAACTCCATAGAATTTGAAAACCCTTGAATGGTGAATTCCTGAAACATTTCCTGCCATCGAATACAGTTCAGGCTCTCCAAAGTTATCTTTGAACGGATCGAGCTGTATCATTCCGCTCGGATTCAGAAGTGTTCTATCAACAACCAAAAATTTGACCAACGACCCTTTCTTCACCCTATTTATGTCAAGAGGCATTCTGATCGTAAGATTTGTATCGCCCTTGAATACAGGTATGATTGCTGAACCTCCATAGAGTCTCGACCAGCGCACGGCGTCGGCTATTTTGACTTTGAGGCCAATTCGCTTTTCTTCTTCTTGAATCAACTTTATTTTTTCGGGATCACCCTTGTATTTGCGCCATTTTCTGACCATATCTTCAGCGTAAATGTCGACAGCTTTACCGGCAACCCAGTTGTCGCAATACAAAGCGAGAAGTTCGTCATGAGTAAGCTTTTGAGCAATTATATTCTTGTTGTAACTGGTTTTATCCCTTGAATTTCCTATTCCAGAAACAAGATTGATAAGCTTATCAAATATTTTGACATTTGCTACAATTTCCTCGCCGTTGTTTTTCATTTAACCCAATTTTTATAATTAATGAACTTTCTTGTTACGATTGGCTCAATTGCATAACGTATAGCGTCAATGCAGTGATTATGCTTATCAACTATGTTGGTTGTTACTTCGCCTGTAAGCTTATCAATCTTGTAACTGTAATACTTGCATTCAAATTCTGTGTTTTTGCAATCAGGATGTATTACAATCTGGATAAATGATCTAAGGAATGTTATTCCATCTTCTATCGACCCTTGCCACTTTTGTGCAGCAACGACATTAAAGCCTTGTAAGTTCAAATAGCTTATCAATTCAGGCCTTGCATTATCAGCCCTATGCAAAAACCTTTTGGAGCCTGGCATTTTGGTAATGTGTTCTTCCATCTCTTCAACCTCAACACCTCTACGCACGGACTCTCTCCTTACATACAACTTTCTTGCAATAGAATCAACCCAAACTTCAACACAAGCCATAGGATCTGTGCTGAATCCAAAGTCCATTCCATAATAAGGTCCATCCCATGTTGCTTTAGGCTCAAAACGATCAACAATCCACTTGTCTTTCAGAATTTGAGCGTCGCTCGCCTTCCTGAATTCACCAAGCCAAACATGCTTATATGCATCCAAATCGGTGATTTTACACCATTCAGCTTCTTCGATGATTTCAGGCGTGCAGTCGATATTGTCTGTATAATTGATCTTACATATGTAGGAGTTCGGCGGAGTGTTAATCAAGTATCTCACGCTGGTTGGATCCTCAGCAAGCTCAGGGTTCAGACTGATTATGATCTGAGAACCTGGCTTACGAATGGTAGGAGTCAAGATTTTCCAGCTATCTTCACTGACAACCTGAGCCTCTTCAACCCAGCACAAGTCAGCGCCTTCCAATGATTTCAGAGCTTGTATGTTGGCTTTAGCCAAACCCTTGAAAATGAACTGAGAGCCTGTGTATTTATGGTAGATCGTCGTTCGTTGAACATCGAACTCCTTCTCCATTCCCATGATTCCAATCTGATCTTCCAACAACTTCAGAACTGAATCAGCTATGGAATTCTGGAATTCACGAGCGCAAACAATTCTTAGCTTGGAACTTGCCGATCTTAACAGCAGTCCACGAGCAATCTCCCATGATTTGCGGCCAGCCCTGCCGCCATACCAAATCATGTATCGCCGTTTGTAGTTCGGATTGTCAGGATTATAAATTGGATCAAAATACACGTGATAGTTCAGTATAAACTGACTTTCACTGTCAGGACTATCTTCTTCATAATCCTCGAAATCCTCATCAAACTCTTCTTCAGGATTTTCGTATGTATTTTGATCATTTATCATCATTCAACGTCCTGATCTTCCGATTTTCGGTCGATTTCCACCTTGTATTTGACCTTTTCAAAGCCAAATTCGCCTGTTGAATTGGTGTATTGGTACTTGCAATCAATGTGTACCATGCCATAATTTTCGCCATTTGCCGAGATGGTCACCGAGCAAAGGTCATCAATTTTCACTCCAAAATGCTTCAGCATTGCGATCAAAGGGTCGCAGGCGCTATGAATATCCTCTTTCCTCATTTTGATTACATTTCCCTCGCCATAAAAATGGTCGTCGATCGTCATTTTACTCATATCTGTCATGATATTATCTCCACTTCTGTTTCACCTTCAGGAACCTTGCAGTCCAAAGGAAGTTGTCTGACCGTGGCTACATGCTGCACGATACTGCCTGTCTCGTGATTCACGTGCGTCACCACGGTCTGAGCAAACCCGACACCGTCTTCATCAACGATGTCACCATGACTTAACAGCGCGGCTTCATGTGGCTCTCCTTCTTGGATAGAGTTATGGTTGACTGCATTGCCTGAAATTCCAGGAGTTCCGTGTGGCCTGGTGATGATGGTGTGTCGGTGGTTGAGTGGTCCGCCTCCTTCGCCAGTCTGTTCCACTCGCGCCAACCTCGGTCTCAGGTATTCCTGAAGATTACACCACATCTCCATTCGTTTCAGAGGTGAAAGCGCTTTGATATCCTCTTCCATGGTGGCGCCAAGTAGTCTACATGCTTCTTCAATGGATCTTATGATTTCCAAAGATCGCTTGTTACGCACGCCCTTCTTCCTGATTGGCTCACCGTTCTTGTCCGTGAGTTTTGAACCTTTAGCCCATGTCGCGGGCTTCGGCTTTATTGGTGCTAATGGTATATCGGCGTGAGGATCATGAACTTGTAGTGCTGCTTTCCTGTCTTCTTCTTCTTCAGTAAGATGTCTTGTGACTTCAAACGTTGCTTTTATGTTTGCCATGGTCAATGGATACTATTGTTGTTGAATATGTCCATTAAGCAATATACGAATTTTTTTAATAAAAAGCAAATTGCCTTTTTGAAACAAAAGTTTGTACAGAAAAAATAAAAATCGTGATTCGGTGATCTGAGAAAGTTGAAAAATGGACTGTTTCCGGGGAATGTGGTTCGTTGATCGATGAGCCTGTTATAAAAAGTTAAATTAGTTTAACTTACCTGCCACCGTTCGCCGTATATCGGTATGGGGAGGGCGCTCCAAACCGCCGAAACGGGAAACGAAAAACCCCGCTTCGCGGGCGGGGTTCGTCGTCGGGTCGGTCGTCGTTTATTTCTTCGCGGATCGCCTTCCCTTTTTCGGTGCGGCTTCCGGTTCCGGTGCGGCTTCCGGTTCCGGTGCGGCTTCCGGTGCGGCTTCCGGTGCGACCGTTTCGGCTTTCGGCTTCGCAGGAATGCGTTCCGTATCGGAGAAGAAATACGTTACCTCTCCGACCTTAAAAGGCAGACCGGCAGCGTTTTCCGGCTTGCGTAAGCGACCGCGAAAAGCAATAATTTGCCCTACGGAAGCGGGAATTTTAAGACCGGTAAAGGCTTTATACGTGCTTTCGTAATAGGCGGGCGCGGCATCTCCTACGGTTACGTATACGCCTCTCCTTACCTTGCGGGCGGCAGCGATAGCAGGGTTATCGTAGCTCTTCGCTACTCCGATCCCGATCGCCGTTTTTATTTCCTCTTCGGGATTTGCTTTATAGTGCCTTGCGATCTCGACTGCTTCGACGTTTGCGTTTGCGTTCTGCATTTTGCGCTCCTTTTAGTTATTAGTTATAGGGAAGGGCGGGCTACCTTGCCGTTCCTTCTCCTTAATAGTACGGCGAAAAATCGAATTAACCTAACTTTTTCGTAAAAAACTTTCGATATAATAACTTTTTATTTCAAAGTCCCTTGCCCTTGCTTATACCCCTACCGGGTATCAGTATATACCCCTGCCGGGTATAGGTATATACCCCTACCGGGTATAGGTATACCTACATCATCCCTTGCCCATAACATTTTCATTCCATTTTCATTCCATTTTCATTCCATTTTCATTCCATTTTCATTCCATTCCATTTTCATTGCCATTTCATTCCATTACCATCAGATTTCACTTTCATTGCCATTTACATCATTCATAATCATTTACATTTTCGACATACCTATACGGGAACGCTCATGTATATGAAAATTTCCAAAAACACGCCGCGCGACCGGCGCTCCAGGAACGTCACATCGGATGATACACAAGCCATTCGATCAATGTAACGCCAAGCCCAAGGCCAATCATTGCCAATGCCACGGTCCAAGACCATCGTTTGTCGGTCATCGTTCGTTGCTCCTTTTAGTTTACAATTTCAATAGTTACATCAGCTACATTATAGGCAATTGGCTTTATGGCAAACAAATCCTGGATTCTTGCATCGTACACCGATATTGCACATTCCAAATCCAATTGCTCTTTCAAATACTTTACATCTTCAATTCTATCCCCTCCAATTACTTCTTCATAATACTTCCAATCGAAAGGGAGTGCGGCATACACTTCTTCGACTGTATCGAAGAGAGAGGAGTTGGAAGTTGAATCGTCGTCGAAGGTAATAACGTATTTGTAAGACATTCTATTCTCCGTTTAGTTGTTGCTTATTCTTAATCCTAATATAATATAACTTTTCGAGCCGGTTAAACATAATATAGCATCTGATTAAAAATACACGTTATACGGGCTTCGTTTTTCGGTCGTCTAAATACTCGGGGAGCAATGCGATAGCGCCGTATACGATGTTAAAACACGCCTATTATATGTACGTTCGTCGTCGGTCGCCGGTCGTCGTTCGAGGGAGAGAGCTTTCATTACCATTAACATTGCCGGCACCATTAACATGGTCGTTGACCGATGTTCACTGTTCGTGGGGCCACTTTCATTTCCATTAACAAAGTTGATGTTTCTGTTAATGATAATGGGAACGCCAGCGTTTGTGGAAGTTTCAAAGTTTTTGGATTTGTCTATGTATAGGGGAACGCCGCTGTATGTGGAAATTGTTCAAAATCCAAGGACGTTGGAAGGTGGATGATGGTTGTTGAATCGTCGTTCGACGGTCGTGATACAAAGAGATTTTAATGGTTTACATTACGATTTATCAATTTTCGTTCGCCGGAGCCAGATTTGTGTTTGTGTCACATAGTTTTAAGCACGGAATCTCTTTTTAATCAACACTTACATTATATTCAATTAGTTTGTATAAAAACAGAAACCCCAGCTTTCACCAGGGTTTCATTTCGATGCGTATGCTTTGCTTCTGTCAATCCCATTTGGCTTCGACATTCATAGGCTCAGCATCAACCGGAATTTCATTGGGTTTTTCAGGCGTCTGTTTGGCTTTCTTCGGCTTTTTGGCCTTCTTTTCGGCAGGGACAAATCCCTCTTCACCTTCTTTCGGCTTCACTGCCTTTTCCTTTTTGGGCTTTTCGATCACAGGAATCGGACAATCCTTGAACATGAATGAGCCGACACCTTCGACCTCCAGGGCCATCTCCTTGCCATCCTCCATCCTGAGTTCTCTCCTGAAAGATATCGCCTTGGAAACATTGCCGAGATTGATCTGGTTTTCGGAAGCGTAATACTGGAATGCGGCCCAGACACTGGCAAAGCGAAGTACAGTGCCGACACCATCAGGCGGGGTAACGATACAGCCACGGCGAATCTTTCTGGCAGCAGCAACACCAGGGTCTTCCCAACTCTTTTTGGTTCCTTCGGACTGATGGATTTTCTTTTCTTCAGGAGAAACATACTCCTTTTCCTTTTTGGCCTTTTCAGACTTTTCAGAGCATTCAGGATTTTCAGCGCCTTCCAGAGCTTCCTTGGCTTCTTCGATGGCTTCACCTGCTTCAGTCAGAGCTTCAACAGCATCCTGAATCTGGCCAGCCTGGATTTCGTCTACAACTTTTTCGGACATGGTCAATCTCCATTTAAGTTTTTGGCTTTTGCCGAACCATTCGACTAAGCCTGATCTTCACAAATTAATAGCAATTCACATTAATTAAATATACGAAATTTCCCCATAGGCGCAAAAATTTATTTTCCAAATTTATTACATTCCTGTGCATCTTATAATCGATATGAAAATATACAGCTGAAAAAATATGAATACTAATCTGACAAACTTCCAGATCATTCTATTCCTCCTTCAGCTCTCGTTCTGTTAATCAATCTTCTCATTCGTTCACTTCTCGTAAGCACGCCAAGGTTTTCGATCCTATCATTATAAACATCTCCATCTATGTTGATTACATCCCCATTCGGAATCTCTCCATAATACAACATCCAAGCAACTCTTCTCGACTTCATTTGCTTACCTCTGAAGACAATCTTTCTGCCTCCATCATATCTATTTCCTGCAACAACTTCAGAATCTTCTTCACTTAACTGTCCACGTTCAACTCTCATTAAATCAAAGTTTCCGGCTCCAATCCTGCTTTTGATACATGACTTTTTCCTCCATACTATAAATCCTGTTTCAGGATAATATTTGAAATATTCCTTTAAAATTGTAATATCTAAGCACGACGACGTAATTTCCCGCATACAGCCTCCTATCATGTTATTTCGCATTAAGTACCTTGCCGGAACTTCCCTGCCTTGTGGTATATACGTCTATAATATAAATAATAATAACCCCTCTACATGCCCTTTACTATACTTTATTTAATAAAATCTTTTATAGGGAATACACAAGGCAGGGAAACTCCCGCGCCGTCCTTAATCGGTCAGCGGTCGTCGAACAGCGTTTATCATCCCAAAAACGAAGTATTTCCCTCGTACTTTTCCACTCCCTTCCCGTAGCACGATTTCCTAATTTCGTAGTATGCGGCTCTCCGGGCGACCCTAAAAAACCGTAATTCGAGAGTATTTTCCACAACCACTTCCACCCCTAAAATACCGAACGACGTAATTTTTTCTCCATCCCGCATCACTGAAATAAAGGTCCAACTACGCCGTTCAGCAATCAATCAAGCAGGAATGTAGGTAATTCCAAGGTTCAAAACTCCTGGCAAATAAATGTACGATCCAAAAGCTGGGCTGAAAGCTGCACCATGATATATGTATGGAAGTTCATTGAAAGAAAGTTCGTTCGTGTAAATGCCACCCAACTCTCCAAATCCTCCGTCCAACTCTCCCTGCTCAGTCAGATGATTAATGTCATCCTCGGTTAAAAACATCAGGATTGGCTGAGCCTCGACCAACTCCCTTACTGTATCATAGATTGGCGATTCCATGATTAACTGCCAGTCGTGCGTAACATTTGTTCCCTCGGCTTGTTCGAGTTCGAGAAACAACTGATATTTTACGTGCTTAGACATGACGATCTCCTTTATTTATGATTAATCCTGCCCCTTCTTAAACCTAATATAATATAACTTTTCGGGCCGAATAGTCAAATACTAATTTACTGAAACAAATTCTTAAAGTCAGAGTATATTTCCAGCCATGTGATGTGGGTGGGGGTCGAGACTTGATGAATAAGGCGAAGAGTGTTGATCAATTCATTGGTCGGAGCCGTGGTGTTCGACGACATGGCGTTGATATTGTGAAGTATTGCTTTGACATGTTTATTGATTTCTACCTCTGAAAGGTCTTTGAGCGGCTCTATTTTCTGAATGGGCGGCGGTGGTGGGAAGTAAGACTTTGATATGTGATTTTCGAGCCTGGTGACCGTTCTCTCAAGCTTACCTATGTATATTGCTGCCTCCAGCAAGGTGTTGTTTGCCATGGCACTGTCGAATCCATTGCATTTGATCAAATTGCTGGCGACTAATGCCTTGAGACGGGCGTTGAGCGATGAAGGTTTCATAATATTACTTTGATTATTATATGGAAATTCATGATTCAGCTTTATAATACCAATCAAATTTTACTCCGCAAGAACAATATTTATCTCCATCTGGTATAACGCCCTGATGTTTGCCGAATCTTGATGTTTCAGTTCCGCATATAGGGCATGACCACGCACGACGCCACCAACCGTGTCCTGATTCATAAACCTCAATATCTAATGGTTTTACTATCCTTGGAATTTGTGTGCGTAGCGCAGCGATCTCCGCTTCCCACTTCGTATACTTGGCTTGGTATACTTGGCGGATGTATTCTATTTCAGGATTATGCCCCTCACAGTCTCCACGGTTACTGTATTCGTAATCCTCTGCTTTTGCAATAGCATCCATCACAGCGTCACCCTCGCGCGGCGTGGTCATGGCGGCGAGCTTACCATGAGATTCGTTGAGAAGTCTTGCGTTCGTTTCTGCGTTTTCTTTCGCCTGCTCAAAGTCCGCTGTCAGCGCGGCGAGCTTGGATTCGAGTTCTTTAATACGCCTCCGGCTGTCGAACAGTCGCTGGCGAAGAAAAAAGTCGGCGAGCGCGTCACTAACTGGCTGATCGTTCATCGCTCCAGTGTCTCGTATGTCAGTCATTTTCCATGCCCTCCATATTTTGCTATGAGTTTTTTTATCCGTGTCCACAGCGCAAACTTTTTACCTTTCGAAAAATTGTAATGCCTTAGCTTTCTCAGCCTCTCTTCTTTTTCTTCCTTCGTCACTACGTTAACCTCGACCCATTGGTTGTATTCGGAACTCCACACACGTTGTTTCATTCCCCACCTCCCAGCACCTTGCTGATGTCGGAGATTGTGTTGGATAAAGCGTCTAACTCTTTTTCCATATCAGTCCGGTGTTCCAATATGCTCATTTAAGGTTCTCCCAGAATTTTGTTATAAAGTTCAAATAAGCATCGTATCTGATCAGTTTTGTTGCTAACCACCATAAAGCGCCTGGCAACCAAGGGATGATGATGAGTATGAAGGTCAACGATGATACAGCAACCAATATTAAATCTCTATACATATTAGCCTCAGGTTATATATTTTATCAGATGTCGATTGAAACCACCACTTGGCCGACAGTATACGTTATCGGCTTTCCAAAAGCATTGACGCGAAGCATTTGTATCTCAACTGATCTTGGAGAAATTCCTGTTTCAGCGATAAACTTCATTATTGACAATGCAATATCATTCTCAAGCTCAATCCGACATGCCTGAATTTCTTTCAATTCCATTACTCGCCTCCATATCTTTTTATGCGTATTTCAGCACCGTTGATCCAAGAATGGTGAGGATTCATTTTCTTAATAGCAAACAACAACGTTTTTGCCACGTTAAGAAGCCCTGTTTTCTGAATTTTCAGCTTACGTATTTCCCGTTCCTTTCTGGAAAGCTGTATGCGCAAATTTGCTGATTCAAAACTATCCTTATCGATCTCGTCGTTGTGCCTGTCAACCAAGCGGCCAACACTGGAGTTATGCTGTTCGACAAGCTGCTTGATGCTCGCGTCGTGGTAAGTTTTGGCATCCCATTTTGGCCACTTTTCCTCATCATCAGCCATCTTCTCAAAGATATCTGTTTGATTCCGTATCAACCTATTTTCAGCAAAACCGCATTTACCGATCAAATCGGCAGAAAGCTTCGGATCAGGTTCTGGCTTGCAGTCAGGACATTTTACAACTCCACCGCCATCGTGCAATTCGCCATGATCCATGCAAGTATTACATTTCGGTTTTGAGCTTCTCATTTCTTCTTTCCTCCATATATCATTTCTGATATTGATTTATTGATTTCTCGAATCATATCTTGCCTTACAAAGTCCTTGATCCTTTCTTGCCGTCGAAGCCAACGACGCCGCTGCCTGGAATTACCTTTGATATGCATCTTTGGCGTAACCAAGAATGTATATTTAACCAAAGATTCTGAATTCAAATAAATGGTCTTATTCATGGAAGCGAAGGTTTTTGTCCTACCTCAAGCCAATGAGTTGGAGTTTTTACAGAATGCTCTACGCCTGGAATATACCAACCTACATCAAATAAAGCAATCTGTATTCCATCACGCTCGTAATCTTCATGAAAATACCAGTAGTATCCAGGTTTTTCAGGCTGGCATTTCGACATCAATTTTAATACACGTTTCATTCTATGACTTTGAAATGGGTTATGGGAGCTGGAGTTGGGCATATTCCAGGCTTATGATCGATAAGCCAACCAAAGCTTTCGGCCCTGCCGTGACATAAAGCAAGGGTTCCTTCGCATTCGATGATCACACTGACTCGCGTATCTTCTTTCACTCCCTTTGGAAAGTACGCGGAATCATCGTCGTGCTTAGTGAATCCTGGTGGAACTTGGTCCACAATTTTGTCAAGATCCAAATCACTTTTCATGATCCATTATTTCATTATGGAGTTCAATGATAATATTATCAACAACATCCTGCTCAACATAGTGCCAAGGCTTCAGAAATCTTGCAGGAGTGTTTTCTGAATTACACCTTGTCCTTAGGCCATCGGCGGTAAATGGTCCACTCCACATTCTGAAAAATCTACAAAAGATCGTTCCATCTTTTCTTATGGAGTATATAAATCCAACCTCCACCTTTTTAGAACATAAAGAACACCACTTTTCATTTGGATCATATATAACCTGATCGCCGACTTGAAATTCATGCTGATCCATCAGACCTCCTGCGTAAAAGTGTTGAGGCGACCTTTGAGTCCTGTCATAAGCTTTGGTCTGCCGAATCGAATCGGACTGCTATTCTTTTCAAAATAGCTTTCCTCTTCATATTCATTTGCCTCTTCTCGCTCAACAAACTGAATAGGGCCAAAAATCTTTTCAAACCTAACCCTGTTTGAGTCAGAGGTAATGAGATTCCTCATGACTATGATATCTTCGTTCGACTCGACATGGGCCAAGATTGTAGAGCAGAGACCTCCAACAGAGTTGATTACGTCTACAATGAAAAGTGGTCGTACAGATGCAATGTTCATCGTTAGTTGATTAGGGTTTGAAATAAAGTTTGTAGCAGAAGACATCATTCAGAGAGGTTGCCTCCTTTATAGGATACAGAATGCAATCTCCATCCATCTTTGCGTAGTTAGTCAGAACTTCGTTCTCCAACTCCAGCATGGTCGCATCGGTAGCAATGAAGACACCTTGAAGCAACTCGAAGAACTCGTTTTTTGGTCCGATAGTTACCATTTCCTTTTCCTCGCCCTCGCAATGAATGCCTTCCTGCTCCAGAAAATCTGAATTTGCGTATTCGATATCCATGTAATAAGGCATTTTGACTCCTTTGATTAAATTGACTGCTATCGAAACCCTATAACTTAATATAGCTTAACTTTTTATAGGGTCAAAATAAAAGATTACACATCTTCTGTTAATTCGATTATGAAGCATCCTTCTGTGTATTCTATCGTTCCATCTCTCATGTACGATATTCCGCTGCTGTAAGATGCGCATTCATTCATATAACCGTAAACCTCTTCTTTCATAAATTCAAAGTCCTTTTCTCCGAAAGCTACGAATATAACAGTATTCAAGGAAAAGAAGTAGTCAACTTTTTTGACTTTTCCTTTCTCGTCGAATCTGGTAATTTTGAAAGCCATTGTAGTCTCCGTTTAGTTGTTGCCTATTCTTAAACCTAATATAAGATAACTTTTCGGATCGAATAAACATAATATAGGCGCTGATTAAAAATACACGTTATACGAAGCACTTTTTAAGGGCATATATTTATATTAAAGAAGGGGAGATAGCCCGTTCTCGCATGTTAAAACGGGCTAAATTTTTAGGTCGGAAGGGTCGAAAGGCGGAAGGCGGAAGGAAAATCACATAAATGGGAAAATAACAGTTGCAATATCACCCTTGCAAAGCTTTACAGGATTCATTTTTGAAGAATACCTGAAAAACCCTTCTTCATCGTAAATGATGTAATAAGACAGCAAAGGCCACTCTTCAGCCACAGGACCGAATGTTGCATAAAGATTTCCTGTTTGCTTGTTTATAGAAAGTTTTGACCTTTCATAGCCTGGAGAATCAATTTCAACTGCTTTCCCACATTCATTGAATGCAAGACCGACTGTCCATTCTTCAAACTGGAACATCAAAACTCCTTTCCGTGCTTATATGGCCGGGAACGGTTGTAATCAATTTTGTCCAAGATTGCCTCTACAAGAGGAAGATTGTATCGCTTACAGTAATCCATAATACGAATAACAGCATCTGCCAATTCAACGGCAGAAGATGGGTACTGAGGCAAATGTTTATCAGGCGGGTCGCCATCCCTTATAGCTTCCAGAGCTTCAGATAACTCAGCATGCATTAAACATATTTTTTCACCCTTGTTATCGTTATTGCTCCAAAAACCTTTGTTCAATGCATTCTCATGAATTACATTTTGCAAGGCCCTAAACTGCACGACGAACGGTGATTCATATGAATCAACATCAATCGGACCAAAAACGTGCAAAGGAACGACCCCTTCACCATTGCAAACATCGCATGTCCGCCCATAGTTCACCCCTCTTCCGGCACATGCATAGCATACTTTTTGCGGCTCTTCCATTAGAACATCTCCTTTAAAGCGTCAATTTGATTTGGAATTATACCTTCAGGCGCATCATTCTTAACATATACCGTCGTGCGCTTGCCTTCGATCAGCCAACGGCCATCCTGTCGATCAGGATTTCTGTAAATCTGGAAACCGGCACGGCCCAACGATGCGCCAAGTTTCCTTTTCACATCTCCGGCCTTTTCACCTTTTTGTTCAGCCTTGGATGTTATAACATCTCCACGAACGGCGAACAGCTTGCCACGCCCATGCGCGTTTTCAACGTCCTGCAAATCATCAAGAATGTCTGCAAGCCATTCATCAGACGACATTCCAGCAGCAACAACAGTCTTATGAGCATCAGTCTTGCGTTGTCCATTGGATGCCGAGAATCCAGAAATGTCACGATTGGCAAGGTACGCCGCAACATGTGTATCTCCGCCATGCAATAGGAACCAACTCCATAAATCATCGAAATATTGTCGTCTTATATCGATGTCTGCAATTCCCATTTCTTCCATTGATGCTGTCTCAATAACATCGTATCGCCTATCGTCAGCAGGAATGTATATACCGGAACCAAGATGATTTGTGGTAATCACAACTCCACAGTACATCCTGATAGGACTTTTCATTCCGTACTTATAATTGATCATCATAACATCAGGAGTTCCTGCAATCAGCACTTTTGTACGTTCATTGAAAGCCCATTTCGACATTTCGTGCAGATTGGCCGCCTCGCTGATACGCACCAAAGTGGAAGCCGCGTATTCATTGAACTGACTCTCAAATGCAGAAGGATCGATGTTCGCTATGTTCCAAGTTCCGATTGCTGGACCACACATTTCAATTGCTGTATCTTTGCCAACTCCCTGGCTACCTGCAATCAAAAGAGCGAACCTTGGTTTTTCCCATGGTTTCTGAACCCTATGAGCCATGTAATTCAAGAACTGCTCGCAATCACCTTTTTTGTTGAACACCTTTGCGCAATGCTCCAAGAACGGTTGAGCTAATCGTGAATCTCCAGGCTCGATGGTCGGCTTAATATAGTTGTTGTATATTGCTGAGCCAGGAACCTTGCATATTTCACCGTGTCGGTTGTCGAAGCCTTTTACAAAGTCATCTTCGATGGAAGGGTCGCATGTCATAGACGTCGCAAGCTGATTCATCTTCAGCCAGTCAGAAGCTTGCAAAATCTTGCCATCTTCATTTACAGGTGAAACTGCCACATCCACTGCACTGGAAACCCAAGCTGAACCAGTTGGCCGATAAATGTAGTTATTTCCAGGACCATAATAAATGAAGTTTTCGATAGGAACGTCACCAGCTTTTGGGGCCCAGCCATTTTCAAGAGCCATCTTAACAATGGTTCCCATCGTAAGACTTCCAGAAGATGTGTCGATAGCAGATATTTCATAAAAGGCTTCATGCATGATCTTATCATGATTTCTGCCCTTTTTGCCATCTTTCATTCCCTTTTCGGCCCACTCAATATAAGTAAGCCAGGCATCATCTGAACGCTTGAATTCCCTTCCGAGAATGATTCCTACATTTCTCCAGGTGTCTCGGTCGTCTGCCGGAACCACAGACAGCATGTCCTGCACGGTGTTGAGAGAATACTTGGCCTTGGTAAGGTCACCCTTTTTTGGCCTTCCACGTGTTTCTTTTCTTCGAGCCATGTGGGCGGGCAAAGAACGAATTTCCACAGACTCATCAACCCATGAATAAACGCCACCACTGCGATGACGACCAGGAGCAGCAACAATGTAACCACCATCATTTCTACAGTCTATGCCTTTGCCAAGAACATTGGAGGCAGTTTTCAAAGCTGAATTGTACAAAAATATCATATGAACACCACCAGAACCTGTTGATGCCATAAGGGTCTGAACTTCACCATGCTCTGTAACGATCTCCTGCCATGATTCAGCTCCACCCTTTCCGTCGCCAATGTCTATATCTATGACTGTGATTCCAGAGATTTCACCTGTCGCGATTCCAATGTTCGAAGGTTCACCTTCAATATGAAACCATCTTTCGATCAAGGACAGATCCCTGCTGGCAGCTTTCAGACCTTTTGGAACCAGCTCACGTCTGGGGTGCTTACCAGCGTCAGTGCAAGTTTCACTTCCGCAAGTGCAATGTCCATTTTCATCGATTGAATGTAGAGGGAAAATATACCAACCTTTTGCAGCATATTCAAGAGCTGCACGAAGGGTGTCAACCTTAAATTGTTGCATTTTCTTCAATTTTTACTGTTGAGATCGACCATGACCAGTTGATGTTGATCATAAACTCTTTTCCGCAATGATGACAAATGATGTCTTCACCATCACAGTCTTCTGCATCTGATTTGTTTGATATTTCTGTTGTGATGACATTTGAGCAATGGGGGCATACAATCGTATGAGACATCTTTGGAGGTTTAATGATTAATGATTAATTATTTACTGATAAAAAATCCCGGCCAACGTTGACCGGGAATCGCCCTCTCAAGTGTATCAGAACGGAAGGTCACTATCATCATCATTGGAAGCCTTCTTCGATGAGGTAACTTCATCCTGCATCGGAACAGCCTTGATGAGACCGGCAGTAACCTGGAGATTGAACTCTTTCGCCTTGTCGTACACATGCTTGTCGGTAACAGGACCCACAAGTGAAGCCTCCAGAGACCACCACTTGTCACCACCTTTTTCTTCCCTGACTGGCGTGAGCTTGTAGATATGAGAGTATGAAGGAGGGTTGAAAGCCTTTCCCTTGGCATCCTTCATTTCGATGCCGTAAATGCGAGACATCCAGCGCTTTGACCTTTTCACCATCGAACTCGAAAGAGAAAGTATGGCGGTAAACCACGAGCCATCACTGGACTTGCCGAGAACGTAGTGATTTCTGGTATCTCTGGCGACATCGAACAGCGGCTTCTGATCTTTGTCGTATCTGGTGGCGCCTTCGGGAACGTCGAACATATAGGTGCCATCATATTCTTTGCACCCCTCGACCTTGCCAGCTTCGATGTCGATAGGCATGTATTCGCCCTTGAAACCGCCGCCAGTCGCCCTTGGTGCCCATCGGATGTAACGCCTTGTATAGGCGCAGGGAATGACATAGAGTTCATCGAAAAGTTCGTCGGTGATGGAGTTGATGAACTTTCCTGCCTTGGCACCTTCGACAGTTTCGCATTTCGGCGAGTTTGACTGGAGAATACCGACAAAAGGAATGGCAAAGGTATCTTTGTCCACCTCTTCCATGCCTCCACCAGCATCAGCTGAAAAATCGATCGTTTCAGGAACTTCTGCAAGTGCATTGTTCTGATTGACCAATGCATTTTCTTCTTTGGCAGCAGCCTTTTCTTCTTTGGACATAATGAATTCAGTTAGTAGGTGATTATTTGATTTTCGTTCTGAAAACAGATCTTGCTCCGAAAATATCAAGTGGCAGGTCATTGCCAGCTTTGATCTGCTCTCGCAAGAATGACGCAAGCGTAGAATGATGCACATCTTCTTTCAGACCTGCATCAACACCGGCTTCAATGAGTTTTGCATACTCTTGTTCAGCCTTTTCTCTTTCTCCCTTTGAATAATTAGCGACAATTTGAACTTTGATAAGACCACCAAAGTTGTGTTCAGCAAGCCATCGATAAGCAACAGGTTTGTTGTCGTTAGCCAAACTTGAATAGACATCCAAATTGACCTTTACACTTCTCCCATCCTCAAGCTTGATTGACTTTATTCCAAGCTCGAAAAACGATGAAGGAATCGTTTCCTCTTCAATCAACGCTTTTTTCTTTGAAAGCCTTGCAATTTCATCCGTAAGAAGAGTTATGGCCTCGTTGATCATATCAACTTCTTTTACGGCAACTGCAATATCACTTAAAGTAATCAATCTTTTACCCTCTGTTGATTTGCAAGAAACCAAGCTTTTCAAGAGAATAGATCATCGTTTCGATAGTCTCCAAACTGAGACTTACTCCACGCTTATCCATAGCTTCTTTGATATCCTGCAATTGATTGAAGTTGTAAAGCCAACCTGACCTTTTCTGTCCAGCTGTCGACTCTTTAATTTGGTTCATCTACGAATGTAACCCTTTTTGATCCGAATTGAGTAAAACCTTTCAGTTCAAACTTGTAGCACGGCTTTGCAAGCTCGGGCCGTGCGGATATGGCCTCTGGCGTTTCATCAACTTCATTTACCCAAACGAAATATGAAACTACGGCCTTTTTGACACCTCCTTCTTCGATGAATTTCAGAACCTTTCTGTAAACCTTGCCTTCTTGGAAAATTGATCCTTCTTTCAGGTCATTCCAACCCCAAATTGGTATAAGAACCTTCTTTTTCATTTGAATGTTACCTTTTGGCATTTATGCTTCTTGAAATCTTCTTCCTTGAACAAAAATGTTGGCCTTTTCAATTCTTGTCTTTCCGATATTGCTTTCGGAGTTGTATCAACAGAGTCTACCCTAACAAAATCGCTGACCAATGCACGACGAACGCCATGGTAAGTTTTGAATCCGAGAACCATTCTGTAAGTTCCTGACTTCTCAAAAACTGTTCCAATTTTTATATCTGAAAAGCCATTTATTTGAACAAGAGCTTTATTCATTGTTTAGAAATCTTACTGTTCGATGTCCAAACTTTGTAAAGCTTCGTTTCAACAGGAAGGCCATAATCCCTTGGATATATAGTCTTGCTTTTTGATGTGCGATATTTCATAGCACCTCTTTCGTCATACCAGTAATCACTTCCATCCTCATCAGTCACTATACCTCCAGCATGAAGAATTTTTACCGCTTCTTCACGATCAAACCACTCTCCTTCATCTTCGGAAGTTACCAAGAGGTGGTATCCACATTCATTCAGGAATTGAAGTGTAACCCAAGTTGCCCTGCGAAAAGCGTCTTTTTCACTGTCGTAGCCGATTGCAATGATTCCGCCAATTCTCTGAGAAAGAACTGGCCGTTCACATCCTGAAGTAGCAAGGGCACGGCCATCTGCATCAATTTTGGCCCTTATCATTATGTCGCCAACTTGCAGATCATCGAGTGATTCGATTTTCTTGTAAAGTGTGATAATCTTTTTCATTTTGCTTGCATTTTTTAGTTTTTGAATGTAACCCTAAATGTACGGAAAGATGGATTTATAAATTCATCGGAAGAATAAAGATACTGTATGACTTTAAGCTCCCGCCGTGCAACTATGGCTTGTGGAGTCTGCTCAACATCGGTGATCTTTACTCCATGAGAAACATAATAGTGCTTACTATATGAATTTACGCTCTCTTCAATTTTGAGAACCATTCTTAGAACAGTCCCCTCCTGAATTACTGTGCCAACTTTTACTTGGCTCATATCAGTTATTTGTACAAGCTCTTTATTCATATTTGGAAGCCCAACTTTTGTTTTCCATATATAAATTATAATCGAAATGAGTGGAAACGTACCTTCCAAGGTTTCGCTCCCACTTCAGGATCGAAAAGTTTCCATATTCGATTGCAAGTATTGCTGTCGAAGCCGCAATAATTCCTGGATCGCCCAATGGCAAAAGAACGTCGCCATTTTCAGCGTTATAGCTGCTGAGCTTTTCTCGAAGTGTGGTAAAAAGAGTTGGGATATGAATATATCCGACTTGCGAAGGCATCAGAATTTCTATTGCTCCGAACTCCGATGCAGGAGATATGTTGAGTGAAGGTACGTAATCCCCTGTTTGCTTATCTTTGCGAATGGGAATCTGAGTGACGTAGACTGTAGGCATGATTCAATTTATTAGTTATATACTGCCGAACCCTTATAATATAAGGAAAGGCGAGTAACTTTAAAACGTTTTAGAAAAATAAAATACTTTTTCGGCTCCTTTCCTTTTAATATATTATAAGGTAGCGGGAAAAGCAAGTCCGGCATAGGATGTATAAACATAAATAAATAATAAGTATCATGCAAAACCAATCAATTTCGATCATCGGCGCTGGACTTTCAGGACTTCTTGCATCATCTCATTTCCCTGATTCAATTATTTACGAAAAGTCAAGTAAAGGCGATATCAAGCCGCATCGCGCCCTGCTAAGATTCAGAACTTCAGATATAGGTGATCACCTCGGCATTCCATTCAAGAAAGTAACCGTACATAAGGGCATATGGAGCAAAGGTGGATTTAAAGAGCCAAACATAAAGCTTTGCAATCAGTATTCAACAAAAGTCGCCAATACGATAGACGATCGATCTATATGGAATATGGAGACTTGCACTCGGTTCATCGCTCCTGAAAACTTCCATGAAATTTTGCTTGAAAGATATAATGACAGGATTCATTATGAATTTGATTTTGAACAAGAGCGATCAGGATTGAATGAAGATAAATTGATCAGCACTATGCCAATGCATAAGATGATAAGTTGTTTGCAGCATATGAAGGCTGATGAATTCAAAATGTTCAAAAGTGAAAAAATAAGAATCATACGATACAGGGTTAAAAGATGTGATGTTTATCAAACAGTTTATTTTCCTGATTACAACAATTCTATTTACCGAGCATCTTTGACTGGAAATATGCTTATTATTGAAATGATAAATAATGACATATCATCATCTGTTGGAGCTGCAACAAGCGAAGCAATTGCTGCATTTGGAATAAAGTATTCAGACCAAGTTGAATTTTTAGATGAAACTATTCAAGAGAATGGAAAGTTTGCTCCGATAGATGATGAATTCAGGAAACACTGCATATATTTGCTTACTCGTGATTATGGTGTATTTTCGCTTGGCAGGTATGCAATATGGAAGAATGTAATGCTTGATGATATATGGAAGGACATAAAAGTTATCAAACAGCTTATATGGAAAAATAACTATGATTTGTCAAAGAAAAACTTATGAAATTCTAAAATCTTATCCTATATTAATTTTATAGGGAAGGCGATATAATCAAAACTAATAACCATGGGCAGAATTGTACAAAATTGCTACAGCGTCGAATACTTGCTGCTTCAGAGTGAGGCGGCAAAACTTGGTGAATACAATGATTGCGCAATTAAGGCGATCAGCATTGTTACAGGAATAGGATACCATGAGGCAAAGAGACTTTGTGAGCTGCACGGAAGAACTAAAGCTGGAGTTCTGACATCAATAATCATTGAGATCATAAGAAGCCTTGGTTTTGAAATAGTAGAAGTTAATATCAAGAATATTATCAAAAGCTATCCTGGTAACGCAAAGCTTCTGAAAAACGTCACCACCCACCATATGGATCGATACCCTGATGAATGGAGGGATGGCAAAACCTATCTCATGTTCACCAGAGGTCACGTTCTCGCAGTAGTCAATGGAGTAAATCATGACCGCTCTCGTGGAAAGGCGATACGCGCATACAGAATTGTCGAAATAATCAAAAAGGAGCAATAATATGGCCAGCAAATCACCGAGCTGCTTGTCATGCATCTACAAGCATGAATCAAAAATAAGGGAAGAATCACCTTACTGCTCCATCCACCTTTTCTCCTTGAAGCACGAAGCGATGCCGTGCAACAGGTTCAAGCATGAGATGATATTCAAGGATGATAAAGGCAACTATACCGAGTTGTTCAAGCGTTGGTTGGAGGCAAGATGAATATTTGCGATCATTGCCTTTTTAATTACGCATGTTGTCTTGGTGATCCAGTTTATATCACCAAAGTTGCCGAAGATGGCAGCATGATCAAAGTTGTTGACGATTGCAACGGATTCGTTGAGAAAAAAGAAACAGCAAACGAGGAACTGCCATGACAAGCAACGATTCAGAATGCTCTGAACGACCTGTGTGCCCTGAATGCGAAACTGAATTAAAATATGTTTGCGATAAACATTCGCAATCAGGATATGTCACCGAAATGTGGGTATGCCCAAAATGTAACACTTATACTGAAATCGAACCAAGCTAAAAATGAAAAAGAAAACCATCGAACTAACGATCAAAGCAAAAATCAATGCTTGGAAAAAGACCATCATCGATTACTCAAAGACTGACAAATCTTTGAATCATTATGCAAAACTTGCTGATGGCATCGAAAAGTATTATATTGTTACAGGCGGAAGCATAGTATCGATGTTGCTTCAGGAAGAACCGAATGACTTTGATGTTTACTTCTCCAATGCCGAATTCTGCAAAGAACTTGCTGAATACTATGTCTCGAAGCTTTCAGAGACTGATAAAGACAATGTGTATGTGAAAATTGATGAAAAAGATCCTACAAGAGTTCGTACATTCATCAGAAGCAACGGAATCTTGAGGGCCAAAAAGAAACCTGACAAAGGAACTTACCTGCCAATCGCAATAACTGATAATGCAGTCACCTTGTCAGACGGCATTCAGTTCATCACCCGCTTCACAGGATCACCAGAAGAAATCCATAAAAATTTTGACTTTGCTCATGTAAAGTCTTATATGACAAGCAAAGGTTTGGTTCTTGATACATTTGCAATGCAATGCATATTGACCAAAGAGCTGAAATATATCGGCTCAAGGTATCCACTCAGCTCGATCATAAGAACACGCAAGTTCATAAAGAGAGGATGGACCTGCGGAGCATCTGAATACTTGAAGATGATTTATGATGTTTCAAATCTTGATTTAAATAGTGTTGAGGTGTTGAAAGATCAGCTCATTGGAGTTGACGTTCTGCATTTCAATGCATTGATATCTAAGCTCAAAGCAAATCCCATTCCAGAAGATCCAAAAATATTCAGGCCATATCTTTTTGATCTGATCAATGATATATTTGACGCATCAGATCCTGATCATGAGCATTTTGAGGATGGCGAATAATGAGATGCAAAGATTGTGAAGCATTCATAATAGTTAATTCCAGATCAGCATTTTCCTGGTGCGATAAAAACAGCCATTTTGTTCATTATGATTCATATTGCGCAAGATATGTTAAATCAATAAGTGTCAAAAGATGGTGTTGCAATTGCACATCTTTCCATCTACTTGATGATTATGATCAGAATGAAGGTTGGTGTTCTTGTGATCACAATATACATTTCTCAGGACAAGACGGATGTGAACGTCATGAATTGATATAGTTCAAAAAATAAAACTTGCTCGGTCGAAAAAATTAACTTATATTAAGATTAAAGAAAAAGGAGATTAACGATGGACTGGTTACTTGAGTTCCTGGCTGAAGTCAAAATGCACACTTGCTTTATTAAGAATTTGAATCGGAATCAGATTGAAGTATCAATCAATGGAGTTTCCGAGTCAGAATCAGGACCGAATGTCGAAGTAGACATCAAGTTTGTTTGTTCATCGCATTTCCAAGATGATATAAAACAATTAATGATTGAAAGTCATGGCACACGAAATTGATCAGACTGGTGATAAGCCAGCAATAGCATTTGTTGGCGCTCGACCTTGGCACGGAATGGGTCAGCTTATGACTCCATACTCTGATGCCGAAACTTGGAAGCGAGAGGCAGGAATGGAATGGGAAGCTTTGGCAAGCCCATCAATTTTTGAGTATGACAGCGAATTGCCAGAATATCCAATTGCGCAAGCTCGTTTCCCCGGAAAGAAAACGTTGTTCAGATCAGACAACAAATTCCCTCTTTCCATCGTTGGATCAAAATACAAGGTTGTTCAGCCTGGAATGATGATCGATTTCTTCTCAAATCTGATCGAACATCACGGATTCAGCATGGAGACTGCCGGATGTTTGTTCGGAGGAACAATGTTCTGGGCTTTGGCAAAAACTGCTGGAACAGAAGATGTCGGTGACGGTGATATGGTCGCTCCATACGCATTGATCGTATCCAGCGTTGACGGCTTAATGGCCACCTGCGTGCATCTGACCAGCATCAGAGTTGTTTGCTGGAATACCCTGAGGATGTCCATCGGAGCAACAGGAAAGAAGGCGATTGTTCGAGTTCCTCACAATAAGATTTTCAATTCTAAAGATGCCCAGCTCAAGGCAGGATTGGTTGAAGATGTGTGGGGCAAGTTCATAACCGACGCACGAACCCTGGCAGGAATCAAATTGGACAGGGAAACGGCGCTCGACATTCTGGTTTCGCAGATCAAAAAAGAGTGGAAGACAGAAGATGGCCAGAAGATGACCAAAGAAGAGGTGGAAGAGTCTTCAAGCTCCATCCGTCGAATTATGTCTCTTTACGAAAGTGAATCAATCGGAAACAACCTCACTTCTTCCAAAGGTACGGCATGGGGTTTGGTAAATGCTTACAGCCAGTATTCAGACCATGAAGCTGGCTATGTAAACGGAGACAGATCGAAAACATTCGTAAGAGCGCATCTTGGTGACAGATCTAACATCAAGGTTAACATTGCTAACGCTTGCTTGGAGTTGGTAAAGTAGTCAAAAATAAATTTTGCGCGTAAGTAAAGTTATATTATATTAATAAAGGCGGAACGATAGGCGTTCAGCTTAAAACTTAAAACTAATCACCATGAGTGGATCAATCGAAATCAGACAGAATGTTATCGCTCCCAACAGCAAAGTTGTGAGGATCGGAAACATCGAAATGGTCGTAGAAGCCAAAGAGGCGAAGGTCGTCACAACTTTCAAGGTCGGTGATGCTGTCAAACTTCTGAAGAAAAAAGGTAGCTATTCAGAGGCAAAAGTCATGGCCGGAGTCATTGTAGCTTTCCATGACTTTGAAGAGAGACCGGCCATCGTTGTTCTTTCTCTCACCCTGAGCTACAACGCTGCAACGTTCGACTTCGTCACGATCACCAAGGAAAACTCTGAATACGAGATCATTCCTTACGACGACTATGAGAAGTTCTTCACCAAGGAGAACGTTCTTCAGCTGCTCGACAGAAAGATTACTGAGGCACGGATGGCCCTCGGAACCCTGGAAAGCCAGAGGGAGTATTTCATTCAGAAATTCGCTCCAGCATTCGAGAAGATTGTCGCCGTAGACAAATAATGCTTTGGCAGTACGCAATAGGGGTGGCAGAAGTGGTTGCCGCCCTTGCGTTTATCAGTGTATTACCCATGTTCTTTCGTTCCAATAATCAAACCAAAAAAAAATCAAATGAAAAAGTTTTTCAAAATCTCCCTGATGCTGTTCGCAGCAAACTGTACCCTGGCGATGTCGTCAATCAGTGCAAGCGCAATGGAGGCTGGCGCCATCTTTCAGAACGTCGTCACCGGTGAAGGCAAGGCCAATGGCCGAGACATCGACTATGGTATCGGCTACGGAATCAAGCTCGGATTCGGCAAAGGCTTTGGCCTCAACGTCACCAGAACTGTCAACACAGTCTCCTTTTCGACTCTCTCCTTCAATCCTGGTCTTTACACTC
>Ga0326726_10000245_pt1 | contig 53060 bp, 46 predicted proteins | sample MHFenrmetagenome_2_FD_207603 | JGI IMG/M metagenome (GOLD analysis project Ga0326726, IMG submission 207603) | Lab enriched peat soil microbial communities from Michigan Hollow, Ithaca, NY, United States - MHF15MN | ecosystem: Environmental > Terrestrial > Soil > Wetlands > Peat | place: USA... | reverse complement strand
GCGCTCGCTGACCCAACGCAATGACACACTCCGTAGCACACTGGCAAGCGCAGGCAACCGTGAAGGATCGCGCGAGCCGCCCGTTGCGCGACCTGCGGATTTCGGTCATCGACCGCTGCAACTTCCGCTGCCCGTACTGCATGCCGGTCGAGCACTACGGCGAGCATCATCAGTTCTTGCCGCGCTCTCACTGGCTCACCGCGGGCGAAATCCGCCGGGTCGCGACCCTGTTCGTGCAGCTCGGCGTGAAGAAGATCCGGCTCACCGGCGGCGAGCCGCTGCTGCGGCGCGACATCCTCGAGATCGTCGAGTCGCTCGCGGGCCTCGAAGGCGTCGAGGATCTCGCACTCACGACCAACGGCACGCGGCTTGCCCAGCAGGCGGCGGATCTAAAGGCGGCCGGCCTGAGGCGCCTCACGGTGAGCCTCGACAGCCTCGACGAGCGCGTGTTCAAGGAGATGAACGGCGGCCGCGGCGATCTCGCGACCGTGCTCGCGGGCATCGACGCCGCGAACCGGGCCGGCTTCGCGCCGCTGAAGATCAACGCGGTGATCGAGCGCGGCAAGAACGACCACACGGCTCTCGACCTCGTCGAGCGCTTCCGCGGCACGAGCACGATCGTGCGGTTCATCGAATACATGGACGTCGGCACCGTGAACGGCTGGCGCCCCGAGCAGGTCGTGCCGTCGAAGGAGCTGCTCGCGAGAATCGCGGCGCGCTGGCCGGTCGAGCCGCGCGACAGCAACTATCGCGGCGAGGTCGCGAAGCGCTACGTATTCAAAGACGGGCAGGGTGAGATCGGATTCATCTCGTCGGTCAGCGCGCCGTTCTGTGGCGATTGCCACCGGGCGCGGCTCTCCGCCGACGGCACCGTCTACACGTGTCTCTTCGCATCGCGCGGCACGGATCTGCGCAGTGCGTTGCGCGCGGGTGCGAGCGACGCGGATCTCGTCGGTCTTCTGCAAAACGTCTGGCGCAATCGCGACGACCGCTACAGCGAGATCCGCGGCCGGTTGCTCGAGCACAAGAACGACGACGGCGCGACGAAGACCGAGCGCGTCGAGATGTACCGGATGGGCGGCTGATGCTCACGCACGTCGACAAGGCCAATAGACCGACGATGGTCGACGTCGGCGACAAGCCCGTGACGACACGCACCGCGAGCGCTCGCGCGCGCGTCGTGTTTCCGGCGGACGCGATTCCGCAGTCCGGCGAGGCGCTGCGCACGAAGAAGGGCCCCGTGTTCGAGACGGCGATCATTGCCGGTGTGATGGCCGCGAAGCGCACGCACGACCTGATCCCGTTCTGCCATCCGCTGCCGATCGAGGATTGCAAGATCGACATCGCCTGGGGCGCTCCGAACGAGGTCGTGATCGAGTGCTCCGTGCGCGCGACGCACAAGACGGGCGTCGAGATGGAGGCGCTCACGGGCGCGAGCGTCGCCGCGCTCACGATCTACGACATGTGCAAGGCGCTTACGCACGGCATCGAGATTCGCGACGTCGCGCTGCTATCGAAGACCGGCGGCAAGCGCGACTACCAAAAATGATCAACGTCACCGCGCGCTACTTCGCCGCGTTCCGCGAGCGCGCGGGCCGCGACAGCGAAGCGCTCACCACGGACGCGCGCACGGCGGCCGAGCTCTATGCCGAGCTCGCGCGCAAGCACGGCTTCGCGGATTCGATGACGCGCTGCAAAGTCGCGATCAACGACGAGCTCGCGCCATGGGACGTGCGGCTGTCCGCGGGCGACGAAGTGCTGTTCTTCCCCCCGGTGGCGGGCGGTTGAAGCCGCTCGCGGTTGCGATGAGCTTCAAGATCACGTCGCGCGCGATCGATCCCGCCGATCTCAAGCGCTCGCTCGAGACCGACTCCGCCGGCGCCTGCGTCACGTTCGAAGGCTGGGTTCGCGATCACAACGACGGCGCCCCCGTCGTCGCGCTCGAGTACGAGGCGCACGCCGCGATCGCCGAGCAAGAGGGCGCGAAGATCGTCCGCGAGGCGCTCGAGCGCTTTGCGGTGACGGCTGCGCGCTGCGAGCACCGCGTCGGCAAGCTCGCGATCGGCGACTGCGCGGTTTGGGTCGGCGTCACGGCGGCGCATCGCGGCGCCGCGTTCGACGCATGCCGCTACATCATCGACGAGACCAAGCAGCGTGTGCCGATCTGGAAGAAGGAGCACTACCGCGACGGCCACTCCGGCTGGGTGAACTGCGCGACACGGACGGACGCGCCCGCCGAATCTCCTCGCTAGTCGGCGCGCATTTTCATATGCGCGCGACGTCCTCCGCCGTATCGACGTCGAGCTCAGCCTCGGGCATCTTGACGAGCGTGACTTTTGGCGCGCTCCGCAGCAGCGCGCGCGCGCCGGCGTCGCCTCCGAGCGAGCGCGCCGCGTGCCAGAGACGCCGCGGCAAGATCGCGGGCACGCCCGCGCGACCCGCGTAGTGCGCGGCAGCGGGTATGCCGGGCCGCGCCCGCCACGCGCCGATCAAGCGCCGCAACGCGGCGGCATCGACGTTCGGCTGATCGACGACCATGACGAGCGCGGCACGGGCCGTGCGCGGCAGCGCGTCGAGGCCGACGCGAAGCGAGCCCGCGAGACCCGCGCGCCAAAGTGCGTTGTAAGCGACGCGCGCGGCGCCCTTCGGCGCTGAGCGCCGGAGCACGTTCCGGAGCCTGAGCGCGCCCGCGCCGAGCACGACTACCGTTGCGTCGTCGCGGCCGAGCGCGCCGCGCGCGGCTGCCAGCGCGTGGAGCAGCAGCGGCTTACATCGGCGGCGCACGAGCTGCTTCGGTCGGCCGAGGCGGCTCGAGCCGCCGGCGGCGAGCAGCACGCACGCGATCCGCGCTTCGCGACGGGCTGCTGCAGGCTTCGTCATGTTGCGACTATACTCATCGGCGTGTCGCACATCCGCCTAGGAATCGCCCGTCACGAAGAAGCCGCGTCGATCGCGAGCATGTCGCGGCATCTGATCGAGAACGGATTGCCCTGGTCGTGGAACGAGCAGCGAATCGTGCATTGCATGCGCAATCGCGAGTGCGTCGTGCTCGCGGCGCGCGACCGCCGCCGGCTCGTCGGCTTCGCGATCATGGAGTACTACGACGAGCACGCGCACCTGAGCCTGTTCGCGGTGCAGCCAGGCTACCAGCGTCTCGGCGTCGGGCGCCAGCTGCTCGAATGGCTCGAAGCGTCCGCGCGCACGGCCGGCACGTTCAGCGTGCATCTCGAGCTGCGCGCGAGCAACGACGGCGCGCGTCGCTTCTACGAGCGTATGGGATACCGCGAGGTCGGGCGCAAGGCCGCTTACTACGCCGGCCGCGAGGACGCGCTGCGAATGCTGCACAACCTCGCGGTCGCGCCGAGCTCGCGCGCGGCGTCGCCATGACGGCGAGCGAGCGGCGCGAGCTCGAGCCGCTCCGGATCGCCGTTCTCACGGTCTCCGACACGCGCGACGAAACCACCGACAAGTCGGGCGCGCTGCTCGTGTCGCGGTTGCGCGCCGCAGGTCACGACCTCGCGGAGAAGGCGATCGTTCGTGACGACGTCTACGCGATCCGCGCGATCGTCTCGCGCTGGATCGCGGACGAGAAAGTCGAGGTGATCATCGCGACCGGCGGCACGGGCCTCACCGGGCGCGACGGAACGCCCGAGGCCGTGCGCCCGCTGCTCGATAAGACGATCGAGGGTTTCGGCGAGCTGTTCCGCACGATCTCGTACGAGGAGATCGGGCCGTCGAGCCTGCAGTCGCGCTGCGTCGCGGGCGTCGCGAACGCGACGTACGTGTTCTGCTTGCCGGGCTCGTCGAACGCGTGCGCGACGGGCTGGGACAAGCTGATCGGGCCGCAGCTCGATCTCCGCACGCGGCCGTGCAATCTCGCCGAGCTGATTCCGCGCCTGAAGGAGTGATCGCCCGCCCCATTCCCCTCCGGCCCCGGCGGACTGATCGCGGCCGTCGCTACGGCCGCACGCGCACGTACTTCTGCAGCTTGCGTGGCCGAGGCTCGCCGCCGTAGATGTTGCCAGCCGCGTCGACGGCCGCGAACTCCGCGCCGGTGCCGCGCGTGCTGCGCGGATCGCCCCACGAGTACAGGATGAACTCGGTCACCCAGCCCGTGGCCGCGTCGCCGATCCGAATGCCCATTTCCCAGCCGGGGTTCTCGACGTTGTCGGACTCGGAGTCCGCGACGATGATGCGGCCGTGGTCGTCGAACGTGATGCCGCTCGGTCGGCCGAACTGCGTCCAGCTCGAGAGCCATTTGCCGTCCTGGTCGAACAGCTGAATGCGGTTGTTCGAACGATCCGCGACGAACACGCGGCCCTGCTGGTCGATGGCGATCGAGTGCAGCGTGCGGAATTCGCCCGGCGCGTAGCCCGTGTGGCCCCACGCCTTGATGAACTTACCGTCGCGCGAGAATTTCACGACGCGGTTGTTCGTGTCGTCGCCGTGGCCGTCGGCGACGAAGATGTCGCCGTTCGCTGCGACCACGACGTCGCTCGGCGCATTGAAGTGTTTCTCGTCGTTGCCGGATTTGCCCGGAGTGCCTAGCCGCATCAGCACTTGACCCGTGGGGCTGAACTTCACGACCTGGTGACCGCGCCCGCGCCCGCTCGGGCCGTCCGTGCGTTCGATGCTCGCGGCATCCGTTACCCACACGTTGCCGTCGCGATCGACGTCGAGGCCGTGCGGCCAGATGAACAGGCCGCCGCCGAAGCTCGCCACTTGATTGCCGTCCGCGTCGAACTCGACGACGGTGTCGAGGTTCGAGTCGAGGCATTCGTACGTGAACTTATCGCCGCCGGCGTCGCAGCGGAGTATTGCCCAGATGTGTTTGCCGTCGGGCGCGACGTCGACGTCGCCGACGGCGCCGATCTGCCGTCCGCCGTTCAGCTTGGCCCAACCTTCCACCAGCCGATACGGATTCGGCGGCGACTGCGCGAGCGCCGCGCTTCCGAACACGAGCGCGGCGACCGTGACGCAGGTGCGGAGCAGAGTGCGCGGCATCGTCGATCCCCCTTCGGCGGCTTGAGGCGCCATGGTCCGTCGCGGCGGCGGATAGGAAATTCAAACCGCCCACCGGGGCCGAGTCAATGCGCAATACTTCGCCGCGGCGGCCGACGTCCGCCCACGGCCCGCGTTCAGTGGACCGGCACGAGACGTTCGACCTCCGCGAGCCAATTCAACGTCACCGCGAGGTCGACGGACGTGTCCGACGGCGCCGCGATCGCCTTCATCATCAGGAAACGCCCGTCGGTCGGCGACACGTCGTAGGTGCGGCCACTGATCGTCGGCGCCGGCTTGTCCCAGTCGAACAGCCGCGTGACGGCGCCGAGCCGCAGCTCGGGCGATAACTCGACTGCAACCGACATCATGTGACCGTCGAGGTCTAGGTAATAGAGCTCGTTGCGGCCGTTGCGCGCCCATACCGGGAAACGCCCGCCCGCGGGGGAGACCTTCTCGCGCCGGCTCGCGACGTCCGGAAACGGACGCAGATCGATCTCGGTCTGCGCCTCCCACGACTCGTAGGCGAGCCAACGCCCGTCCGGCGAGACCGCGCCCAGGCTCGTGACCCCGTTGCCGCGCAGCAGCGTACGGAACTGCCGGTCCGCCAGATCGACGACGTCCAACTCGCGGAAGTCCTTGAACGTGATGAGCGTCTGGCCGTCGGGCGTGAACGAGTTCGGCGCCTCGAACTTGGGCGCCTCGAGCTCGAGACGCGCGTCCGACGCCCCGTCCGCCGCGGCGGAATAGATCTGGAACTGCCCCGTGCGGCTCGACGCGAAAAAGATTCGTCGGCCGTCCACGCTCCACGTTGGCAGCATGTCTTCCCCCGGGTCGTCGGTCACGCGCGTGAGCGTGCGGCGGCGCAGATCCCAGGTCCAAATGTCGCGGTTTGTGTCCGGCTTCCAATCGAGCGCGATCTGCGAGCCGTCCGGCGAGATGCGCGGGTAGGTGTACGTTCCCGACGGAAGCGCGACGGGCTCCTCGTTTCCCTGTCGATCGACCCAGACCAGCGTGCGGCCGCCCTCCTGCCGCGGCGCGAGCGAGACCAGCGTGCCGGTCGCCGAGATTGCGAACTCGGCGCTCGCGAAGTCGCCGCTCGTCCCGATCTCCGTGCCCGGCAGGGTGACCGGATCGCCGCGCGTCTCGCTCGAGCGCGGATCGAATGCGACGGCATGCAGCACTCCGCTCGACGCGAAGATCAAGTGTCCGCTCGGCAAGTACCGCGCGGAGCCGCCACCGGTGAACACGTAGCGCAGGGCTTTCGTCCGCAGATCGAGCGTCGCGATATGGGCGGGATTCTGTGCGTCCGCAGTGATCACCGTGAGCAGGAGCGCGTCGCCGCCGTCCAGCGTTTCAGGCCATGCGAGCAAGCGCTCGTTGCGCTCGCGATCGGGCGTGGCGAGCAGCTCGGCTTGTCCGCCCGTCTCGGCCACACGATACAACCCGGCCGTCGTCGCGAATACGATTGTGCCGTCGCGCATCCAAACGCCGCCGGTGGGCCGCGCCGTGATGTCGGGCACGAGCACCTGGGAAGCGCCGCCGCGGCTGCTGACCTTGCGGAGGCCGCCTTGGAAGAATCCGATCCAGCGTCCGTCCGGCGAGAAGAACGGATCCTGCGCGGCTTCGGGCACGAGAATGGCTTGAGCCTCGCCGAGTCGGCGCACCCGCAGGCCGCTCTCAGCGGCGTAGGCGATCGTAGAGCCGTCGTCGGAGATCGCGACATGCCTGAGGCCGTAAGGTTGTGCGACAGGCACATCGAGCCGTGGAATAGACAACCGCACCGTCGCCGCCGAGCCGTGCCCGGCGCGCCCGGAGAGCACGCGCGACGTCAGTGCGCCGAGCGCGACGAGCGACAGCCCCGCGAGCGCGGCGATCGACCAGCGCCGAAGTGCGCGCGGTCGCCGAGCGATCTCGGGCTCGGCGTCGTCGCGCACGTCCTGGATCTCGAGCCGTGCATCGCCGATCGCTTGTAGACGTTCGCGGCGCGCGTTCTGCAAGCAGCGTCGCAGGAGACGGAGCACGCGCGCCGGCGTGCCGATTGGCAGCAGCGAGTAGTTCGGGGCGGCGCGCAGCACGTTCGCCAACGTTTCCGCAGTCGTGTCGGCTTGAAACGGCGACGAGCCCGCGAGCATCTCGAACAACACCACGCCGAACGACCAAATATCCGTCTGTCGAGTCGTCGTCTCGCCGCGCGCCTGCTCGGGGCTCATGTACGGGGGGGTTCCCATCACGGCGCCGTGCACCGTGTTCAGCGCCGTCTGTGTAGGCTCACCGGGTTGACCGACGAGGTCCTTGGCAAGCCCGAAGTCGAGCACTTTGACCGCGCCGTCGGCGTCGACCTTGATGTTCGCGGGTTTGAGGTCCCGATGGATCACGCCTTTGTCGTGCGCCGCTTCGAGCGCTTCCGCGATTTGAACGGCGACGTCGAGTGCCACATCGATCGGCATCGGCCCGCGTTGCAAGCGATCAGCAAGCGTCTCGCCTTCGACGAGCTCGAGCACCATGAAGCGGCCGAGTGGGGTGTCCTCGAGACCGTAGATCGCGGCGATCCGCGGATGATTCAGCGACGCGAGCAACGTAGCCTCGCGCTCGAGCCGAGCGACGCGATCGGCATCGGCCGCGAACTCGGGTGGCAAGGTTTTCAGCGCGACGTCGCGGCGGAGCTTAGTATCCCGAGCGCGCCAGACCTCTCCCATACCGCCGCGTCCGAGCGGCGAAAGAATCTCGAAGTGGGCTATCTGAAGGCCGGCATGCATGCGGCCGACGTTACGCGGCGCGCCGGCTTTGTTCAACGCAATTGATCGGGCCGTGCGCGGCACCACGCGTCTCGACGTTCCGCGCACATCCTTCACGAGTGCGTGCGGCTGCACTATCATGTGCGTCGTCCGAGGGGTGGCCTCCGAATGGCCTGAGAGATTGACGGCGGCGTCGATCAACCCTTTGAACCTGATCCGGTTAGTACCGGCGAAGGGACGGAACCTTCCGCTTCCCCCAGCTCGTTGAACGAAACCGGGTCTCGCTCACAGAGGAGATCCGCAGTGCGATTGTTCGAATGTCCTAGGCTCGTCGCGGCGACGGCCGCGGCGGCGTGGTGCGCTGTGGCGGGCGCGCAGCCGCGCGCAACGGAGTCGTCGGCGCCCGCCGTTGCGCAGACGCAAGCTCAAGCCCAGCCGCTCGACGAGATCGTCGTCACCGCCGACTTCCGCGACGCGAAGATGGCCGACGTCCCCGCGAGCGTCAGCGTGCTCGACGCGGAGCAGCTGCGCGCTACGACGGTCGAGCATTTCGAGGAGGCGATCCGCGCGGTGCCGAATCTCAATCTTTCCGGCGAGGGCTCGCGCGCGCGCTACTTCCAGCTGCGCGGCGTCGGCGAGCTCGAGCAGTACGATGGCGCGCCGAACCCGTCGCTGGGGTTCATCGTCGACGACATCGACTTCTCGGGGCTCGGCAGCATCGGCACGCTCTACGACGTCGATCGCGTCGAGGTGCTGCGCGGCCCGCAAGGCACGCGCTACGGCGCGAACGCGCTCGGTGGGCTGATCTATATCCGCTCTGCCGATCCCACGCCTGAGCTTTCCGCCGACTTCAAGGCCGATGGCGGCAGCGACGATCTGCGCGCGCTCGGCGCCGCCGTCGGCGGCCCGCTCGGCGACAAGGCGGGCTTCCGCGTCTCGCTGCACGATTTCCACGAGGACGGCTTCCGCCGCAACGTGTTCCTCGATCGCAACGACACGTACGGCCGCGACGAGCTCGGCTTCCACGGCAAAGTGGACTGGAAACCGAGCGATCGCGTGTCGGTCGACTTCGCCGCGCTCTACGTCGACGTCGACAACGGCTACGACGCGTGGGCCATCGACAACGGCTTCAACACGTATTCCGATAAGCCCGGCAAGGACGCGCAGCGCTCGACTGCGGGCTCGGTCCGCGTGCAGGCGCAGCTCGACAAGATCGACATCGTGAGCATCACCGGCATCGCCGACACGCATGCGACGTTCAGCTTCGACGCGGACTGGGGCAACGACGCGTATTGGGCGCCGTACACCTACGACTTCGTTTCGAGCAACGTGCGCGACCGGCGCACGTACAGCCAAGAGGTCCGCGTTCTGTCGAAGCCGGGCTCGATCGCGAACGGCCGCGGCGACTGGCTCGTCGGCGTCTACGCGCTCGACCTCAATGAGAGCAACGATCATCTCGACCAAGGTGTCTACCGCGACCCGATCTGCGGCGCTGCGTGCGACCTGGATCTCGATGCGCCCGTGACGAGCCATTACGACGCCACCAACGTCGCGGTGTTCGGCGAGGTGCGGCTCGGGTTCACCGAGCGCGTCGACTTCACCGTCGGCCTGCGCGCCGAGCGGCGCGACGCGCGTTACGACGACACATCGGCCGTGCGCTTCGATCCTCGCGACGATATGACCGGCGGCGAGCTTGCGTTGTCGTGGCGGCTCGCCGCCGGCCGGTCGGCGTACGTGCGCGTCGCGCGGGGTTACAAAGCCGGCGGGTTCAACATCTCGCTCGCGGGGGTCGACTTCGGCACGATCGACAACGCACAGATCACGCCGAACGAGATCCAGTTCGGTCCCGAGTATCTAACGAGCGTCGAGAGCGGCTATCGGTTCACATCCGCGAACGGACGCCTCAGCGCCGAGGCCGACGTGTTCTACGCTTGGCGCACGGACGAGCAGATCAAGATCCCGTTGCAACTGCGGCTCGGGGATCCATCGTCGTTCTTGTTCGTGACCGCGAACGCGGAGCGCGCGACGCTGTCGGGCGTCGAAGGTACGCTCGACTGGCGCGCGACCGAACGGCTGAATTTCTCCGCCGCTGTCGGCCTGCTCGACACGAAGATCGACCGCTTCTCGCTGTTCCCCGAGCTCGAGGGCCGCACGCAGGCGCATGCGCCGCCGTACACGTTCTCGCTCGGCGCGGAGTACCGCATGCCCACTGGTTGGTTTGCGCGCGTCGACGCGAGCGGCATGGGCGCGTTCTTCTACGACTACGGCTACGACATTAAGTCGAAGCCGTACACGCTCACGAGCATCAAGGTCGGCCGCGACTGGGAGCATTGGAGCGCATCGCTCTGGGGCCGTAACGTGTTCGACACCCGTTACTTCGTGCGCGGCTTTTACTTCGGCAACGAGCCGCCCGACTTCCCGAACAAGCTGTACACGCGGCTCGGCGATCCGCGCCAGTATGGCTTCACGCTCCGCTATCGGTTCTAGGAGAACGACATGCGTGTCACGGTCGAGATGAGCCTCTATCCGCTCGCGAAAGATGCGCTCGACAAGATCCTCGGTTTCATCGACGTCGTGCAGCGAGACAAACGGCTCGAGGTCGTCGTGAACCAGATGAGCACGCAAGTGCGCGGCGAGCTCGGCGTCGTGCTCGAGGTGCTACAAGCCGCGCTCGAGCGGAGCTTCGGCGCCGGTGGTTCGCAGGCGCTCGTCGTGAAGTTCCTGAACGCTGACTTGCCGATCGGCGAGCCGCCGGTGCTCGAGCCGCGCGCATAACCTCGATGTACGCGACGCGGGCCTCGCCTTTGCTCGACGCCGTCGCGGCCGCGCTCGCCGCGATGTCGTGGCTCGAGATCGCGTCGGTCGCGTTCGGGCTCGCGTATCTCGTGCTCGCGGTGCGCCAGAACATCCTCTGTTGGGCCGCGGCGCTGATCAGCACGCTGCTCTCGCTCGTGTTGTTCTACGACGCGCGGCTCTATCCCGAGACGGCGCTCCAGGTGTTCTATGCCGTGATGGCCGTGTACGGCTGGTGGCAATGGCGGCACGGCGGCCGGCCGGGCGACCGAGCGGCGATCGAGCTGCCGGTCAGCGTCTGGCCGCTGCGCTACCACGTGCTCGCGGTCTGCGGCACGCTCGTCGCGGCGCTAGCGCTCGGCACGGTGTTGTCGCGCACGAACGCCGCGTTCCCATACCTCGACTCGTTCACGAGCGTCGGCGCCGTGATCACGACCTACATGGTCGCGAAGAAGATCCTCGAGAACTGGGTCTACTGGCTCGTGATCGACGGGATCACGCTCTATATCTATTGGCAGCGCTCGCTATATCTGTATGCCGCGCTGTTCATCGTCTACCTCGTGCTGGTGGTCTTCGGCTTCTGCCGCTGGCGCCGCGACTGGCGAGCGCAGACAGCGCTCGCGGCCTGATGGACGACCGCGAGCAGACCGTGCGCACGGCGCTCGGGCGCGTGCTAGGCGATGAGATCGGTAGCCGCGCGACGATCGAGCCGCTCGCGGGCGGCATCAAGAAGCGCAGCTATCTCGTTTCGACGGGTGATGACCGATGGGTACTGCGGCTGCCCGCGCCGGGCGCCGACGCACTGCTCGATCTCGCGACCGAGGCGGCCGTGATGCGAGCGGCCGCCGCGGCCGGCCTCGCACCGGAAGTGATTGCGGTCGACGTCAAGGCCGGCGTCCTGCTCACGGACTATCGTGTGGCGGCGCGCGCATGGAGCGTCGCCGACGCGCGTGAGCCGCGCAACATCGAGCGCGCCGCCGCGTTGCTGCGCGAGCTGCACGAGCTCGAAGTCGCCGCGCCTACATTCGCCGCGGAGCGGATCGCGCGCCGGTACCTCGCGGAGCTGTCGGCCGGTGTCTGCGCCGGACGCGCGCGCTTCGACGCCCGCGAGCAATCGTGGATCGACGAGCTGCTCGAGCGCGCGCGCCACTACGACGCGACGTATTCGCCGACGGCGCTCTGCCACAACGACCTCGCCGCCGCCAACGTGCTCGACGACGGCCGTCTCGTGCTCGTCGACTTCGAGTACTCAGTGCGCGGCGCGCCGGTGCTCGATCTCGCGAGCCTCGCGGGGATGAACGACTACGGCGCGCGCGAGAAGCGCGAGCTGTTGGCGGCGTACCGCGGCGCTGACGGCGGCGTCGGAATCGCGGAGCCCGAGCTCGAGCGAATCGTGCGGCTCGTTCTCCTGACGGCTTTCTTCTGGGCGCGGCTCGGCGACCTGCGCGCCGGCGGCGCGTTCGCTTACGGCGAGGTCGCCGACCAGATCGGCGCGAGCTTGCGGTGATCTCGCTGTGGTAGTCTCGCGCGCGATGCCCACCGAACCGCGCTCACTCACCGTCAACGAGCTGATCGACGGTCGACCGCCGAGCGCCTTTCAGATCACTACGATCGCGCTCTGCGGTCTCGTGATCCTGTTCGACGGTTTCGACACGCAGGCGATGGGCTTCCTCGTGCCGTCGATCGCGGCCGAGTTCGGCGTTCCGCGCGCCGCATTCGGGCCGGCGCTATCGGCTGGACTCTTCGGCCTGATGATCGGCGCGATGGCGTCCGGGCCGATCGCGGATCGCTGGGGACGGAGGTCCGCGATCATTCTGTCGGTGCTCGTCTTCGGCGTAATGTCGCTGTTGACCGTGCGCGCGGGCTCGCTGAACGAGCTCGTGCTGCTGCGCTTCCTGACCGGGGTCGGCCTCGGCGGTGCGATGCCGAACGCCGTCTCGCTCGCGGCGGAATACGCGCCGAAGCGCTTGCAGGCGGTGTTCGTGTCGGCCATTTTCGTTGGCATGGCCGGCGGCGCCGTCGTAGCCAGCCTCGTCGGCGGCGCGCTGATGCCGATATGGGGGTGGCGATCGGTGTTCGTGGTCGGCGGGCTGCTGCCGCTCGCGCTCGCGCTCGCGCTGCTCAAGGTGCTGCCCGAGTCTCTACGCTTCCTCGCCGTCGTCGGCGCCGATCGCGAGCGGATGTCCGCGATCGTGCGCCGCATCGCGCCCGAGCTCGGCGACGTGTCGCTCGCGCCGGTGTCGGCGTCGGAGCGGCGCGAAGGTCTGCCGGTCAAGCATCTCTTCACCGAGGGACGTGCGCGCGGAACGCTGCTGCTCTGGATCCCGTTCTTCATGAACCTCCTGATTCTGTATTTCATCCTGAGCTGGTTGCCGAGCCTGCTCAGCGACGCGGGCATGCCGGTCTCGGCGGGCATCACGGCGGTTGCGGCCTTCAGCATCGGCGGCATCATCGGCACTTTGCTGGAGGGTCCGTTGATGAAGACGTTCGGCGTGTATCGGCCGATGGCCGCCGAGTTCATCGCGTCGCTCGCGCTCGTCTGGCTCGCGTCGCTGATCTTCGCGAACTTCGAACTCATGATCGTCGTAACGTTCGCCCTCGGGATCTCGGTGCAAGGGGCGCAGGCCGGTTTGAACGTGCTTGCGGCGATGTATTACCCGACCGCGATTCGATCGACGGGCGTCGGCTGGTCGCTCGGCGTCGGCCGCATCGGAGCGATCGTCGGCCCGCTGATCGGCGGCGCGATGCTGCAGATGCAATGGACGCCGCGGCAGATCTTTCTCGCGGGCGCGGTCCCGGCGCTCGTCTCCGCGGTGACCGTGATTCTGAGCGGGCGCCTGCAAGGCAAGGCGAGCCCGTACCGGTCGGAAGGGCCGCCCGTGCCGAGCGTGGTTCACTGAGTCTAGTGTCGTCGTTGGTCGCCCACCCCGATGGCCAGAACTCGTGGCCGATCGAGCGCCCTGAGTGGACAGCGGCCGTTCGCCTTGGGAAGATACCGGCTAGAAGAATGATCCTCATCGAGAGGACGTCTCCGAGGGCACGATGCATTCGAGTCGCTCGCTTCCCGCGTTGGGAGTGGCCCTGATCCTCGGTTCGAGCGGCGCGCGTGCGTTCGCGCAACCCGCACCCGGTCCCGCGCCGTCCGGCGGTCCGCCGCCAGTGGTGATCAAGCTCGCTACGGGTGACATCAGCGTCGAGAGCGGCGGCTTGTTCACGGAGACGCTGCACACGGAGATCTCGCCCACGAACGAAGCCGCCGCCAAGACGCTCGGCGAGCAGAGGATCGCTTACAGCGAGGCCACCGAGGATCTCGACGTCACCGAGGCCTACACGCTCAAGAGCGACGGCCAAAAAGTGCCCGTCGATCCGTCCAAGATCTTCGTGCAAGCGCCGCCGGGTGTCCGAGCGCCGATGTTCGATGACCTGAAGAACAAGGTGATCGTGTTTCCCGATGTCTCCGCAAACGACACGCTCGTTTACACGTCCGTGCGTCATGTCAAGGAAGCGCACTTCCCGGGTCAGTTCTTCCGCGCGGAAGTTTTTCCGCGCGTCGTCGCGTGGAACGAGGTCCGCTTCTCGGTCAGCGTGCCGAAGTCCGTTTCGCTGAACGTGGAGACCCACGACCTCACGATGGATAAGCAGGTCGAAGGCGATCGAGTCGTTTACCGTTGGCACTACTCTGCCCCAACGCCGAAGATCGACGACATCGCGGCGACGGCCGCGGTGGACCGCGAGCCGCGGTTCTTCGTGTCCACGTTCAAGAACTACGAAGATCTCGGCCGCGCATACGCCGAGTCCGCGGCTCCGAAGTCCGCGGTCACTCCCAAGATCAAAGCGCAAGCGGAAGAGATCACCGCTGGCGTCACGGATCGGCGCGCGCAGACGCAGAAGATCTACGAGTGGGTGAGCAACCGTATCCGTTACGTCGGCATCGAGCTCGGGCGCGGCCGCGTGGTCCCGCACGACGCGGAGACGGTTCTGACGAACGCGTACGGGGATTGCAAGGACCACGTGGCACTGTTCGAAGCGCTACTGGCCGCGAAAGGCATTCGCAGTGAGCCGGTCTTGATCAACGCCAACAACAGTTACTCGTTGCCAGGGCCGCCGACGCTCGCGCAGTTCAATCACGCCATCACCTGGCTGCCGGATCTGAAAATGTACGCCGACACGACCGCGGCCGTGGCGCCGTTCGGCACGCTGCCGTTCGCCGAATACGGCAAGCCCGTCGTGCATGCGCTCGTCAAGGGCTCGGCGCGAAAGACGCTGCCGGTGCTCGCGCCGGACGAAGCGACCATGTCACTCAAGACCGCCACTCACATGGCGGCTGACGGCAAGATGCAGGGAGAGAGCGTAACGACGGCCACGGGTCCCTTCTCCGTGATGTTGCGTCAGGCGGGCACCGGTATCCAGGCCGCCGGTACAGAGCGCGTCGCGCAGGAGATGCTGCGCCGCATCGGCATGACCGGCACCGCCTCGGTTGATCTCGCCTCGCCACCCGCGCAGCTGGCGCCAAGCTACGGCATCACGGTGCACTACGATGGCCAGCCCAACGTGCCGTGGGTGACTGGCCAGGGCTACCCGATGCCGCCCGGGATCCGTGTGCTCCCGTTCGCGGGCGACGTCTTGGCCGGGCCGCTGTTCAACCGCAATCTGCCGGCGAGCGAGCCCACTCCATGCTGGAGCGGCACGGCCGTCGAGGATCTGTCGATCGAGCCGCCTCCCGGCAAACACTTTGCGAAACTGCCGCCCGACACGGACGTGACCACGGACAATCTGTCGTTCACCGCGCGGTGGAAGCAAACGGAGCGCGTCGTCAGCGTGCATCGTGAGTTCAAGAGCAAGATGAATCAGGCTCTGTGCACGGACGCGCTTCGCGCGACGACAGCGGGCGCGTTGAAGAAGATTTCCGCGGCCTATCCGCTACAGATCTCGCTCGCCGACGATTGAGGAGCTGATGACTTCGGCGCGTTCGGATGGTCGTCTGCGCGGTCGTCGTCCGCGCTCAGGCCGATGACGCGTTCGTGAGGTAACTATAGAAGCGATCCTCGGGGTCGTGCTTGCTCTTGAGCGCGAGGAGTCGCTGCCACGCTTCTGGCGAGAAGCACTCGCGGCTGCGGTTGGCATTCACGGAGAGATCCGCCTCGCCCACATAGGCTCCGTCCCTGAACGGCTCGACGCTGCTCATAATGGAGCGTACCCAGCCCATGCTCGCGCGATCTTGTGCCGGATCGTCCCAGAAGCCGTATGCGCCGACGAACGTGCCGCCGCCGACGGACAATGCCGCGTCATAGCGTTTCGGCTTTGGGCTGCCACCGAGCGCGACGATCGTGATTCCCGACGGCGCGGGTGGCGCGTCGACCGCGAGCCTCGAGGAGGCAATCATCAAGTCGCCGATCGTGCCGTTCGTCCAGCACTGATCGCCCGCCATGCGCTTGCCGTTCGGGAATCCCGCGTCGACGAGCGCGAACAAGTCCTGAAACGTAGCCGGCTCGTCGATGACCTCGCCGATTCGCGCGGCCCGGGCCGGCGGCTCGCGGAGTCCGCCGAGGCGCGAGATCGCCTCGTTGCGCGACTCCGCAAACGCGAATCCGGACACGGCAATCAAGGGCTTGCGCGTCTCGTCGACGGGGCCGAGCGCGCACGCGACCTCGACTGTCGGGTGAACCGTGCCAATCGTGTCCGTAAGCCAGCTCGCAATCGCGGGGGCGGCCTCGAGCGCAAAGGTCGCCGCGAACGAATGAATCGCGGGCGGTAAGCCGTAGAGCGCGATGTCATAGCGCGTTACCACGGCGAAGAACCCGGGTCCTGCTCCGCGTGCCGCCCAAAGCAGATCGCGGTTCTCGTCGTCATTCGCGTACACGATGTCGCCTGCGGCCGTGACCATCTCCATCCCGTGCGCGCTCATGCAAGCGGGGCCCCATTCGCCGAAGTTCCAGCCGAACCCGCCATTGAGCACGTAGCCGCTCAGCGCCACGTCGGAGCAGTGACCGACGGGAAAAGCGAGACCATGCGGTGCAAGCGCCGCGATGAGCCCGCCGCTCTTGATCGCCGGTCCGGCCGTCGCGCGGCGTTTTTCGGCGTCGATGCGCAACGCGTTCAGGCGCGACAGGTCGAGAAGAAGCCCGCGGTCGCGGAGTACCGCACCGTGATAGTTGTGGCCGCTGCCGCGGACCGCGATCTTCAGGCCCCGGCGCCGCGCAAACTTCACCGCCGCAGCGACGTCGTGCGTCGAAGTCGGCTGAACGATCGCGTCCGGAGCGCGCCCGCTCCCGCTCGCGATGCGCGTATTCCAGACCATCGCGCGTCGCGCCGCCTCGAAGGCTTCGTCGCCCTTGCCCGTCACGGAACCCGCGATCGCCTTTTGGAGTGCATCGATGGCGTCGCGCCCGGCCGCATCGGCGGTCGGTCCCGTCGCGGCGGTTCGCGTGAGCAACGCTCCGGCGCCCCCGGCCAACAGCTGCATCGTGCGCCGGCGCGTGAAATTACGTTTCCACATGACTGAATCCTCTCCGCTAGGGCGTTGATCGGACGAATCAGGGCCACTCATTGATGCGCGACGCTCGCGTCTGCCGCGGCCAGGGCTTCGAGCTCTTCGACGACGCGCGAGCTCTCGACCTCTTGCGCGACTGCGTCGCCCAATCGTCGCGCCGCCAAGCGAAAACTCGGCTCGACGAGCAGTCGGCGTAGCGCCGTGTGCATTTCGTCGCTCGAAGCCGTAGGCGCGAGCGACAGGCCGGCGCCGCGCTCGGTCACTCGCACGGCGTTGTCGCCTTGGTCGCGCCCGTGCGGCAGCACGAGCATCGGCAGGCGATGCATGAGCGCTGTCATCACCGTGCCGTGGCCGCCGTGCGTGACGACGAGCGCCGCATCGCGAAGGACGACGTTGTGCGGAGCGCTATCGACGATCGCGGTGTTCGCGGCGGGGCGCAGCTCGTCGCGCAAGATCGAGCCGCCGAGCGTGACGAGCACGCGAACAGGCAGGTCCGCGCAAGCGTCGATCACGCGCTGTAGGCACGCGGCGTGATTCTGGAAGCTGGTCGAGAAACCGACCACGACCAGCGGTCGCCGGTCGTCGGCCGGCCAAGGGGAAGTCCAGGGCCGAGCCCAGACGGGGTCGCGGATGAGCGGACCGACGTAGCGAACGTAATCGGGCAAGCCTCGCGACGGAAAGTCGAACGCGCATGCGGTGCCGAGCAAACGCAATCGCGCAGCGTTGGCCTGATCGAGAACGTGGGCGAGGGGGGCAAGCCCCAAAGCCGATCGTGCCGCGTTGAGCGTCGGCAGTCCGCTGTCGAACAGTCTCGTCGCCGCGGCCGCGATATCGGAGTGCAGCGCTCGATCTGCATCGTTCCTCGCGGGCGCGAGGGCCGCGCCGAACGGCGGGATGCCCGGCAGCGGAAACATGCTGATGCAAGTGGACAGCAGCGCGAGCTTCTGCCGTCGCGCCTCGCAGCCAGTCATGACCCCCAAGACCATGTCGAAGTTCACGACGAGGTCCGCCGGTCGTCGTTCGAGCTCCGCGATCACGTCTTCGGCATAGGCAAGCGCGAGGCCGCACAGGAAGAGCTCGACCATCTCGCGGAGACCCTGCTCCGGCGTCGGCGCGGCCCAGTCGCGTGCGTCCAGGTCGCGAGAGCGAACGGGTTTGCTCGGCGCGCGTTGCCAGGCGATGAACTCTGCGCCCGCCGACTCGGCCTCGTCGCGATTCACCTGGTCGCTCATCACGCGCACGCGGTGCCCGCGGCTGATGAGTCTCTCGATCACAGCCATGATCGGCGAGACGTTGCCGCCGCCGTCGAACGTCGTGAACAAGAAGTCGAGAGGTGCGGTCGTGCGCATCGGTTAGCTCCGTCGTCTGAGGACGCCGTCGATCAGGAGCCGCATAACGGCCTTCGTCTCGCTCAGCGACTGGCCCATATCGCGGCGCAACAGCTTCCACGTATAGATGTCCGTAGCGATGATCAAAGCGTCGATCGCGCGGCGATGATCCTTGCTGTTGAGTCTCTCGAGCAGCGGCGCGAACGTCGCGGTGGTTATCTCGCGATGTCCGCGCCGCCCGCCGTCGATCAGCGGCTTCAGCGCAGGGTGTCGAGGTTCCTGCGCGAGATTGCGGATGACGCCGTCACCGATGTCCTCGTAAAGCGCGAGAACGCGATCGATCGCGCCGTCGATGTCGCCGGGCGCGACTTTGCGCTGATCGCGAATATCTGGAGCGACGTACTCGACAACGCCCGCGACTAAACCCGCCTTCCCGCCGAAGCGGCGTAGCACCGTGCGCACGGTCACGCCGGCGCGGCGCGCGACCTCTTCGAGCGTCACCTCGTCGAACCAACGGTCCCGCACGCAGTCGTGAAAGGCCAGCGCGATCCGACGGGCGGTCTCTTCAGCCGCGTCGGCGCGGGCGGCCTGACGATAGGGGCGGCGCGGCTTGCGCGATTTCATGTCATGCAGGATGACACCAAAAAGCGGCGGTGTCTATATTCATGTCTATTCAATAGACATTAAACATATGGCTTCGACCCCTCCTGGCCGAAGTGGGGAGCCCGCCTGTCGATCCCGAGCACCGCCCACCGGTGCGTCGCCAGAGTCGGCTGCATAACGGCGCAATCCCCTTATCGCTCGCGAAACCACCCCGCGCCGACGCGGTCCACCGATCGCTGAGTCGAGTTCTGCGCGCGTCGACTTCGAGTATGCTGTGCCGCTTCGCGTCCCTGCCGGGCGGAGTAAACAAAGGGAAGGAGCATGGCGAACGTCGCGTTTCTCGGTCTCGGCGTAATGGGCTTCCCGATGGCGGGCTGGCTCGCGAAGAAGGGCCACACGGTCACGGTGTACAACCGTACGCGCGCGAAGTCGGACAAGTGGCGCGAGCAGCACGGCGGCGCTGTCGCCGCGATGCCGGCCGAGGCCGCGAAGAGCGCCGAGATCGTGTTCAGCTGCGTCGGCGACGACCCCGACCTGCGCGCGATCGCTCTCGGCGACGGCGGCGCGCTCGCCGCGATGAAGCGCGGCGCGATTTACGTCGACCATACGACCGCCTCGGCCGGCATCGCGCGCGAGATCGAGGCCGCGGGCCGCGCGCGGGGCGTGGCGTGCCTCGACGCGCCGGTCTCGGGAGGCCAGGCCGGTGCCGAGAACGGCAAGCTCACGGTCATGGTCGGCGGCGACTCGGCCGCGTTCGCGACGGCCGAGCCCGTGATCCGCTCTTACTCGCACAACGTGCGTCTGCTCGGGCCCGCGGGCTCCGGTCAGCTCACGAAGATGGTGAACCAGATCGCGATCGCGGGCGTCGTCCAGGGGCTCGCCGAGGCGCTGAATTTCGCGAGCAAGTCCGGACTCGACGTCGCGACGGTCGTCGACGTGATCTCGAAGGGCGCGGCGCAGTCGTGGCAGATGGAGAACCGCTGGAAGACGATGAACGACGGCAAGTTCGACTTCGGCTTCGCGGTCGAGTGGATGCGCAAGGATCTGCGGATCTGTCTCGACGAGGCGCGCAAGAACGGCGCCGAGCTGCCGGTCGCGGCGCTCGTCGATCAGTTCTACGCCGACGTGATCGGAATGGGCGGCAAGCGCTGGGACACGTCGAGCCTGATCGCGCGGCTGAATCGGCACGAGAAGCGCTGACGCCGCATCTGATCGCCGCGCGGCGACGGGCGCCGCAAGCTAGGGGGGACGATGGACGCGGAGCACGAGAAGCGCTTCGGCGGCATTGAGGCTCGGCTCGCCCGGCTCGAAACGCTGCTCGCCGCAATGGCGACCGGGCGCTCGGCACAGTCACGACCGCAGCCCGCGCCGGAGTCCGAACCGCCGCCCAGACCCGCGCGCGAGCCGCCGCTCGGACCGCCGCTCGAATCTGCGGCGACCCGCGACGCGCCAGCCGCAGCGGACGCATCGCCAACGCCAAGCTCACCGCCGCATCGCGCGGTGCCCACGCGCGACCACGAGGCGCTGCGCGAGCACGAGTCGCGGCCGGCGCTCGCGACGAGCATTCTCGGTTGGGGCGGCGCGGTGGCGCTGGTGCTGGCCGCCGCCTATCTGATCCGGCTCGCGATCGACACGGGCTGGCTCACGCCGCTGCGGCAGGTCGGCCTCGCGGCGATGGCGGGCCTCGTGCTGATCGGCGCCGGGCTCGCGTTGCGCAACGTGAACCGCGCTTACGCGGGGCTGCTGCCCGCCGCCGGCATCGTCGTGCTGTTCCTGTCGGTCTACGGCGGCCATCTCTATTACGGTTTCCTCGGCGCGCCGCCCGCTGCGGCCGCCGTCGTCGGTATCTGCGTGCTGTCGCTGTGGCTCTGCCGCGTGTTCGAGAGCGACCTCTACGCGTTGTTCGCCGTCGCGGGCTCGTATTCCGCGCCTTTCCTGTTGTCGACGTTGCGCGGCTCGGCGATGGACCTCGTGATCTATTTCTCGGCGTGGAACGTGGTGTTCAGCGCGTTCGCGATTTGGCAGGGGCGGCGGCTCGTCTACCTGCTCGCGCTCTATCTTGCTCTGATCAGCTTCGACCTACTCGCGAGCGACCTCGCGCCGAGCGACTGGCGCGTCGGGCTCGCGTTCCAGACGGTGCAGCTCGCGATCTTCGGCGTCGCGACCGTCGCGTTCTCGATCCGTCACGCGCGGCCGCTCGACGAGACCGGGGCGTTCGCGCATCTGCCGCCGCTGTTGCTCTTCTATTTCCTCCAGTATGCGCAGCTCGCGCGGCATCTACCTGCCGCCGCGCCGTGGATCGCGGTCGCGAGCCTCGCGGTGGTGGCGCTGATGTACGGCGTCGCACGCGTTGCCCTGAAGCGTCCGTTGCCCGGCGGCGAGTTCCTGTTGTGGGCGTACGTCGCCATGGTCTTGGGGCACGCGGGCTACATCGAGTTGGTGCCGAAAGCGTGGGCGCCGTGGGTCGCTCTCGGTCTGGTCCCGATCGTTGCGGCCGCGAGCGTGCGGTTCCAGCTGAGGCTCGATCGAGCATGGCCCGTGTGGTGCGCGGTCGCAGCGATCTTCGCCGTGAATTATCTGCGGATCGCGTTCGACACCGACGTCGCGCTCGTGCCGGGGAAGACGGCGCTCGCGCTCGCGTACGCGCTGTTGCTCTACGCGGGCTACGCTTTCTTAAGCGAGCGGGACAAGGACGGCGCGATCAAGTTGCTCCTGCTGTACGCGGGTCACGTGAGCGCGATGGCCGCGGCGCTGCATCTGTTCGACGTGCCGATCGTGCAATCGGCGGCTTGGGGCGTCCTCGCGCTCGCGTGTCTCGCGGTTTCGCTGGCCCGGCACGATCGGCTGCTCGGGCAGTCGTCCCTGCTCGTCTTTGCCGCGACGGCGGGGAAGGTGCTGCTCTATGATCTCAGCGGGGCTCCGCCCGTCGCCCGGATCGTGAGCCTCGTCGTCCTCGGCGTGACGTTCTATTTCGGCGGGCTGCTGTATCAGAAGACGCTCGGAGCTGAACGATGAAACCAATCCTCGCGGACCTCCTGCAACTGCTCGAGCTCGAGCGCATCGAAGACAACATCTTCCGCGGCGAGAGCCGCGACATCGGCGGCGAGCGCGTGTTCGGCGGGCAGGTGCTCGGCCAAGCGCTGACGGCCGCGAGCTACACGGCCGGCTTGCGGCAAGTGCACTCGCTGCACGCGTATTTTCTGTTGCCCGGCGACGTGAACGCGCCGATCGTCTACGAAGTGGACATCGCGCGCGACGGGAAGAGCTTCAGCACGCGGCGCGTCGTCGCGATCCAGCACGGCAGGCCGATTTTCAACATGGCCGCGTCGTTTCAAATCCCGGAGGAAGGACTCGATCACGCCGCCGCGATGCCGGACGTCCCGGACCCCGAAGGGCTTCCCGACGTCCGCGAGCTGCCGCGCGAGGTCTTCGACAAAGTGCCCGACAAGCTGCGACGGTTCCTCATGCACGTGCGGCCGTTCGAGTTCCGGCTCGTCGAGCCTTACCAGGTCTCGCCGCCCGTCGTCGCCGAGCCGCGCCGGCATCTGTGGATCAAGACGATAGGACCGCTGCCTGATAGCGCGGACCTCCACCGTAACGTGCTCGCCTACGTCTCGGACTATTCGCTCGTCACCACTGCGTTGCGGCCGCACGGCGTCGACTACACCGCCGGCAACGTGCAGGTCGCGACGCTCGATCACGCGATGTGGTTCCACCGGCCGTGTCGTGTCGACGACTGGCTGCTCTATGCGATCGAGAGCCCGAGCGCCTCGGGAGGACGCGGCCTCGCGTTCGGTCGGTTCTTCACGCGCGACGGCAAGCTCGTCGCGTCGACGGCGCAGGAAGGCGTGATCAGAGTTTGGCGCTAGCGATGTCGATCTCCCGGGGCGCGCGGTTCGGACCCTACGAGATCGCCGGTGCGATCGGCGTGGGCGGCATGGGCGAGGTGTACCGCGCACGGGACACCCAGCTCGGCCGCGACGTTGCGATCAAGGCGCTACCCGCATTAGTCACGAGCGATCCGGGTCGAGTAGCGCGCTTCGAGCAGGAAGCACGAACGCTCGCGGCCCTGAATCATCCGAACATTGCGCAAATCTACGGCATCGAACGCAGCGCGGATGTGACCGTGCTCGTGCTCGAGCTCGTCGAAGGACCGACGCTCGCGGAGCGGATCGCGCGCGGCGCATTGCCCGTCGATGAAGCGCTAGGCATTGCGGCGCAGATCGCCGATGCGCTCGAGGCGGCCCACGAGCGCGGCATCGTGCATCGCGACCTCAAGCCCGCGAATATCAAGCTCAGGCCCGACGGCACGGTCAAAGTGCTCGACTTCGGGATCGCCAAGGCGCTCGACCCGACGGTCACGGGCCCGGGCCCTGCCGCCGTCACGGCGCCGGCGCTCACGGAAGTGGGCACGGTGCTCGGCACGGCCGCCTACATGAGCCCCGAGCAGGCGCGCGGCAGGCCGGTTGATCAACGCGCCGACATCTGGGCGTTCGGCTGCGTGCTCTACGAGATGCTCGCGGGCCAGGCCGCCTTTTCCGGCGAGGATGGCAATAGCACGCTCGCGCGAGTGCTCGAACGCGACGCGGACTTCGCGGCGTTGCCGACGGCGGTTACGCCGGCGGTTCGCCGCACGATCGAGCTCTGTCTGCGCAAGGATCCGCGCAAGCGCTTGCGCGCAATCGGCGACGTGCGGCTCGCGCTCGAGGGCGACCTCGCTGGCCCGGCGTCACCGCCCGCGCCGTTTGCGCGGCGCATGTGGCCTGCCGCCGCTGCGCTCCTGCTCGGAGCGGTGGGGGCGAGCGCGTACTTCACGAGCTCGAGGCCGCACGCGGCCGTGAACGCGCCGGCCATCCCGCTGCCGGTCTCGCGCTTCGTGATCACGCCACCGGCGAACGCGCCGCTCGCGTCCCTCGGCGGTCTCGACCTCGCGTTTTCGCCCGACGGCAGGCGGATCGCCTACTTTGCGCAAAAGCCGGAGAGCGGGAGCGTCGAGATCTACCTACGCGATCTCGACTCACTCGACGCGCGGCGCATGGCCGGCACCGAGCTTAAGGACAACGGCTTCGGCAACATGAACCCGTTCTTTTCTCCGGACGGAAAGGCGCTCGGACTCTTCATGCCGGATCGCGGCGTCATGGGGTTCGCGGTCGACGGCGCACGGCCCGTGAAGCTTTTGGACACGCCAGTGCCCGCGTTCGTCGGCGCCACGTGGCTCGCCGACGACACGCTGATCTATTCCTCGGGGACGCGCATGCAGCGCGTTTCGGCCAATGGCGGTGGCACGCCCGAGCCGCTGACGCCGGACACACCCGAACGATTCGTTGCGAACCCCGTGCTATTGCCGGGCGGTCGCGCTTTGCTATTTCATGTGTTTGGTGGCGGCGACAACCGCATCGACGCGTTCGAGCTCGGCTCCGGGAAGGAGAAGACACTCATAGAGGGTGGCGCGAACCCGACCTATGTCGACACGGGTCACCTGGTCTTCGCGCGCGGCGACACGCTCTTGGCCGTGCCGTTCGACGCCGCCGAGGTCGCAGTCACGGGCGAAGCCGTCGCGCTCGTCCAAGGAATTCGCCATCCGTCCGGCGGCGCGGCCGACTACACTCTCTCTGCTAGCGGCGCGCTCGCTTATGTGCCCATCAGCGAAAACAGCGAATTGGCGTCAACAGTGGTTTGGGTCGATCGGCACGGCCAAGTCATCGAACGCGCCGTCCGCGATCGAATTACGAACCCGCGTGACCCGCGACTGTCGCCCGACGGGAAACGCCTGTTGCTCGTAACCGGCCTGTCCGCCGACGGAGACATCTGGAACTACGATCTCACCGGCCGGCCGCCGATTCCATTGGCTTTGGCCAACGACAACGCGTTCCCGGTTTGGAGCCCGGACGGGCAGAGCGTCGCGTTCAGCCTCGGCGTCAGCTCGCAAATTTTTACCATAGCGGCGGATGGTCGCGGGGGGACGCCGCGGGCGCTCGCTTTGCGCGGCGTGCCGCAACACTGGTCGGCGGCCGCCGGTCTATTCTTCGTAAACTTGAACGGGATCCCGGACATCTTTGCGGCTCCCACGGACGCAAGCGGCGAAACTCGTGAGATCGGCGCGTCGGAGTACAGCGAGCTCGCCCCGGCTTTGTCGTCGGACGGCCGGTGGCTCGCCTACGTATCGAACCGCACGGGTCAAGACGAGATCTGGGTCCTCGCTTACCCGGACGGTGTCCCGGTTCGCGTATCGGGCAACGGAGGTTCCGAGCCCGTGTGGTCAGCCGACGGACGCGAGCTCTTTTATCGGCAAGGCGACGCGATGATGGCCGTCACGGTGCAGCCGGCCGCCGAATTCTCTTTCGCGCCGCCCGTGCAACTGTTTGCCGGCCCCTATCTCCAACGCGTGCATCAATTGGGGCATAGCTACGACGTGGCGCCCGATGGACGGTTCCTGATGTTCTTGCCGGAAGACGAGAGCCACGCGGCGGCTCTTGCAAGCATCGTCGTCGTGCAGAACTTCAGCGAGGAGCTCAAGCAGCGGGTGCGGCCCCGAGCGCACTGACGGCGATCGGTGCGCATCGAGGCGCGTGCCGAACGCGAGTATTCGGCAAGGTCAACGGCTCGCCGGCGCAGCACCGGAGGTTTCGATGGGTAGGCGCTACGACGACATACTCGAGACGATTGGCAACACTCCCGTCGTGCGCGTGCACTCGCTCGCGCCCGCGGGCGTCAATCTCTTCGTCAAGGTCGAAGCCTTCAACCCGATGGGCTCGGTGAAGGATCGGCTCGCGCTCGGCGTGATCGAGGATGCCGAGCGCAGCGGGAAGCTGCGCCCCGGTCAGACGGTGATCGAAGCCACGAGCGGCAACACCGGCATCGGGCTCGCGATGGTCTGCGCGCGCAAGGGCTACCCGCTGGTCGTCACGATGGCCGAGAACTTCAGCGTCGAGCGCCGCAAGCTGATGCGCTTCCTCGGCGCCAAGGTCGTGTTGACGCCCGCGGCGGAGAAGGGCAGCGGCATGCTCGCGAAGGCGGTCGAGCTCGCGGAGAAGCACGCCTGGTTCCTGTGCCGGCAGTTCGAGAACGAGGCGAATCCGAACAAGCACTCGGAGACGACGGCGGAAGAGATCCTCGCGGACTTTGCGGACACACACCTCGACTACTGGGTCACGGGGTACGGCACGGGCGGCACGCTGAAGGGTGTCGCGCGCGTGCTCAAGGCGCGCAGCCCGCGCACTCAGATCGTAGTCTGCGAGCCCGACAACACCCAGATGCTCGGCAGCGGAATCCCTCAGCCGCGCTTGGCCGACGGCACGCCCGCGAGCAGCCACCCGTTGTTCCGCCCGCACTTGATGCAAGGCTGGTCGCCCGACTTCATCCCGAAGCTCACGGAGGATGCCGTCGCCGCCAAGCTCATCGACAGGGTGCTGCCCGTCAACGGCGGCGAGGCGATGCGGCTTGCGCGCGAGCTCGCGCGCAAGGAAGGCATCTTCGTCGGCACGTCGAGCGGCGCAACCTTCGCGGGCGCGCTCGAGGTCTGCAAGTCCGCGCCCGAAGGCTCGAACGTGCTCTGCATGCTGCCCGACACCGGCGAGCGCTATTTGAGCACGCCGCTGTTCGCCGACATTCCTGCCGACATGACCGACGAGGAGATCGCGATCGCGCGCTCGACGCCGCGCTATCGGTTCGACGCGCCGGCGCCGAAGGCCGCCGCGCCGCAGAAGGCGCCGGAGCCGCCCGCGGCGGTTTCACCGGCGGCCGCCGCGTTCCTCGCGGAGGTCACGAGCGACAAGAGCCAGCCCGTCGTGATGTTCGCGCTCGAGTGGTGCGAGTTCTGCTGGTCGGTGCGGCGGATGTTCGCCGAGTACAAGATCCCTTATCGCGCGATCGATCTCGATTCGGTCCCGTATCAGCAAGACGATTGGGGCGGCCAGATCCGCGGGGCGCTCGCGGCCCGAACCACGTGGAAGACGATTCCGCAGATCTTCGTCGGTGGCGATTTCGTCGGCGGTTGCACGGACACGTTCGACGCGTGGAAGGATGGTCGGCTGCCGGCGTTGCTCGCGAAGCACGGCGTCGCGCACGGCGGCAAGCTCGACGGCAACCCGTATTCGTTCCTGCCGACCTGGCTGCATCCGCGCTAGCGCGCGATCAATTCAGCGGCTGGGCTCCGGCCGCGACCCACGCGGTCAGCAGCTTGATCTCGGCGGCATCGAGCCGCGTGCCGAACGCGGGCATCGTGCCGGTGCGCCCCTTCGCGATCGACTCGCGCACCGCGGCGGCCGTGCCGCCGTACAGCCAGACGTCGTCGTCGAGCGCGGGCGCGCCGAGCGCCGGCTGGCCCGCGCCTTTCGCGCCGTGGCACGCGCTGCAATACATCAGGAACTGTTGCGCCGCGTCGCCCTCGGGCGGCGCGGTGTGCTTCGCGAGGGCGAGCACGTAGTCCGCCATCTTTGCGACTCCGTCGTCGTTCAGCACCGCCTGCCACGGCGGCATCACGGCCGTGCGCCCTAAAGTGATCGTCTGAGCGAGCTGCGCCTCGTCGCGGCCCCATTGCCAGTCCGCGTCGGTGAGATTCGGGAACAGCGAGGCCTGGCCGTGCGCGTTCGGCCCGTGGCACGCCGTGCAGTGGTTGTTGAACACGTGCCACGCGGAGCGCATCGCGGTCTCGTCGCGTTGCAAGTCGGCGATCGGTGCCTGCGCGATTCGCGCGCGCTCGGGCCCGAACGTTTGCTCGTAGTGCGCGAGGCTCTCTTCGATTCCCTCGCGCTGCGACCAGCGCAGCGTTCCGGCGTACGGCCCTAAGCCGGGATAAAGAATGAGATAGACGACCGACACCGCGAGCAGCGCGAGGATGAACCAGAACCACCAGAGCGGCGCCGCTTTCGTGCCCTCGCGCAGCGTCTCGTCCCAGACGTGGCTCGCGACCTCGGCAGAGTCATCGGGCGCGAAGTAGACGCTCAGGATCAGCCAAACGAGGCCTACAGCCGAGACGATCGTGATCGTCGCGACCCAGCCGCCCCAGAACCCGGATACGACGCTAGCCATCGGCCGGTTCGTCCTCGAGCGGGATGCGGGCGGCGGCATCGATCCGCGCGTCGTTCTCGCGGAGCGAGAGCCAGATCGCGAGCCCGACCATGAAAGCCGTGACGAACATGTCGCCGCCGAATATCACGTATGCCATATCAATGACCCGCGTGCTCCTCGGGCGCGTCGCTCGCATGACGCCCGAGCACTTGCAGATAGGCGATCACCGCGTCGAGCTCCGTCTTGCCCTCGAGCGACTTCGGCGCGGACTCGATCACCTCGTCCGTGTACGGGTGGCCGAGTCGGCGCAGCGTGCGCAGGCGTGCCTGAATGTCGCCGTCCGCGTTCGCGGCGCGCGCGGCGAGCCACGGATAAGCCGGCATGATCGACGCGGCGACCACAGTGCGCGGATTCGTCATGTGCACGCGGTGCCATGCGTCGCTGTACTTGCCGCCCTCGCGGAGTAGATCGGGCCCCGTGCGCTTCGAGCCCCAGAGGAACGGCCGGTCGTACGCGAACTCGCCGGAGCGCGCGTACGGTCCGTAGCGCTTCACCTCGGCGAGCAGCGGCCGCACTTGCTGCGAGTGGCACGTCGAGCAGCCCTCGCGGATGTAGATGTCGCGGCCGATGAGCTCGAGCGGCGGATAGGGCACGACGTTCGGCGCCGGCGCGTGCAAAGAGTCGTCGAGTGTTGTCGGTAGCACTTGGACCAATCCGCCGATCGACGCGACGACGAGGATCCCGAAGATCAGCAGCCCCGTGTTGTTCTCGATCGCCTTGTGCAGGCCGAGGAAGCTCATGGCTCGTTCACCGGGCTCATCGCGACGCGCTGCGCCGGGACGAGGACGGGCGTCTCGACCGTGACCGGCGGCTCGACCGTGACCGTGCGCGTGCCGAGGAACGTTCGGCGGAGGTTCTCGGCCATGAGCAGCGCGCCGGACAAGAACAGGAGCCCGCCGACGAGCCGCAGCATGTAATACGGAGCCATCGCGCGCACGACGTCGACGAAGCTATAGCGAACCTCGCCGAGGTCGTCGAGGCTCAACCAGAGCAGCGACTGCGAGAGACCCGCGCCCCACATCGAGATGATGTAGAGCATGATGCCGGCGAGCGCGAGCCAGAAATGCAGGTTCGCCATCGCGACGCTGTGCAGCGGCCGGCCGGCGAGCTTCGGCACGAGGTAGTAGTACGTGCCGAACGTGATCAGCGCGTTCCAGCCGAGCGCGCCCGAATGCACGTGGCCGATCGTCCACTCCGTGAAGTGACTCATCACGTTCACGCTGCGGATCGCGAGCATCGGGCCCTCGAACGTCGCGAGGCCGTAGAACGCGAGCGCGAGCACGATGAACTTGAGCGCGGGGTCGACTCGCAATCGGCGCCACGCGTTTGCGACCGTCATGATGCCGTTGATCATCGTCGCCCACGACGGTGCGAGCAGCACGAGGCTCATGACGACGCCGAGCGACTGCACCCACTCCGGGATTGCGTTGTAGTGCAGATGGTGCGGGCCGGCCCAGATGTAGCTGTAGACGAACGCCCAGAACGCGACGATCGAGAGCCTGTAGCTCCAGATCGGCTGCTCGGCCTGCTTCGGCAGGAAGTAGTAGAGCATCCCGATGAAGCCGCCGGTCAACAGGAATCCGACCGCGTTGTGGCCGTACCACCATTCCACGATCGCGTCCTGCGCGCCCGCGAACAGAGAATACGATTTGGACATCGTCGCGGGCAGCTCGAGGTTGTTCACGACGTGTAGCATCGCGATCACGATGATCAGCGAGCCGTAGAACCAGTTCGAGATGTAGATCGGCCCGACCTTGCGCCGTGCGATCGTGCCGAAGAACACGACGCCGTAGGCGATCCACGCCACCGCGATCGCGATGTCGAACGGCCACTCGAGCTCCGCGTATTCCTTCGACGTGTTCCAGCCCGCGAGTAACGACCAGCCGCCGAGCACGATCGTGATCTGCCACGCGTAGAACACGAACCACGCGAGCCGCGGCGCGAACAGTCGCACGTGCGACGTGCGCTGCACGCTGTAGAACGACGTGCCGATCAGTGCCGAAACGGCGAAGCCGAACGCCACGAGGTTCGTGTGGCCGGTCCGTAGCCGACCGAAGCTCAACCACGGGATTCCGAAGTTCAGCTCCGGCCAGACGAGCTCCGCGGCGGCGTATGCGCCCGCGATCATGCCGAGAATCGCCCAGACGACCGAGCAGGCGGTGAACGCCGTGACGATCCGGTCCTCGTAATGTGTGACGGCTCGCGCGCTCACGTCGCCACCTGCGGCCCAATGCCGCGGCTCCAGAGCACGGCCGTGATCCCGAGCAGCGTGACCCACGACACGAGCAGATACGCGATGAGCGCGGACGCCATCAGCATCCCGCGCCCCGGGTCGGTCTTCAGCACCACCGGCAGCCCGCGGTAGAGCAGGTACATGCTCCAGATCAGCGTCGGTACCAGCACGAGCACGTTGACGAACGCGTTCGGATACAGATGCACGACGCTGCCGATCGTGAGCGGCGTGCCGACGAGCGTCACGAGCGCGAGGCAGCGATTCAGGCTGCCGTCCGCGCCGTAAGTCGCGGACATCCAACGCGCGACGATAGCCGTGCTCAAGAAGCCGACAAGCAGCATCGCGAAGTATGCCAGCGCGATCGCGAGGATCGTGCGCGGCGGCAGGAACAGCGTATCGACGCCGAGCCGCCAGCCGAACAGCGAAGTGCCGATGTAAGCGAACACCGGCGGGCAGAGCCCGAGCCAAACCGCCGCGCCGAAGAACGCGCGTCCGCTCGATGGCGGATTTGCGCCGATGTCCGCTATTGCTGCCTGCGGGTGAACCAGCACAGCGCCGAACTGCAGCAGCGCGGGTTTCGCGGCGGCGGCGCTCATGCGGCGCTCGCGAGCACCAGGAGGCCCGCGGCGGTGTTCGAGACGGGAAGGTGATAATGGCTGTGAACTTTGCGCACGGGCTCCATGAGCGCGCCGCGCATCACGAGCCACGAGATCAGCTCGACGCCCTGGGTGCCCGCGAGCCGCACGAGGTCATGAATCGAGTAGTTCGCGAGCGCCTCCGGGTCGTCGACGATCTTGTCGAGGCAGAGCAGGTCGAATTCCTTGTTGATGAAGCCCGCGCGCTCGCCGTCGAGCTGATGCGACAGGCCGCCGGTGCCGATCAGCACCACGCGCGCGTCCTCGGGATACGACTCGATCGCACGGCCGAGTGCGTGGCCGAGCTTGAAGCAGCGCGCCGGCGAGGGGAGCGGGTGCTGAATCGTGTTCAGCGCGATCGGCACAGTGCGCACTTCGCGCCGGTTGCGCCCGGGCCAGAGCAGCTGTAGCGGCACGGTGAACGCGTGATCGACGAGCATCTCTTGGCAGGTCGTGACGTCGAACTCGTCCGCCATCACGGATTCGATGATGTGCCACGACAGCTTCGGATCCCCCGGGAACGGTGCGACCGTCGGCAGGCCCCAGCCTTCGTCGGCGTTGCGGTACTCGGCCGCTGCGCCGATCGCGAACGTCGGCATCTTGTCGAGGAAGAAGTTCAGCCCGTGGTCGTTGTAGATCATGACGGCGACGTCGGGCTTCACCTCGGCGAGCCACTCGCGCGCGTCCGGATAGCCCGCGAAGAACGGCCGCCAGTACGCGTCGTCTTCGAGACCGCGCGCGATCGCGTTGCCGATCGCGGGGATGTGGGACGTGCAAATGCCGCCGACGATTCGCGCCATGATCAGCTCGCCGCCGCCTGGAGCTTCGCGCGAAATTCCTCGACGGTCATGCCCGTCTGTTGCGCGCCGATGTCTTGCACCCCGAGACCGAAGATGCCCGTGAACTTCGCGAGGTAGTAGACGTTGCCCCCCGCCTCGAGCAGCGCGAGCACGTCGCGCCGCCGTATCGCGTCGCGCTGCTCGTCGCTCAGCCCGAAGCGCGCGCAGTAGGCCTCCTCGTCGTCCAGAAACGCCTTGCGGTTAACGGCTTCGTTGAACGAGTAGCACATCTTGTTGAGCGGGTAGCCCTTGAGAGCCAGCTCGCCGTCGAACAGATACGTACCTGGGATATCCGAATGCATCGCTCGTGTCCCTTGTCGACCGAGCGCAATCATGGGTGCGGTGCACGAGCGATCCCATCCGGGAAACTACGTGCTGCGGAGGTGCCCCTTGCCGCGCTAGGGGCTTCGCGCGAGCCCGGTATACGTGGAAGTACGGATGCCCGTTACGAGCGGCGCTCAGCGCGGTTTGGCGGCGGCGAGCTCGCGCCGATACCGCTGGCCCTGCTTCACGTAGTGCGCCGCGCTCTCTTCCAGCATGCGCCGCTCCTCATCCGTGAGCGCGCGGTGCCGCCGCGCCGGCGCGCCGATGATCAGCGAGCCGTCCGGAAATTCCTTCCGCTCGGTGATCAGCGCGCCCGCGCCGACGAGGCAATAGTTGCCGATCTTCGCGTGGCTCAGGATCGTCGCGCCGATGCCGATCAGGGTGAAGTCGCCGACCGTGCAGCCGTGCACGACGGCCGAATGACCGATCGTGACGTCTTGGCCTACGTTCACGGGCGCGTCCGAGTCGATGTGGATCACCGCGTTGTCCTGCACGTTGCTGCGGTCGCCGATGCGAATCTCCTGGCTGTCGCCGCGCAGCACCGCGCCGAACCAAACGCTCGCGTCGCGGCCGAGGTGCACGCGGCCGATCACGGCCGCGCTCGGCGCGACGAAGAACTCGTCGCCGACCGTCTCAACGCGATGTGGGCCGAGCTCGTAGATCACGCCCGCTACTTCTTCGCGTTCGCCTGGTTCGCGACCGCCTGCGCCGCGGCGGCGATCGCGGCCGCGTCGCCGAGATACTCGGCGCGCGTCGGCTCGAGGCGCGAGTCGAGCTCGTAGAGCCGCGGCACGCCGGTCGGGATGTTGAGCTCCGTGATCTCGTCGTCCGAGACGCCCTCGAGCATCTTCACGAGCGCGCGCAGGCTATTGCCGTGCGCCGCGACGAGCACGTTGCGGCCGCGCAGGAGCTCGGGCGCGATCCGTTCTTCCCAATACGGCAGCACGCGCGCGAGCGTCGTCTTCAGCGATTCGGTGCCGGGCAGCACCGATGGCGGCAGCCCCGCGTAACGCGGATCGTGGATCGGGTGGCGCTCGTCGCTCTCGGAAAGTGGCGGCGGCGGGATGTCGTAGCTGCGCCGCCAGATCTTCACCTGCTCGGCGCCATGCTTCGCGGTCGTCTGCGCCTTGTCTAGGCCCTGGAGCGCGCCGTAGTGGCGCTCGTTCAAGCGCCAATGGTTCTCGACCGGCAGCCACATGAGCTGCATCTCGTCGAGGATCAGCCAGAGCGTGCGAATCGCGCGGACGAGCACCGACGTGAACGCGATGTCGAACGTGAGTCCCGCTTCGGCGAGCGTGCGGCCCGCTGTCTGCGCCTCGGTGCGGCCCTGGGCGGTGAGGTCGACGTCCGTCCAGCCGGTGAACAGGTTCTTCTGGTTCCAGTCGCTCTGTCCGTGACGGACGAGCACGAGTTGGCCGGGTGCGGGCCGCGTTCTTGTTTTCGTCATGCGCGCCATTGTTCAGGAGTTCGGCGCCGGAGATCAACCGTCGCCGGCCGGGGCCGCGGCGTTGCAAACGTCACCGAAGTGGTCCGCCGCGCGTCAGTGGATCCAGCCGAAGCCCTTCGCCATCAAAGCCGCGAGGCCGAGCGCAACGCCGATCAGCGAGCTGAACAGCACGCGGAAGTCCGTTCTGGCCTCGACTCTGATGTCCTTGACGTCCTGTCTGATTTCGCGCAAGTCGACCTTGATCTCGCGAACGTCGGACTGGATGTGCGCAACATCGGATTCGAGCTTGGCGATTCGAGACATCATTCCGTCGCGACCGTCATGTTTCGACCGATCGGCTACCATCGGGTCCTCACGATAACACCTCGGCTTTTGGGCGAGTCAACAGCCGCTGAGCCGCCTCATCGTGAGGCGTCGCAGCGCTTCCGCGGAAGCGCTGTTTCGCTTCCGAACGAGGAATTCTGTTGACTTCGGGGAGCCGCGCTAACGGAGCCGGCCGACCTCTTTGAGCGCGACCGACAGGGTCGCGAAGTCCAACGGCCCCGTCATCAGCATGTCGTCGAGGCCGCGCCGCACGCGCGCGATCTCGTCGTGGTGCTTGTCGAGCCACGCGGTGAGCGCCGCGTCGCTCGCGACCGACGCGCCGCGAGCGGAGAGGGCGCTGCGCAGCAGCGCGCGCTGCTCTTGCGCGAGCGTCTCGCGCAGCGTTGCGCGCGCCATGGCGCGCCAGCGGCTGTCGACCTTGAGCGCTTCGATTTGCTCGCGCACGACATCGAGGCGCAGCTCCTGCGCGAGCGCGAAGTACAGCCGGCCGACTTCCGGAACGGGCAGACGGAACTCGCGTGCGAGCTCGATGATGTCGAACGACTGCGGCGCGAGCGTGAGCGCCGCGATTCGTTGTGCCACCGGCGGCGGCAGACCTGCGTCCTCGAGCCTTTGCGTCTCCGCCGCGTAGCGCTCCGCGCCGCGGCTCGCGATGATCGACGGCAGCGCGGCGAATGCTTCGACGACGCCGTTGCGGAATCGGCTCACCATCGGCTCGATCTCGAGCTGCTGAGGGTAGTTCTGGAGCAGCCAGTACACTGCGCGGCGCACCATTCGGCTGATCTGGAAGATCGCGTCGTACTGCACCTTGGCCTCGACCTTGTGGTCGAGCGATTCGATCTCGCGCCAGAGCCGGCGCACGCCGAACACCTCGCGCACGATCGCGTACGCGCGCGCGACCTGCGCGACGTTCGCGCCGGTCTCTTCCTCCGCGCGCAGCACGAAGAACGGACCCATTCGGTTGATCATGCTGCCGCCGATCAGCATCGCGATGATCTCGCGGCGCAGCGGGTGAGCTTGGATCTGCGGCTTGAAGCGGTCGGCGACCTCGTGCGGGAAGTAGAGCTCGAGGTCGTTCGCGAGGAACGGGTCCTCTGGGATGTCGGTCGGCACCAGGCTGCCGTGCAGCTCGATCTTCGAATAGCTCAGGATGATCGCGAGCTCCGGGCGCGTGAGGCCGCGTCCGGACGCACGACGCTCCTCGATCTGCTCGTCGCTCGGCAGGAACTCGAGCGCGCGGTCGAGTAGGCCGCGCGCCTCGAGCACGCGAATCAATCTTGCGTGCTCGCCGAGCCGCTCGGCCGCGCGCGAGTCCATCATCGACAGCGCCTGCGTCTGCGCGTAGTTGTTGCCGAGCACGAGCGTCGCGATCTGCTCCGTCATCTGCGCGAGCAGCTTGTTGCGCTGTGCACGCGGCAGCTTCTTTTGCCGGATCGCCTCCTCGAGCAGGATCTTGATGTTGACCTCGCGGTCGGAACAGTCGACGCCGCCCGAGTTGTCGATGAAGTCCGTATCGATCTTGCCGCCGCGCAGCGCGTACTCGATGCGGCTGCGCTGTGTGAAGCCGAGATTACCGCCCTCGGCGACGACGCGGCAGCGGAGCTCGGCGCCGTTCACGCGCACGGAGTCGTTGCCGGGATCTCCCGCGTCGAGATTCGACTCGACGCTCGCCTTCACGTAGGTGCCGATGCCGCCGTTCCAGAGGAGGTCGACGCGCGCACGAAGAATGGCGCGGATCAGCTCGAGAGGCGTTACAGTCGGGCTCGGCAGGTCGAGCACCGCCTGCGCATTCGCGTGCAGCTCGATCGACTTCGTCTGCCGCGAGTACACGCCGCCACCTTCGGACAGTGTGGCGCGGTCGTAGTCGTCCCAGCTCGAGCGCGGCAGCTCGAACAAGCGCCGGCGCTCGACGATGCCTCTCGCTGGGTCCGGGCTCGGGTCGATGAAGATGTGACGATGATCGAACGCGGCGACGAGCTTCATGTGCGGCGACAGCAGCAGTCCGTTGCCGAACACGTCGCCGCTCATGTCGCCGATGCCGACCACCGTGAAGTCTTCCTTCGCCGGGTCGACGCCAAGCTCGCGGAAGTGGCGCTTCACGGCCTCCCACGCCCCGCGCGCCGTGATCGCCATCTTCTTGTGGTCGTAGCCCGCCGAGCCGCCCGACGCGAAAGCGTCGCCGAGCCAGAACGAGTACTCGGCCGACAGCGCGTTCGCGATGTCGGAGAACGTCGCGGTGCCCTTGTCGGCCGCGACGACGAGGTAGGGATCGTCTTCGTCCTTGCGCAGCACGCGCGCGGGCGGCACGACGCGGCCGTCGACGATGTTGTCGGTCACGTCGAGCATCCCGCGGACGAACGTTTGATAGCACGCGACGACCTCGCGCTGGATCGCGTCGCGATCACCCGGCGGCAACGCTTTGCAGACGAACCCGCCCTTCGCGCCGTTCGGCACGATCACGGTGTTCTTCACCTGCTGCGCTTTCATCAAGCCGAGAACCTCCGTGCGGAAGTCCTCGCGCCGATCAGACCAGCGAATGCCGCCGCGTGCGACCTTTGACGCGCGCAGGTGCACGGCTTCCAGGCGCTGCGAGTAGACGAAGATCTCGAACCTCGGCCGCGGTTTCGGCAGATCCGGCAGCGCGTGCGGATCGAGCTTGAACGAAATGTACGGCTTTGGCGCGCCGTCCGCGTCGCGCTGGTAGTAGTTCGTGCGCAGCAGCGCGCCGACTACCGCGCCGTAGGTTCGAAGAATCCGGTCGTCGTCGAGGTTTTGCGCGCGATCGAGCTCGCGTTTGAGCGCGTCCTCGCTCGCGGCGAGCCTGCTCGTGCGCTCCTCTGCGGGCCGGTCCACGTCGAACGACGCCTCGAACTTGTCGATCAGCGTGCGGCAATACGCGGGATAGCGCGCGAGCACGGCCTGCATGTAGGCCTGGCTGTAACCGATCCGCGTCTGCAGCACGTACTTGCAGAACGAGCGCAGCAGCGTCGCCTCGCGCCAGTCGAAGCCCGCGCTCGTGACGAAGCCGTTGAAGCCGTCGTTTTCCGCATCGCCGCGGAGCACGGCCGCGAAGCAATCCTTGAAGCGGGCGCCCAGCACGTCCGGGTCGAGCGCGGTCTTCACGGTCGCCTCGAGGTCGAAGTCTTGGATCCACAACGGCTCGCCGTCGGGCTGAACCGAGTAGGCGCGTTCGCCGACCATGCGGAGACCCAAGTTCTCTAGGATCGGTAGCGCGACATAGAGCGGAATTGGCTCACCGCGCTTGAACGTCGTGAGCCGCAAACGCTCGGGCGTTGCCGTCCGCGCGAGCGTGGTCTCGAGATCGGCGCCGCTTTCCTCGAGCAGCGCGAGCTGCTGCACGTCGTGCGCGACTCGCGCGCCGTCACATTCCTCTTGGTATGCCGCCGAAAAACGCTCCGCGTAGCGATGCAGCAGGTCGAGCGCGCGCTCTTCCGGAAGCGTCGCGAGCAGTGCCTCGCGCGCGCGGTCTTGCCAAGTGCGCACCGCCGACGACAGGTCGTGCTCGAGTGCCATGAGGTCGGGCTCGCGCTGCTCCGCGGCCGAAGTACGCACCGTGACCGTGAGGCGCGCGAGCGCGGACTCGGAAATCATGATTTCGCTCTCGACCGAGCTGCCGTGAAGGCTCGTAAGCAGCACGTTCTCGATCGCGCGCCGCGCGCGCGCGTTGTACTGATCGCGCGGCAGATAGACGAGACACGAGTAGTAGCGGCCGAACGTCTCGCGCCGGCAGAACACCTTGAGCTTGTGCCGCTGCTCGAGCGAGAGGACGCCGAAGCTGATCGCCCGCAACTCGTCGAGCGACGCCTGGAACAGATCGTCGCGCGGTAGCGTGTCGAGGATGTGCTGCAGGGACTTGCCGCGATGGCCGCGCTCGTCGAGACCCGACTCGCTCATGATCTTTGCGATCTTCATTCGCAGCAGCGGAATCGTGCGCGGCGTCTGGTAGTACGCGCTCGATGTGAACAGGCCGATGAAGCGGCGCTCGATACGCGGCTTGCCGCTCGCGTCGAACACCTTGACGCCGACGTGATCGAGCATCGCGGGCCGATGCACCGTCGAGCGCTCGTTCGATTTCGTGATCACGAGCGGCGTCGGCGAGTGGGCTTCCGCCCGCGCGTTGCCCGTGAGCCGCACGATTGCGTCGCCGCGATCGACGCGGAGCAGCCCGAGGCCCGTGTTCGCGCGCGGCGCGAGCGTGTCGTACGCGTCGCCATCCTTGAGCTCGTACTCGCGGTAGCCGAGCAGCGTGAAGTGATCGCTCGCGAGCCACTCGAGGAATGCGCTCGATTCGGCTTTGAGGTCGTCGGGAAGGCCCGGGGCAGCGCGCAGGTCTGCCGCGGCGTGCCGGAGCCGCTCGAGCATCTTCGGCCAATCCTCGACGGCCGCGCGGACGTCGCGCAGCGTCGCCGTGAGCGCGGCCTCGGTGGCCGAGAGCAGCGCTGCGTCGGTCTCGCGCACGACCTCGAAATGGATGAACGACTCGATCTTGCCCTCGCCGGTCTCGATGCCGGTGATCTCGCCGCGGTCCGAGCGCGCGACGCGCAGCTGCGGATGGATCGTGACGTAGATCGGATGGCCGATCCGCGTGAGAGCCATTTCGAGGGAGTCGACGAGGAACGGCATGTCGTCGTTCGCCGTCTCGATGATCGTGTGCTTCGAGGTCCATCCGTCGCGCTCCATCGTCGCATTGAAGACGCGTACGAGCGCGGTATCGGGCGCGCGCATACGCGCCCACTTCAGATGTGCGAGCGCCGCCGCGGCGAGCGTCTCGGGTTCGCCCGCGAGCTCGTCGGCGTCGGCTTGCGCGTAGTAGCGGCGCAGATACGCGTCGCGGTCGCCGGGGACCTCGGTTCTTGAGCGCTTCGCTGCGGCGCAAATCGCGTCGAGCCGGCGCTCGCGGACGTGCCGCTCGTCATCGGTGGCGGGTGCGCTAGTCATCGGGAGTTATGCCCAAGAAAGATCGCGCCATATCTTGACGGAATGAGCACGTCGCGGCCAGAGACGAAGCTCAGCCGAGCACCGCGGTTGGTGATCTGGGTTATAGTGTTTCGAGGCGCGCGAGTCGCGACCGGCCACAAGGCACACAGAAAAATGACACGAAAACCGGGCCCAAAGGTCGGTGAGGAGAAGCCGGCGGCGGAAGCGGCTCCCGGTGCGGACAGCCAAGTTCGCTACGAGACCTACCTCCAGCTCGACAAGCTGCTCAGCGCGCAGCAGCCGATCAGCGCGGCGCCCGAGCACGACGAGCTGCTGTTCATCATCCAGCACCAGGTCGCGGAGCTGTGGTTCAAGCTGATCCTTCACGAGATCGACGCCGCGATCGAATTCCTGCGCCACGACGAGTTGCCACGCGCCATCAAGGTGCTGAACCGCGTGAAGCAGGTCCAGCGTCAGCTCATCAATCAGTGGTCCGTGCTCGCGACGCTCACGCCGACGGAGTACTCAGCGTTCCGCGACACGCTCGGCTCGGCATCGGGCTTCCAGTCGGCGCAGTACCGATTGATCGAGTTCAAGCTCGGCAACAAGGATCGCGCGCTGCTGTCGCGCTTCAGCCACCATCTCGAGTACTACCGCGAGCTCAAGCACGCGCTCGAGCAGCCGAGCCTCTACGACGAGTTCCTGCGCTACCTCTACCGCGTCGGCCATCGTGTGCCGGCGGAGCGCGTCGAGCGCGATTGGACCGAGCCGTATCAGCATCACCCCGGCGTCGTCGAGGTGCTCAAGATCATCTACGAGCACCCGGATCAGTACTGGGCGGCGTACGAGGTTTCGGAGCGGCTCGTCGACATCGAGATCAACTTCCAGTCCTGGCGCTTCCATCACATGAAGACGGTGGAGCGCATCATCGGCTCGAAGACGGGCTCGGGCGGCACGTCGGGCGTGAAGTTCTTGAAGAAGGCGCTCGACATCGTGTTCTTCCCCGAGCTGATCGAGGTCCGCTCGAAGATCGGTTGAGCTGCCCAGGCGGCGCGTCGGTCGATTCGGTAAACGGCGGCCGACTCCCTCACTTCCCCGGGCGAATCGTCTCGGCGTTCGCGCGCCACCCATCCCTCCGCGGAGGGATTTTCGTGTCTCGCGAGCTCGACCATGAGCGCTTCGGCGACGTCGCGTCGGCCGTGCACGATCGCCGCCATCAATCCCTCAGCGGAGGGATTTTGCCCCGTCGCGCTGCGAAATCCCTCCGCCGAGGGATTGTTCGCCGCGAGCGATAGACCGGGCATGTCGTCGAGCATGTCTTCCAGCCGATAGCCGCCGCGCGGGATCACGCGACCGTCGGCGCGTCTGAAGTAGATCGCGCCGTCCCGATCGCGGTCGATGCTGAACCCGCCCTCGTGCAGTAGCCGATGGTGATGGGCGCAGAGCAGCGTGAGGTTCTCGAGGCTCGTCTCTCCGCCGTTCGCCCAATGATGGATGTGATGGCCGTGCACGAATCGCTTGTTGCGGCAGCCCGGGAACGTGCAGCCGCGATCGCGCGACCAGAGTGCTCGCCGGATCGACGTCGACACGACACGCTGCTTGCGCCCGACGTCGAGCGGCGTGCCGCGCTCGTCCTCGACTACCGTGATCAAGCTCCCGTCGCACGTGAGGCGCTTGATCGTCTCGAGCGGCAGGTCGGAGCGGCCGGCCCCTCCGCGGAGGGCTGTTGCATCGACATGGGCGACGACTTGGTGATGATCCTCGACGGAGCCCGCCTGGTCGCCGGTTCGTCCACCTGCGAGATACGCCTTGGCAATCGACACGAGCGCATCGGCCTGCTGTGCTCGCCATCCGTTGCCCGCGAGCTCGCGATCGGCCGCGAACTCGATGCCGGTCGCGACGTCCCCTGCTGCGACGGCGTCGTCGAGCGCGTTCGCGACGACCTCTCCGTCCTCGACCGGCAGCTCGACGAGGATCGAGAGCGTGCCGCGTGTCGGATTGCGGCTCACCGTCAGCGAGCGGCGCTCCCACGCGCGGCGCGCGACGTCCGTCGACTCGGGCGCGACGTTGCGAATCTGCCGGCAGCGCTCCTCGACTTGCTCGGCGGTGGCGTCGAGCGCGTACGCGAGCAGTAGATCCTCATTCGCCGCATCCGCGGCGCGGGTGAGCGCGCGGACCTTCGAATACGAGAGCCGCCCATCCGCGAATGCGGCGGAGATCACCGGCAGCCCACGCAGGGCGTGTGCGGTGCGCAGCTTCTCGCGCGCCGTCGACGACGTCATCCCGCAGCGCCACGCGAGCCACTCGGCACAGCTGCGCAGGCTCCACTTCGCGAACCCGTAGCGGTCGTCGAAGTCGCGCACGAGCATCAAGAAGCGATACGTCTCGGCGTTGAGCTGGCGAGCGAGGCGGCAGATCTCGATGTCGAGATCCTCGATCGAGCGGTCGGGGATGAAAGAATCGGCGGCGGCCTCGACGGTCTGCTGCCGGGCGAGCGCGGTCATGAGAGGCTCCTTAAGCGCCGAATGTATGCCTGTTATTATATACAGTTATAGTTTAGATTCCAATGCTTTATCAGTGAGTTAAGACCGTTTTCAGCTCTTCTCACGGGTATGAGCCCGCGGAAAAAATCAGAGCGGAAAACGAGAGAATCTAGTCGCGCACGCTACGTCCGATGCGGCGACGCGAGATAGTCGTGCGTCTGCATTTCCTCGAGGCGCGAGCTCGTGCGCTGGAAATCGTGCCGTAATCGCTCCCCGCGATAGAGCTCCGCGACGGGCGCCGCGGCCGAGAGAATCAGCTTCACGCGCCGGTCGTAGAACTCGTCGACGAGTGCGATGAAACGGCGCGCTTGGTTCTCGAGCAGCGCGTCGAAGCGCGGCACGTTCGACACGAGCACGGTCTGATAGAGCCGCGACAGCTCGATGTAGTCGTCTTGGCTTCGCGGGCCGTCGCAGATCGCCGCGAAGTCGAACCAGATCACGCCGTCGGCCGCGCGAAGGTAGCCGATCGGCCGACCGAGAACCTCGAGCGCACCCCCGTGATCGCCTTCATCGGGCGCGATCGCGTCGAAGTACTCCGCGAGATGCGCGTCGGCCGCGGCCCCGCTCGGCGTCTGATAGACGTCCGCGCGCTCGAGCACGCGCAGCCGATAATCGATCGCGCCGTCGACGTGCAGGATTTCACAGTGCTTGCGCAGCAACGCGATCGTCGGCACGAAACGCTGGCGTTGCAGCCCGTCTTTGTAGAGGAGTCCCGGCTCGATGTTCGACGTCGCGGCGAGCGTCACTCCGCGCGCGAACAGCGCCGCGAACAGCGTGCCGAGAATCATCGCATCCGCGATGTCATTGACCGCGAGCTCGTCGAAGCAGATCACACGCGTCTGGGCCGCGATCCTGTCCGCGACGAGCTCGAGCGGATTCTCGCGGTCGCGGAGCTCCTTCAGGTGCTCGTGCACGTCGGCCATGAAGCGGTGGAAGTGGCGGCGGAGCTTGTCGTCGAACGGCAGCGCGCCGTAGAAGAGATCCATCAGGAACGTCTTGCCGCGTCCCACGCCGCCCCAGAGGTAGAGCCCGCGTACCGCGCTTTGCCGCCGGCCGAACACCCGCGCGATCCCGCGCCGCCAACCGCGCGGCGGCTCGCCGGCCCGGCGGAGCTCGTCGTACAGCCGCTGCAGCGCCGCGATCGCCTTCTCTTGCGCCGCGTCGGGCGCGAGCGCGCCGCTCGCGACTTTCGCGCGATAGAGCTCGAGCGGGCCCATCACTCGGCGAGCTCGACTCGATCGCGGAACTGATCGAGCGAGGCGGGGTTCGCGAGCGCCTCTAGATTCACGACGTCGCGCCCGTGGACCACATCGCGGACCGCGAGCTCGACGACCTTGCCGTTCATCGTGCGCGGGATGTCGGTGACGGCGAGGATCCTCGCCGGCACGTGCCGCGGGCTCGCCTTCGCCCGGATCGCGTCGCGAATCTTCTTCTCAAGTGCCTCATCGAGCTTGTGCCCCGGCTGCAGCTTCACGAACAGCACGACGCGCGTGTCGCCCTGCCAATCCTGGCCCACGACGACGCTCTCGGCGATCTCCTCGAGCTGCTCGACGATCCGATAGATCTCGGCCGTGCCGATCCGCACGCCGCCGGGATTCAGCACGGCGTCCGAGCGGCCGTAGATCACGAGGCCGCCGTGCTCGGTGAGCTCGGCATAGTCGCCGTGGCACCAGACGTTCGGGAAGCGCGCGAAGTACGTCCTGCGATAGAGCCGCCCGTCGGCGTCGTCCCAGAAGCCGACCGGCATCGAGGGGAACGGCGCCGTGCAGACGAGCTCGCCTTTCGCGCCGCGCAGCGAGCGCCCCTGCGCGTCGAAGATCTCGACCTTCATGCCGAGCCCGCGGCATTGAAGCTCGCCGCGGTAGACGGGCAGGAGCGGATTGCCGAGGGCGAAGCACGAGATCAGATCCGTGCCGCCCGCGATCGACGACAACTGCACGTCGGACTTGATGCTCCTGTAGACGAAGTCGAAGCTCGAGGGCGCGAGCGGCGAGCCGGTCGAGAGCACGCTGCGCAGCGTGCCGAGCTCGAACTCTGCGTGCGGCTCGTACCCCGACTTCTCGAGCGCGGCGAGATAACGCGCGCTCGTGCCGAACACCGCGATTCGCTCGCGCTCGGCGATCCGCCAGAGAATGGCGGGATCGGTGTGCAGCGGCGCGCCGTCGTAGAGCACGATCGTCGCGCCCGACGCGAGCGCGGAGACGAGCCAGTTCCACATCATCCAGCCCGTCGTCGTGAAATAGAACACGACGTCGCCGGGCCGAACGTCCGTGTGCAGCACGTGCTCCTTGCGGTGTTGGAGCAGCGTGCCGCCCGTGCCGTGCACGATGCATTTCGGCACGCCCGTGGTACCGGAGGAATAGAGAATGTAGAGCGGGTGCGCGAACGGCACGGCTTCGGGCTCGAGCTTCGCGTCGGGCTCGACGAGGTCGGCGAGCAGCATCCCGTTCGGCAGCCCGCGCAGCTCCGGTGTGCCGTCGCGATAGGGGATCACGACGATCGCGCGCAGCTCGGGCAGGCGCGCGGCGATCGCGCGGACGAGCGGTAGCGAGTCGATGCTCTTGCCGTTGTAGAAGTAGCCGTCCGTCGCGAACAGCACCTTCGGCGCGATCTGCCCGAAGCGATCGAGCACGGCGTCGGTCCCGAAGTCCGGAGAGCACGACGACCAGACGGCGCCGAGGCTCGCAGCGGCCAGCATCGCGACGACGGCTTCGGGCCGATTTGCGACGAATCCCGCGACGCGGTCGCCACGGCCGACACCGAGCGCTCGGAGGCCCGCCGCGAGGCCTGCGACTTGTCCCGCGAGATCGGTCCATGTGAGCTCGCTGCGCTCGCCGCGCTCGTTCGCAAACACGATCGCGGTGCCCGTGCGAAGCGGTTGCAGCAGGTTCGCGGTGAAGCTCAGCGTGGCGCCTTCGAACCAGCGCGCGCCGGGCATCTCGTCCCCGTCCAGCAGCACCGACGTGTAGTCTGCGCTCGAGCGGATGCCGCAAAATCTCCAGACCGCTTCCCAAAACTCCGCCGGCTTCGCGATGCTCCACTCGTACAGCGACGTATAGTCCGCGTGCGGCAGGCGAGAGCGCTGTGCCGCGATGAAGCGCTGCAGATTGCTCTCGGCGATGCGCTGCGCAGACGGCTGCCAGATCGGTTCGGTCACGGGGCGCGATGTTACAATGGGGCTCCGCTTTGCGTCCGCCCGCAGGTTCTCACTCCGTGTCGCGCGAGATTCTCGAGTTCGACGTCGTGATCGTCGGCGCGGGGCCGGCGGGTCTCACTGCCGCGTGCCGGCTCGGCCAGCTCGCCCGCTCCGAAAACCGCGAGCCTTCGGTTTGCGTCGTCGAAAAGGGCGCCGCGGTCGGCGCACACATCGTGTCCGGCGCGGTGTTCGAGCCTCGTTCGCTCGCGGAGCTCTTCCCCGACTACGTTGCGCGCGGTGCACCGCTCGGCGCGCCGGTCGAGGCCGAGCGCCTCGATTGGCTGCGCAGCGCGGACTTAGGTGTAGCGGTGCCCGCGCTGCTCGTGCCGCGGCTGCTGCGCAACCACGGCAATCGTGTCTTGAGCCTCGGCGATCTTTGCGTTTGGCTCGCCGCGCAGGCCGAGGGTCTCGGCGTCAGTGTGCTGCCCGGCTTCGCGGCGACGGATCTTCTGATCGGCGACGGCCGCGTGGCGGGCGTGGTGACCGGCGACTTCGGTGTCGCGCGCGACGGCTCGCGCACGCCTAAGTTCCAGCCGGGTAACGAGCTGCGCGCGCGCTGCGTCGTGCTCGCGGAGGGTTGCCGTGGGTCTCTCGGCCGCCGTCTCGAGCAGCGTTTCGCGCTACGCGCCGATGCGGATCCGCCGCACTTTGGGCTCGGCTTCAAAGAGATCTGGGAGATCGATCCAGCACTGCACCGGCCAGGTGAGGTCGTGCACACGTTCGGTTGGCCGCTCGACGACGCGACCGAGGGCGGCGGCTTTCTCTACCACGCGGCCGAGCCGCGCGTTTACGCCGGCTTCGTCGTTTCGCTCGGTTATTCGAATCCGCACCTCGATCCGTTCGCCGAGTTTCAACGCTGGAAGACACATCCGCGGATTCGCGGCGTGCTCGCGCGCGGCAAGCGAATCGCGTACGGCGCGCGCGCGATCGCGAAGGGCGGTTTGCAGTCTCTGCCGAAGCTCGTGGCGCCGGGCGCGGTGTTAGTCGGCTGCGACGCGGGTTTTCTGAACGGCGCGAAGATCAAGGGCTCGCACCTCGCGATGAAAACGGGTCTGCTAGCGGCGGAGACGATCCATGCGGCGCTGCGCCTCGAGTCGCCGGATGAGCGCGACGCCGAGCTCGCGTGCTATCCGACGCGCGTGCGCGAATCGTGGGTCTGGAGCGAGCTGCATGCGGCGCGCAACTTCGGCCCGGGCATCGCGAGGTTTGGCACGAAGCTCGGCGGAGCGCTCGCGTTCGTCGAGCAGAACCTGCTCCGCGGCCACGCGCCGTACACGCTGCGCAACCGCGTGCCGGATCACGCGCGCCTCGCGCGCGCGGACGCGGCGCCGAAGATCGCCTATCCGAAGCCCGACGGCATCGTCGCGTTCGACAGGGCGAGCTCCGTGTTCGAGTCGAGCACGGCACACGAAGAGGACCAGCCGAGCCACCTGAAGCTCGCCGACAGCCAAGTGCCGATCGCGAGCAATCTGCCTCTCTACGACGAGCCTGCGCAGCGCTACTGCCCCGCGGGGGTCTACGAGATCGTCAGCGGATCCGGCGGTGCGCCCGAATTTCGCGTTCACGCGCAGAACTGCGTTCACTGCAAGACCTGCGACATCAAGGATCCGGCGCAGAACATCACCTGGGTGCCGCCCGAGGGCGGCGGCGGGCCGAACTACAGCGGGATGTAGCCGGCGCGGACGGCTACGGCTCGCCCGCGGATCGAGCGCTCACGGCCATCGACCTGGCTCCGTGCCGCCCGTGGCCGTGCGCGGCGAGGTCGGGCTCGTCGAGATGCTCGAGCATGACGCGCCGGGTCGCGTGCATCAGCTCCCGAGAGGACTCGTGGCTGCGCGAGTCGAGCGGCGCGCAGATCCAGACGCTGATCGGCCCTGGCGACGGCAGGAAGCGGTACGCGGGCAGCTTGTGGCGCGAGCCGCGGATCACGATCGGCACGACGGGCAAGCTCGCGCGCGAGGCGGCGCTGAACGCGCCGAGCTGAAAGGCCTTCAGGCCGGGCACTTCGTCGAACGTGCCCTCGGGGAAGAAGCCGAGCGCGCCGCCGGTCACCGCGAGACCGACGAGCGAGCGCGCGATCCGCTTGCGGTCGAGCAGGTCGTCGCGGCTCACGAACGCGGTGCCGAGCCTCCGCAGGATGAAGCCAGCGACCGGCACCGCCGCCATTTCGCGCTTTACGAGGTAGGTGAACCCGGCCGGCAGCGCGGCCGTCAAGATGATGCCGTCGAGGTAGCTCGCATGGTTCGCGACGACGACGCACGGGTAATGCGCATCGGCCGCGGCGCCCGCGATTCGCAGCGGGCTACCGATCGCGAGCAGAAAGAGCCGCGCGGCCCGGCGTGCGACCCCGCGGCGCCAGTGCAGCCGCGGCGTTACGGCTAGCAACAGGCTCATCGGAAGTGAGATCGCCAGCAACATGAGCCACGCATAAGAGCCGTAGGCTAGCCGCACGATGAACGGCGCTTGGCGGTTTGCGGTACTCACGGCGCGGCACTTGCGCCCGGTCCCCGCGCAGATGCAGCGGTGGCGGCGTTTATGTCAAAGCGGCCGTCGCGGACCGGCGACATTCGAATCGCTTTCGTGCAGGTTTTCTGTGACACGTTTCTCTTTATGTTAATGCCTCGGGGCTTTTGTGAAGCGGGTCACGTAGCCGGTTTACCCCGTCACGCATACTCGGTCCGCTTCGACGTCCGGCGATGGCCGGGGTCTGGACATACAACGCACTGAATCATATCGAGTTTTGGTTTCATTGACACAAAGTCCTGGTCGGAATGGCGCATAACTTTTTGCATGGCACCCCGCCGCAAGTGAGCCCGAGTCTGCCTGGCGAGCCCAAGGCTCTCATCGATCGCTTTCTCGATGCGATCTGGATGGAGCGCGGCTTGTCGGAGAACACCCTCGGTGCTTATCGCGCTGACCTGGTCGCTCTGAATCAGCGTCTCGCGACGCGCAGCGTCGAGCTCGCGCGCGCGAGTCGCGCGGACGTGCTCGACTATATCGCCTGGCGTGTCGAGTCCGGCGCGAAGCCGCGCTCGACGGCGCGCCAACTGTCGAGCTTCCGTCGCTTCTACCGCTATCTGCTCCGCGAAGGCGTGCTCAGCGAGGATCCGACGGCGCAGATCGCGATGCCGAAGATCGGCCGCGCGCTGCCGCAGTCTCTGACCGAAGAGGAAGTCGAGGCGTTGCTCGGGGCGCCGGTCGTTGCCGAGCCGCTCGGCCACCGCGACCGCGCGATGCTCGAGGTGCTGTACGCGACCGGCGTTCGCGTCTCCGAGCTCATCAATTTGAAGATGGCGCAGATCAACCTGAACCAGGGCGTTCTGCGCATCATCGGCAAGGGCGATCGCGAGCGGCTGATTCCGCTCGGCGACGAAGCGCAGGATTGGGTCAAGGAGTTCGTCGATGGGCCGCGCATCGAGATCTTGCTCGAGCGGCAGACGGAGTACTTGTTCCCGACGCGGCGCGGCGATCGCATGACGCGCCAGGCGTTCTGGCACATCATCAAGCGCTACGCGAAGAAGGCGGGCGTCAAGAAGAAGCTCTCGCCCCACACGGTCCGGCACGCGTTCGCGACGCACCTGCTCAACAACGGCGCCGACCTCCGGGTCGTGCAGCTACTGCTCGGGCATAGCGACGTTTCGACCACCCAGATCTACACGCACGTGGCGCGCGAGCGCATGAAAGACCTGCATAGCCGGCACCATCCGCGCGGCTAGGCGCGAACTGAACTCGCTCTCCCCGGTCTGGTCTTTATTGGTAGAATCTGGCTCTGAGTTCGAGCCGCCGCTCGAGCCTCCTTCAGGAGACCGCCGTGCGAACAGTCTGGAACTTCAAAGCGTTGCTCGCCTTGCCGCTTGCCGTCGTGCTCGCGACCGCGTTCGCCGACGACAAGACGCTCAGCAAGGAAGAGCTCGCCGGCAAGCTCAGCGGCGTCGAGCCGACGGACATCAGCGACTCGCCGGTCAAGGGGCTTTACCAGATCGCGCTCGGCGGCAATGTCGCGTACATCACGACCGACGGCCGGTATCTGTTCCGAGGCGACATCTACGACGCGGACACGAGCGCGAACATCAGCGAGGAGACGCGCTCGCACGCGCGCGTCGCGATGCTCGCGAGCGTCGATCCGAAGAGCATGATCGTGTTCAAGCCGAAGGACGGTAAGGTGAAGCACGTCGTCACGGTGTTCACCGACGTCGACTGCGGCTACTGCCGGCAGTTCCATCGCGAGATCGACAAGGTCACCGCGCTCGGCATCGAGGTTCACTATCTCTTCTTCCCGCGCACGGGTCCGAATACCGAGTCGTGGGACAAAGCGGAGCGCGTTTGGTGCGCGCCCGATCGCAACGCCGCGCTCACGAAGGCCAAGCTCGGCGGCGACTTGCCGAAGAAGACGTGCGGCAACACGCCGGTCGAGGATCAGTGGTCTCTCGGCCGCAAGATCGGGGTGCGCGGCACGCCGTCGATGTTCTCCGAGAGTGGCGAGCTGATCGGCGGCTATCTGCCGCCCGCGACGCTCGCGAAGGTGCTCGACGAGTCGGCGGCCGACTCGCCAAAGTCGAACTAACCAACCCGCCCGGCGCTCCACACGATGGAGTGGATCAGCTCGCCCGAGGCGTGGGCAGCGCTCGCGACGCTCACGGCGCTCGAGATCGTTCTCGGCGTCGACAACATCATCTTCATCAGCGTCCTAGTCGGGCGCCTGCCGCCGGCGCAGCGGACGCGCGGCCGCACGCTCGGGCTCATACTCGCGATGGGCACGCGGATCCTGCTGCTATTGCTGTTGACCTGGATCATGCGGCTCCAGGGCACGCTGTTCAGCGTGCATCGCGCAGACTTCTCGGGCCGCGACCTCATCCTCATCGGCGGCGGGCTCTTTTTGATCGCGAAGGCGACGCTCGAGATCCACAATAGCCTCGAAGGCGCGGAAGGTGGGGACGGCCGACCGGTGAAGCACGCGAACTTCATCGCCGTGCTGATCCAGATCGCGATCATCGACATCGTGTTCTCGCTCGACTCGGTGATCACCGCGGTCGGCCTCGCGAACGACTTGGCCGTGATGATTCTCGCGATCATGGCCGCGGTCGGCGTGATGATGTTCGCGGCCGGCGCGATCGGGCGCTTCGTCGACGCGCACCCGACAATCAAGATGCTCGCATTGAGCTTTCTCGTGATGATCGGCCTCGCGCTCGTGGCGGACGGTGTGGACGTGCACATCCCGAAGGGCTATATCTACTTCGCGATGGCCTTCTCGGTCGGCGTAGAGATGTTGAACCTGCGCGTGCGCGGCAAACGCCAGCCCGTGCACCTGCACAAGAAAGATCAGCTGTGACGATGAGCGGCACTGCGTTCGACCTTCACAACGGCGCCAACATCCTGCGGATCCTGTGCGGCGTGTTTCTGCTGCCGCACCTCGTCGTGAAGTTCCGCAATCAGGACTTCGTCAAAGGGTTCATGGACAAAGCGGGCCTGCGGCCGCCGATTGCGTGGCTCTATGCGTCGTTCGCGGTCGAGATCGTGGCGTCGATCGGGCTGATCTTCGGTCTCTATACGCGTTACGTCGCCATGCTCGCCGGCGTCTTCTTGCTCGTCGCGGCCTGGGCGAGCTGGCGCGTTTCCGCAGGCAAGTGGATGTGGAACTTCGGCGGCGCAGAGTATCCGCTGTTCTGGGCGACCTGCTGTTTCCTCGTCGCGATGCAGTCCTGAAGCTCGCCAGGCGCGGCCGCGCCCATGCGGCCACACTCCGCGGGACGTACTCGTAGCGGCGACGATCTATTTCGTCGCGCGAATCTCTCGGCCGTTCAGTGGTTGCGTCGGGCGCGCGTGACGCCGCTCGCGCCGGAGGAGGATGGTGCCCGAGGTCGGAGTCGAACCGACACGCTGTTTAGGCGGTGGATTTTGAGTCCACTGCGTCTACCAATTCCGCCACTCGGGCACAGTGCGGCCGACGAGTATAGAGGGGTAGCGTAGCGGCGCGGAAGGCATTGGCGGCCGCGGCGTCGGCTATTCCCGCGACCCTTCCCCGCGCCGGGGCATCTAAACTCGGCAGGACCCCCATGCCGAAACCGCTTCCACAACTCGATTCCGCCCTGCTCGCCCGCGCGCAGCACGGCGACCGAACCGCGCACGCCGAGATCTACGGGCTCTTCGCGACGAGCGTGTTTACGCTCGCGCGCCGGATGCTCGCTTCGAAGCCGCTCGCCGAGGACGTGCTCCAGGACACGTTCGTCGAGGTGATCCGCAAGGTCGGCACCTACCGCGGCGAAGCCGAGTTCGGCTTCTGGGTGAAGCGGATCGCGATCAACAAGTGTCTGATGCATTTGCGATCGAGCTGGGTGTCGCGGCGCGACAGCGACGGCGACAAATTGGTCAGCTCTTTGCCGACGCGCGCCGCCGGCATCGACGATCAGATCGCGCTCGAGCGGGCGCTCGACGCGCTGTCCGACACGGCGCGTGTCGTGGTCTGGCTGCACGACGTAGAAGGTCACACGCATGGAGAGATCGGCCGGATGATGGGGCGCACCGCGAGCTTCTCGAAGTCGCAGCTCGCGCGCGCGCACGAACGCCTGCGGCTCTTGTTAGGAGGACAGCCCGCGAATGACGGGCCGACGGAGTTATGCACCCCAGTACTGAAGACTTGTTGAGCGTCCGCGACGGCGAGCCGCTCGACGCGGGCACGAGCAACGTGATCGCCGACGACGCGACGCTCGAGCGCGAGATCGAACGCATGCGGCAGGTGCGGCACGCGTTGCGTCAGCTCCCCGAGCTACCGCCGGCGGACGACATGTGGCAGCGGATCGTGGCGGTGGAGCGCGAGACGCGTCCGCGGAGCAACGCTCGGTGGCTCGCGGGAGCCGGCATCGCGGCCGCGGTCGCGCTGCTCGCGATCTTCGTCATCAGCTCGCCGCCGCGGCCGACGGGAGGCATCGCGCCGCGTGCGATCCCGGCCGGCGATGGCCTCACGACGCGCGCGATCGCCGAACCGCCGTCCACCGTGGTCGGTGCCGAGACGAGCGCCGAGACGCTCTTCGACCGCGATCGTTTGCTCGTCGGCGGGCGCATCGTGCCCGTGTCGTACCCCGCACTAGTGCAGGAGTCGGCGCGGCTGGACCGAGCGCTGCGGCGGCTCCCGTATCAGCGGCCGATGATGTCGGCCGAGACCGCGACGACGATCGCCGGGCTCGAGGACCGGATCGCTCTGATCGACGAGCAGATCACGTACAGCAACGCGCGCGGTGTGCCCCAGCCGCAGCGTGTCGCGCTTTGGGGAGAGCGTGTCGATCTCATGAACGCGCTCGTGCACGTACGCTACGCACAGGCACAGCCGTGAGGACTTGAACGGACACACGACGATCTGCTGCGTGGCCGCAGGACATGCTTAGAGGAACCACGACGATGCAAAACACGATCCAGATTCTCGGTTTGACGGCGCTAGCGCTCGGTTTTGCGAGCAGCACCGCCGTTGGGCAAGCGACCAGCGACGACCCACAGCAACAAGAACAGAAAGCGCAGCAGCAGGCTCAGAAGACGCAGCAGCAGGCTCAGAAAGATCAGCAGCAAGCCCAGAAGCAAGCGCAGAAACAGCAGCAGCAAGAGCTCGCAGCCCAACAGCGCGATCAGGCGTCGCTCCAACGCGACCTCGAGCGGGCCCGGGAGGAGCTTCAGCAAGCGGCGCGCGAGGTCGCACGCCTGTCGGGTGAGGTCACCGCGCCGCTCGTTCGCGACGTGCAACATCAATTCCGTTATCGGGGGCAGCGCTCGATGCTCGGCTTCGTGACGGAGGACGTCGAGCGCGGAGTGCGCGTCGCGAGCGTTACCCCGAACGGTCCGGCCGCCGAGGCCGGCCTCAAGGTCGGCGAGACGGTCACCGAGATCGACGGCGCGCGTCTCACCGACACGCGCGCGACCGGCGCCGGTAAGCAGTCCCCGACCGAGCTCCTGCTCGCGCAGATGGCGAACGTCGATCCGGGCGAGCCGGTGAAGCTGCACGTCATCAACGAGGCGGGCGCCGAGCGCGACGTCACGATCAAGGCGCGGCCGATGGCGACGAACGTCTGGATCAATCCGCCGACGCCGCCGGACGCCCCGGGCTCGTACTCCTTCTCCTTCTCCGGCCCGGGCAACTTCTGGTTCGCCGGGCCGAATCCGTGGTCGCAGATGCAGCTCGTCGCGTTGACGACGGGTCTCGGCAGCTACTTCGGCACGACGAAGGGTCTGCTCGTCTTGCGCGCGCCCGAAGACTCGACGCTGCAGCTTAAGGACGGCGACGTGATTCTCGATATCGGCGGCCGCGAGCCGACGTCGCCCGAGCACGCAATGCGGATCCTTGGCAGCTTCCAGAAGGGCGAGCCGCTGAAGATCACGATCATGCGGAACAAGAGCAAGCAAACGCTCGACGTGAAGCTGCCGGCCTAGCGCGGCCGCCCAGGGCGCCCACGGCGCCCACGGCGCCTAGGGCGCACTCTGGGCGCGCGGCGGGGGCCCCGGTCCCGCCCGCCCCCGCCCGGCCCCCCGACCGGCGGCGGGGAGCCCGCCCCCGCCCCCGCGCGGGGGGGGCGGAGA
>Ga0326726_10000244_pt1 | contig 53097 bp, 43 predicted proteins | sample MHFenrmetagenome_2_FD_207603 | JGI IMG/M metagenome (GOLD analysis project Ga0326726, IMG submission 207603) | Lab enriched peat soil microbial communities from Michigan Hollow, Ithaca, NY, United States - MHF15MN | ecosystem: Environmental > Terrestrial > Soil > Wetlands > Peat | place: USA... | reverse complement strand
GCCAGGGCGCTCAGCTGCATCCCGACAACCTGGCACCGAACCGCATAGAGTTCTATGGGACGGACCTCGGCTTCTCATACCAGCACGGCACGCAACTGCAGTTCCTGTTCGGGGACAGCTGGGCTGCCGAGCGCTATGCGCCCATCGAGGCCTCGACCGGATCGCGCTTCGACGATGCATTCGGGAGTGTCGATCTGACGCAATGGCCGGACCCATCGCTGATCACGCCCACCCACATCCCTCTGATCAGGCTCGGCCAGAATCCCGGCACCACGGAGGCCTCCGCCATCGATCCCGGACACGCGATGGATTTGGGCAAGACTCCGATGGGTGGCTTCAGCAACGGCACGGACGAGTTCGGCATCTTCAACATCACCAAGCCACAGGGCTGCGCGCAGGACGCGGATTGCACCAACGGGCTCACCTGCGACACGACACTCGGCTACTTCGGCAGCCGCTACTCGCAGGAAGAGAACCTCACCCTCACTTGTAGAGACGGCACTCCCGGCTGCAATGCCGACACGATGATCGATGCTGCGGGCACGCCGGTTCCGACGAGCGGGTTCTGCGTCGACAGGACCAGTGCTGTACGCGGGGACAGAGTCTCCAATCTGTTGAGCCCCGCTGCCTTGAGAGTGCGCATCGGGATTCGTGATCCTGCCGTACCCAAGAAGTACGGTCACATCCGCGAATGGCTGACCAACAAGTTCATGAACGTCACGGTACGCACCGTGGAGGACTTCGATCCGGCAAAGGGAGCCGGGTCGGCAAAGCAGGACTACACACCGGCAAAGGGCGCCGGCGGCAACCGCCGCGTTTTTCTTTGGGGACGTCCGGGCTTCGTTGGGGTCGCTGCTAACGGACGAACGATGGCCATGTACTTTGCGTATGCCAACATGCCCGCTGGCTCGGACTACGAGTGGAACCTCGACTATTACACCGGCACGGTGGATGGAATTCCCCAGTTCAGCCCGCACGAGAAGAATGCCGTGCCAGTGGATCTGGACTCGAGCCGCGCGGGCGTGCAGGCGGACGAGGTCCATGACATCGTGAACCAGGTCAGTATTGCCTGGGTCGAGCCTCTCAACAAATGGGTCATGTTCTACGGTGGCGGTTTGAGCAATCTGCCCAGTGCCGCTCTGCCGAAGTGCGGTGTGGTACAGCTGTTCACTGGCGAGGAATGCAAGGACGTGAACATTGGTAACGGCGCGGTGCACATGCGCACTGCGGATGATCCCTGGGGACCCTGGACGCCGCCGCAGGATGTGATCGTCGGCGGTCTGGCGACGGACGGCCCGCATGGGCAATACGGTCCAGGCGGCGCGTTGAGACATCCCGAGTGCACGGATCCGACCTGCGCTCCGCACAGCGGCGGCGCGTTCGTCTACCAGGCCGGGGAGTACGGCTTCTTTTACAGCGCCAATATCATCGAGCAGTGGATCCGTCCTGCCGGAGACGGCGTGGACATTGTCTGGAACGCCTCTACTTGGGATCCGTACCGGGTGGTCCTGCTCAGAACCCACATCAGAAAGTGAGCGTCAGACGGCCTCTCAACACGCTGCGCGAGGGCAATGCGAGGCACTGCAGAACTATGATGAAACTTCAGCGTGTGTTTGCGGGCCTGCTGCTGGTAGGTATACATCCGATCGCGAGCGCCGACCCGTCGGTCGGCCAAACGACCGTGCTGGGGCCGTTCACGGGACTCGACGCCAAACTGCATCCCGCGAATGTTTCACCGCTGCCAATCAAGTATTACGGCACGGACCTGGGCTACAGCTACGAGCACGGAGGTCTGCTGCATTTCCTGTTCGGCGACTCTGCGGCGACCGAGAAGGGTGAGTCGATCGAAGCCTCAAGCAAAGGTCTTTACGACGATAGCTTCGGCACCATCGATCTGCGCGAGTGGCCCGATGCCGCACTGATCACGCCGACCAATATTCCGCGCATCCTGCTCGGACAGAATCCGGGTACGACGGAAATGTCGGCCATCAATCCCGGGCCCGCCATGGAGTCCTTCAAGACACCGCTCGGCGGGTTCAGCAATGGCCGGGATCAGTTCGGCGTCTTCTACACCTCGAAACCGCAGGGCTGCCGCGCAGACGCCGACTGTAGCAACGGCCTCGTCTGTGACGCCGGCCTCGGATTCGTCGGTGAAAGATACGACAACGATAAGGGCCAGACCTTCGCCTGTGTCGATGGCACTCCTGGATGCAACGCGGAAACGATGCAGGAATCCTCAGGTCGGCCGGTCGCGGGCAGCGGGTTCTGCACGGATTCCTCCAGCACTGCCTGGGCCAAGACCGACGTGGGACGCATCAGCGGCATCGGCCTCAAGAACCTGATCGGCGTGCGCAGCGCTACTGATCCCAGGCGTTACCTCAACACGAGGGAATGGCTCACCAACAAGTTCTCCAATGTCACGCCGCGCACGGTCAGGGATTTTGTGCCGGCGCGGGGCGCAGGCTCCGCCCATCAGGATTACCGCATCGCGACCAGCACCGGAAAGAATCGCCGTGTCTTCCTCTGGGGACGCCCGGGCTTCATCGGTGTCAGCGCTCGAGGACGACCGCTGGGACTCTACTTTGCCTACGCTGACATGCCGACGGGGCCCCGATTCAACTGGGATCTGCGCTACTACACGGGTACCGATGCGAAAGGGGTTCCGCAATTCGCCAGCGACGAACGCGCCGCGGTCGCCGTGGACCTCGACTCCACGCGCGAAGGCGCTCAACCCGACGAGACTCATGACGTCGTCGATCAGATTAGCGTCGCCTGGGTGGAACCGCTGAAGAAGTGGGTGATGCTCTACGGTGGAGGGATGATCACATTGCCGACGCCGCAGCTGACCCGCTGCGGTGTGCTGGAACTCTTCACCCGCTCCGAGTGCAAGGACGTGGTGATCGGCAACGGCGCGATCCGCATGCGCAGCGCGGATGACCCGTGGGGCCCCTGGACACCGCCCCAGGATGTGATCGTCGCCGGAGATCCCGAAAAAAGTCCGCCCGAGCTGCAGTACGCGCCCGGTGGCGTGCTGCATCACCCCGATTGCACAGGGAAGAACTGCGCCGGTCACACGCATTGGGAAGGCGTCAACCCGCGCGAATACGGTTTCTTCTACGGGGTCAACATCATCGAGCAGTGGACCAAGCCCGCCGGGGATGGCGTCGACATCATCTGGAATGCATCCACCTGGGATCCGTACCGCGTGGTTCTGCTGCGCACGCGGATCAACCGTTGAACGAACCACTGCGACTGCTGAGCGTCCTTCTCTTGTGCATGGGCGCGGTTCCGAACCTGCGCGCGCAGGAACCGTCAGGGCCGCCGTTCTCCGGCATGATGCATCTCACGGATACGACGACCGCACGCGTTTCCAGCTTCGACCGCTCGGGCGGTAACACCGATTTCCGACCGGTCGCTCCCGGCGAGACGCTCGAGCTGGCGCGGCTCGCGGGAGCGGGCGTCGTGCGGCACGTCTACTTCAGCATTCTCGGAGGCCAGCACTACCTGCGCGACCTCGTGCTGCGCGCGTACTGGGACGGCAGCGAGACGCCGTGCGTTGAAGTGCCTTTCGGCGATTTCTTCGGTCTTGGACTCGAGCGCCCGCGCTTCTACGCTTCGCTGATGGTGACCGTCAATCCGGGCGACCTCGGCGTGTTCGGAACCTATGGCTTCAACAGTTACTTTCCGATGCCATATGCGCACGGTGCACGACTGACGCTCACCAACGAAGGCACGGATCCCGTTGCGGCGGTGTGGTACCAGATCGAGTACGAGCGGTTGCGCACACTGCCCACGGATCTTGGCCGTTTCCATGCGACCTGGGTGCGCGAGAATCCGACGCGGGCAGTTGGTGCGCCCGTGAACACGACGTTACACGCCGGCATAAACGTTACCGGTAACGACAACTACGTTGTGCTGGACGCCGCAGGACGCGGCAGCCTCGTCGGGATATTCCTCAACATCGATAACACTACCCGCAGCTGGTACGGAGAGGGCGACGACATGATCTTCATCGACGGCGAGGCCTGGCCGCCGTCGTATCACGGCACGGGCAGCGAGGAAATCTTCGGCGGCGGCGCCTGCCCGACAGCCGAGTACGCCGGCCCCTATACGGGCTTTCATTTGATCGGCAATCTCGATTACAGCGGCAAGATCTCGATGTACCGTTTCTATGTCAACGATCCGGTTCGATTCCGAAAATCGATTCGAATGACGATCGAGCACGGCCACGCGAACAATTTCGCGAATGACTATTCGAGCACTGCGTTCTGGTACCAGGCGGATCCACACAGGAAGTTCCGCGCCCTGCCTGCCGCCCCGGCCCGGCACCCGCGTGACGGCGACGATCCGCACGATCGCGCTTTCCGGGAGCTCATCGCCCTGCGCGCGAAGGTGATCGCAGTGTGGATTCAGTCCATTCGTAGCGGTCAGCCGCTGCCCGACGGACTGCAGAGGGCACTCAAGTACGATGTGTCGCAGACCTATTTCCGACGCGATTACGATGCTTTGTCGGCACAGATCCGAGCGCTCGAGCCACAGCTCGACGCGCTGCTGAAATCGAGTCCGTCGCAGTAGTCCCGAACTAGCGGCGCTGATACGCGATCGCGACCAGCACGACGCCGGCTGTGTAGAGCGCCAGGCTCAGCGCGATCAGCAAGCGTGCCCGGGCGCCCGCACCCTTGAATTCCTTCCACAGGAGAATGCCCCACAGCGCGCCCACCATGGGGGCACCGCTGCCAATGCCCCAACTGATGGCCACGCCTACCAGTCCTGCGGAGGTGAAGTTGGCAACCGTCCCGACGCACCAGATCGCTCCGGCAAGAAGTCCCAGCACATGCGAGCGCGTCTGACCCTGAAAGTACCCTTTGATGCTGGCAGGCTCTCCGATGAAAGGCCGCGCCAGAAGAATGGGCATGCCGACGAAGGTTACGACCGCAGCTCCGAGCATGAAGTAGGTGCAAACACTGTACGGATCGAGCGCATGTTCGCCGCTGATGGCGCGCGCGACGAAGGGCGGAAAGATACCCACGAGCACGCCCGCTATGAGCACGAGCACGATGCCCAGCGAGCGTCTCGAGCCGGGAACCTCGCCCTGACTGCGATAGGCCCGGGCGTTGGCGAAGGCGGCAAGCACGAGGACCACGGAGCCTGCGAGCAGCCAGGCGGGATTGCCGATTGGCTGCGCCCAGTAGCTGATGCCCACGCCCAGCGTGATTGCGAGGACCGAGCCGATCGGGAACGCGACGGCCAATCCAACAATCATGATGCTGTTGAGCAGGAAGATGTTGCCGATGTTCCAGAGCAGTCCGCCGGTGAACGCCAACGCAGCCTCGGTCGAGCCCGCATGGATCAGCCGACCCACGAACTCCGACCCCACCAGACCCGTTGAGCCCGCAGTCGCTCCGACCAGAATCATTGCCAGCAGGAACCCGAGCGTGTAGTCCAGGTAAAAATACTCGAGCCTCCAGCCGGGCAGGGCCTTCAGCAGGTTCGGCCACGATCCCCAGCACAGCATGGAGACCACGATCAGGAGTAATGCGGTGACCGAAGAGTGTGGAATGAACATGGTTCCCGCCTATAGTGAGACGCCGAGTAATCCCCGCGTGAGCTGAAAATCCACGCAGCCCGCGGCCCAGAGCCTGGGCTCATAATCGTGAGAGGCCGCATCGCAGAGCAGGCTGAGCAGCTCGCGGCAGAGGCGATCGCCAGCATCGTTTGCGGGATCGATCACCAGATCGAGATCCTTGACGAATCTGCGTCCGGCCGGCGTGTCCGTGGTGATCTGCAGGACCGGGATCATCGGATGCCCCTGGAGCGGTGGCCCGTCCACGTGCGCCAGAATCAATTGCACGCCTGTGCCGCCGAGTCCGGTCAGGGTTTCGACGCCATGATCGGTGGGCGTGGCCATGATGTGCAGCCCGCTCTGATCGGTCGCCTGCCCGTACTCCAGGCTCGGTTTCGGCGAGCCGGTCCAGCCCAGCACATCGAAGAAGTCGTCTGAGCGCAGCAGCGCGGCGTTCTCGGGGATGACGACCGTACCGCCGCTGCCCGTGACCGCGGCCGCAATCTGCGCCAACAGCCGGGCCGCCGGCGCCGTGACACTTCCGCTGGACAGCAGGCCAAGTGAAAGCGCCTCCAGGCCCACATCGTGACGCTTGATGGGTGGCTCCTCGGGGAGCCTCTCCAGGAACCACCGCTCCACCTTGTCCACGACTTTTTCGATTCCGCCATCCAATTGAATGCTGGCGTAACCGAAACGGCCCGGCTCGATGCCGCGTTTTTCGAGTGCGTGACGCATCAGATCGTTGTGCGTCCGCTCGCAACCGTGCTCCAGGAGCAGCGCTGTTCGGACGAACGGGTGCAGCAGGTGCCCGGCCATGGTGCGCAGCTGATGCTCTTCGTTTTCGCCGCTGGAGGCGCCACAACCTTCGGTGTGCGGCAAGGCGACGAAGCGCGACACCCCGCGTGTACCGGAAACGATCCTGTCATTGAGTCGCTGCGCAATGCGGCGTGCGATCTGGCCCGAGCACAGGCTGGTCGGAAGGATCAGTCCAATCTGATCGGTGGCGTAGCCTTTGACGGTGGGCAACGCGCGGAAGCGTGCGTTGCAGGCGCGCGCTCCGGGAACCGGGATCGGTCGACCGTCGGATTTCGCGCGCTGGCGTAATTCCTCCAGATGCGAACCATCGGTCTGCCGCCAGTCGCGCCAGATCGACACCTGCGAATGTCCGGCACGTTCGCCCACACTGCGCGCGCCCGAGGCGACGTCTACCGTTTGGCGAAAGGTCTCCATGCCGAGCTTTTCCATCGGCGCGCCTTCCAGGTAGCGGCCGGCGTTCACGTCCATGTCCTTCGACAGCAGGTTCCAGCGCCCAGTGGTGGTGACGAACTTGATCGTCGGCACGAACGGAAAATTCGTGATCGAGCCATTACCGGTGGTGAAGAAGATCAGGTTGCAGCCGGCGGCGACCTGGCCCGCGATGCTTTCCAGATCGTTGCCCGGACTGTCCATGAAGTAGTAACCGGGCGCCGTCATGCGCTCGCCGTAGTCGATCACGTAGTCCAGGCGCACGTCGGGATCCTTCTTGCGCGCTGCGCCGATCGACTTGATCGCGATGTTGTAGAGGCCGCGGAACTTGTTGCCCCCGGTCGGATTGCCTTCGGCGCTGTGGCCATGCCAGGCAACGCGTTCCTTGAACGTCTCGATCTTCTCCAGGAAGCCCCGCGCCGTCTTCAGGTCGCGCGTATTCGCGAGGATGTAGGACTCCGCACCAATCAGCTCGTCCGTCTCGGCCAGATTGGCGGAACCGCCATGCCGGATCACCTCCCTCGCCACCCAGCCGGCGAGCGGATTGCCGGATACTCCCGAGAAGGCATCGGAACCGCCACATTGCAGCCCAATCCTGAGCTCCGAGAGCGGCTGGGTCGCACGCGGGATCGCACTTACGGGCGCGAGCCAGTCGCGCACGATCTGTTCGCACTCGTCGAGCGCAGTCGCATAGTCCTGCGTGATCGAGTAGAAGCGATGCAGCACATGGTCGAGCGGGTAGCCGTGCGCCCGCAAGTACTCTTCCAGCATGGCGTTGGTGAACACTTCGCTGCCGTAGTCCACCGCCAGGCACGCGCCCACGTTCGGGTGAACCATGAATCCCGCCAGCGTGCGCAGCACGAACTCGAGATTGTTCGGGCGCTGGTCTCCGCCTCCCTCGGTGTGCGCTACCGCGACGATGCCGTCGAGATTGACGTGCCTGCCCGATTCCGCTCGCAGTCGCGCTGCCAGCGCTTCGACGAAACTACCGCTGAGCGAGGTGGTGCCCAGAATAACGATGACGTTGCGCGTACCGACACCGCGATTAGCGGGACGCGGATAGCCCTCGAAAGTGCCGCGCTGCGCGTACAGCGGCACTTGTGTACCCGGCCGGAAGCTTGTCTCGACGAGTTCGTGGTCGGCCACGCAATCCTCGAAGTTGGCTTGCACCGGCAGCGCGAAATCCAGGCGGCGGATTTTCAATGCCTCCAGGATGCCCGCGTTGCAGACGTACTCGCCTGCTTCGATGGCGCGCAGTGCCCGCCCGAATGGCAATCCCCAGGAGAGAAGGGCCGCACCACGTGCAATCGGCTCGACTGCGAAACGGTGACCCTCGAGCAGCGTGTGCGACAGGGCGTGCACCCGGCCCTGAAAGGCGAATTGCGTGCCACCCTGCAGGCGCCTCGTGGCGATCGCAACGTTATCGCCCGGCGAGGGGATCCGGCCGATATCCTGCAAGTCGAGCGCGCCCACGGAGCTTGCGGCCTACCAGAGCTCCGCGGTCGCAAGACGCGCGCCTTCGGTGAGTGCGGCAAGCTTCGCCCAGGCGATCTCGGGCTCGACCAGCGCCACGCCGACGAACGTGCCGAAACCGCAGTCACTGCCAGCGATCACGTTCTCGCGGCCGACGGCCTGGGCGAATCGCACGATACGCTGCGCGATCAGCTCCGGGTGTTCGATGCGGTTCGACATCGACTCGATGACGCCGGGGATCAGGATCTTGCCCTCCGGTAACCGCACCCGTTCGAACACTTTCCACTCATGCGCGTGGCGTGCGTTCGCGGCCTCGAAGCACAGCCCCTGGGCACGCACGGTGAGAATCAGGTCGATGATCTGCTCGAGCGGCACGTCGCGATGGTGCGGGCCCGGATAATTCCCCCAGCACAGGTGTACGCGCAGGCGATCCGGAGGGATGTTCGCGGTAGCCGCATTCAGCACTTCGATGTGCAGCCGTGCATAGTCCCTGAATTCCTGCAGCGGCCGGTCGGCGAACTCGCGGTGCCGCGTCATCGCGAGATCCGGGCAGTCGAGCTGCAGCAGAAAGCCCGCGCGCACGATGGCCTCGTACTCTGGCTTCATCGCCTCTGCGACGGCCCACAGAAACTGTTCCTCTGTCTTGTAATGCGTGTTGCCGAGAAACATCGATACCAGGCCGGGTGATGCGGCGGTCATGAATGCATCTGCGACACGCACTTCGGCGAGCGCTTGCTTGAAGTTCGCGATGTCCGCTTCCGCTTCCGCCATTCCCTTGCGTGCCACGGGCCCATTGCAGGCGGGCCGGTTCAGGTTGAGCCGCTGCACGCCCGGATCATTGAAGTACTGGCTCGCGACATTCGGATGTTCGAGGATGTCGCTCAGCTTGGGACGCTCGGATTTGCCGCCGAAGCCAGTCAAGCGCTCGGTCACATAGGTCGCGTAGCTTGGCTTGCTCATCTCGCCGTCGCTCACCACGTCAACGCCCACCGCACTCTGATGCTCCACGACTTCACGCACTGAGTCACGGATCCGCTCGGCGAGCAGACGCAGATCGACCGTGCGTCCCTCTTCCTTCGCAAACATCAGCTCGACAAGCCTTGCGGGGCGCGGCAGGCTTCCGGTGTGCGTGGTCAGAATACGTTCGGTGCTGCGTTTCATCAGATTCTCCCCGATGCCCAAAGTGCTTGTTCAGTAGGTGGCTCGCCCCCCGCTCGCATCGAAACACTGAGCGGTGATGAAGCTCGCATCGTCCGAGGCAAGGAAGTGCACGACGGCGGCGACTTCGTCCGCGGTTCCGAACCTGCCCATCGGTGACTTGCTGAGCATCAGCTGCGTTGCTTCGGGCGGGAGCTGATCGAGCAGCGGCGTCTCGATCACGCCCGGTGCCACGCAATTCACTCGTATGCCGTCGCCTATGACCTCTTTGCCGAGTGCCTTGGTGAACGCGATGATGCCGGCCTTCGCGACGGAGTAGGGAATCAACCGCGGCGTGCCCTCCTTGCCTGCGATCGATGCCACGCTGACGATGCACCCGCTCCGACGCGAGCGCATGTGCGAGATCACCGCGCGACTCATGAGAAACACACTCGTCAGGTCTACGCCGATGACCTGGTTCCAGTCCTCATCGTGCAGCTCCCAGAGCGGAGCCACACGTCCCATGAGGCCGGCGTTGTTCACCAGTATGTCGATGCGACCAAACTCGCTGAGCGCCGCGCGCACGATTGCATCTGCATCCGTTGACCTGCTGACATCGCCGCCCACCCCGATGGCGCGCCGACCGAATTTCCTCAGATCTCCAGCCACCTGCCGCGCGGACTCGCTCTTTATATCTGCGACCGCGACGTGGGCGCCGGCTCGTGCAAAACGGCGGGCAATGGCGACACCGATGCCTCCAGCCGCTCCGGTGATGAGGGCCACGCGTTCGTCCAACGCGTACTGGGCGCCAGAACCGCTCGGATTCTGTCTGTCTGACATGTTAGTTGCCCGCAAATAGGCGCGGATTACGCGTTGCCTGCCGCCAGAAGGGTAGGCTAACATGTCACTCAAAGACTCAACAAGCCAGAATAGACGCCCGGGAGCAAGACCGTGCACGACGCGAAACTTCCCCCCGAACACCGGGCCATCCCGCTCTGGGCCTGTGAGGATCTGTACTGGGAGGACTTCGAGATTGGCCAGCGGATTCGGACCATTCGTCGCACGCTCTCGGAAGGTGAATCCATGGCCTTCAACACGCTCGTGGTGGACATGCACCCGTACGTTGCGGACGAAGTCTTTGCCAGGGAGGAGGGCATTTTCGGTCGCAGGCTCGTAGCTGGCGCGTTCGTCTTCAGCGCCGGAATCGGACTGGTTGCGACCAACTGGCTGCAGGCCTTTTCCTATGGCTACGACCGGCTGCGATTCATCAAGCCGGTGTTCATCGGCGACACGATCTACACGATTCGAACCAACCTCGCGAAGGAACCCAAGTACCCGGATCGCGGACTGACCCGGGCGAAATATGAGGTGTTCAAGGGCGAGGGCGAGCTGGTGCTGTACTGCGAGCACCTGCAGACCGTCGCCTATCGAGATGCCGTCAAGGCAAGAGCGAGTCGCAAGGAGACCTGAGTTTGTCGCTCGGGAACGGCCCGGCCGAGAGCGGCACCGTCATGCTTCGTGGCATGGCGTGGGAGCATCCTCGTGCGCGAGACCCGCTCGAGGCGATTTCGGCAGATTGGGTGAGGGGCCGGCGTGTGTCGGTGGAATGGGATGCGCGTCCGCTGAAGGACTTCGAGGATCAGCCGCTCGAAGAGCTTGCCACCCGATACGATCTGGTCCTGATCGACCATCCATTCGTTGCCACCGCCGCCACGTCCGGGCTGATCGCGCCGGTCGACGACTGGGTTGATGCCAGTTTTCTCGCGGACCAGGCAGCGCACAGCGTGGGTCCGAGCTGCGCGTCCTATTCGTGGGCAGGAAAGCAGTGGGCCCTGGCGATCGATGCGGCGTGCCAGGTCAGCGCGCTGCGCGAGGATCTGTGGAGCGGCGCGCAGTTAGGGCCGCTGCCCGCTACGTGGGTCGAGGTAGCCCATCGGGCGCAATCGCTCGAAAACGCCGCCAGCAAAGTCGCGATGCCCCTGAATCCCAATCACGCCTACTGCGCGTTTCTCTCGATGGGCGTGGGCGTCGCTGGCCGAGAGTTCTGGCGTGCCGGCGAGCCGATGAATCGGAAAGCCGCACGCGAGTCGCTGGAATTCCTGCGCGCCCTCGCGGGCCATCTGCACGTATCCTCGCGCCAAGCCGATCCTATCGCCATTTCGGATCGCATGAGCCGCTCCGATGAAATCGCCTACGTGCCACTCATGTTTGGGTACTCGAGCTATGCGCGCCGCAGCTTCCGGCCGCGGCAGCTACGGTTCGCAAACGCGCCGCGCGGCCACTCGGGCGAGCGGGGCTCGGTGCTGGGCGGAGTAGGCCTCGCACTCTCTTCACGCTGCGCAAATCCCGAGGTCGCGGCGGAACTGGCTCGTCACATCGCATCGCCCGAAGTGCAGACCGGCATCTACGCGAGCTCAGGCGGGCAGCCGGGTCATGCGGCGGCGTGGGATTCTCCGAGTGTCAACCAACGGGCGGGTGACTTTTTCATATCGACTCGCGAAACCATCGAGCACGCCTTCGTGCGTCCGCGCGTCCCAGGTCACCGGCGCTTCCAACCGCTCGCTGGCGATCTGATACACAGTTTTATCTGGGGCAGGGACATCGCTGTTGAGACGTGCCTGTCCGAACTCAGCCGGTTGACCGAGCTCCTGCTCCAGGACTGGGTGCAGGAGCGAGAAGAAGCGACGGGGAGGGTCGATGAGCGAGCACAGTGAACAGGTGTCGGGGCCGCTCGCAGGCGTTCGGGTCCTGGATTTCACGGCGCTGCTGCAGGGTCCACTCGCGACGCAGGTGCTGGCGGATCTCGGCGCGGATGTTGTCAAGCTCGAGAAGCAGGGCGGCGAGTGGATGCGCCAGTACGGCATCTTCATGTCGCGCACGCACGGCGAGACCGACGCTTTCCTCGCCTTCAACCGCAACAAGCGCAGCGTCGAGGTGGACCTGAAGAGCCCTGCCGACCGCGAACGCATTCTCGAGCTGGTCGAAAAAGCCGACGTCGTCGTCGAAAACTTCCGCCCCGGCGTGATGGATCGCGCAGAACTCGGTTACGAAACGCTGCGCCAGCGCAATCCGCGCCTGATCTATGCCGCCTCGTCGGGATACGGTCAGACCGGTCCGTATTCGTCGCGTCCCGGACAGGACTACCTCGTGCAGGCGTTGACGGGCGCCATGTGGCTGACCGGTCGTCGCGGCGATCCACCGTTCGTCTTTGGCGCCGCGATTGCGGACCAGTTCACCGGACTGTGCCTGGTCATCGGCATCCTCGCCGCGCTCGAGCACCGCCGCAGGACGGGAGAAGGCCAGCGCGTCGACGTCGACCTGCTGTCCTGCATGATGGCCGTTCAGCAGCAGGAGCTCACGGTGTTCTTCAACCACGGCCGGCCGCTCGCCCGACCGCAGGAGAACGTGGGACATCCGGGCATCACGGCGCCGTGCGGCGTCTACGCGACGAGTGACGGCTACCTGTTTCTCGCGATGTTTCCGTGTCCGAAGCTTGGCGAGATTCTGCAGGTCGACTGGCTGGCGCAGTACGACACCAACGAAAAGATGTTCGCCGCCCGTGACGTCGTGCATCGCCTGCTCTCCGCTCACTTCGCGGCCCGGCCAACCGCCTACTGGATCGACCTGCTCGGCTCTCATGACGTGTGGTGCGCGCCGGTGCAAAGCCACGCTGATCTCGAGCAAGATCCGCAGGTCGCTCACAAGAACCTCATCTGGGATGTTCCGTACGCCGACTCGGGTAAGAGCTATCGCACCGTGGGCTCGCCGTTCACGTTCTCTGCAAGCCCGGTGCGGGTGCGCTACGCCACGCCTCGCGCCGGCCAGCACACTGAGGCCTTCAAACAGAGAACGCTCTGGGAGGACTGAAGCATGCGTGATGTGTTTGCTCCCGTGAGGGAGGCGATTTCGCTCAAGGTCGCGCCGGAGCACAAGGTGCCGATCGCGATTGTCGGTGCGGGAGAGATCGTCGACCTCGCGCACCTTCCGGCTTACAAGGCGCACGGCTTGCAGGTTGTCGGCATTACGGACCTTAACGCCACCAGGGCCGCCGATGTGGCCAAGCGGCACGGGATACCAAAGGTCTATTCCTCGCCAAAAGAGGTCGCCGCAGATCCGGCCGTCGCGGTGGTCGATATTGCTGTTTTTCCCTGGGTCCAATGCGAGATCGCGCTACCGCTGCTCGATGCGGGCAAACACCTCTTGTGTCAGAAGCCGCTGTCATACGACCTTGCCGAGGCCACACGGCTGGTCGAGCACGCCGAGAAGCGCAAGCGGCTGCTTGCCGTGAATCAGCAGCTGCGCTTCTCCGAGAGCGTTGCCGCGGCCGTCAAGATGGTCGCGCTAGGCTGGATCGGCGAGCCGTTCGAAATGACGTGGGATTTCCACGTCTATACGCCGTGGGAAGCCTGGCCCTGGGTTGCCAAGCAACCGCGGCTCGACCTCAATCAATTCACCATCCACTTCATCGATGCAGTCCGCGTCATACTCGGTGACCCGCTGTACGCGTACGGCACACAGGCTCGCGAACCCGGCCAGCCCGAAGCGGGAGAGACGCGAACCATCAGCGTGCTCGAGTTCCGCGGCGAAACGCGCGCCCTGCTGCGCAGCTTCCACAAGAATCGTACCAGCGATCCGCGAGCCGAATTCCGCATCGACGGTACCCAGGGAAGCATTCGGGGCACGATCGGTCTGATGTACGACTACCCACGCGGTCGAGCGGACACGCTGGAGCTGTCCTCGCGTGTGCTGCCGACCGATGGCTGGCTGCCGTACCCGGTGACCACTCGATGGATCCCCACCGCATTCATCGGCCCGATGGCCTCGCTCCTGCAAGCCTTGGCAACGGGCGGGCTGCCGCGTACCAACGGCAGAGACAACCTTCGTACGCTGAAGATCGTGCACGCATTGTATGAATCAGGCAGCAAGCACACGGTCGTCGCCTTGTAGCAGGCAGGCCGCGCAATCCGGAGACTTGAGATGTCAACGAAACGCTCTTTCCCGTCGGAAGAATCACTCGATGCCCTGTTCGATGAACTGAACAACGCCGGGCGCTGGGGTGCGGAAGATCAACTTGGTACGCTCAACTTCATCACGCCTCAGAAGCGCATCGCCGCGGCCTCATTGGTGCGATCGGGACAAGCGCTGAGCCTGGCGCGAGACCTCGATACGACACAGTCCGCCAACAACCCCTCACCCGTCCGGCACACGATGTGTTACCAGGCACATGAGCCCATCGGCGCGATCGATGAGCTCACACTCGGCTTGCACGGCTTTGCCCTGACCCATCTCGATGCGATTGCCCACGTGTACCGGGGGCAGGATGTCTACAACGGCAGGAGCGCCGGCGAAGTCGCCACTCCCAGTGGGCTGAAATACTGCGACATGCTGGCGCAGAAGGACGGGATCTTTACCCGAGGCGTGTTGCTCGACATCGCAGCGGTCCGGGGCGTTCGATGGCTCACTCCCGACCAGGGCGTGACGGCTGCGGATCTCGAGGCGGCGGAGACGCGCCAGAAAATCCAGGTGGAATCGGGAGACTGCATTTTCGTCTACACCGGTCTGCAGAAACGCGAAGCGGCCGAGGGACCGGAAAATCTCGGCCAGCGCGTCGGCATCATGCCGGACGCGTTGCGGTGGATGCACCGGCGCGAAATCGCCGTGTATTCGGGCGATTGCGTGGATGCATTTCCAAACCCCTACAGCGTTCGTTATGTGATCTACTTCCATGCCATCGCGTTGGCTGCGATGGGACTGATATTGCTCGATATTCCAGCCCTCGAACCTCTCGTGGACCTGTGCAACAAACTACGCCGCAGCGACTTTCTCGTCACGATGGCACCGTTGAGGCTCAAGGGCGGGACGGGTTCGCCCGTGAACCCTATTGCCATCTTCTGATTCCTGCATGCGGCCACACAGCCGTGCTGTCGCGGTAGAGGCAACCACAGAAGCGAAGGTCTATTGCGGTCCCTCCGAAGTCACGGTGTGCATCGAGCAACAGTGGTTTCGCGCACCGGGTTTTTCTTTCGATCGGCTGTTCCGCCAGAGCGAACCGCTGGCCTGGCTTCGCGCCCGTCTCAGGAAAACAAGAAAGGTCCGCATCTCACGCAGCCTCAATCCGCCTCTCGAAGGCCAGGAAGTCTGGGCAGCCGGCGTGACTTACTACCGGAGTCGGGAAGCCCGGATGCAGGAATCGGAACGGGAAGCGGACGTTTACGAGCGCGTGTATCGGGCGGAGCGGCCCGAGCTCTTTTTCAAAGCAACGCCGCACCGCGTCGTCGGTCACGGGGGCAAAGTGCGAATCCGGGGGGACTCCCGCTGGAACGTGCCTGAAGCTGAGCTCGCGCTTGCCGTAAACCGCGAAGGGCGCATCTTCGGATACACGATCGGCAACGACATGAGTTCGCGGAGCATCGAGGGCGAGAACCCGCTCTATCTGCCTCAGGCCAAGATCTATGACGGCAGCTGCGCCCTCGGCCCCTGCCTGCTGGTGTCGGAGCGGGTGCTCCCGTCATCCACGCAGATCGCGCTGCGCATCATGCGCCGCAAGCGCGAGGCGTTTCGCGGTATCACCCAGCTCTCCCGCATGAAGAGAACACCGGCCGAGCTCGTGGAGTATCTCTTTCGAGAAAGCTCGTTCCCCAACGGTTGCTACCTGCTCACCGGCACTGGCATCGTGCCTGAGAGCGACTTCACGCTTGCCTCTGGCGATGAAGTGCAAATTACGATCGCGCCGATTGGGTGCCTCAGGAATCGGGTGAGCTGACTCTCGGGCAGTCGCATCACCCGAAGCGTCCAGTGATGTAGTCGTCGGTGCGGCGCTCCCGCGGCGTGGTAAAGATCTGCTGCGTGGGGCCGACTTCGATCAGCTTGCCGAGGTACATGAAGGCAGTGACGTTGGAGATGCGCGCGGCCTGCTGCAGGTTGTGCGTGACGATGACGATGCAGAACTTATCGCACAGGGTCTGCAGCGTCTCCTCCACACGCAGCGTCGAAATCGGATCGAGCGCCGCCGTGGGCTCATCGAACAGCACCACTTCGGGCCGCAGGGCTATCGTGCGCGCAATGCACAGCCGCTGTTGTTGACCGCCCGACAGGCTGCGGCCGTCCTCGTCGAGCTTGTCCCTGACCTCGTCCCAGATCGCGGCATCGCGCAGCGCCGTTTCGACGCGCCCGTCGAGCTCCGAGCGTGGCATGCTGCGTGAGAGCCGCAGACCGAAGGCGACGTTGTCGAACACCGACATTGGGAACGGCGTCGGTTTCTGAAACACCATGCCGACGCGCAGGCGCAGGCTCGCCACATCGACGCTCGGAGCAAGAATGTCGGCGCCGTCGAGCAGCACTTCGCCCGTGGCGCGATGCCCTGGGTACAGTGCATACATGCGATTGAGCACGCGGAGCAGCGTCGACTTGCCGCAACCGGAAGGTCCGATGAACGCGGTGATGCTGCGGTCGGCCAGGGTGAGGCTGACGTCGGCGAGCGCGCGGTGCGCGCCGTAATAGAAGTTGAGATCATGGATCCGGAGTTTCGGCGCTTGCTGTTCGTCGCGTGTCGAATTGCGGTTCGGGACCACCAGCGCTGGGACGGCCATCAGCGCTTCCCCTGACCGGATTGCATCGCGGCAGCGATCGCGCGCGCGATGATGCTGAGCATGAGTATGGCGAGCGTGATGATGAGTGCCCCGGACCAGGCGAGTTGCTGCCAGTCCTTGTATGGACTCAGCGCGAACTGGAAAATGACGACCGGGAGATTTGCCATCGGCGCGTTGAGGTCCGTGCTCCAGAACTGGTTGTTCAGTGCCGTGAAGAGGAGGGGTGCAGTCTCGCCGCTTATGCGCGCCACTGCGAGCAGCAGCCCGGTAAGGATGCCGCTGCGTGCGGCTGGATAGATGACGCCCGTGATCGTGCGCCACTCGTGCACGCCGAGTGCCGTGGACGCATCCTTCATGCCCTGAGGCACCAGGCGCAGCATATCCTCAGTGGTGCGCACGATGACGGGAATGGCGATCACCCCCAGGGCAACGGCACCGGCGATGGCCGAGAAGTGCCCCATGCGCACCACGAGCACTTCGTAGATGAACAGTCCGACGATGATCGAGGGCGCGCTCAGCAGCACATCGTTGACGAAACGAATCACCATGCTCAGTTTGGCGGTGCGCCCGTATTCGGCGAGATAGGTGCCGGCGAGAACGCCAATGGGCGCTCCGAAGAGAATGGCCAGAACCGTCATCACTGCACTGCCGTACAGAGCGTTCAGCAGTCCGCCCGAGTTGCCCGGCGGTGGTGTCATCTGAGTAAAGAGCGCGGTCGAGACGCCCGCGAGGCCGTTCTTGATGAGAGTCCACAAGATGGCGCCCAGACACACGAGGCCGATCAGGGTCGCCGCCCCGGAGAGCCCCAGCGCGACGACGTTGATGAGCTTGCGTCTTTGCAGCCGGCTCATACGGCGGACAACGCCTTGTGGTTCAGACGGAGGAGCATCAGACGCGCACCGGCGATCACGGTGAAGGTAATCACGAACAGCAGCACACCGAGCGCCACCAGGGCGGAAGTGTAGAGGTCGCCAACGGCTTCAGTGAATTCGTTGGCGATAGCGGCCGAAATCGTCGTGCCCGGTGCGAGGAGCGAGGCGCTGATGCGGTGCGCGTTGCCGATGACGAACGTGACGGCCATCGTCTCACCGAGGGCGCGGCCTAGTCCGAGCATGATCCCGCCGATCATGCCGGCGCGTGAGTAGGGGACTACGACGTTCCAGACCACTTCCCACGTAGTGGCGCCCAGGCCGTAGCCAGACTCCTTGAGCACATCGGGAACGGTCTCGAACACATCACGCATGACCGCCGAGATGAAGGGCAGCACCATGATGGCGAGCACCAGGCCTGCAGTCAGAACGCCGATGCCAAACGGCGGCCCCTGGAACAGGCTCCCGACGAGCGGCAGCGGCCCCAGGCGGTCGATGAGCCACGGTTGCACGTGCTGCTGCAGGAGCGGAGCGAGCACGAACAGGCCCCAGATACCAAAGATGATGCTGGGCACGGCGGCGAGCAGCTCGATGGCGACGCCGACTGGGCGTTTCAGCCACTGCGGCGCCAGCTCGGTGAGAAACACCGCGACGCCGAAGCCGACCGGCACCGCGATCAGCATGGCGACGAGTGAAGTGACGAGCGTGCCGTAAATCGGCGCCAGCGCACCGAACTTCTCCGTCACCGGATTCCAGATCTCGCGCGTAAGAAACGCGAGTTTGAACTGCGCGAGCGCGGGCCAGCCGCCCTTGACCAGCGCCAGCATCACGCCGCCGAGCAGGGTTAATACCAGGAGCGCCGCGACGAGAGTTGCGGCGTGGAACGCCCGCTCGGCCACGCGTTGGCGCGCAGCGTAACGCGCGCGGGCTGTAGTCAGGCGGACGGTGTCGTCCATTTCATGTGCGCGGCACGACATGCATCGAGTGCAACGCTCGCGACGGTGCGGCTCGCGCGAACGAATCGCGCGAGCCGCACTAGGGTGTCATTGTGGGTCCGATCGCCGCGGTACCACTACCTGTCCGGTGCGCTATCCATCGCCATTGCCGCTACACCCTGGATCTGCTCCTTCCAAGTGGCGCGGACCTGGGAAATCAGGCTCTGCGGCAGCGGCACGTAATCGAGCTCCGCAGCCATGCCCGCTCCATTCTTGTATGACCAGTCGAAGAACTTGAGGGCGGACTCCACTGCCGCCAGATCGCTCGGCACGGCATAGACCAGGATGAAACTGGCGCCCGTGATCGGCCAGCTTGCGGCGCCGGGCTGATCCGTCAGGATGAGGTAATACCCCGGCGCGTGCTTCCAGTCGGCGTTGGCGGCTGCAGCCTGAAACGCCTCGGCCTTGGGCGCCACGGTCCTCCCATCCTTGTTGATCATCAAAGCATTGGCCATCTTGTTCTGTTTCGCATACGCGTATTCGACGTACCCGATGGCGCCACCGGTCTGCGCTGTCATGTTGGCGACGCCCTCGTTGCCCTTGGCGCCGATACCGACCGGCCATTGCACCGAGGTGTTGGCTCCAATCGCATCCTTGAACTTCGCACTCGACTTGGAGAGATAGTCGGTGAACAGGAAGTTCGTGCCTGAACCATCTGAGCGATAGATCGGCGCGATGGCCAGGTCAGGCAGCTTGAGCTTGGGGTTGAGCTTCCTGATGCGCGCGTCGTTCCACTTCGTGATCTCGCCCATGTAGATACTGGCGAGCGTTGCGCCATCGAGCGTGAGCTGACCGGCCTGGATACCCGTGACGTTGAGGACCGGCACTACGCCGCCGATGATCATTGGGAACTGCACCAGTCCCGCTTCTTTCAGATCTTCGGGCTTCAGCGGCATGTCCGAGGCGCCAAACGTCACTGTCTTGGCCTTGATTTGCTTGATACCGCCGCCCGAACCGATCGACTGATAGTTCAGGCCGATGCCGGTCTGTTTCTTGTATGCATCCGCCCATTTGGAATAGACGGGGTACGGAAAAGTGGCGCCAGCGCCGGAGATATCTGCCGCGTGGGTGGTCGCAGCCACCGCCAGCGTCGCGGTCACCATAACGAGAGCGTGTCTGAGAGTTTGAGTGCGCATGATTGGCTCCTGGGGTGCATGCCAAGCGGCGAAGCTAATTACAATGATGTTTCTGTTTGATGTCAGCGCGGACGCGCGAGTGGGTTGCAAGGCGCGTTCGCGTCGGATTTGGCGTGGTTTCGAGCCATTCCTTAATTTTTATTAATTCCGCCTATACTTCTGCATGCTGAAGAGCACGCCCTTCCACCCCCGCACGGCGCCACTGGTTCAGGGACAGACCTGGCGCCGCTGGGCCGGATACGCGAGCGCAAGCTGCTACGACTGGGTGCACGACCGCGAATATGCGGCCGTGCGCAATGCGGCGGCGCTCTTCGACGTCTCGCCACTCTACAAGTACTCGATCACGGGACGCGACGCCGCGAGGCTGCTCGATCGCATGGTCACGCGCGGCGTGGCTGGGACGAAAGTCGGACAGGTGCTCTATACACCCTGGTGCGACGCGCACGGCAAGACCATCGATGACGGCACGGTGAGCCGGCTCGAGGAGAATACATTTCGTCTTACGGCAGCCGAGCCCAATTACCGCTGGCTGCATCAGAACGCCTTCGGACTCGACGTCAAGATAGAGGACAACTCCGAAGCGCTCGGCGCGCTCGCGCTGCAGGGTCCCCTGTCACGCGCCGTGCTGAGCGCGGTGGCCGAGCAGCCGGTCGACGAACTCAAGTACTTTCGCCTGATGGATAACCGCATCGCTGGCGTCAGGATCCAGATCTCGCGCACTGGATACACGGGCGACCTGGGGTATGAGCTGTGGGTGCCCGCGACGGATGCGCTCGCAGTGTGGGACGCGTTGATCGCCGAGGGATCGAACTACGGCATCACTCCCGCCGGAGTCTGGGCACTCGACGTCGCGCGCATCGAGGCTGGGCTCGTGATGCTCGATGTCGACTACCACTCGTCGCATCACGCGATGATCGAAAGCCAGAAATCATCGCCCTACGAGCTGTCCCTCGACTGGACCGTCAACCTCGACAAGGAGACCTTCAACGGTAAGGCTGCGCTCAAAGCCGAACGTGAAAGAGGGGCTGCGTGGCGGTTCGTCGGCATCGAGGTCGACTGGGATTCGTTCGAGAGACTCTTTACCAGCGTGCACCTGACGCCGTCGCTACCCACTGTCGCGTGGCGTACCAGCGTGCCGATCTATCGCGTGGGCGAGCAGGTCGGCTATGCCTCGAGCGGCTGCTGGTCGCCGCTCCTCAAGAAGTACCTGGCACTCGCGCATTTGCGCGCGCCTCACTACGCGCCCGACACGCCGGTAGAAATCGAAGTGACGGTCGAGCACCAGCGCCAGCGCGCCAATGCCTGGGTGCGCAAGCTTCCGTTCTTCGATCCGCCGCGCAAGAAAGCCTGACATGAATCGCTCCGACAAGCCGAACAGCGTCTACGATGTCATCGTCATCGGTGCCGGCCACAACGGACTGGTCACGGCGGCGTACCTGGCGCGCGCGGGCCGCAAGGTGCTGGTGCTCGAGCGGCGCAGCGTCATTGGCGGTGCCGCGGTCAGTGAGCAGATTTTCCCAGGCTTCACGTTCTCGGTGTTTTCTTACGTCGTGAGCCTGTTGCGGCCCGAGATCATCCGTGACCTGGAGCTGCCACGTCACGGCCTGCACATCCTGCCGCTCGAAAGCACGCTCGTGCCGCTGCCCAACGGCGACTACCTCGCCAGCTGGGCGGACGGTGACCTGTCGCGACGTGAGTTGTACCGACATTCGCCGCACGATGCCGAGGCCATGAGCGAGTTCGGGCGGCTGATGGTGCAGATGGCGAAAGCGGTGAAGCCGATTCTCGGCCTGATGCCGCCCGACCCGACGTCGCTGCGCCCGCGCGAGCTCAAGGGGCTGCTCAAGTTCGGCGGACACCTGCGCTCGCTCGGGGCCGAGCAGTTCCACGCCCTCTACAAGCTCATGACCATGAGCTCGGCCGACTACCTCGACGAGTGGTTCGAATTCGGTCCGCTCAAGGCCACCAAGTCGGCGAGCGGCATTATCGGCACCTTCATGGGACCGCGATCGCCGGGCTCGGCTTACGTGCTGCTGCATCACTACATGGGCGAGATCGACGGCGCGTTTCGAGCCTGGGGATTCTGCAAGGGTGGCAACGGAACGGTGAGTGCTGCGATCGCGAGCGCGGCCGTCGGCCACGGCGCGACGATCCGCATCGATTCCGCCGTGAAGCAGGTGTTGATCAAGGGCGGGCGTGCGACCGGCGTGGTGTTGCAGAACGGCGATGAATATCGCGCGCCAGTCGTGGTCTCCGGGCTTGATGCGCGGCGCACCTATCTCGAACTCGTGGATAGCAAGGAATTGCCGACGGAGCTGCTCGATCAAGTGCGCCGCTTCCGCTTCCGCGGCTCCTCCGGCAAGGTGAACCTTGCACTCGCGGCGCTGCCGGACTTCACCTGCATGCCGGGCGTCGGCGCGCATCACCGCGGCTCGATCTCGATCAGCCCGAGCATCGATTACCTCGAGCGCGCGTACGACGATGCCAAGTACGGCAGCTTCTCGCGCCGCCCGTACATGGACATTATCTTCCCCTCGGTGATCGACCCGAACATGGCGCCTCCCGGCCAGCACGTGGCGAGCATCTTCGTGCAGTACGCGCCCTATAACATCGACGGCGGCTGGACCGACGCGAAGCGCGAGGCCTTTGGCGATACGGTGATCGATACGTTGAGCGAGTACGCGCCCAATCTGAAATCGGTGATCCTGCATCGACAGGTGCTGACGCCGGCGGACATCGAACGCACCGTCGGACTTTCAGAGGGCAACATCTTTCAGGGCGAGCTTGCCCTGCAGCAGCTGTTCTTCCTGCGCCCTGCGGCGCGCTGGGCCAGCTACCACACGCCGGTACGCGGCTATTATCACTGCGGCTCGAGCACGCATCCCGGCGGGGGTGTGATGGGTGCGGCGGGACGCCTGGCGGCGATGCGCGTCCTCGCCGATCGAGCGTGAAAGCATGAGCCGCTCGTTTGATGGGCTGGTGATCGGCAGCGAACCTGACGGCCTGGTTGCCGCCATCACGATGGCTCGAGCCGGATCGAAAGTGCTGCTGCTCGAATCAGATACCGAGCTCGGCGGCACGTATCGCGAGATCGAATTCGCGCGCGGCTTTCGCGCGGCGCCGCTCGTCCCGGATCTCGGGTATCTCGATGCGGAAGCGTTTCGAGCCATTGGCTACACTCCGGCCGCGGAGCCGGCATCAGATCCCACGTTGATCGCGCTCGGTGAGAGTGCGCCGCTTTTCTTACGCCCCTCGGTGAGCGATACGGCCGAGGGACTCAAGCGCTTCTCGGATCGCGACGCCGTGTGCTGGCCGCAATTCACGCAACGCGTGAGCGCCCTGGCGCGATTCCTTGCGGAGCTCTATCGCTTGCCGCCGCCGCGCATCGATGCCGATCGCGCCGGAGAATTCGTGACGCTTGCCGGATTGGGAAGGAAGTTTCGTCGCCTGGGGCAGCAAGGCATGGTTGAGCTGTTGCGGGCACTGCCGATGTCGGCGGCGGACTGGTTCGACGATGAGTTCGAGTCGCCGTTACTCAAGGGCGCTCTCGCGGCACTCGCGGTCAGCGACGTAGGCCAGGGCGCGATGTCGGGTGGTACAGCACTCACGTTCTTGCACCGGCACGTGGGCGCGGCGCCCGGCGTGATCGGCGAACGGCTGCGCGTGAAGGGCGGTGCCGGCACTTTCGTACGCACGCTAGCAGAGCTTGCCCGGTCCGCGGGCGTGGTCATCGAAACCGGAGCTGCGGTGCGTCAGCTCATCGTGCGCGACGGTCGAGTGGCGGGAGCACAGCTCGCGTCGGGTGAAGAGGTGGGGTGCCGTGCGGCGGTGTCCGCCCTCGATCCATACCGCAGCCTGTTAGGGCTTCTCGATGCGGGTCACCTCGACCCCGAGTTCATCCGTGCGGTGCGGAACATTCGCTTTCGCGGCGTGACCAGCCAGATCCTGCTGGCGCTCGATGCTCTGCCGGCGATTCCCCGCACGGTCGGGCCGCCGACAGGCGCGGTACTGATTGCGCCGTCGCTGCGCTATGTCGAGCGTGCATACGATGCCACCAAGTATGGTCGTGCTTCCGATGAGCCGGTGATCGAGCTGCGCTTTCCCAGCGTCGCGCAGCCGGACCTCGCGCCCGCGGGCCGTCACGTCGCCGTGCTGCACGTGCAGTTCACACCGCATCACCTGCGCGACGGGGACTGGAATCACCTGCGCGACTCGATGGCGGATCGCGCCCTCGCGACGGTCGAGCGCCACCTGCCGGGATTTTCGTCTCGCATTGTTGAACGGACCGTGTTGACGCCACTCGACATTGAAGCGCGGTTTGGTGTGCGCGAAGGCGCCGTTGCGCAGGGCGAGATGATGCTGGACCAGATCCTGTTCATGCGTCCCGTGCCCGGTGCCTCGTGTTACGCAGCGCCGGTCCCGGGGCTTTTTCTCTGTGGTGCGGGCACACATCCGGGTCGCGGGATTGTCGGTGCGGCCGCACGCCTAGCTGCGAAGGCAGTGCTGGCCAGCTGAAAGGAACCGACCCGCCCGAGGGCAGTCGCAGCTGCGGAGGGGCGATGAACGAACTGAACCGGCGTCAATTCCTCGCATATGCGGCCGCGCTCGGTGCTTCGATGGCCTGGGGCGATGGGCATGCGCGCGCTTCGCGCCTCGCCTGGCGCGAACGTCGTGACCTGTATCCGGAAGGCGTCGCATCCGGCGATCCGCAATCAGAGGGCGTCATCCTGTGGACGCGCCGTCCATTCGCCGATGGCAGAAGCGACGCGTTGCTCATCGTCGAGGTGGCAGAAGATGAGCGGTTCCGCCGCGTCGTCGCGAGCGCGCCGGCACGCGTTGCCGCCGCGTCTGATTGGACCTGCCGGGTCCTGGTCGGCGCACTCAAGCCCGCGCACGAGTACTGGTATCGGTTCGCTGATGACAGTGGCGCGGGCAGTCGCGTCGGTCGCACGTTGACTGCTCCGGCTGACGACGATGCGCGGCCGGTCCGGTTTGCGTTCGTGAGCTGCCAGAACTTGTGCCAGGGTGCGCAGAACGCCTACCGTCGGATGATCTTCGAAGATGAGCGAGCAGCGGCCGCCGAGCGGCTCGGCTTCGTGCTGCATCTCGGGGACTTCATCTATGAAGTCGTCTGGTATCCAGAGGATCGACCGCAGGGCATGTACGATCGGCGGCTGCGCGATCTCGTGCGCTATCCAAATGGCGAGAAGATTTCTGACTTCCATATCCCGACTACCGTTGAGGATTATCGCGCGGTGTATCGCGCGTACCTGCACGATCCGGACCTGCAGGATGCTCGGGCACGCTGGCCGTTCGTCGCGATGTGGGACAACCACGAGTTCTCCTGGCTCGGCTGGCAGGCATTGCAGGTGTTGGAGGGCAAGACACGCCCCGCGCAGACGCGCAAGGTGGCGGCGAACCAGGCGTGGTTCGAGTACCAGCCCGCGCGCGTGCGCAAGCCGGGCGGCGGTTCGCTGGAGCGCTTCGATCCACCGAGCGTGGTCGACGCTCCGGTCACGCACTTCGATGCACAGGGGCTCGGCGATGAACCGAACAACCTGCGCGCAATCGAGAGTCTGACCGGCTATCGCGCGCTGTGCTTCGGGCGCAACGTCGATCTCATCATCACCGACCAGCATAGTTATCGCTCGGAAGAACCCGTCAGCCGGCCCGAGGCTGCTGCGTTCCTGAATGCAGACTTTCCAGAACTTGTGCCGCAGGAGGCGATGGAGATTCTGGATGCCGGGCGCACGTATGCCGGCGGCCACCCGCCGGCGAGCGTTCGCGTCGGTGAGGTCGAGGTCCCCAACTTCTGCAAGGATCAGCCGCCGCAGGCGATTCTCGGAGCGACGCAGAAGGCGTGGTTCCTCGAGCGCCTGCAGACCTCGAGGGCCACGTGGAAGATCTGGGGCAACTCGCTCGGCACGCTCGACTGGCGCATCGATCCGCAGAATCTGCCGCCGGGCCTCACGAAGCCCTGGCCGGGTGCGGGCTATGCGGGTTTCGGTGGGGGCGATCACAGCACCGCATATGTCGAGCGCGCCGAGATCTATGACCTGGTGCGCGATGCGGGCATCACCGGCTTTGCCACCGTGGCCGGGGACCGGCACAGTTTCTGGGCGGGCCTAGCCGCGAAAGCGCTGCCGCCCGCGAAGTTCGAGCCAGTGGGTATCGCGTTCATAACGGGATCGATTTCAGCGCCCGCGTTGCCCGAGGCCTTCGAGCACCGCTTCCCGAAGGATCACCCGTTGCGCGCGCTGTACCTGATCGACCGGCCCGGCCAGTCAAAGCCGGAGCCTGCAATCAATCTGCTGCTGCATCACGGCGTGCGCTCGTGTCTCGAGTACCAGAGGAGCGGCGATATCCAGGCCGCCCGGCGGCTCTCGAACCCGGACCTCTCGCCGCACTTGTCATTCCTCGACCTGGGCGGGCACGGCTATGCCACCGTGCGCGTGACGAGCACCGCGCTCGAGAGCGAATTCGTGTGCATCCCGCGCCCGCTGGAGCGCAGCGAGCAGCCGGACGGTGGGGCGCTGCGTTATCGAGTCGTGCATCGCGCGCCGTTGTGGCAGAAGGGCGAAAGGCCTCGTCTCGAGCAGCACATCCTGGAGGGCGATCCGACGCTTTCGATCTGACGGGTCGCGGCGCGGCTCGTCCAGATGATGTTGCCGGCGCTCAGCGTAGGGATGACGAACGCTCTCGCGGTCCTCAGTTCGCGGTGGCGTGCCCAGTCTCCACGAAGCTCTTCAGGCGCAGAAGCTGACCACGCAGTACCGAATCAACAGGTGCCGCGAGCTCGCGTAGACCGCCGCTGCGGTAGCCGCCGACTGTATAGCTGAGCTCGAGCCGCGTGCCGCCGTCGGTCGCGTTCATTTTCCAGTCAAGGCTGCCGGCCACGCCGAGTCGCTGGAGCGGGCCCAGCGCACCTGACATGCGCAGCACCTTGCCCGGGGAAAGGTAGACGATGGTCATGTGCTGAACGCCGCCGCCGTGCGGCAGGCGCTCGCAAAAGCAACCGCCGGGCCTCGCATCGATCGACATGTTGCGTGAGTCCCCGGAGTAGGTGTGCTCCGGGTCCCACCAATTGCCGATGTGCAGGAGCGTCGCATACACTTTGTCCGGCGATGCCGCAATCACTGCTTCATTCTTGACCATGAAGCCGTTCTCCGCGCTGTCGGCTACCTCCGCGCTGGCAAGGTGGAAGGTAATCGTCGCAACCAGAAGAATCGTGATGGGTGCAAGAATTCGCATGTGGTGCGCCTCCGGTTTTGAATGTAGGTATTATGCCCATGAGCGCGGCACACATATGTACGAACGTGTTCGTAAGCCATATAATTGTATCTAGTAGCTCATCTCAAGAAGCTCACGCACGGAGTTCAAATGCGAGTTGCAATATCCGGTCTTTTTGCGGCGTCGCTCCTGTACGCGATGATGGCGCTGGCCGCTGATCAACCTGCGTCGGCCGTTCCTGCCACGCCTGCGGCCACGCCCGCGCCGGCCGACCCCGCTGTTCCGGCCGCCTCTGCCGAATCCGCAGCGGCTGCAACTCAGGCAACGGCGGCGCAGCCGGCCGCCGCCGCGAGCGACGCCACACCGGCGCATCCGGCCGCGGCGCCGGAGGGGGGCGACAAGTCGGCGCCGGCAGCGGGCGATGCAGCCGCCGCCGCCGCGAAAGCGAAGAGCGAGGCGGACGCGATGGACGAGCAGATGAAAAGGCTCGGCTTCAAAGTGACGATGATGGACGGCGAGAAGCGTTACTGCAAAGAGGGTTCGGTGAGCGGATCGCGCCTGAATCAGAGAACACTCTGCTGGACCCCCGACCAAGTGAGGAGTCACCAGTCCAACGTCGACTATGTGCGCGAGAAGCAGGCACAGAAGGAGACTTGGGGTCGCTGACGGCGCGCCACTCTCAGGCGCTGGGGAAGTCGACCGCCATCAACACATCCTCCGGACCATCCGGCGCGAGCTTCACTCGCTTTTCGTATTTCATTCCGAGCTTCTCGAGCAGCCTGATCGAGGCGTGATTCTCGGGCTTGGCCACGCCCACGATGCGATCGAGACCGAATGCCTGTCTGCCATGACTGAGCACCGCGGCTGCGGACTCCAGGCCGTAACCCTGTGACCAGAATGCGGGCAGAAAGGCAAAGCCGATATCGACATCCGGCAGCGATTCGCGCTTCAGGAGGCCGCACATACCCACCGCCGTGCCGTCACGTTTGAGCGTCGTCAGGTATAGGCCAAACCCGAACTGCTCGTAGCTGGCGATCGGTCCCTTGCGCAGGTAATCACGGGCGTCGTCCAGCGTGCGCACACCCTTGTCCCCGATGAACTCGAGGAACGAGGGTTCGTTCAGAAGCCGGAGAATGAACTCGGCATCATCGAGCGTGAACCGGCGCAGGGTCAGACGTGGCGTCTCGATCACGGTCACAGCCGATCACCCGCAAGGGTGCTACAGCTTGACCATCACGTGCCTGGGCACCGAGTAATCCTCGAGGGCGTAGAGCGACAGGTCCTTGCCATAGCCAGAGCGCTTGAGCCCCCCATGCGGCATCTCACTGATCAGCATGAAGTGAGTGTTGATCCAGGTGCAGCCGTATTGCAGGCGGGCAGCGACCTGCATCGCCCTGCCGACGTCCTTGGTCCACACGGATGAGGCGAGACCGTATTCTGAATCGTTGGCCCACGTGATGGCCTGATCGACGTCCTTGAACCGGGTCACCGAGACCACTGGGCCGAACACTTCGCGCTGCACGATCTCATCGGACTGCTTCGCGCCCGCCACGATCGTGGGCTCGTAAAAGAATCCGCCGCCACCGCGTGTCTTGCCGCCGGTAGTGACGTCGACGTGCTTGAGATCGGCTGCGCGCTCGACGAATCCAGCCACGCGTGAACGCTGCCGCGAGCTGATGAGCGGGCCCATCTCGACCCCTTCCTCCTGCTGCGTGCCGACTTTGATCGACTCCACCGCCGAGGTGAGATCGGCAACCAGCCGGTCGAAAATCTTCGCACCGGCGTACAGGCGGCACGCGGCGGTGCAGTCTTGCCCGGCGTTGTAGAACCCGAACGTGCGCACGCCGGAAACGACGGACTTGAGATCGGCGTCATCGAAAACGATCACGGGCGCCTTGCCGCCGAGCTCGAGATGGGTTCGCTTCACGCCCTTGGACACTGCCTGCAGAATTCTTTCACCGGTCGATACATCGCCGGTCAGCGACACCATGCGTACTGCCGGATGCGAGACCAGCGGCGCGCCGACGGTCTTGCCGCGCCCCGTGATGACATTGATGACGCCGGCAGGGAACAACTCGGCGATGATCTCGGCGAGCTTCAGCGTCGTGAGGGGTGTCTGCTCGGAGGGCTTCAGCACTACGGTGTTGCCGGCCGCAACGGCGGGCGACAACTTCCATGCTGCCATCATGAGCGGATAGTTCCAGGGTGCGATCGACGCCACGACACCAACCGGGTCGCGGCGGACCATGCTGGTGAACCCCTGCAGGTACTCACCTGCGATGGCGCCGGTCACCGTGCGCGCGGCGCCTGCGAAAAAGCGGAACACGTCGGCGATCGCCGGAATCTCATCGTTCTTCACCGCCGCGAGGGGTTTGCCGCAGTTGCGCGATTCGAGCTCGGCAAAGGCGTCAGCTTCGGCCTCAATGCGATCCGCCAGCTTGAGGAGCAATGTGGCGCGATCCTTCGGCGCAGTGCCCGACCAGCTGCCGAATGCGCTCGCCGCAGCCAGCACCGCGGCGTTCACCTGCTCTTCGGACGCTTCAGGTACCTCGACAATGGTCTTGCCGGTCGCCGGATCGAGCACCTTCTCCGCGTCGCCCTTGCCGGTGGTGAACTTGCCTTTGATCAGGAGCTTGGTTTGCATGTCGGCCTCGTTGTCAGGAGCGCCTGCGGTGCGGACGGCAGGCGAGCTACTTGGATTCGAACTCTCGCGGACGCGTGAAGTAGTACGCCAGCAGGATCGGCACCAGCGTTACCGCGATGACCACGACCGCGACCACGTTTGTGATCGGGCGCTCGCGAGGGCGGAACAGCTCATTGAAGAACCAGATCGGCAGCGTTTGCTCGTGACCCGCGGTAAAGATCGTCACGATGATCTCATCGAAGGAGAGCGCGAACGCCAGCATGCCGCCGGCCAGGAGTGCGGTGGCAATCTGCGGCAGCAATACGTACCGAAAGGTCTGCCAGCCGTCCGCACCGAGATCCATCGACGCCTCGATCCAGCTCGTCGGCAGGCGTCGCAGGCGTGCGATCACGTTGTTGTGCACGATCACGAGGCAGAACGTGGCGTGGCCCGCAACGATGGTCCAGAAACCGGCGTTCAGGCCGGCGAGGCGGATCGCGGAGAGCAGGGCGATGCCGGTGATGATGCCGGGAAGCGCAATCGGCAGGACGAACAGCAGCGTGATGAAGTTCTTGCCCGCGAACTGCGCCCGCGCGAGTCCAAGAGCCGCAAGCGTGCCGAGAAAGAGTGCCGAGACGGTCGCTACGCCCGCCACCGTAATGGAGAGCCGGAGCGCTGCCCAGATGTCATCGCGCGCGAACGCCACGGCAAACCAGTGCAGCGTCAGGCCGGGCGGAGGGAATTGGTAAGTGCGGTCCTCGGTGGTGAACGCGTACAGGATGATGATCAGCACCGGGAAGTGCATGAACGCGAGCCCGGCCAGGGCAGCGAGCTTCTGCCCAGGTGAAGCGCTGTTCCAGTCGCGCCTAGAGCGCATCGAAGGCTCCGAGGCGACGCGCGAGCGTGAGATAGATAGCGATCAGCACGATCGGGACCACTGAGAACGCCGCGGCCAGTGGGATGTTCCCGGCGGTTCCCTGCTGCTGGTACACCATCATGCCGATGAAGTAGCCGGGCGCGCCGACGACATTCGGGATGATGTAGTCCCCGAGCGTGAGCGAGAATGTGAATATGGAGCCGGCGGCGAGACCCGGCAGCGCGAGCGGCAGGATCACGGTGTGAAACGTCTGCCACGGCCGCGCGCCCAGGTCGGCCGACGCCTGCACCATCGACTGCGGCACGCGCTCGAGTGCGGCGGCGAGCGGCAGGATCATGAACGGCAGCCACATGTAGACGAACACGATGAACATGCCGAGATAAGAAGAGGCGAGCGAGGGGCCGCCGATCACCGGTGTCGTGAGCGCCGCTTCGAGCAGCGGATCGAGCCCGATCGTCGTGAGGATCCAGCTCAGGATCCCCTGCTTGGCGAGGATCAGCCGCCACGCGTACACCTTGACCAGATAGCTGGTCCACATTGGCAGCATGACGCCGACGTACAGGAACGCCTTCATGCGCGGGCTTGCGTAGCGCGCCATGTAGCTCGCGAGCGGAAAGGCGATCACTGCGCTGGCGAGGGTGACCGCGATGGCCATGCCGAGTGTTCTCAGGATGATGTCGACGTTGGCTGGGTGCGAGAACAGTTGGTGGTAGGTGGCGAGCGTGAGCTTGGGTACTACGGTTGCCGTGAATTCGTCGATCGCATAGAAGCTCTGCAACAGCAGGGCGAACAATGACCCAAGGTATACCGTGCCCAGCCACAGGAGCGGCGGTAACAGCAGCAGCAGGAGATAGAACACGGAACGGCGGTAGAAGAACGTCGAGAGTTCGCGCCCGAACATCCTGCCGCCAGCATCGGCTGCGACTGCTGCGTTCATTGCCGCTGCGGCCCCTTGCTCGTTGAGCGGATCACGCGCGTCACCTGGTTCAGGCCGCCGGCGTCTCTTCCAACGGCACCATCTGCACCGCCGGCCACGCCACGCGCACTTTGCCGCCGATTGCGTAGGTACCCGCCGCCGACCCCGACTCAGCCCTCACCACGGCGAGCACCGTGCCGTCATCGGTGCACACCTGCCAGCGGCTGCTGGCGCCGTGGTACTGGACGTCGATGACCGTAGCCTCGCAGCCGACCTGGCCATCACCCGAGGGAGCGGCGCTGCCATCGAGGGACATCATCTCGGCGCGAATGGCGAAGGGCCGCGGCGCGCCGGTGAGACGGCGCGCCAGATCACCCTCGATGACGTTGGCACCACCGACGAATCGGGCCACGAACGCAGTGCGCGGTCGCATGTAGAGTCCGCGCGGCGTGTCGAGCTGCTCGATGCGGCCGCGGTCGAACACGGCGACGCGGTCCGCCATGCTGAGCGCCTCGCCCTGGTCGTGCGTCACGTACACGAAGGTGATCTTGAGCTTGCGCTGCAGGTTCTTGAGCTCGATCTGCATCGCCTCGCGCAGCTTGAGGTCGAGCGCACCGAGCGGTTCGTCCAGCAGCAGCACCGCGGGATGATTGATGAGTGCGCGTGCCAGCGCGACGCGCTGCTTCTGGCCGCCGGAGAGCTGCAGCGGCGAACGCTCGCCAAGACCTTCGAGTTGCACCAGGGCGAGCATCTCGTGCGCGCGCTTGCGCTGCTCCCCGGCCGGGACGCGGCGTACCCGCAGTCCGTAGGCCACGTTCTCCGCGACCGTCATGTGCGGGAACAAGGCGTAATCCTGGAACACCGTGTTGACATTGCGCTCGTAGGGAGGAACGCCGGTGACGTCGGCACCATCGAGCAACACGTGCCCGGAGGAAGGCTGCTCGAAGCCGGCGATAAGTCTCAGGCAAGTAGTCTTGCCCGAGCCCGACGGCCCAAGAAGAGCAAAGAATTCTCCGGCTGCGATCGACAGGTTGACCCCGTCGACAGCCCGAACGCTGCCGAAGCGGCGAGAGACCTGCTGGAATTCGATGGCAGCCGGCATGAGGGCGAGCCCTCACCCAAGCCCTCTCCCCGCGAACGGGGAGAGGGGCTTGCTCATGGAGTGACTCAGCGTCCGCCCATCAAGGCGACGTAATCGGTCGACCATCGGCTGTAAGGAACACAGGTCCCCTGCGCACAGGTCGCTTCCGGTGTGCGCCAGAACCAGATCTTGTCGAACTTCTCGAAGCCATTGGTCTTGCAGCCGTCGGCGCCGAGCAGCGCGTTGTTTTCGCACGCGGCGGGCACGGCAGGAACCGAGCCGAACCACGCAGCGACGTCGCCCTGCACCTTCGGGCTCAGCGACCATTCCATCCACTTGTAAGCGCAGTTCGGATGCGCGGCCTTGGCATGCATCATCGTCGTGTCCGCCCACCCGGTCGCGCCTTCGGCCGGCACTACGCTGTCAACGGGCTGCTTGTTGGCCTTGAGCGTGTTCACCTGGAACGGCCAGGAGCTCGAGGCGACGATGCCTTCGGTGGTGAAGTCCTGCACCTGCACGTTGGCATCGTGCCAGTAGCGCTGCACGAGTGGATGCTGTTTGCGCAGCAGGTCGACGGCTGCGTTGTACTGCATTTCGCTGAGCTCGTACGGATTCTTGATCCCCAGACTCGGCTGTTTCGCCATCAGGTAAACCGCGGCGTCCGCAATGTAGATCGCGCCGTCGTAGGCTTGGACGCGTCCCTTGTTGGCCTTGCCATCCGGGAGCTTCTGCGGTTCCAGCACCACGGACCAGGATGTCGGCGCTGCCTTGAACACCTTGGTGTTGTACATGAGGACGTTCGGTCCCCACTGGTACGGTGTACCGTAGTGCTTGCCATCGACGAAATGCCAGGGCGCTTCCTGCAGGCGCTTGTCGACATTCGTGTAGCTCGGGATCAGGCTGACGTCGACCGGCTGCACCGTGCCGCCGCGAATCAGGCGCAACGACGCATCGCCCGAGGCCGTCACCAGGTCATAGCCGCCCTGCGTCATCAGGGACACCATCTCGTCCGAGGTCCCGGCAACCTTGACGTTCACCTTGCACCCGGAGGACTGCTCGAAGCCGGTCACCCAGTCATAGCTCTTGTCGGTGTCGCCACGCTCGACGTAACCGGGCCAGGCGACGATATCGAGCTGGCCCTCGCCGGCACCGACTTCCTTCTTGGCGGGCTCGGCGGCGGGTGGGGCGGCGGGTTCGGGTTTCTTCTGGCAGGCCAGCACCAGCAGGGCAGGCAGGCACAGCGCCGCACAGCGGATCCAGAAAGACGACGAGTTGACGGGACGCATACGTTTTCCCCAGAGCTGTTGTTCTACAGTTTGTGGACCGTGCCGGTCGATCGCACAGACCGGCCCAGGCTTGTGAGGCGGTGTATTGTAGGAGCCACGGCCGCAAAAGGCCAAAGCAGCCGAAACTTCGGCCGTACAGAGAAGGTCTAGCGGGAAATCGGCTCTCTCAGGGTCCGCGATGAAGATTTCCGAGTTTTCGGTTCACCGGCCGGTGTTCGCGATCGTCATCAGCCTGATGCTGGTGGTCATCGGCCTGGTATGCCTCGGGCGCCTGTGGCAGACGGTGCGCGAATTCCCGGACATCAACCCGCCCATCGTCTCGATCGACACCGGCTACCGCGGCGCCTCCGCGCAGATCGTGGAGACCAAGATCACGCAGCCGATCGAGGATCGCATCGCCGGGGTGGAGCTGATCGACAAGCTGCGCTCATCCAGTGCCGACGAGCACTCGCGCATCACGGTGGAATTCGATCTCGATCGCAATGTCGATGAAGCAGCCAACGACATCCGCGATCGCGTCGGCCGCGTGGTCGATCAACTGCCGGTCGAGGCGGATCCGCCGGAGATCGCGAAGGCGGATTCGAACGACGATCCCATCATTTACCTGAATATCGCAAGCAGCACGATGAGCGTGCTGGATCTCACCGACTTCGCCGAGCGCAACATTGTCGACCGTTTCGCGGCGCTGCCCGGGGTCGCACGCGTGAATCTCGCGGGCTCGCGCCGCTACGCGATGCGGGTCTGGATCGACCGGCAGGCGCTTGCGGGGCGCGGTATGACTGTGGGCGACGTTGAAGCTGCACTGCGCCGCGAGAACGTGCAGGTCCCAGCGGGGCGGCTGGAATCGCAGCTACGCGAATTCACGCTCAACACTGCGACCGGTCTCAATACGCAGGAAGACTTTCGCGGCCTCGTGCTTGGGCGCGGCGCGGATGGCTACCTGGTGCGGCTCGGCGAGGTGGCGAGCGTCGAGCTCGCCGCCGAGAACGAGCGCAGCGCGGCGCGCACGAACGGAATTCCCGGCATCAGCATCGGCCTGGTCGCGCAATCCAAGGCGAACACGCTCGAAGTCGCCCGTGCTGTGCGCAACGAAGTTGCAATCGTCAATCGCGACCTGCCCAAGGGCACCGAGCTCGGCGTAAACGTGGATCGCGGGGTGTTCATCGAGGCCTCGATGAACGAGGTGATGATTGCGCTCGGCATCTCGCTGGTGCTGGTGCTGCTCGTCATTTACGCCTTCCTGGGCAACTGGCGCGCGACAGTCATTCCGGCAGTAACGATCCCGATCTCGATCATTGCGGCCTGTGCCGCGATGTACGTGCTGGGCTTCACCATCAACGTGCTGACGCTCCTCGGCATGGTGCTCGCCATCGGCCTGGTGGTGGACGATGCGATCGTGGTGCTCGAGAACATCTACCGGCGCATCGAGCGCGGCGGCCAGCCGAGCCTGCTCGCCGCCATCGACGGCAGCCACGAGATCGGCTTCGCCGTGATCGCGACGACGCTGGTGCTGTCGGCGGTGTTCGTGCCGATCTCCTTTCAGACCGGGCGCGTGGGGCGGCTGTTCAGCGAATTCGGCTTCACGCTCGCCGCCTCGATTCTCTTTTCTTGCCTGATCGCGCTCACGCTCACGCCGATGATGGCGTCCCAATTGTTCTCGGGCGGAGCGACACGCAGTCGCACGAGTCGCATGGTGGACGCGGCATTTGCCCGGTTGAGCGAGGCGTACGGCCGGGTGTTGGGGCGCGTAGTCGCCCGTCCATGGCTGGTGATCGGCGGTGCGGTGCTGCTGTTCAGCGCCACGATCGCTGTTTTCCTGCGGCTGCCGCAGGAGAGTACGCCCGACGAGGACCGCGGCATCATCCGCATCATCCTCACCGGACCGGAGGGCGCGACCATGGAGTACATGGAGCGCTACGCGCGCCAGCTCGAGGACATGATGCGCGAGGAAGTCGCGCATGGCGACGTCAAGCGCACCCTGACTCGCATCGCTCCAGGCGGGTTCATTGGCAACGGCGAAGTCAATCGTGCAATCGGCGTCCTGGTGCTCGAGGACTGGGGTAAGCGCAAGCGTTCGGCGCGCGAGATCGCGGCGAACATGCAGCGCAAGACCGCGCAGATGCCCGGCGTGCGCGTCGGCGTGTTCACGCCCTCGGCATTCAACTGGGGTGCGGCCGCGCCGGTGCAGGCGGTACTGCAGGGTCCCGACTACGAGCAGCTGCGGCAATGGAGCGAGAAGATCCTGGATCGCGCCGAACAGAACCCGGGGCTGATCAACCTCGACACCGACTACAAGGAACGCAAGCCGCAGATGAAGGTGTCCGTGGACCGCAATCGCGCCGCCGATCTCGGCGTGTCGCTCGAGACCATTGGCCACACGCTGGAAACGATGCTGGGCTCGCGCATCGTCACCACGTTCATCAAGCAGGGGCGCGAGTACTACGTCATCGTGCAGGGCCGCAGCCAGGACCGCGCTTCACCCAACGATCTCGACAACCTCTACGTGCGCTCGGAGCGTACCCACGAGCTGGTGCCGTTGAGCAGCATGGTGAAGCTGGAAGAGTCGGCGGTCGCGACCGAGCTCAACCGTTTCGACCGCCTGCGCGCCATCACCATCAGCGCGGGGCTGGCGCCGGGCTACTCGATCGGCCAGGCGATCGGATTCTTCCGTGACGCGGTGAAGAGCGAGCTCCCCGCGAGCGCCAAGCTCACCTTCGACGGCGAGTCACGCGAATACCTCAAGTCGAGCCAGGCGCTGTATTGGACTTTCCTCGGCGCCCTGCTGATTGTGTTCCTGGTGCTCGCGGCCCAGTTCGAGAGTTTCACGCTGCCGTTCGTCATCATGACGACTGTGCCGCTCGCGATCGTAGGGGCGATCGTGGGCCTTTGGCTGTGGGGGATGTCGATCAACATCTTCAGCCAGATCGCGATCGTGATGCTGGTGGGCCTCGCGGCCAAGAACGGCGTGCTGATCGTCGAGTTCGCCAACCAGCTGCGTGATCGCGGCGTCGAATTCGTCGCGGCGGTGAAGCAGGCGGCGCTCACACGACTGCGGCCGGTCCTCATGACCAGCCTGTGCACCGCGTTCGGCTCGATTCCGCTACTGCTGGCGCACGGCGCGGGCGCCGAGAGCCGACAGCCCATCGGCGTCGTAGTGATGTCGGGTGTGCTGCTGTCGATGGTGTTGACGCTCGGGGTTGTTCCTGCCGTCTACGCCGTCACGGCGCGCAACACGCGCTCGCCGAAATACTGGACGCGCATCATCGAGCGCATGAAGCTGGCGTCCGCGACGCCCGCATCCGAATCCGTTGCGGACACTCAGCGCTGATGTCGACCTGGCCCGCACTGCCGTACCAGACCTGGCGCGAGACCTGCACCAATCTGCACCTGCGCAGCCAGATCGTGGGCAAGATCCGCTTGGCACAGACGCCCTGGATCAATCATTCGTGGCACGTGACGTTGTATGTTTCGGGTCGTGGGCTCACGACCGGCCCGATCCCGTACGCCGAGCGTGTATTCCAGATCGACTTCGATTTCGTGGCGCACCAACTCGTGATCCGGCTGGACGATGGGCGCGCACAGTCCATGCCGCTGATCGAGCAGACCATCGCGGACTTCTACGCGCGGTTGTTCGCGATGCTCGAAGAACTCGGGCTGAAGATCCGCATCTCACGCCTGCCGAACGAGGTGTCGAACCCGATACGGTTCGACGAGGACCGCCAGCACCGCGCCTACGATGCTGCGGCCGTCGAGCGGTTCTGGCGGGCGTTGCTGCAGATCGATCGGGTGTTCACCTTGTTTCGCAGCAGCTTTCTCGGCAAGGTGAGTCCGGTACATTTCTTCTGGGGTAGTTTCGACCTCGCGGTGACGCGCTTCTCGGGTCAGCGCGCGCCATTTCGTGGCGGCGGCACTCCGGGCCTGCCGGACATCGTGGTGCAGGAAGCCTATTCGCACGAAGTGAGCAGCGCGGGGTTCTGGCCGGGCGGTGATGGAGTCGAAGATGCGGCCTTCTATTCCTATGCCTACCCGGAGCCGGGCAGCTTCAGCAGCGCGACGGTGCAGCCGCGCGAGGCCTCCTATCACTCGCAGCTGGGAATGTTCGTGCTGCCGTACGAAGTCGTGCGCCGTGCGCAGTTGCCGGATCAGGTGCTCCTGAGTTTTCTAGAAAGCACGTACGAGGCGGCGGCGGACCTCGGTCACTGGGACCGCGCCGCGCTCGAGTGTGTCATGGGCGTGCCGCGTGTGCCGCGACGTCCCTGAATCGAGAGCTCCTCATCGGCTCAGTTCGCGGCCCAGCTCGGCCGCCTGCGATGCGGCTACATCGCCCGGAAAATAGCGCTCGAAGTCGACGAGCAGCGCTCGCGCCAGCTGACGGTCGCCGGCATCGCGCGCCAGGTGCACGAGGCGAATGAGCTCGGCCGCCGTGTGCGGGCGAAAATCCGTATCGGCAGTGAGGTGCCGGCGCACGACGGCGAGCGCCTCGGAAGGACGCTGCGCTGCGAGCAGGTTCGAGGCGTAGTCTTGTGCAAGACGCGAGGCGAGTCTCTGGTCCGGCCAGCGCAACAGCGATTCGCAGAGCCACGCGTACTCGTCCAGCGCGTGACCGCGCGCGCCGAGCCGCTTCTGTGCTGCCTGCAAGGCCTCCTTATGCGCGCCGCCCCGCCAGTGGCCGTAGAGCTCATCGATGAAGCGGTCGTGCTCCTTGCGCTGCTCGGCCTGGTCGCGCGCCCGGCCGCGCTCCGGCGAGCGCCACGCCTCGATTCCGAGCTCATGGCGATGCTCGTAGAGCGCACCGCCGATCAGGCTGAACGCCGCGAGCCAACCGAGCATGAGGCAGGCGAGCGCCAGCGGCAGGCCCAGGAAGACCGCGTCGGTCAGCCGCATGCTCACCAAACGCGCCGCCAGTGCCAGGACAATGATCGCGATCCAGATCACGACGTAGTCCCAACCCAGCCGCCGGATGGTTCCAAGCAGTGCCCGCGGGTTGATAGCCTCGAGAATGCTGCTACTGCTGCCGAGCACCGCAATGCAGGCGGGCAGCAGCGCGAGAGCGGTCACCCGCAGACCAAGAATCCAGCGTGCGCCGAGGAGCGGTTCGAGCGCAGTCGTCGCACCGTAGAACACGCCGATGATGAGGAGCTGCCCCAGCGGCTGCTGCTCGCTCGCCGGATTGAGCATCTCGATCGACAGCACCGGAGTATCCGCGAAGCCGCGCGCTGCACTGTCGAGCACGACGAACGCATACTTCAGGAACCACGACAGCAGGATCAGCGCAAGCGGCAATCCCAGGAGTCCGGCGCGCGAAGCTACGGTAAGGAGCACCGCGAACACCGCGACCAGCAACAGTACCGTAGTGCTGAGCGGGCGCCGGAGGTGCGCGAGCAGCGACGACGGCGTCATGTCAGTGGTCCCCCTCGAACTGGCCCTGATCCCGTATCATTGCGCGCCGCAAGGGGGAAACGAAATGAAATACCGCTGGCATCTCATCTCTCTCATCCTGCTGCTCGCCGCGTGCCAATCCCAGGCCGGACGCGCGGGCGAATCCTACGATCTCATTCTCAGGGGCGGCACGGTATACGACGGCAGTGGCGGGCCGGGGGTCGTGGCGGACGTGGGCTTGCGCGCGGACCGAGTAGTGCGCGTCGGCGATCTCTCCGCGGCCACGGCGAAAGCAACGCTCGATGTACGCGGTCGCGCGGTGGCGCCGGGATTCATCAACGTGCTGTCGCATTCCGAGGAATCGCTGATCGCGGATGGCCGCTCGCAGAGCGAGATCCGCCAGGGCGTGACGCTCGAGATCATGGGCGAAGGCGAATCGATGGGCCCGCTCAACGATGCGATGAAGGCCGAGGCCGTCAAGCGGCAGGCCGACATCAAGTACCCGATCGAGTGGACCACTCTGGGCCAGTATCTCGACTGGCTCGCACGGCGTGGCATCTCCACCAACGTCGCTTCGCTGGTCGGTGCAGCGACAGTGCGGATCCACGAGCTCGGCTATGCCGACAAGGTGCCGACGCCGGCGCAGCTCGAGCGCATGAAGACGCTGGTGCAGCAGGCGATGGAGGAAGGTGCGCTGGGCGTCGGCAGCGCCCTCATCTATGTGCCGGGGAGTTTCGCGTCCACCGAGGAAATCATCGAGCTGTGCAAGGTCGCGGCGCGCTACCAGGGAATCTACGCCACGCACATGCGCAGCGAAGGCGACCGGCTGCTCGAAGCGATCGATGAGACCGTGCGCATCGCGCGCGAGGCGCAGATCCGCGCGGAAATCTTCCATTTCAAGGCTGCCGGCGAATTCAACTGGCCCAAGATGACTCAGGCCATCGCGCGCATCGAGGCCGCGCGTCGCAGCGGTGTCAGGCTCACGGCGGATATGTACCCGTACACCGCGGGCGCCACCGGCCTCGATGCCGCAATGCCGCCTTGGGTGCAGGAAGGCGGGCTCGACGCCTGGGTCGAACGACTCAAACAGCCCGAGGTTCGGCGCCGGGTCGCCGAGGAAATGCGCATGCGCTCGCCCCAATGGGAGAGCCTGTACGCTGCGGCCGGCTCCCCCGACCGTGTGCTGCTGATCGGCTTCAAGAATCCAGCCCTGAAGCCGCTCACTGGAAAGTCGCTCGCCGAGGTCGCGCGGATGCGTGGCAAGTCGCCTGAAGAGACGGCAATGGACCTGGTGGTCGAAGACCACACGCGCGTGGGAACCGCGTACTTCCTGATGTCGGAGGACAACGTACGCTTGGGGCTCAGTCAGCCCTGGGTGAGCATCGGATCGGATGAGGGCTCGATGGCGCCGGAAGGCGTGTTTCTCCTGCAGAATCCCCATCCGCGGGCTTACGGCGCCTTCGCGCATTTCCTGGGGCACTACGCGCGTGATGAAAGGATCGCTACCATCGGCGATGCCGTGCGGCGCATGTCGCGTCTGCCTGCGGAGAATTTCGGACTCAAGGAGCGCGGCTGCCTCGTGGCCGGCTGCTTCGCCGACATCGTGGTGTTCGATGCGGCGCGTGTGCAGGACCTCGCCACCTATGCCAAGCCGCACCAGTATTCCACTGGCGTGCTGGACGTGTTCGTCAATGGTGTGCAGGTGCTGCGCGACGGGGAGCACACGGGCGCGATGCCGGGGCGCTTCGTGCGCGGTCCGGGCTATCGGGGCGGGAAGATGCAGATTCCGCGGGAACCCAAGCCGGACGAGCGCACCTAGGCGCTGCCGAAGATTGCATCGCGCAGCCGATTCGCAGCGCTGCGGCCGGCTTCCAGGTCCCAGCAGTTCACCACCGCGACCCGAAATCCTCCCGGCGGCATGGCGTGCTGCGCATCGGTTTTCCCGTCGTGAAAGGTGATCTGGATGCTCGAAATCGCGCGATTCTCGAGCAGCGAGGACACGAGTGCCTGCGGCGGTGCACGGCGCGTTGCAGCGGGGTCTCCCCACGCGACGACACTGTATCCATCACGTCGTGAGCGCTCCTCGTAGCGCCAACGCCCTGAAGCGTAAAGCTCTACAACAGCGCTGACCCACGGATCGCCGCCGTAGAGATCCGGCCACTGGTCGGTGAAGCGCAGGTGACATTCGATGATCGACTCACCGATCGTTTCGAAGTTGACCATGCCGGTGTAGCCATGCAGGTTCGACCGTAACCACGCGCCGAGCTTCGCTTCGAGTGGGGCGTGCGCGGCGCCGAGCACGAGCCAGTGGTCGAAGGTGCCACCGCCGGTGGCTTCGCCACGCGCATGCCGCCACCACGCGGGCTCACCGTCGATCACGGCCGTGTCCGTGCTCAGATGCTCGCCCTCGAGCAGTCGCATCCACATGTGTCCCGGGGTCTGCGCCGCGAGATAGTCCGCACGCGTCTCGATGATCCGGCTCCCCAGCCCCATGCCGCGCAGGTTGTAGATCGGCTTGCTGAACACCGGAAAACGCGGCGGCTCCACGCCGTGCGGCGCGTGCTCGATGCCCTGCGTCTCGCAGATCAGCAGCTTGTTGAACACCCAGCGCTGGGTGGGGTAGCGGCGCCAGCTCTCCATGTCGTCGGTCGGCACTACGACATCATCGGGGCAGGGCACACGTGCGAAGTACTGCTCGCGCCAGGGATCACATTCGATGATCGGCATGGCACCCATTGTTTCGTCCATCCGCGCCGCGCGTCAAAGCCCTGTCACAATTCGCCACGATTCTTCGTTCGCGCGCCGCAATTTCGTCCGCCGTGCGCCGCATTCCGAGCTTGCAATGGAGCCTCGAGGAGACCGCAAGGTCTTTCCACACCCAAGGGCAACCGGAGAACTGACATGAAACCGAACTTCACCCATCTCACTACAGGTCTGGGGCTCGTGGCCCTGGTCGCATCAGGCAGCGCGAGCGCCGCGGACTCCACGCAAATCAGCCGCAAGGAAGAGACGATCGGTGTCTTCAGCGGCATGGCAATTGGCGCGATCGCCGGCGGGCCATTCGGTGCCATTGCCGGAATGACGCTCGGCAGCTGGCTCGGCCATCGCTTCGACGCCAAGAAGGAACAGCTGGCGACATTGGACGAGCGGCTCAAGGAATCCGATCAGACCGTCGCGCAGCTGGCCGCGGAACTGAGCAGCTCACAGGAACGCGTCGCCGCGCTGAGCGAGGACCTCAGGACCCAGCCGCTGCCGCCCGCTGTGCGCAAGACGCTGCGCGGCGACGTCCTGTTCCGCACCAACGACAGCACGCTTACGGGCGACATCGAGGCGCAGATCACGCAGCTGGCGCAGGCGCTCGCCGGCGTGCCTGACGTCGTGGTGAAAGTCGACGGCTACGCGGACCCGCGCGGCACGCCGGGCGAGAATCTCAAGCTCTCCGGTGCACGGGCGCAAGCCGTGCGCGCTGCGCTCGTCGCCGGCGGCATCGCCGACAACCGCATCATGGTCGAGGCCCACGGTGAGGACGGCGTGACCACGCCGCCCGGCGATGTCGACGGCTATGCACTCGATCGACGTGTCGTGATTACGCTCGAAGGCGCCGATCAGCAGGTGGCGCAGAGCGCCGACGCCGACGCTGCGTCGCCGACGCCATGAGGCCACGTCGGCACACGCATCAAGCTGCGAGGTGTAACAAGGAGACGACCAAAGCGAGGCGGACTCTCGTAGCAGGCCAGGCGGGGTGCGGCATTACTCACCCCGCCTCCTACTTTCCATAGTAGGTGACCGATGTCATCTCTTGCGTCAGGTGCTCCACGTAAGCTCCGTCCGTGATGCGGATGTATCCCTGTCCCGTCGGCGAAATGTACGTGGTGAATGCGCCGCTCTTTAACTTGAGCAGAGGGATGTCCCCTCGGCTTGCCCAGTAGTACTGAGGCCCGTCGCGGGTAATTGTCACAGAGTATTTCTTGGCCTCTTTGGCATCCAAGGTCTCACGTACTGAGCCGTCTTTGGACACCAAAGTCCTGGACTTGGGGGTTCCTTGAAATTCGATGTCGACGGCGAAGGCGCTCCCAGAGACCAACAAGGTCAGGACGAGGAGTGTCGTTTTCATTAGTACCTCGGGCCGAAGTGAAGAAAGCGATCGGGATCAACCCCCGTATTTCACCTGACGCGCTGCCTGGCGTCACGTGCTGCGCGATCTCCGCCTCATCACGGGAGCTGCCAGCCCTGGCGAGTCGGAAGCACGCTGCTTGACAGCCGGCCGACTGCAGCGTGACGCTCGGTACACCCCGGTCGCCCGGCCTCCGACCTGCACGAGAGTGTCCATGAAATCAGCTCCGGCCCGAATCGTCTCATTCCGTGACGCCGTGGCGTCTCAGACCTCCACTCCCGATGCGGACCGTCTGCTTTCCGGGGCGCCGCAGCTCACGGTCTGGAATCACTATGCCGATGCCAGCAACCAGTTCTTCGCCGGCGTGTGGGCCAGCACGCGCGGCAAATGGCGCGTGCGCTACAGCGAGCACGAGTTCTGCCACATCACGCAGGGCCGCGTTCGCATTGCCAGCTCTTCCGGCGAGCAGTGGGAATTTGCCGTCGGCGATAGCTTCGTCGTCCCGGCAGGTTTCGCCGGCACCTGGGAAGTAATCGAGGACTGCCGCAAGCTCTACGCGATTTTCGAGGCCTCCGCACCATCCTGAGACAAGGCTGCGCGCCGTTTGAGCGCGTCTGTCGATGACTGGATTCGCCACATCGGTGCGCGCGCCGCGCGCGTGCCCGATCATCGTGCATACAAGCGCGATGACGCGCGTTTTTGCGTGTCACGGACGATGCAAAGGAGGCGCGCGAGCGTGGCACGCTTTCTGCAGTAACACTGCGTACGCGTAACCAGCCAAGGGAGTTCGAATGCACAGCGATCACGAATTCGGCACAGGTTCCCCTGAAAGGATTGAACCGGCCCCCTGGCACGCGGGTCCGGAGCAGAGACCTCGGATCTCTCCGGGCCCGCGTTGCATCTTCACTACATTTCTTTCGGCGCGCAGGCACTGATATGATGCACCCGCGCAACGTAAGGGGGTCTCATCGGACTTCCAATGTAAAAGGGGAGATATTCATGCGGAGCCGGTTTGCGATCGCAGCGGGTCTTCTTCTTCTGGCAGCGGGAGTGGCTCAAGCCGGTGTGACAGGCACAGTCACCGCCGTCAGCGACTACGATTTTCGTGGCGTCACGCTGTCCGGTAAGGATCCTGCTCTCCAGGGCAGCGTCGACTACAGCAACGACACCGGCTTCTATGCCGGTATCTGGGCGAGCTCGAGCCTCGACTTCGGTCCGGGAACGGATGCCAGCTGGGAGACCGACGGGTATTTCGGTTTCACCGGTGGTCAGGAGGGTGGAGTCGGCTGGTCGGCTGGACTCGTCTACTACTACTACTGGCCCAGTGGCGACAACGTCGATTATCCGGAGATCTATGTCGGCGGCAGCTATGCCGGCTTCGGCGCGAAGCTCTGGTACACCAACAACTACGGCAATGTGGATGGCAGTCCGGACGCTTGGTATCTGGAGGGCAACTTCGACCATGACCTGCAGGCCAATTTCTCCGTGCACGCCCACGTCGGCTATAACTTTGGTACTTATTGGAAGGACGTCAACGGCGACGAGACGATCGACTGGTCGGTCGGCGTCGGTTACCAGCTTGGCAACTTCACCATGCTGCTGAAGTACATCGATACGGACACCAACGTGCACCCGGATAAGGCGATATATGGGGATGCCTTTAGCAACGATGGGCGCGTGTGGTTTTCGATCTCGACTACGTTCCCCTGGAGCAGCAAGTAAACTCATGCGGAGAGAGGGTGTAAACCCTCTCTCCGTTTCACGCCAGCGTGCGGATCACATCGCCGATCCGGCCGAAGAGCTCGTCGATCTGGTTCTTCTCGATGATGAGTGGTGGCGATAGAGCCAGCACGTTGCCCGTCACGCGCGTCAGCACGCCATGATCGAAGCACCGCGTGAACAGTTCGAACGCCCGTGAGCTGCCGTCCGGCCGCGCCTCCAGCTCGATCCCTCCGATCAGCCCGTAGTTGCGCAGGTCCTTGACGTGCGACAGTCCCTTCAGGCTGTGCAGCGCGTCTTCCCAATAGGGCGCCACCTCGCGTGCGCGCGTGAGCAGACCCTCATGCTGATAGATGTAGAGCGTCGCGAGCGCAGCGGCACAGGCGACGGGATGCGCCGAGTAGGTGTAGCCGTGAAACAGCTCGATCACGGGCTCCGGCCCCTGCATGAACGCGTCGTAGACGAACTTGCGCGCGAACACTGCGCCCATCGGAACGCAGCCATTCGTCAGCCCCTTGGCGGCCGTGATCAAGTCCGGTGTGACATCGAATTCCTGCGATGCGAAGGGTGATCCCAGGCGCCCGAAGCCGGTTATGACTTCATCGAAGATGAGAAGAATGCCGTACTTGTCGCAGATCTCGCGCAGCCGCTTGAGGTAGCCCTTCGGTGGGAGGATGACGCCCGCCGATCCAGACACCGGCTCGACGATGACCGCGGCGATGGTCGAAGCGTCATGCAGCGCTACGAGGCGCTCGAGCTCCTCGGCACGCTCGGCGCCGTGCTGCGGCAATCCACGCGTGAAGGCGTTGCGTTCAAGGTCGAGCGTGTGAGGCAGGTGATCCACACCCGCGAGCAGGGTTCCAAAGGCCTTGCGGTTGTTGACCATGCCGCCGACGGAAATGCCGCCGAAGCCCACGCCGTGGTATGCCTTCTCGCGCCCGATCAGTCGCTGGCGCTGGCCTTCACCGCGCGCACGGTGATAAGCGAGCGCGATCTTGAGCGCAGTGTCGACCGATTCCGATCCCGAGTTGGTGAAGAACACGTGGTCGAGCCCGGCCGGGGCGATGCGCTTCAGCCGGTTTGCAAGCTCGAAGGCCGCGGGGTGGCCCATCTGAAAGGCAGGCGCGTAATCAAGCGTGGTGAGCTGGCGATGCACCGCCTCGGCGATTTCGCGCCGGTTGTGGCCGGCATTCACGCACCACAGACCCGCCGCGCCATCGAGGATGCGTCGCCCATCGGTGCTCCAGTAGTACATGCCGTCTGCGCGCGCCAGCAGCCGCGGGTTCGCCTTGAACTCGCGATTGGCGGTGAACGGCATCCACCAGGCTTCGAGATCCTCGCGCGGGATGCGGGGCGGCAGGGGGGCGGTACTCATTTATATGCTCCGGCGGGCAGGGTGCTGAGAGGTTAAGAAAAATTGACACGGGCGACAAATCTGCCCCAGATTTGGCCCTCATCGTTAATTATCTTAAACAGCAGGCAGCGGGGCATGGCCATCGACGTCGGTGCGCACCTGAGGGCGGTGCGCGGCATGTACGGGCTTTCACAGCGCGAGCTCGCGAAGCGGGCGGGCGTGACCAACGGCATGATCTCGCTCATCGAGCAGAATCGCGTCAGTCCCTCGGTGAGCTCGCTCAAGAAGGTCCTCGACGGCATTCCGATGTCCCTGGCGGAATTCTTCACGCTCGACCTGAGCGCGGGGCCGCAGGTCTTTTACGGCCGTGATGAGCTCACGGATCTAGGCAGCGGCGATGTCTCGCTGCGCCTGGTCGCGGCCAAGCGTCCCAATCGCGCGCTCGCCATCCTGCACGAGCGTTACGCTCCCGGAGCCGACACCGGCGCCGACATGCTGAGCCACAAGGGTGAGGAGGGCGGCATTGTCATTCGCGGTCGCGTCGAATTGACCGTCGGTGCTGCGACGCGCGTGCTCGAAGCGGGCGATGCTTACTACTTCTCGAGTGCCGTGCCGCACCGGTTCCGCAATCCCGGGCGCGAGGAGTGTGAGATCATCAGTGCCAGCAGCCCGCCGACGTTCTAGAACAGCTGGCACGCCATGCCCGAGACCGCCCGCACACCAAACTGGCACGCGCTCGCTGCCGCAGTGCAGCCACGTTCGCAAGCTTTCATCAATGGCCGCTACCTCGATGCCGCATCGGGCGAGACCTTCGACTGTCTGAGCCCGATTGACGGACGCCGCTTGGCGCGGGTGGCCTCGACCAACAGCACCGATGTCGATGCGGCCGTGTCCGCGGCCCGCGCGGCATTCAACAAGGGTAGCTGGGCGCACCTCGCGCCGAGCCGCCGCAAGCGGGTGCTGCTCAGGTTCTCCGAGCTGATCCTTGATGCTGCCGGCGAGCTCGCGCTGCTCGAGACGCTCGACATGGGCAAGCCGATCGCGGACAGCATGCGCATCGACATTCCAGCGGCGGTGCGCTGCATCGCCTGGTTCGCCGAGGCAATCGACAAGATCTACGACGAGGTGGCACCCACGGGGCACGATGCGCTGGCGCTCGTAACGCGCGAACCCGTGGGCGTGGTGGGCGCGATAGTGCCGTGGAATTTTCCGCTGCTCATGGCCTGCTGGAAGCTGGGCCCGGCGCTAGCGGCAGGCAATTCGGTGGTGCTGAAGCCATCCGAAAAGTCGCCGCTAACCGCGATCCGCGTGGCGGAGCTGGCGATCGAAGCGGGCCTGCCGGAAGGTGTCTTCAACGTATTGCCGGGCTTCGGTCAGACCGCCGGCAAGGCGCTCGCTTTGCACATGGATGTCGATTGCATCGCGTTCACCGGCTCGACCGCGACCGGGCGGCTGATGCTGCAATACGCCGGTCAGTCCAACCTCAAGCGCGTATGGCTCGAATGTGGCGGCAAATCGCCCAACATCATCATGGCGGACTGCCCCGATCTCGAGCGCGCGGCACGTGCCGCGGCGTCTGCGATCTTCTTCAACCAGGGTGAAATGTGTTCCGCGGGTTCGCGCCTGCTGGTGCAGGACTCCATTCATGACCAGGTGCTGGAGAAGATCGCGGTGATCGCGCGCACCATGCAGCCCGGCGATCCACTCGATCCGCAGACGACCCTCGGCGCCATCGTCGATGAGACCCAGCTCAACACCGTGTTGCGTTACATCGATTCCGGCAGGAGCGAGGGCGCGCGCGTAGCGCTCGGTGGCAAGCGTGCGCGCGAGCAGAGCGGCGGCTATTACGTCGAGCCGACCGTGTTCGACGCCGTGACCCCGCGGATGAGGATCGCGCGTGAGGAAATCTTCGGGCCGGTTCTCGCTACGTTGACCTTCAAGAATGCCGAGGAGGCGCTTTCGATCGCCAACGATGTCATCTATGGCCTGGTCGCGGGCGTATGGACGCGCGACATCACTACTGCGCACCGGCTGGCACGTGCGCTGCGGGCGGGCACGGTGTACGTAAACTGCTACGACGCCGATGACATCACGGTGCCCTTCGGCGGTTTCAAGCAGTCGGGCAACGGCCGTGACAAGTCGCTGCATGCGTTCGACAAGTACGTGGAGCTCAAGACCACCTGGATCGATCTCACATGAAGAACGTGACCGTGGCCGCCACGCAGATGGCGTGCACCTGGGATCGCGATGCGAACGTCGCCCGCGCCGAGAAGCTGGTGCGCGCGGCGGCTCGCCAGGGCGCGAACGTCATCCTGCTGCAGGAGTTGTTCGAGACCCCGTATTTCTGCAAGGACCACAACGCGAAGTACTTTGATCTGGCGCGGCCCATCGAGGGGCATCCGACCGTGGCCCGGTTCGCGAAGATCGCCAAGGAACTGCAGGTCGTGCTGCCACTCAGCGTGTTCGAGCGCGCCAACAACGCGTTCTACAACACGCTCGTGATGGTCGATGCCGGCGGGGAGGTGCTCGGCATCTATCGCAAGTCGCACATTCCCGAGAGCCCCGGATATCACGAGAAATTCTATTTTTCGCCGGGTGACACGGGATTCAAGGCGTGGCCGACACGATTCGGCACGCTGGGCGTCGCGGTGTGCTGGGATCAGTGGTTCCCGGAAGGCGCACGCGCCATGGCGCTGCTCGGCGCCGAACTCCTTTTCTATCCCACGGCCATCGGCTCGGAGCCGCAGGACGCCACCATCGATTCGAAGGACCACTGGCAGCGAACCATGCAGGGCCACGCCGCGGCGAATGTGATGCCGTTGATTGCCTCGAATCGTATCGGAGAGGAGCAGGGCGACCGCTTCCCGATGACCTTCTACGGCTCCTCGTTCATCGCCGATCACACGGGCGGCATCGTGAAGCAGGCGGATCGCAGTTCACAGCAGGTCATCATCGCGACGTTCGACCTCGACGCCATTCGCAGTTGTCGGCAGGCATGGGGACTCTTCCGCGACCGGCGCCCCGATCTCTATCATCCCCTGACCACACTCGACGGCGCGTCGGACGCATCGCGCTGATCGTGTCGAGTCTGTCTTTCTACGCCTCCGCACCGCGCGGCTTGGCCGATCTGCTCGCTGAGGAGCTGAAGCATTTCGGCGCGTTCGAGGTCGCGGAGCGCGGCACGGGAGTCGTTTTTCAGGGCTCGCTCGAGACCGGCTACCGCGCCTGCCTGTGGTCACGCGTCGCCAATCGCGTGCTGCTCGAGATCGGGCGGTTCGAGGCGGATTCGCCCGATGCGCTGTATGAGCGCGTGCGGCAACTCGACTGGCAGCAGCACCTGACGCCCGATAACACGCTCGCGTGCGAGTTCACCTCGGTCGACTCGGCCTTTGAGCATTCGCATTTCGCAGCACTTCGGGTGAAGGACGCCATCGTCGACCGGTTGCGCGAGCTCACCGGCAGCCGGCCGTCGGTCGATACGGAGAATCCGGACCTGCGCATTCACGTGCACGCGCAGCGCCGGCAGGTGAGCGTCAGCATCGATCTCGCGGGTGAGAGCCTGCACCGGCGCGGATACCGCGCGCGTGGAGTCGCTGCTCCCCTCAAGGAGAACCTCGCGGCCGGCATCTTGCTGCGCGCCGGATGGCCGAAGATTGCCGCCGCGGGAGGCGCATTCCTCGACCCGCTCTGCGGCTCGGGCACGCTGCCGATCGAAGCCGCATTGATCGCCTGCGACATCGCGCCGGGTCTGAGGCGCGAGCGCTTTGGATTCGAAAGGTGGCGTCAGCACGATGCGCCACTGTGGCAGGCGATTCGTGCCAATGCAGAAGAGCGCCGCCAGGCTGCGGTAAGGCCACCCGGGCCGATTCGAGGCTTCGACCACGATGCTAGAGCGGTGAGGGTCGCGCTCGAGAATGTCGAACGCGCAGGCCTGCGCGGTCTCGTCCACATCGAGCGTCGCGAGCTGGCCCAGGTTGATCGCGGCGGCAGTGACCACGGACTGTTGTGTGCCAATCCGCCCTACGGCGAGCGTCTTGGAGCGGGCGCGGATCTAGAACAGCTCTACGCGAAGCTCGGCGAGCGCATGCGCGATGAGTTCGTCGGCTGGCAGGCTGTGGTCCTCACCGGTAGCCCGCAGCTCGGCCACGCCCTTGGCATCAGAGCGAGCCGCGCGCACACGCTGTGGAATGGCGCACTCGAGTGCCGCTTGCTGCGGTTCGACATCGAGCCGCGCCGGTTCGCGATCCCGCGTGAACACTTGGGTGTAATTCTGCGCGATGCGGCGGGCGCGCGCGCCCGGCCCGGCGCACAGATGTTCGCGAACCGGATACAGAAGAATCTGCGCGAGCTCGAGGCCTGGGCGCGTAAGGAGGGCATTCGTTGCTACCGCGTCTATAACGCGGACATGCCGGAATACGCGTTCGCAATCGACCTGTACCAGGGCGAGGATCGCTGGCTCAGCGTGCAGGAGTACCAGGCACCGCGCACGATCGCGCCCGAAGCGGTACGCGCGCGCCGCGACGAGGCGCTGTCGGCGTTGCCGGAAGTCTTCGGTATCTCGCTCGATCACATCCACCTGCGGACGCGCCGTCGTACTCGACGTGGCGAGCAGTACGAGAAACGCGCCGACGCGGGGAGATTCCATCCCGTGGACGAAGGCGGGCTCAGGTTCCTGGTGAATTTCACCGACTATCTCGACACCGGATTGTTTCTCGATCATCGACCGACACGCGCGATGATTCGTGAGCAGGCCGCCGGCCGGCGCTTTTTGAACCTCTTCTGTTACACCGGCACCGCAACCGTCTACGCGGCGGCGGGCAAGGCGCGCGCTACCACTAGCATCGACATGTCGAACACCTATCTCGAGTGGGCGCGCCGCAACCTGGAATTGAACGATCTCGCCGGCCGCGAGCACCAGCTCATTCGGGCGGACTGTGTGGCCTGGCTGCGCGAGCAGGCGTCTCTCGGCGAGCGCGGGCCGCGCTTTGGGCTGGTGTTCCTGGACCCGCCGACCTTTTCGAGCTCCAAGCGCATGAGCGAGGTTCTGGACGCGCAGCGCGACCATGTCGAGCTCATACAGCACGCCGCCGCACTGCTGACCCCGGATGGTGTGCTGATCTTCTCGACCAACTTCGAGCGCTTCCGTCTGGATCAGTCGGGGCTGGCCGGGCTGAAAGTGGAAGACATCACTGCCGCCACGATGCCGCGCGACTTCGCGCGTAACCCGCGAATTCACCAGTGCTTTCGCATCTCGAAGTAGAGGGTGCGCGCTGGGTCTTAAGGGCAGAACGGCAGCCAGCAGCAGTGCCTCAGCAGAGGTTTCCGACCCGCATATTTGCGGGACAACTCCCGCCTTAACCGAATCTTTGGCCTGCCTGCGGGTTCATTTCGGGAGACCTTCATGCACTCCCGATCTATTCCGAGCAACTTGTGATCGCCTCCTGGAGGCGCCTTTCACGCCACCGGAGTGGGAACCAAATCCACACACTTTAATGAGGAGACGATCATGAGCATCACCATCCAGGAAGCGGTCAGCACAAAGATGCGTATGGGACTCGCGGCGTTCGCGACAGCCTGCGGCATTGCACTCTCGGGTACGCCGGCGTTGGCCGACGTCACTGCTGAGCCACTGAGCAAAGTCGTGAATTATGCGGATCTCGATCTCAATCACCCGCCCGGCGTCAAAGTCCTGTATGAGCGTCTGCGCTCTGCGGCGCAAGGTGTCTGCCAACCGTTCGAGGGTCGCACCCTCAAGCAGGTCGCGGACTCGCGTGCCTGCTTCGATCAGGCCATGGCGCGAGCGGTCAAGGACATCAACAAGCCCCTGCTGACCGCCTACTACCATGTCAAGACCGGCAAAGGCGACACACAGGTAGCAATCGCGACCAAGTAGTGGCACCCGGAATGGCATCCCGCTCGGGACGCTAGAGGTCCCGAACGGGCAGCCGATCGGGCAGCGCCACTCGGCTCGAGGGAAAGTCGTCTGCGGAAATTAGTGAATCGCGCCCCGCTACCACTTAGCAGAAGGCCTCGGCGCGAACCGCCGGGGCCTTTTCATTTGTCTGCTATCGACCCAAAGCGGCCAGTCACGAACGGCGGCTTTCGGCGAGGTCAGTAAGCTGACGTGCCTTCTTCGCGCGATCATTCCGGCAGGTTCATCTTGCGCAGGAGCGCCGTGTAGCGGGGGTCCGCCGTGAGACTTTTCAGCTCCGTTTGTGACTTGATGCGGAACAGTTCGGGGTCTTTTTGAGCATAGGCGCGTTCGAGCCAATGCATGGCTTCATCTGTTTGGCCACGAAACGCATACACGTCGGCGATCCCCATCGCGTTCCGGTCCGCTTGGTCTTTAAGCATGGCAGCAAGCGCCGCGTCGGACTCCGCTTTGCTTCCGAGCGCGTAATAAACCATTGCCAGACCCTGCTGCTTCCCTTGATCTGTCGTCTCCTGTTGCATCTCGAGCAATGCGGCGTTGCGCTCACCGCGCGCTAGCAGTGCACGGCCAAGGGCATAG